>Ga0247812_10000569_pt1 | contig 22686 bp, 22 predicted proteins | sample UWRJL149409B1_FD_178011 | JGI IMG/M metagenome (GOLD analysis project Ga0247812, IMG submission 178011) | Plant litter microbial communities from Arlington Agricultural Research Station in Wisconsin, United States - UWRJ-L149-409B-1 | ecosystem: Environmental > Terrestrial > Plant litter >...
TGTTTGCTTCAACAACCCATGAAGGTAGTTTAACTCCAGCATCCTTCATAAGTTTTACAACTCGTGGAGTAGGCTGAGCACCATTATCAAGATATTTTTGAGCTACTTCAACTTGAACAGTAGCATCTTTAGTGTGTGGGTTGTAACTACCTACGTAAGCAACAACACGACCGCTAGATGGGTGGCGTTGTGATTCCTGGACAGCCAGGCGGTAGGTAGGGTAGCCGGCGCGGCCGACACGTTGCAAACGAATTGCGAGCATAAAACAAACTTTCCTTTTAACTTCTTAGACTAATTTAATATAAGTTCTTGACTGATTTTACACCGTTTCTCCCTGTAAGTCAAGCCGTTAGGCTACTAACAACAGGGTGCGGTCGCATACTGCAAGGTTTAGTCCTTAGATTCGTAGCTTTTCAACGCTTCTTTAGCAGCCACCTGCTGTGCAGCCTGCTTACTTGGCCCAACGCCCTTGCTTACCAAGCGTGATCCAGCATACACACCGAGTGTAAATACTTTGTCGTGGTCAGGACCAACTTCTTCAAGTACGACGTAGCGTGGAGTAACGCTATCAATCCGTTGCATCACCTCTTGGAGGTGTGACTTCGGGTCGCGCCATGAGCCTTCTTTAATAATTAATTCGAGTTTTGAATTAATATGTTTTGCAATAAATACGGCAGCATCGTCATACCCACGTTCAAGGTAAATTGCACCGATAAGCGCTTCGAAAGCATTCGCAAGAATTTGCATACGAGCACGTTCCCCGCCCTGCTTTTCGCCACGGCTCATTCGAACAAGTGGTTCATACCCAATAAGCGTACCAGCTTCACCAATACTTTCAGTGCGCACCAATGCAGCACGCCAGCTCGTTAAAATACCTTCGGCTTCGGTGTAATTTCGAAACAAAAAGTCAGTTACAACGAGTTCAAGCACTGCATCACCCAAGAACTCAAGTCGTTCGTTATGCTGACTGACACTTTTACGGTGTTCGTTTACATAACTACGGTGAGTAAAAGCAGTGATAAGTAAATCAATGTTTTCAAATTCAAACCCAAGAGTATTGCGAGCAAATTCTTGGTATGGTGCTGTTAACATTCCAGTCATTATAGTTTCTCCTGGCGGATTCGCTTCATAGCAAGAAGCATTAATTTACCGATGTCTTCGTACTCAATAGCGTCGAGTGCATCTTGGAAAGTGAACCATTTAATACCGTTCATCCACTCTTCTTTTTGAATATCATTCGTGTCGCCTTTAGCGCGTACCAAGTAGATTTGAGTGGTCATAAGAACTAATTTATCGATTCGACGGTAACGGAAGTGAATCTTTCCAAGCCATCCTAAGATATCAACTTGGCTAAGCCCAGCTTCTTCACCAATTTCACGGCGAGCTGTTTGTTGAGCGGTCTCCCCTTCTTCAATGTGACCCTTTGGAATTGTCCAACGATCTTTTGCATCTTGAATAAGAAGAATTTCTACGCCTTTTTCACCATGGCGAAATACAATACCGCCAGCCGTAGGCTCGCGAACAATTTCCTGGATAGATGGCTTTTTGCGTGAAAAGTATTTTTTGAACTTATCAAACTGTGGTGCTGCTGGCATTTTCGGCTCCCTCTATAAGAGTTCGGTATGCTGTTCCCAACACGCCGTTTACAAACTTACTTGAGTTATCCGAACCAAACGCTTTAGCGAGTTCAACTGCTTCGTTGATGACCACTTTAGGTGGAACAATGTCACTTTGGTGAAGTAATTCATATACACCAATGCGAAGGATGCTCCGGTCAACACGAGCGATTTGTTCAATTGGCCAATCTGGCGCAATTGGTCGAAGTTGGTCGTCAATAGAATTCTGGTGTTCAATGACACCAGCGACCAGTGTTTCGACGAACTTAGTATCGTCAATCGCTGTTTCGTAGCGGTCTAAATTACGCTTCAAGATTTCTTGAATGTCGACAGATTTGTCTTCAGAATCAACACGAAACTCGTATTCATACAGAGTTTGTAGTGCGACGATGCGACCGAGATGACGATTAGATGCCATAATGCGTTAGTTCTCTTTGATTATTGTAAATGTAACGATGTACTGAAAACTTCTAAGAATTACTTAGAAGTTTTTTTGTCGGTAGTTGTTTTAACAGCAGCTTTTTTAACTACTTTACCGGTTTCTTTGCGTGTTGCAGTCGCCTTTACAGGTGATTTAGCGTTCACACGACGAGCTAATTCAAGCCGTAAGTGACTACGACGGAGGCCGGTCTTGCGAGGGCTACTCTGCTTCTTTGGTTGTCCCATTGAAAGAACTCCTTTTCTTAGGTGTTATTAAACTTAGGCTCATTATACTATTTTTGACGGGGATACTCAAGTGGTTACGCTTATAGTATTGTTTTGAGCTAAATATGGTATTGTATTAATAACATGAGCAATTTTGAAACAAACACACCAACACCACAATCTGAAACTAATACTGCTGCAATTGAACAAATGCACCGTGACTACGAAGCGATGCAGTTGCAGGAGGCCCAAACCACTTCACCTCTTGATCAATCATTTGATGATGCTTTTGCAATTGAAGCAGCGAGTGTCGGAAAAAGATATGTAGAAGAAACTCCTATCCAGCCTAAAAAAATGAGCGACAGTTTAAAAGAAGGCTTAATATATACAGGTGTAGGTACTGCTCTTATTGCCACGGCCGCAGCGGGAATCACAGGCCTTGCAAGCTTAGATGACGAAGTTGAAAAGGCTCCAACTTTCTCTACAGACACTACGACATACCCTGTTGGAAATGGCGAAGGTCTTTACGATGCTGCAGAATCTATTCCCGGTATCAACACTATTGACGTACGAGACGCTGTTCAACATATCTCTGTCGACCCAGCAAATATCGACGTTCTCAAAGATGGTCTGCAAGCTGGAGAACAATTAGTTGTTCCTATTAGTATCAACGGCGTTGAATCTTCAAACGAATAATCGTTTAAACAACAATACTTACAAGTCGGCCTTTAACGTAAATAACCTTTTTCGGTTCGCTCGTTACAAACTTCACGACATTTTCGTGTGCTAAAGCCTCGGCTTTCACAACTTCTTCGCTTTCGTCTTTACCAACGGTAATTTCACCGCGGAGTTTTCCGTTTACCTGAACGGCAATAGTAATTGTATCTTCTACAATCAACGCTTCGTCCCATACGGGCCAAGCAGCGTTTTGAACCAAGCCTTCACCGCCTAATTGGCTCCAAAGTTCGTCAGCAATGTGCGGTGCGATTGGTGCAACGAGTTGAATTAACGTTGTCAACGCTTCGTGCCAACCATCTTTAGAGAAACCATCAACTTTGAATTTATAGAGTTCATTGACGTATTCCATCATCGCAGATATTGCGGTGTTGAAACTTAAGCGACGCATGTCATCGGTTACTTTACGGATTGTTTTATGTTGAACAACGCGAATTGCATTGTCATTTTGCGTCATGTTCTTTTGCGCAGATTGGTATTCCTGAGTTAATGTCCAGATACGGTTTAAGAATCGATACACACCGGCAATGCCGTGTGAATCCCAGGCAGCATCAAGCTCGAGTGGACCCATGAACATGAGGTATGTGCGAAGTGCATCAGCACCGTAGCCTTGATCGATAACATCAAGTGGATCAACAACGTTCCCTTTGCTCTTGCTCATTTTTGTACCATCTTCGGCGTTAATGTAGCCGTGGTATACCAATTTTTTAACTGGTTCTTTAAAGTTGACCAAGCCCATATCGTGGAATACATGCGTCCAGAAACGAACATACAACAAGTGAGCAACAGCGTGGTCGCCACCTACATAGAAATCAAGTGGATTCCAGTAGTTAATTGTTTCAGGGTCCCAAGCTTGTTCAGCATTGTGCGGGTCACCATAACGGAGCAAGTACCAGCTTGAACATGCGTAACCATCCATAGTGTCAGTTTCACGAAGTGCAGGACCGCCACATTCAGGACAGGTAGTATTTACCCAATCAGTCGCACGAGCTAAGGCAGATTTGCCATCACCTTTCGGTGCGAAATCTTCAATAACAGGAAGCATAACCGGAAGTTGATCTTCAGGCACCGCAACCGCGCCGTGTTCAGCACAGTGAATAATTGGAATAGGCGCACCCCAATAGCGTTGACGGCTAATAAGCCAGTCGCGCATTTTATAGGTAGTTTGCGTGTGACCCAATTTTTGTTCTTCAAGCCAAGCCACGATTGTTTCGCGAGCGTCACTTGTAGATACGCCATCGAATTTACCGGAATTCACAAGAATACCTTCGCCGTGGTAAATCTTTCCTCCAACTAGTAGGTCGAAGCTTGTTGCGTGCAGTTCATCACGAACTTTTGAAACAACATCTTTTTCGCTTAACCATTCAACAGTAAATTTACCTTGTTCGTTCGCTTCAAGTGCGGTTTCAGTTTGTGTATCGTCAATAAGTTCGAATAGTAATGCGTTCGCTTCAATACGTCGAGCAACGTTCTTGCTGTGTGCAAAATAGTTATGGTGAATAGTGTCAGTTTTGCTGATAAGTTGAATGTTTGTGTAACCAGTTTCTTCAGCAATTTCACGAATAGCTGTTTCGACAATGTCTTCACCTTCTTCGCGTCCGCCACCAACAAACAAGTTGCCACCAAGGTCTTTACCCCAGTTAATAGACAGGTATTTATTCGTTTTAGGGTCACGAACAATCGCCACAATACTTTTACGGTATTCTGGATCTTCTTGAGGTTTGCCAGTTTCTGGTTGGACCACTTGAATAATCGGCAAGTTAAATTTCTCAGCAAACGCAAAATCACGTTCGTCGTGTGCAGGTACGGCCATAACGGCACCCGTTCCATAGCCACCAAGTACGTAATCTGCAACCCATACAGGCACCTTTTCACCACTCAATGGGTTAATGGCATAGCTACCAGTAAACACACCAGTCTTTTCTTTTGTGTCATTCGTACGTTCGATTTCAGATTTCTTTACTGCGGCTTTAATGTAGTCTTCAGTAAATTCTTTAAAGTCACCCACAGCTAAACTTTTAGCAAGTTCGTGTTCTGGTGCCAAAACAACAAATGTCGCACCGAAGATTGTGTCAGGACGAGTCGAAAACACGGTAATAGTATCGTCACGGCCATCAAGTTTGAATTCGATTTCAGCACCCTGTGATTTTCCAATCCAATTCGTCTGCGCTGTCTTAATTTTCTGTGGCCAATCAAGATCTTCAATTTCATCCAACAATTCGTCAGCATAATTAGTAATTTTGAAGAACCATTGCTTCATTGATTTCTTTTCAACTAAGCTACCACAGCGCCAACAGTGACCTGCTTCAACCTGCTCATTGGCAAGGACCGTCTTATCAACAGGACACCACCACTGCAAGCTTTCTTTTTGGTAAGCCAAGCCTTTTTCGAACATCTTCGTAAATACCCATTGAGTCCAACGGTAATATTCAGGGTCGCTGGTGTTAATTTCACGAGACCAGTCAATAGACATTCCCATACGTTTGAATTGCTTTTTAAAGTTAGCAATATTTTCAGCTGTAACTTCAGCTGGCTGCCTACCAGTTTTAATTGCGTAATTTTCAGCAGGTAAACCAAATGTATCCCAACCCATTGGTTGCATAACATTGTGACCGTGTTGGCGATAGAAGCGAGCGATAACATCTGCAATTGAATAACCAAATGCGTGACCTGTGTGCATACCGGCACCCGAAGGATACGGGAACATACCAGCAACATACGTCTTTACTTTAGACGTATCAACAGATACTTCATTGGCTTTTTGGTCTTCCCAAACCTGTTGCCATTTCGGTTCAATAGCCGAGGGATTATATCGCTCCATAACAGAGTAAGTATACCAGAAAAAAGACTACTTCGTCATAGAGTCGAAGAATTTTTGTTTCTTAGCCATCCATTCAGATGATTGGCGTACCAGCTTTTCTTCATCTTCAGTTGTATGAAGAATCATTTTCACCGCTTCTTCCAAGTAAATTCCGCCTTGGGAACCTTTAAATAAGACTGCCGTACCTTTATCGAGATACTTATGAACATAGGCTCCGGCTTCCAGTGCAGTCTTAAAACTAACCGTGTGGCAACCGTGAGTTCGCGCCGCAGGTGCAAAATACTTTTCAGCTTCTTCACCAACAGTCACAATGTGTGTGAGCTGCAATGGATCACACCATTGTCCCAACGCTTCGTGTTCAGCTGCAGAAGTATCCCCTAAATCATTCATACTCCCTAGCACTGCAATTTTCTGCGGGACTTTCAATTGATAGAGTGCCTGCAACGCAGATTGAACCGCGAGGGGACTGGAGTTGTATGAGTCATCAATAATAATTGATTCATTCATTCCACGAAGCACATTCATACGGCCATTAACAGCACGAATGTTCTGCATTCCTGCAGCAATTTCAGCAGGAGTCATACCCAACTTCGCACCGACAGCACCAGCGGCTACTGCGCTACGAATGCTGTGGTCACCCATTAAGTGAATCGTTGCTTGGATTGGTTCAGTCCACTCAGGTGCATAGAATAGTCCAGTAAAACCATCTTCGAATGTGTAGTCACTGGTATCAAAGCGATATTCGGCAACGTCATTTGTTCCATAAGTACTAATATTCCCATTCGAGATGTCTGCAGCGTACGCGCCATTAATATCATCACGATTAATAAGCGCTTGCTTGCTAAAGTTAGCAGCTGAAAGTTCTTCTGCCGCGACAGCATCAAGTGTCTTAAAGAATTCCATATGCTCGGCAGAGACCGCCGTTATAACCGCCAAGTCGGGTGTTAAATAGGTTCCAAAATGAGGAATCTGTCCAATACCATCTGTACCGATTTCCTGCACAATCACTTCAACATCGTCTGATTGGTTAATACGCTGACGAACTGCTTTAAATACATTCAGCCACTGGCCAAAGCTGCGAATATTATCAGGAAAATCAACGCCTAGTATTGCTAGAGGTGCGCTTAATTCAGAGTTATGATTTCCTTCATGGAGGCGCACTTTATACTTCTCACTCAAGACTGTTCCAATAGCTATTTTGGTACTCGTTTTACCAACACTTCCAGCTACAACAACAAGCTTTACAGCGGGATGTTTTTTAAAATACTGTTTCACAGCTGTTTCTAATCTTGATTGAATATAGTTCTTAAACATAGAATCATTATGACACAGAACAATTAAGTATTGCGTTCATTAAGCTTGTGGTTCATAGTAGAAAATATTATGCGTACCACTCGCTATAATTCTTCTAATCAATATATGCCAAAACTTGGGTTTACGATTGTTGAGCTGCTCATTGTTGTCGTAGTTATCGCCATACTCGCATCAATCACTATCGTTTCATATAACGGTATCAGTAAACGAGCTAAAGATTCTGCCATTCAAAGCAATTTATCCAGCGGTATACAAAAACTTGAACTCTTTAAACTTAATGACGGGTCTGGCATATATCCCGCGACTTTAGGTGCTGCTGGTCTCGATAGTTTTACTAATAGCGGTGATACTGTCTATTCATATGGAGTTTCCTCTGATAGCAAAAGCTACTGCCTTGCAATGTCCCAAGGTGGCCGTACGTATTACATTACAAGCGAAATAATGAATCCAAAAACAGGTATATGCAATGGTGCGGTTGGTGTTGCAGGTACTGGTGACGTTGCAGTTGACGGAACAAGCTCAACGCCAATTACGAGCTACAATATTTTCAACTCGTCAGCGCCCGGTAACTCGCAATCAGTTTACAGCGATGGTGGTGGCGCGCTCAAAGTCGGCAATCGCTTCTATACAACAGAACCTTCAGGTATCAAGGTGACTGGTCTGCGTGTTTACAACCCAGCAAGCTCACCAGCTCCATTCTTGTCACTTAATATAACGGCGTACGCCTACGTAAATGACTGGACCGGATCCACTATCGATGGAGTAACAACCTTTGCTCAAAGCCCTGTCGAGACTAAAGTATTTTCCGGAACACGGACAGCCGGAACATGGACTGATATTTTGTTCAATAGTCCTATTACACTGCCGGCAATTAGCTCCTCTTCGGGTGCTGCTGATTTAATATCGCTCGTAGTTCAATACGCTGGCGGCACTAACTATGTATATGATCCGATGACCGACCCTGCTGTCTTTGTCCAGTCAACCACTCGCCCTAAAACATACCTCAGTGAAGCACCGTACGTAGGCCGGGGTCTGAATAGCGAATCTTCAGGTGCAGTGCTCGCTCATTACGGAATTGATATTGTCTACACTCCAGTCACGCCTTAGTATTTGCTGATTTTTCATATTGCCTTCATTACGCTTATGGTTCATAGTATAAGCAACTATGCGTAACAGTAGCTCCTGCTCACTATTGCATTCTAAATTTAGACAAGGGTTCACGATTGTCGAGCTATTAATTGTGGTGGTTGTAATCGCTATCCTAGCTTCAATCACTATTGTGTCTTATAACGGCATTAGTAAGCGCGCTAAAGATTCTGCTATTCAAAGCAACCTATCAAATGGTATCCAGAAACTTGAACTCTTCAAGCTCAATGACGGGTCTGGTGTGTATCCTGCAACTTTGAGTGCAGCAGGTCTGAATAGCTTCACGAATAGTGGTGATACAACGTATGCGTATGGAGTTTCATCAGATTACAAAAGCTACTGCCTTGCAATGTCCCAAGGAGGCCGTACCTACTACATTACAAGTACAGTTATGAATCCAAAAACGGGAATTTGTAACGGTGCCGTTGGTGTTCCCGGTACGGGTGATGTTGCGGTTGACGGTTCAAGTTCGACACCCGCTACAAACTACTCAGTATTCAACACGACGGTACCAGATCCAAATCTTAAAGTTTATAATGACGGCAATGGCTCGCTAAAAACTGGCAACCGTTTTTATACCAATGAAACTTCTGGCATTAAAGTAACCGGGCTTCGTATTTACAATCCAGTCGGTCCAGACACAACGTCGGCCTATTTGTCTGCTGATGTTACCGCGTATGCATACACGCACAACTGGACAGGTGTAAACATAAATGGCGCAACAACCTTTGCTCAATCCCCAGTGGCTACCAAAACGTATTCCGGCACTCGCACAGCAGGCACGTGGACCGATATCCTGTTCGACAGTCCAGTAACAATCGCGCCAAAAAACGCTGCTTCAGGGCCTGTTGATTATGTTACCCTTGCAGTGCAGTATGCCGGTGGTACATATTACGTATTCACTTCGACGCTCTATCAATTCGATAGTATTAATTCAACCACAAGGCCTAATACGTACCTGACTCTTACTCAAAATATTGGACGCAGTGTTAATACTATGGCTTCTTCTGATGGTGATTCTTACTATGGTATCGACATCCTCTTTACACCAGTAACACCCTAAAGACGTTATAACAAAAAACCGCCTCTACTTTAGAGACGGTAATTATTTTGCTGGTGCGCGCCCACCCGGGGCCGCAGATCGATGTTTGTTTTGATTCAGCGCTTGGAGAGTTTAAGCCCCTAGCGCATCAGCATGTCGTTATTATGCTACTTAAATGTTTAAAACACAAGCTTATTGAAGCAACATTGCAACAGGGGCAGCAACCAAGTCCGCGACTGAAACACCGGCAGCCAAACGTTCGCGTACGAGTGTTGAGCTTACATTAGGCGCTTCTACTTGCATGCGTACAGCATGCCGAGCCATTGGGTTAACCGTACTGCCTTCACGTTCTACAACCAACATAGATAAGTTCTCAAGCAAGTACTCGCCCCCATGCCAGATTGCCATGGTTTCGGTAGAGTCAGCGCCAAACACAAAGGTAAAGGTTCGGTCAGGATATTCAGCTTCAAGTTCCCTCACTGTATCGTAGGTTTCGACCATAACTGTTCGGTCTAGTTCTGTCGTGACAACCTCAGGTATGAGTACTTTATTATCAACGCTTTCGATCATCGCTTCAATATATGCAATGCGAAGGTCGCGAGAAGTTGCAATGGTTTTATCTTGCCTATCGCCACTTGGCAATACCCATACGTCAGCACTCTGTGTTTGCGCATACTCAACACACGCTTCAAGAATTGCTTTATGCGCTAGGGTAGGGGGGTTAAATGCACCGCCGTATATGATAGTTTCTTGTTTTCGTATCTGTTCCATAACATTTCCTAACTTATTGTTGACTTTACACTAAGTATCATCTACCATTAGTATATATCAAGTTAGTGTAAAAAGGAACATAACTATGAAAAACAATTCAGAAACCGCCCTGTACACTCCGAAGCAAGACTTTTTACGCGTTGCGACTGCTACTCCCGAAGTATCAATTGGTGATGTCCCTACTAACGTTGAAGCTATTAAGAAACTTTATAAAGATGCCGCTAAAGCCCACGCTTCCCTCGTAATTTTCCCAGAGCTGTCTATTACCGGCTACACTATTCAAGACTTAGTAGCTCAGCCTTCCCTTTTACATACCGCCAAGAAAGGTTTAATTGAACTCGCACAAGCAACGACCAACCAAAATACTGCAGCCATTGTTGGCCTCCCTTTCAAAGTCGGAAACGCTATTTATAACTGTGCTGCGGTTATTTCAGAAGGTGCCGTTCGCGGTATCGTTCCAAAGCAAAACCTCCCTACCTATAACGAGTTCTACGAAAAGCGTTGGTACCAAACGTGGGACAAGAAACCGAATACAACCGTCAACCTAGATGGTGCTGAAGTTCCTTTTGGGAAAGAGCAGCTCTTCTCTATTGGCGACGAGCTGGTTGGCATTGAAATCTGCGAAGACCTTTGGGTTCCAGAACAACCGAGTACATACCTTGTTGCTAACGGTGCAACAATTATCGCTAACCCATCAGCTTCACCGGAAGCTGTTGCAAAGGCACAGTACCGCCGTGGCTTAATAGCCAATACTGCAGCGCGAAACGTTACGGGCTATGTCTACAGTAGCGCTGATCAAACCGAATCAACTGCCGAAATTGTTATGGGCGGCCACGCAATGATTAACGAACTCGGCACCATGCTTGCCGAACGCGTACCATTCACCCCGCCACGTCGCATGATGACCGCCGACATTGATATGCAGCATATTGCACACGACCGCCTCAAAACAACTAACTTCCCGAACCGCCAAGACATTACCCCAACCCAAACCTTCGTAACTCCTGCACAAGATACATTAGAACGTGCTATTGATGCTCATCCGTTTATTCCAAAAGGTTCTATTGAAGATGTAAACGAACGCCTTGATACAATCTTAAATATTCAAGCAACTGGTCTTGCGATGCGTTTGCGCAGCGCCCACATAAAAAAGGTTATCCTTGGGTTATCGGGTGGTCTCGATTCTACCCTTGCCCTAATTGCCGCTATTCGCGCAGCTGAAGTGCTCGAAATGAAACCTGGTGATTTAATTCACACACTTACAATGCCCTGCAACGCCAGTTCGGATCGAACACAAAACAATGCAATTCAACTCGCAGAATCACTCAGTATTACAAACGAAGAAATCGCCATCGCAGACCTCGCGAAAGCACAACTTACTGCTATTCAACACGGCGGCGAAGAAGATGTTACGTTCGAAAACACCCAAGCCCGTATTCGACAGGCGTTGGTATTCAATAAAGCAAATCAGCTTAATGGGCTTGCACTTGGTACTGGTGATCTCAGTGAAATTGCGCTCGGTTGGTGTACCTACAACGGCGACCACATGTCGCACTACAACGTAAACGCTTCAATTCCGAAAACATTAGTTCGAAGTTTGGTTCGACATGCCGCCGAAAAACTTCCCAAGACCGCAGAGACCATCATTACAGACATTCTAGATACACCTGTTTCTCCAGAGCTAACTGGCAACGGTAAAACGATTAGCCAAGAAACCGAAGACCTTATTGGGCCTTACGAATTGCACGACTTCTTCCTTTATCACCACCTTCGCTGGTTAGAGCCGAAGGCAAAAATCGGCTACCTCGCTATTAAAGCTTTCGAAGGCCAGCGAACACCAGAAGAAATTAACAAATGGCTCGACGTGTTCATGAAACGCTTCTATCAAAACCAGTGGAAACGCCAAGCAATGCCCGATGGTGCCAAGGTTGGCATTAGCCTTAGCCCTAAAGGTGATTGGCGAATGCCAGCTGAAGCCGTTTACAACCCAGGTACGATATAATGAGAGAAATCATGACTGAAATATATCTCGTACGACACCCTGAATCAGCTTTAAACGCAGATGCTTCTGTTGTTGGCGGAAGAAGCAATCATACACCACTTACAGAGCGCGGCGAAGAGCAAGCGCGACGGTTTGCAAAAGCATTTGCTTCTCAGTATCCAGCACCTAACGTTTTCTACTCATCACCAGCCGTTCGCACGAAAGCATTGCTTGATATATATAACGAAACACTTGGCCAGCATAACGGCTACTTTATAGACCCCGACTTACAAGAAATGAGCCAAGGCGAAAAAGAAGGCGTGCCGAGAATTGAAGTGTATACTCCTGAAACATTACAAGCAATCGACGAGCAACTACTCGACTTTGCGCTACCTGGTGGCGAATCATTAAATGACGTCGCTAATCGTTTCGATGGACGTATAGAACAAATCGCAAAAAGACACCCAAACAGTGTTGTACTTATAGCCACCCATGGGCAGCTTATTCGTGCAGGTATCGGCAGACTACTTGGCTGGAATCATTTTGAAACAACTCAAGACCCTGCGCACCGTACAGAAAACGTGTCACTCACTCGTTTATCAGTTGAAAATGGTCAAACCACAGTTAATTTCTGGGGCAAGAATATCATTGAACCAATCGAAATTGCAGAGAGTAAGTTATACTAATTGTATGAAGTACACAACCCCGTATGTACCACCTACCCTTACCGTCGATGCTGTTATCTTTCAGCTCGTCGATAACATCTTGCACGTGTGTTTGGTAAAGCGCGCTCATGACCCATTTAAAGATCAATGGGCACTTCCTGGCGGCTACAGCCCAGAAGGCGAAACGACAATCCAAGCTCTTGAACGAGTTGTTGAATACAAAGCCGGTATCAATATTATGAAAGACCTTAGTTACATCGAACAACTGTACACATTCGATACCGTCGCTCGTGATCCTCGTGGCCACGCGGTGTCTGTTACCTACATGGGCGCAGGTCGCAACATTACTCCAACCAGCGACGACGGCAGCGCTGCATTTTTCCCAGTAGACAACCTTCCAGAAATCGCCTACGACCACAAAGACATTATTCAATTGGCACACCAACGACTTATTTCAAAACTTACCTATACAAATGCCGTGTACGCATTCTTGCCACCTCGCTTTAGCCTCGCTGAATTACAAACAGCCTACGAAGCAATCTTTGGTCACGAACTAGACAAGCGTAACTTCCGCAAGAAATTCCTGAGCCTAGGGCTTACCGAAGAAACCGACGAAATGCGTCGCGAAGGTGCTCACCGCCCAGCTCGTTTGCACCGATTTACGTCAGATACACTTGCTGTTTTATCACGCAGTTTTGACTGATTGCAAAGCGCTTTTAGCTAACTCTCTAGTAGTTCGCTTCAACATTTGAAGTTGATCAAGTTGCTGATGATCAATTGGAATAAGAACTACGTCGCGCGAAGCTAAAACACTCATCGCACCAACAATTGAGCCAGTACTATCAGTATCACCGCCAAGGTTTACCGCTTCGTATATCGAATCGGTTGTTCGGGCTTCATTTAAAACAAGTGCGCCATACGCCATTGCCTGTGTTTGTGGAGCGTAAAAGCCCTTGGCGTCTGTACGAGTTAAGATATCATTTCTATTTTGCATTTCTGGAAGATACGAGAGTATTTCCCTAGCTTCGCCGTCAGCCCCTGTAGCATGTTCATGGAAAGCAACAGAGCTTGCGAGTGCATCCAAAAAGCCTTCTTTGTCATAGCCATTTTTAGCAAGGTGCAGCAACATGTCGCCATGAACACGTGTCGTTAATCGAGTTGTTGCACTATCGTGAGTCATGTTTGTGAGTGCATCGTATTGCTCGTGGCGTTCTTCGTCAGAAGTATTTCGGGCAGTTTGCCAATAGGCAAGTGGTGCCATTTTCATTAGTACCCCATTACCCGAACCGTCTAATGTTCCTGATTCTAACGGAGATACACCCTGCTTAATTTTCTCCATTGCATCAATGGTTGAACCACCCCACCCACGCTTCACCCATTTCCCTTTTCGGAAAATTTCTTTAGTTGAACCATAGGCATCCAAGTGCGCGTCGGCCACGGCATTGATATCAAAACCATCTGCCTTTATGAGAGCCTTCGCAACAGCCAGTGTTAACTGAGTATCATCACTCCAAGTTCCCGGCTCGTTCTCACCTGTAAAGAACGGGTTCTCTTTCGTTGGCAATAAAGAACGTATCGTTCCATACTTCTGTTCAATATATTCGGCAGTCCGTGTTTCTACGGGTAACCCAGCAGCATCGCCGTAAGCAATGACCGGTATTAGTACATTTCCTTTGTGTTCCATCATATCCATATAACCTCATACTAACGCATACATACAAAAAAATCAAAGAAAGTGTGTTGACAACACTAAGTATAGTGCTATTATGAAAGTAGTTAGTGTAAATTAAACACTTACATAAGGAGCTCATATGGAAACACTACTATCACTCTTCAACGTCAACACAATTTTCTTCACTATTCTTGGCTATCCTATTAGCTACCTAGAATTTGTTGGCACGATTTTCACCCTCGCGGCAGTACTTCTGGTATGGCGCCGAAGCATTATTAACTGGCCTGTTTCAATCATCGGTACTATCCTATTTGGCATTTTGTTTTACCAAATTCAACTGTACGCAGATTTCTTCGAGCAGATCTACTACTTCATTACTGCCTTTTGGGGCTGGTACAGCTGGAAGACTTACCAAAACAACAAGAACGTCGATAAGGTTGGCATCACTATCAACACCCGTAAAGTAAATGTCATCTGGGTTACTGGTATCATTGCCACAACAGCACTTTTCAGCGCAATTTTGGCAAACATTCACATTTGGCTTCCGACTTTGTTCCCTGTACCTGCCTCCCTTGTCGTTCTCGATGCCGGTACGACTGTTATGAGCTTCGCGGCAACCATCTTAATGATTCGCCGCCGCGTTGAGTCATGGGTGCTCTGGGTTATCGTAGACGTGATCGCAATTGGCCTCTATTGGTACAAAGACGTTCCGTTCATCGCACTGCTTTACGTAGCCTTTCTTGTTATCGCAACCTTCGGATTAGTTGATTGGTACAAAGCGTACAAGAAAGACAAAGTGTCATGACCCGCGGAATTGTTATCGGGAAATTCTACCCTCCACACAAAGGCCACCGTTATCTCATTGACTACGCACTTGCCCATGTTGATTCATTGACCGTGTTAGTCTGTGACAGTCCTGAATACGCAATCAGTGCAGAGACCCGCAAGAAATGGCTACAAAAAATTCACCCAAACGCAATCGTTCGTATTATCCCTGACATTCATGACGACGATAATTCAGAAGCTTGGGCAGCTCACACGCTTGCATTCCTCGGTTACACACCTGACTTCGTATTCAGTTCAGAAGGGTACGGCATTGCCTATGCTCGCTTCATGAACACCCGACACATTATGGTCGACCGCGAACGTGCACACATTCCTATTAGCGCCACTCAAGTACGCAACGACTTAATGGCAGAGTGGCCATACCTCCACAACATCGTAAGGTCAGATTTAGCAATTCGAGTAGTTGTCGTGGGCGCAGAATCGACCGGAACGACAACACTCGCTCAGGCATTAGGTAAGAAATTCAAAGCACCGTGGGTACCAGAATACGGTCGCATGTACAGTGAGGCATTTTTAACCGCAAAACACGACTGGACCGATGATGAATTCAAACACATTGCAACCACACAGCAAGCATTTGAAAACCAAGTTGCTACGTCTTCACATGGCTTAGTGATTTGTGACACGAATGCGTTTGCCACTACTATTTGGCAGCAACGTTACATGGGATACACCAGCCCAGACGTGCAAGCAATTGCCGACAAAGATATCGTTGATATGTATATCCTTACTGGTGACGAAATCCCTTTTGTTCAAGACGGTACACGTGACGGTGAACATCTTCGCCACGCGATGCATGAACATTTTCTTGAGTCACTTCAACACCAGCACATTCCATTTGTAGTGGTTACAGGCTCAAAAAGAACACGTTTAAATAAAAGCGTTCAAGAGATTAACGATTTACTTAAGCAAGGGGCTTTTGCGCAATCAACAAAACATTCGTCACTGGCTGCTCAAGTTCAGTAAGTTTGTCGTTTGTCATTTCGTACACCTTAGCTGCTGGTGCAAATCGATTTTCAATCAGCCAAGTATTCTGCTTCGCTTCTGTTCCTTCACCAATCGTAAAGCCAACTTCAGTGAGTGCAGAAATCCAATCGCTATATTCCCAGAAACAAAACCGCTCGTGCATCTCGCTGTGCCAGCTTTGGATGTAATCTTTTTTAGCGAGAAAATCACATAAATCAGCGTACCGAAGAACAGCATATTCAACGCCATCAATTGTTTCATAGCTGACAGAAATTTGATCACCTTCTTTTGCGCGAAAATCTTTTACAAATCGATTAAAACGAGCTTTGGTTGAAAGCGTTTTAAAGAAGTCTGGAAAGTATGCTTCTTCAATTTCAGGAAATAATTCAGCCGGGTTTTCACCATCAGTATCAGTCAACAAAGCATATACCAATCGATCTTTATTATGCGGCGCAACAACATCATAATTTATATATACGCCACCAGGTGCGGTAATGTCATACATGCGCTTAATGAAACGAATTAATTCATCACGGCCAAGATACGATTCAATTTCGTGCGTCAGCGCCATGGTAATAATAGTGTTGAGTGAATTATGTGGAAACAGCGAGCTGCGCATAATGTTGCGCTGATAAAAGAAAGTATTCGCATTTCCAAATTCACCATTTTGTTTACGTTGTTGGCAAATTTGATACAACGGACGCGCAGCTTCAACACCATAAAAATCTGATTCAAATAAGTCAGGTCGCTTCGCTAAAATTTTAATTGTCTCACCCGTAGCACACCCGACATCTAAAATACGCCCGGGTTTTACGTACTGGCTAAAATCAGCAACTTTTCGTATCGCACCGTCTTCGAATGCTTGTCGATATACCGCGTAATCGCGAGTAGTTGTTATATCCCCATCATCGCTATCAATAAGCGGGTCTTCGAAAATTTCAACAATATCATCGCCAAGGCTATAGTGTTCAAAGTATTCAAAACAAGTTGGGTTGAGTTCTTCTTGAACAATCGCACTCGAACGCCACTGCGGACCGCTTTTAATAAGTTCTTCGATCACATCCCATGGTCGCATACCTAATTGATTTGTAAATGTCTCGTCGTATTCGGCAGTATCAATCGCAAAGCCTAGTTCAGCATATTGGCGAGCAACTTCTGCAGTAGAGCAAATCACGAGTGTGTTTTCAGGTTCCAAATGAATCCGACCTTTGCTTTCAAGCCGAATTTCTTCAAGCACGTAATGTGCAAAATTTGGCTTCTCGGTCATATTAGTAATGCGATACGCTTGCGATGGTAATTTTTCAACCGCACTTACCGCTTCGATCATGCCAACACGTCGACTCCCAGAAATTGGATTGCGCTGCGTACCTGAATGGTTGGCGCTAGTAACGGCCCAAATAATTTGAGCGTTTCGATCAACATCGTCATGATTCAAAAGTGAGTTGAGATGCTCAACTTGAAAACGAGTTATCGCTTGGTGTCGACCGGGCAACAATAAATACTTATAATTCACGTTCATCCTTCAAAAGTGGTGGCGCAAAGGCAACTTGTTGCAACAACTCCTCACCACTAAATCGTTGGCGAGCAGGAAGTTCAATCCAATTACCACCATCTGGTGATTCATTAATGGCATCAGGGTACACCATGCGGCGCCAGGTAATTTTGTCGCGGATATCATCAGCATCTTCAGGGTTTACGCGTGTGTAATGCGTCACGCTACAGTTGCGAATTGTAAAGTTAGGGTCACGATCAATTGCTTCCCATTGCTCCGGACGCATTCGTTCAATACCGTAGCGAGCGACGTTAATGAAGTCACCGTGAGAAACAACGATTACTCGACGGCCAGATTGTTCACGGTGTAGTGTTCCCTGGAAATCACGGAAACGTCCGTATACGTCAGGCATGCTTTCGCCACCATCAAAACGAACGTACCATGGAGTAATATCTTGAAGCTTCACTGTTAGCGGAAAATGCGCACGTTGCTCGGCTCGGGGCACGATGCCGTACACCCCCCAGCTTCGCTCTACAATGCGGTCGTCGATTGTCCATTCGCCTGTATCAACCCCACCAATATATGCAGCGGTTTCACGAGTTCGAAGGAATGGTGAAACGTAGCGGGCGTCGAAAGAGCTAACACCGCCAAGGTTTTCATCAATCCAAAGCTTAGCATTCTTGGCTTGGGCAATTCCCTTTTTAGAAAGCCGTTGTTGCCAGTCTGGACGATCATTAATTTCACTCTCATGCGGATGATGCTCGTCTGTTTTTCCCATTTTTTGAATAATGTTTGCTTCGGATTGTCCATGACGGACAAAGATGATGTCATTCGGCATTGCCACGGTATATTCTTCTTTCTGTTATGTCCGTAGTATACCGCGAATAGGGGATATTTGCAATTAGTGTTGACTTAACAATAAGTAAGGTATAGTATTGAAAGTAGATAGTGTAATAAATACACTTAGTAAGCAAAGGAGCACTCATTATGGAAAAATTTACCGCCGATAGAATCGTAACAATTAACGTTGATGTACAGAACGATTTTTTGCCAGGTGGCGCTTTGGCAGTTACTAATGGCGACCAAGTTATTGACCCACTAAACAACCTTAACGACTTTACTCGAATGAACAACGGCTTAGTTGTTGCAACTGGCGACCAACACCCTACTGCTACTCCCCACTTCGACATCTGGCCAGTCCACTGTGTTGCTGGTACTGAAGGTGCTGCACTCAGCACTCATCTCGATATCCGCAATAGCGACATTATTATCGATAAAGGCATGGGGCAAACTGATGGATATTCAGCATTTGAGGGTGTTACCCGCGATGGTCGAACTTTAGAAAGTCTTATCACCCCTGTTGGTCGTGAACGAGTTGCAGCTGTATTTGGCGGCTTGGCAACTGACTTTTGCGTGCTCAACTCAGTGCTTGACGGTCTTCGTGTCAACCAAGGCAGAGGCCAACTAAGAGTGTTTGTAGCTAACGATGCCGTAAAAGCCGTTAACCTTCGACCAAATGACGGAGAAAAAGCGTTAAGCCGAATGCAAAATGCTGGCGCAACACTTGTTACCACCCAAGCAATCTTAAGCGAAGAAGCCTTCCGATTGGCGTAACAAGGATTTATTATGAACGAAAAACTTACCTACACACCAGAACATATTCCCGAAATTGAAAGACACCTCAGCGATGGTCTCGATTTCTACAAGCTGACTATGGGGCAAGTTGCCCTCGAGCGCTTCCCCGCTGCTGAAGTTACCTTTACTATGAAAAACCGCGCTGGCGAATTTCCCCTTAGCCAATACGTTAATATTGATACGTTGAAAAGTCGTTTTGAAGAAATTACCGAAAAAGGTTTTACCGCAGAAGAAATTGCGTACTTCGCTGGCATCCAAGCCCAAGACGGCACTGCTCGTTTTGACGAACCATACCTTACATTCCTAGCTGATCTAAGACTCAGCGATGTTGACGTTACCATTGACGAAGAAACTCAAGACCTTTCAGTCCACACCACTGGACCATGGGCATCAGCTAGCCTTTGGGAAACTGTTGTTATGAGCGAAATCAACGAACAGTACTATACTGGACTCATGCAAGCACAGGGATTGAACGTTGATGAGGTCTGGGAAATTGGTGATGAACGACTAAGCGAAAAAATCGCGCTTCTTAAAAATCGCCCTGATATTAAGTTTTCCGACTTCGGAACCCGCCGCCGTTTTAGTGCCGCTTGGCAAGACCACACAATCGGTCGCTTAGCAAAAGAACTCCCCAACAACTTCGTTGGCACAAGTAACCCATGGTTCGCACACAAGCATGACCTCAAACCAATTGGCACTTACGCGCACGAAATGCCAATGGTATACGCAGCAATTGCCGACAAGAACAATCAGAACCCACTGAATGGCCATCACCAAATGATGATTGACTGGTACGAACGGTATGGCGATGACCTATCAACCGCCCTTACCGATACTTTCACGAGCGAATTCTTCTTCAGCGACTTCAGCGAAGAACAAGCCGAACAATGGAAAGGCCTCCGTCACGATTCTGGCGACCCTATCGAGTTTGGCGAAACCGCAATTGCATTCTACAAAACGCACAATGTTGATCCATCAACTAAAACATTAATTTTTAGCGATGGCCTCAATATCGAAACGATTATTCAACTAGCTGACCACTTCAAAGGCCAAATTAACATCATGTTCGGCTGGGGTACGACCCTTATGAACGACATGGGCCTTCGTGCTAACAACTTCGTCATGAAAGCAACAAACGTTGATGGTATCGACACTGTTAAACTCAGCGACAACATTGGCAAACACACTGGCCCACAAGAACAAGTTGACCGTTACGTTGCATTAAAAGATGCCCGAATGAACGTGACAAACGCCTACGAGATGGCCACCGTTTAAATGGAAAACATTCCCATGATTGAAACAAAACTCGACAAGAAGTCTTCCGTACCGACCCAAATTGAAACCGAATTATTTATCGCCAGTGGCTACGACGTTGACCTTGAAGGTCGTCCACTTCACCCGAACCTAGATGAACTTGGACCACTTCCTAGCGGTAAAGGAAAGTATTGGGGCTGGGGACCAAACTTTACGGCCGACCCGATTGTCGTTACAACTGAAGACCGTCCGCGTGTACTACTAATCCACCGGTCTGACACCGGCGACCTTGCCCTACCTGGTGGTTTTGTTGATGCCGGTGAACTGCAAGAACCTATCACAGCTGCGTATCGTGAACTTGAAGAAGAAACTGGGTTAGTTTTGAATAGCCACGGCACGCTCGTATATCAAGGAATCGTCGACGATCCTCGCACGACTGCAAACGCCTGGCCTGAAACTTCAGCCTACCTATTTAACGTAGCCAAACCACTCCCCGTTCAAGCTGGCGACGATGCAAAAGCAGCTGGCTGGTATTTCCTAGATGAACTCCCTGAAAATTTATACGGTTCGCATGCTACACTCATTCAAAAAGCACTTGAGATGCAAAATAAACCACGAACTATTGAAGAAATTCTGAGCGTTCCAGCCGAAGATCGTGAAGTTATTATTATCGATGCCGGACACATGGCATACGACCATTACTTTACTCGCCACCAAAATGACCATCTATTCGTCAAAGCTCATGACAGCTCTCGTTTTAGCGATGCCTTTCGTGAAGCTCACTCCCGCGCCTATCTTCAGAAAGAATATAGCCTATTCCATCATCTTCAAGAAAATAACTTCGTCTTTTTACCTGAACGAGTAGCCTTAATTGAAGATACGCTTCTTGCGATGGACGCATTGCATCCAGACGAAGGTTGGCAATGGCGCGCGCCGCAACAGTCTGAGGCATTTGATTTATATGTTACGGATACAATTGGAGCTTTTAACGCGCTTCAAACTATAACTCCCCCATTACATCCCGAATATCACAATTCAATTAAAGATACCTACAGTACCATTTGGGAAGAAGGCTGGGATTCTATTGATGACGCATCGCTCGAAAAAATTGTTTCAAAAATTCGTGGTTTCTCAAATAATTGGAATTCCGAGCAGTTCGAAGTAAGTGAACGACTTATTGAAACATTACCCAGTATTCAAGAACGAGTACGTAACCAAACGCGCGATGAGCAACTTTTCATGGCTCACAACGACGCACGACAGTCTAACATCGCTTGGCATCCAGAACACGGCACACGGTTAGTCGACTGGAGTTGGGGCGACACAAGTCCCAAGGATGCCGATGCGACCATGTTCTTAATAGACTTAGTAAAATCTGGTAAGGACGTCACCCCTCATCTCGCTTCTATCAATCAAGACTACGCCCAGGTTTTGATCGGTTTTTGGCTCGCTCACAGCCTCTGGGAAACTCGCGATGGAAGCCAGACCGTCAGAGAGCACCAAGTTGCCTCAGCTGTTGCAGCTTATAAACTCCTTAACCCCTAGCGCAAATTGCTTGCTATGGCTATTTTATTGAAAATATGCTTAACTAAGCGTGTTCAGAAGCACGCCGTATGTAAAAGCAAAAGGTGAGCGCTTATCTTATTCGTAGGATACTCTCTCTTCTTCGCTACAAAGTACCAAGCAAGGTCGATCTGAAGAAGTACTAAGAAGAAAAGAGTATCTATATGTCTCAAAATCTATTTATTGGTAGCCTTGCTTACGCAACTACCGACGACAGCCTCAAAGCATTCTTTGAAACTATCGGTGAAGTGACCAGTGCCCGTGTGGTAACTGATCGCGACAGCGGCCGTTCAAAGGGCTTTGGTTTTGTGGAATTCGCTGATGAAGCGAACAACCAAAAAGCTGTTGACGACCTAAACGGTAAGGAACTTGATGGCCGCGCTATCAACGTTAACCTTGCACGTCCTAAAGAAGACCGACCTCGTCGTGACTTCAATGGTGGCGGAAGCAGCGACCGTGGTGGTAATGGTGGCGGTAACGGCGGCGGTTCATTCCGTCAACGTAGCTGGTAATCATTCCATT
>Ga0247812_10000570_pt1 | contig 22661 bp, 29 predicted proteins | sample UWRJL149409B1_FD_178011 | JGI IMG/M metagenome (GOLD analysis project Ga0247812, IMG submission 178011) | Plant litter microbial communities from Arlington Agricultural Research Station in Wisconsin, United States - UWRJ-L149-409B-1 | ecosystem: Environmental > Terrestrial > Plant litter >...
CCGTAATAAGACGTTGGTACTCGATAAACCCCGTACCCACAGAAACGAAGTTGCTACGTGCAAAACCTTCGTAGCACATGGAGAGCGTGCCAAGGTGTTCCTCAAACGATGACACAGATGGTGGCGGTGGTGGTGGTTCTACGGAGATGTCCCCAAGCCAAGCAATGAAAGGCTTAGGACGTGCTTTGATTTTGAAGGCCCTCTTTGTACCCATGTGACCAGTCCAAAAGAAATCGTTTTCATCGTTCCATTTGAAGTGAAGGACAGCGGTAGCCAATAGGCATGATCTGACTATTTCTATCACCTGAACAGCTCGGAGGTGGGGAAGACTCTCTCTCTGAGTGTTGCATTCCAATAGCATGTACTGGATCCACTGCCGCTTCTCCCTATCACTTCTCTGCTCGCTTCGAACAGGACTGAATTTGACAAGATGTTCGAGCTGGCCAATAAAGTGCGAAGACAGAGATGTCTCCTCCTTGTTGGATGCTAGATACCAGTTTGCAGCTAATACCGCGTCCTCTTCAGTTCTATTTGATCTAGTAAAGGGGTTGGGTTGACTGATCTGCCAAACTTTCAGAGACATCTGGTGCAGATATCCCTCTTCCCGAAGCAAAACAAATAATTGGACAATTATCTTCAAGAAGTCAGCCATAAAATCAAAAGGCCTCACAGATGATGTCAACATACCAGATCTGTAATATATGGCTTACTTGGACTAAACTTGGAATCAAGATAGTTTGAAAGATGCTTCATAGCATCATAATAGGTATGAGCGGTGGAAGAAGGTTGACGATAGAAGCCCCATGTGGGCTCAACCCATCTTAGAACCTGCAGACATGAAGTCAATTTAAAACAGTAAGCACCGCATTTAACAACATTGTCAAAATTAGGAGCAGAGTAACTTACCTCGTTGATAGCCATGTCACACTGAATCCAAGCATTGTGCTCAGCATCCATAAGCTCAGGGCAGAGAATAGGGATGGGGTATGCGCAGCCACTGTAGACACCCTGCACCGATGCTTCAAGCCTGGATTGAAAATCTAAATTCTCCCAGGTGACAACCAGAACCGAGTAGAGCATATTTTTTATGTAACTCTTCATCTCTTCCTTGCTGGTGAGAAACGGTTTGAATCTTGAACTAAGCACTCCAAAAGTTTTCCTGTATGCATCACCACAAGCGGAGAGTCGTCTTTTATTCCAAATGTCCCAGTGGACCTTGAGTCCAACACCATTTTCGTACCATGTGCAAATCTGCTCCATCAGCTTTACACTGTGGGTGATCATCATAGCCATGGCCTAAAGAACATGATAAATTAATGGATGGACCGGGCTTCTAAAACACCCAGCTCACCAAGCCGTGTTCTCCAACCAACATGTCAGGGAGTGTTCCGAAGTCGAACACTTCATGACACTTAGGAATATTGCACATGAGCAACACAGCCTCTCTGGCGTGCGCCTGCGCAACCACGCGCTTCCACGTTAGGCTCGTGCATAGACCTATTGCTCGTTGAAGTCGACCATATTCGCCTTCGCTTTCCTGGGGTGGACGCTCTAACACATCCATGGCTGAAAGGAATTTATCTTTGAAGTTGTTGTCACTCATGATGTTGGTGGTTATGGGTTAAATTGGCACATTTGATTCCGAATGGTTAGTCACCGAAACCCGCGGCGTGGAACGTTCCGTCCCGCGGGCGTTGTAGAAGTCCGCATTTAGGCAACAATGTTGAAATTTTATAGTAGTAGCATGACAGTATATAATCAGCCTAATTCATCCTCCTCAGAATCCTCGTCCTCCATGATAAATGGAATGCCCTGACTTGACCTTTGGCTAGTAAATTTCTCATCTCCATCTCGAGTGGGGTAAGGCCTCGCCTTCTTTGACGCTGGCTTGTCGGGTGAAGTAGCAGTGCCATGTTCGTGCTCTCGTTTCTTGTTAGATGATGTCCAATTGATGTCCGGGTCCATGTCTGATGCTCTTCCATCATGTTCGCTCTGGCTTTGATTGTCAGGATCCCGTCCTTGAGAGGTATCACTTGGCACGGTTGGCGTGTCCAAGTCAGGAGTGATTTCAATGATGTCGTCAAACTGATGGTCGAGATAGTCATTTTGGACGTCTGCCAGTGCCTTGATGGTAACCTTCTGCATGTTGTCTGGAGTGTCCTCAATTGTCAAGTCAATAAGGCTTTGACGAAAAGGCTGCACACAAAGTAGTCAGTAATGAATAGAGCCACACAATAGTATATGGTATATAGTTACTCCAATAAAATCATGCCATTTGGCGATGGACTGTTGTAATATCTTTTTTGTCTCGGCGCGTTCAGAAATGTTGCTTGATGTGGCAAGGGGTGCAAGGATCTCCTTCACGATTCCACCCATTTCAATGAGAAGGTCTTCCTTTTCATCCCAACCGGTCCCTGTTCCCTCCTCGCTGGCCTTCTCATCGCCATCTTTGTTCATCCTCTCCCCTTGGGCTCTACCCTTACCCTTTCTGTCTTTCCGTGGGGCACGGGGTTCCCTTGGTTTTTGGACTGGCTTGTGTTGGTGAACCTGCCCTTCGTCTTCAAGATCGTGAATCTCTTCTTCAACAGGAACATCGAGAAGATCGAGAAATAGAAGTGCACGTTCATCAGGTTGTGCGGCGACCACAGCTTTGAGTGCGTCACGGGCGTCAACAATAGGACGCAACTGAATGAGGGCCTCAAAGTATTTCTTCCCGTAGCGGTAGATGTAGAAGGGGGAGTTTAAAGACCAAGTGACCTCACGAGGGATATTGTGTTTGACAGATTTGAGGTTGAGTGCCGCTTTCATCGTTGATTGATTGGACACAATGAGGTAGAAGGCCTTTGCATGGTCGGTAGCGGCTTCTGGTATTGTGGGGCGGAAGAAGATTTCCTTTGTCAAAGGTTGAGATAGCTGACCCTTTTTGTTAAGGAAAGCCTTGTGCTCAATCATATAGGCGGCATGCCATGCCTTGTCTTCATCCTCAGGCCAGTCCTTGTGAGAACCCTTAGGAATTTTTGTCATTTCCTTCTCCAGTAGATCTCGCATAGTTTGAAATCGGGATAGTTGAAGGATTTCTGTGACAGGTTGGATGTGCGCTGAACACCATGTCACCATCAATTGAAGAATTTCCTAACACGTAGGAGATGATCAGCGAATTGATTATAAGCCACGGAAAAACAAGTTACACACCACTGTGGGCTCAGGCAGAAGTAACGGGGTACAGATGACGCGCAGGATGATGTCCGAGTTGTCAATCACACGAGTGCTCCCAATCGCACTATTGACACGGTCGTACATGGGTTCAAGCAACCGGGCGAACTAGAAGAGATGGCTCTCACCACATTTAGTAGTGTTACTACTTGCGGGAAAACAAGAATGACGCTTACGTATTCGAAGAATTCTGGATATAAGTTCCACTGTTCATTCAGCATATTGAGGAGACCCATTGAGAATGGGGGAAACAAAAATTTACGCTCGTTGGATGCCTGGTGCACCATGGCTTTAACATTCTGCAGGAAGCCCTCGTACATCCACTTTGTAGAGAGGGAAAAAGAGCTGAGCTGAGTATTTATGTACGTGGTCACACTTTCGTAGAATAAGGTCCAAAACTTTGACAAGGAATCCCGCCTTTGGGCGTCAGTAGCATTAATCTGCAGTTCAAAGTAGCTTGCTGTGGCATCCTCAAGGTGTTGAACCAGGGTCTCGTCGATGATTGAGTAGGCGACGGATGCTTCTTTCGTAGTTGGGTCAATGCTGGTGACGAGTCTTTTGATGATGTAAATGGATTCACGAATGATGTAGCCAATAAGCTACAATGAAAAACAAAAAAGAAAGTTGAATGCTATGAACCAAATAAGAAATTGCAACGTACAGAGCCACCGGATCTCTTGTCTTGGCCTTGAAATATGGACTTCAGATGCTTGACACTGAAGCCAGACCATGGCAGGAATTCTACGAGTTCGAGCACAATGTCCCGAAGGTGCGTAAAGCTCACAAGGAACTCGCTTGATCGGTTGCCATTCAGCTGAAACTTGGCTATACCAAGGCGATCGTCCATACTGAGGTTCTTGTTCTTCATCAGGGCAGGATTAAGCCAGGTTTTATACAGGATAAAATGTTCCCTGACAGATCCATTGTTTTGTAGATCAGCCGCGTTGCTAACAACAAGCATGCGAGCTGCTTGCATATCATTATCGTCTTCGTCCTGCGTGAGTATGTCTACACCAGAAACAGGGTGAAAAAGGAATCATGAGGAAAGAAACGTTACGTACTGCGATCATAAAGTAAGCAAGGCCAGTAGGCTAGGTACTTCACCCCCTCGACCTTTCGGTTCTTTGCGGCCTCCAGAGTCTCGTCATCTGGATTCTTCAGCAACACGTTCTTCAAGTTTTCAAGCTCCTCGTCTGCATCGGCCAGCCGTCTGAACCCAACCTCAAGACGATGGGCGCCGGCAACACCACGGATGACCACCTCATCAGTGTCGGAAAGCTTGCCTTTTTGGATGACTTGGTCTCTTTCAATTAAGCGGAGGACGCAAGCGTCATCACTAGCTCGGGAATGTGGAGTACAATCAAGCCACTTGGGATCGATTGCGAACTTGACCGGGTGTAGGTAGCGTTTATCACCCTCAGTGTCGCAAACGTGCTTGAGCTTCTCCACCCACACTGGGTCCACCGCACGTGAGTTGCCGTACCCATGGAGGACAGGGTACGGATCGCGCAGAGAGAATAGGCAATAACCTAATTCGGCCTTGGCAAGGATCTGTTGTCCAGCGACCAAGCACTCCTGATTTTCAATCTTGTGTTCGCTGGTTAACGAGGCAAGCGATTCATTGAGTAAATCCATGTCGATTTTTCGAGTTGTGCTACCGTTGTTCTCGTCGTCGTCCTCATCAATGGTGGAATTTGAGATGGCCTTGCGCTTATGAGCTCTTGACTTTGCTGGGGCAGGGCTGGCATCGCGTAAGGCTGAGTTTGTTTCGCCTGTGGCAACACGGCTAGATGCGGCGGTCTTACGAGGTGCAGTACGTTTTCTTTTTGCAGATGGGATTTCTGGCTCAGTGTCAATTAGTGCACTCTCGCGCCCTGAACCACGGCCTTTTCTTGCTGGAGTCTTTTTTAAAGATGCACCAGCTCTCTGTGATTATGAATTGAGAATGAGAGCTACTCGATAACCCATTGATCAATTGAGCATACCATTTATGATACGTGGTAGGGTTTTACTAGGTTCAAATTGAATTGGGGGTGACTCAATGTTAATGTGTTGGCTTATAAATTCCCGCACGGCGGAACGCTCCGGGATGCGGGATGCCGGGTATTTGTTGTGATCAAAACACATCGGAGTTTCTACTTGTGTTGGGTTTCTATCGAAGCTATGAGCTAAGTGAACTATCTATGTATGAGTATATGCCCTGCGTAGGATGTGCGCACTCGGTAATATTGCTATATGTACTATTAGAGAGTACGTTTTACGATGATTGACATTTCACCTGCAAAAGGGATATTCCCATTGTTCCCTCCCAACCCCTTTGTATTTGTCATACTTCTGCGGGCATCCTATCCTAGGCGGAATCGGAGTTCTCCGAATTCCGAGGCACGTGATCGCGGAGTTTGGAATTTTCAACTTAAGTTGAGTTCGTTTTCCCGTCTCCTTCTTCCAGCTACCACCACCAACTCCCCACCAAACGTCGATAGCCCTGGATGGGGCGGTCGTCGTGAGGTCGGGAGGGAAGTGTATAATGTGCTCCAATCATATTATTATATCACATATTATTGTTACGGGACCTTTCGGTTGGGGGTTGTATATCCACCGGGATCCAGCGCGGGGGTCGCCTTTGCCGTCGCACATTGCATATATGATCATATTACATGTTGTTTAAGACCCTTTGGTTGGGGGTCGTACATCCACCGGATCCAGCAACGGGGGTCACTTGGCCGTTGCAAATTAGAAGCCAATCATAGTCACATTTCATGCCAGTGGCATGAATTTTATTTACGTTCGGTTGACTAGCACATCTGTAATAGATAGCTGGTCTCGGCTTAACCGGTCCGTATTTTGCACTATACAGTTATAAAATACAATTTTTTTGATGCTTCGTTACCGTGCCTGAGGGTGTGGCATACTTAATGTTTATTGCGAGAGATTTGCGTTTGTTGGTTCATTGGCCGAGAGGGTACGCAGGGCGGCCTTATCGATGAGGCCGGATGAGTCATCGGTGTGCGCGATGTCTTAAGTTCAATTCTTACAGATGTCAGCACATTTAGCGGGGAGTTTTACTCAATACTCACGCATTTTGTGACTCTTGGGGTTTAGCTAGCATAGAGAGCAACAAGTACTTTTTATTCAGGATATTCAGGTGGAAATTGATTGATTGTGATTCTTATGTTTCCTAATAAACAACGCAGTAACTACAGGAATTTGATACAGTAGCGAAATCATCTGCGCGTTTTGTGTGACCCAGAACCCTTTGAAGATCCACCTTTCGTAGCCTCCTGGTGACCTTCTTCATCCTCATCCTCATCCTCGTCATCATCGTCATTATCACCATCGCCTTCTTCGTCGTCATCCTCTTCGTTATTGTCGTTGTTGCGGTCGATCTTCAAGTACCTCTTGGCGAGGTATAATGGCAATTGGGTATCTACCTCCAGATCCAGGTTTTTCCCTTGCTTTTTGAGACCTTTATGAAGCTCTTGCCGAATGACCTAAAAAGAAAAGAACTGAATATGATGAAGACCGCTTTAAGCAATATTGCCCAATGTGTACCGTTAAAAGTTCAGCGTATTTGGAGACGATGGCTTGGTGTTTGAGTTTCAGCTTTGATGTCCGGTTGAGCACGCGTTTCATGCCTTTTGCAAATACCTGGACTTTTTCCTCGTAGGGCACCAAAATGGGGTTGTCTACCTGAGGGGGTTCATGTTCCTCCGCTTGTGAGGGTGATGGGTCCATCTCGCCTCCTCTAATGGCCGGTGGAGCTGTCTTGCGAGGAATCAAATCTGCAAAGTGGATGCGAGGATCACCATAAATGGCTACTAGTTCCTCCCGTGCCTTTATTACAGGTTTCTGTTCAGCAAGATATCTGAGGTATTGCCGGTTATTAAACAGAGCACCTAGTGCTGAGTCTACAGCGCCACGAACAACTCGCGCTTGGCTTTTTTCTTCAGGCTTGTAGTTGTTGTGGTATCCTTGGGTCAGCCAGATGTAGGATAGGATGTCAACAGTGGCTGCCCGCTTCAACCATTCCTGTGTGTCCCTCAGCTTTAATGGGTTGCTTGGCGCTGGGTCGACCTCAATATCTTCGGTATCTGGATCAACAAAAACAAGAAGCCGGTGCGATACTTCCTTCCAGGATCGTCGCTGCGGTGGAGTAGCTTTTTTGAGGGCAGAATTCAGCAAGCGTTCAAGTTGGGGGCCATGGAGATCATCTGTTACGATCTTCTCCTCTTTTGTCTGGTTGAGCTTCCGGAGCTTTTGAGCAGTCTTGTCATTAAAGACAGAGTCCAAATATAGGCCACCTGAATATGCCCAGAACATTATCGTCCGTAAAAAATCCTGAGCCACCAGCATAAGTTGGTACACATGCTTTACATATCAGTGACTGGACTTACCCAGTTATACAACCCACGTTGATCTCGAAATTGTGACCTCCGAACATAAAGAATGGCTTCTCCCTCATCATGAAGCTTTTGGGGCCACCTCAATGTTTTTGACCTCTCAAAATCGGGGTCAACTAACGGGGCGAACTAAATTAAATCAGAGAGATGTGAGGCCTTGCGCAAATAGCAATGTTGCTGAGTGTGCGTAGCTACTCACATAAATCATCAACTGCTTAGTTGGGATAAGACTCTTGTGTAAGAGGTCAGGAAGAGACCAGCAAAACAACCAGGCACCATAGAACCTGTGCTCGAACTTTGCCTGGAAATCTCTGCGCTCCTCCAGGTTGCGTAGAACATTAGCAAGTTGGGATTTATCTTCATCAGACCCGCTGCTGGCCTCGACATATTCCTGTATACGCTCGCAAATCTGGCTCCAGTACAAGCACATGCAATCATTAAACCGGGAACCTGCCATGAACATCTCGTCCTCTGTTGGAAAGGCGCTGCGGAAGACCTCTTCGAAGATGTTGAGCATGGAATCGATCAAAAGTTGATTTGCAGTTGTCCCATCTTCAAGAACAAATATCTGCTGGGTTGTTTGGAAGCTTTCTAGCATTTTTGCAAGGAAAAGCTAATTGATCAATTCAGTTAGCAGAGGGGCGTACATGACAGACAGCAATGTAACTCACCCCAGCAAAAGGAACACCGTATGTCCATCTGTACCAATCACGGATACGAAAATGGGGGCTGAGGGCAATTGTAGGGAACCTGATTATGTATGTAAGGATTTCCCGCATCATGTCGTAGCCGTATAGCCATTCGTTGATGGCGTTGTTGTTGAGCTCTTTTTTTCCCCTTATAATTCTCCCAAAAAGGGCCTGACTGTTGAAGTAATCGGGTACGTTGAGGCCAGGGCTCTGGGCAAACCAACGAACCGCCCTTTCAATCTGTTGCATAGAAGTCCCCTTGTACTGATGAACAGTGAGGTTGCGTGATATCATGCGAAGAGCAATTAGCTGGAGGGTTGATGCGTCGCATGTGATAAGATCTAGGTTGGTACGCAATTAGTAAGATTGTCAAATGCGCAATAAAATGAGCATACCAGAATCGTAAAGTTTTACTGGCCACCAGCAAAGTCGTTCAACCATTTCCCCCAGCTCCTTCACTTCCGATTGAAGTTCTAGCTGCTGCTTTGAGCCAGCCACTGCCTTCCCTGCCTTCTTCTTAGCGCTTTCGAGCTTATTCTTCCCTTTATTGTACAGTGTTTCTGCTGCACGAAGTCGATGGTTTCCAGCAACGCATACAATTGTTGTATTGATGTTGAGAGGTTGGAATATTGGTCTTCCGTCTTGCCATTCGCTTGACCCAAGGTCAACGTCGTTGCGCTTCAGGAGGAAGGCAAGCGGGTACTCGTCTCGCATATCACCCAGGCTCTCAATGTTTCCAATGAGTTGTTGGACTTGGTCCATATCAACGGTTCGCAGCGTGTTGAGTGGGGTCAAGCCTTTTGGCTGGTCGCTGATGTTCACCATTGCCAAGCCAATAAAAGCCCTCTTGACAAGTCTGGAAGCCTGTTCATTCAGAACCCTGTCGCTTGTCTCTTCGTCCTCAGCAAGCATTTCATTGTTATGCTCTGTGTTGTCCACTGGGGCATTTGTTTTGGCCTTTTTCGGCTTTGAACCTCCACCCTCTCCAGTTTCACCCATTCCTTCATTGGCTTTCGCTTTGCGTTTTCTTGATCGGGTTTGGCTAGCATAAGCAGCTTCTTCGGCGACCGTTGGGTGATGTAGGGTAACGTATAAGTTGGAAAAACGGGGGAGGAGCTGGCCTGCACTCAGTGAGGTCGATGTAGACGGTTGTCCAGAGGGACCAGCCACATCCAAGGGGCTCAGACTAGAGGGGTACGACTGTGCGGTGGATGGTGAAGTAGGTTGAATCTGTTCCTGGTCTGTGATGGTGATATTCTCCATGGCTTGTTCAATTTGATGCTCCATCTAGGATATGTTAGGTTGCGCACTTGGCTGCGTTGTTAAAAGCGGGACTTACAGGATTGATTGAATGGCAGTAGGGTGTGAGAGAATGTAGAGGTGGTGGGCAAAACGTTGTGAGGGTTCAGGTCTCGGCCGTAATCGGAAGCTACAAAAGGGGAATCCCCGCGTGGCGGAACGTTACACCACGCGGTTTGTTAGGGGTATTTTACTGCCACTACCACCACTACCACCACCAAAGCTAAGACAATTTACTCAGCCGATCCAGACCACACAATGGAAAATACGTCAGCCCCCCAAGCCAGCAGCTCCCTGCCCTCAAGTGTAACTAGGCGGCCATTGTTTCTTCCTGAGACTCCCCAACACAACCCCCCCTCAGGCTCAAATACCCCATTATATCCTCCCAGCTCAACTCAAATGGGTCAATCACCAACCCACACCCTGGCCTCCCGCTTTGGTGAACGAGCATCACCTGCTGCATCGTCACAGGCACTACCATCAGTTACCCAAAATGTTCAGAGCTCTAACCAGTTCAAGTTTGATTTTGGCGACTTCCTCCTCCGATCCTCTCTTCCACCCAGCGATATGTTTGGATCCCCTGAGATTTCAGAATCCAATCCCCACTTGCCCTCTCCTGGCCCCTCCCAGCCCTCTCGCGCAAAGAAAATCAGACTTCTATCTTCTAAGTCTGCCCTTTCCAGCAGTAGAAACTACTACACTGCACCCTTCCAGACGCTCCCTCAAGAGATCAACGCCCTCATTGAACAAAGACAAGTGGTCCAAGGTCGTCACTCACACCAAGAAGCCCACTTATCTGGATCCGAATCCGACGCCCCGGTATCAAATGGGGATGAACCATACATGGACGAAGAAGAGGAGGAGGATGCTAGCAAGGGTGAAAATGTAGAGGCCACCACGCTGATCAGACGGGCATGCATTGGATGTTTCCTGTTAGATATCAAAAACCCGCCACCCTCCATACTCCCCTATCCATCACTACGAACCGTTGAAAATCAACAAGTCGATAAGCTAGTCAAGAGCATTGATGAGCTAGGCGACTTCCGTGAAGATCACCCTATCTTCCTACTGATGGAACGAGACGATTTAGACTTGTCCATGGATGCCTCAACCGGTGAAGCGATCTTCAAGCCCCTTCACAACAACTCAAAAATCACTTGCATTGCCGGAAATCATCGTCTACAAGCTGCGAAACTTATCTACACTCGGGCGCTCGAAGAAATCAAAGAATTGGAAGCAGGAATATCAAACTTTCCTGAAGATACCCAGCTGCCAATCAGACATCAACATGCATTAGACCAGCTTTCTAGACTGCGTTGGTGGCCAGTCAGAGTGTATGATTCAGGTAAGTAGAGCTCTCGCACATAGCAATATTGCTGAACGCGTTGTTTTAGCTTTGCTCTTGTTGGATGATACATCTCCAATCCAGCTTACGATCTATCGCATTCTCGCCGCTAACCTGAACGTCCATCAGTACACCGGATCTGTGGTCCAGCAGTTTGAGATGGCGTTGCGCTGGTTACTTGTTGATCCTAACAGCAGCACCTTCAGGCCATTAGATAACAACATGGTTAAACGAATACGTGCAGGAAAGCGGGAGCTGAACAACAACGCTTATAGCGAGTTCCTATACGATTATGATATGATGCGGGATATCATGATCTACGTAGTCCGTTTCCGTAGGATTGCTCTCAGTCCCAAATTCAAGTACCGTGACTGGTATCACTGGATTTATCAATGCCCATCTGCTGGAGTGAGTCTTTTTAATGGTTGTCTTTACTCGCCGTTACTAACCTTGGTTGCGAAGCTGTTTCTTGCCAGAATGCTGCAGTGCTTCCAAGCCATGCAGCAGATCTTTGCATTAGAAGACGGGGCATGGGAGAATGAACTTCTCACTGATGAGATCCTAGAGATCTTCGAGACAACATTCACCATCCACTTCCGCAACGCCAGGAGTCTGAATATGAATGCTCCTGATTTCCTCATAGATGTCTCAAGTTATTGGATTGACCTTATCGACAACATGAAGGAGCACATCAAGACCTTGGAGGTTAGTACGCCCCAACAGCGGCATCAATGGGAGGTGATCATCAAGAACCTTGAAGCACGTCAAGCTTTCCAACAGCTTCATCGAGAACGGTCTGCATTTATGTTTTGTTGGTCACTCCCTGGCCTTCTTCACGAAAGTCTTGAAGTCACTATTCCTGTGCTCAAATATGTAAGTCATGTTGTGCCGCTTTTGGCAACATTGCTAATTGTGCTATTTATTACTTATATTACTTATATAGATGGCCCCTCTTGCTGATCCCGACTTTCTTCGGTCCAGCTCTCTTCATTGGCCACGACGAGTTCATGATGAGGGAGAAGCTATTCTCCATACACATCAATTTCACTTCAAGAGCAAGGATGGAGAATATAACTGGGTCAGTATCGTACATTTATTATCACTACGTCTCCCTTTATTAACTGGTGGGCTTATGTGAAGGACTTTCTTTATGAGATCTTAAGATGGGCTTACAAATTCGGCCCTGATTTCGAGTTACTCCTTGCATGTAATGCCTATAAGGAGGCTAGCAAGTCTAGGAAAACGAAGAACGTGATGGATCAACGTGTAAAAGACTTGGAGATCCTAGTTCCACTGGTTCAAAAAGCCTTCACGGAGCCGCAGCCCAACCCAGGCTTTGAAGTCATCAACGCGATCATGAAGCAAACCATATCAGTAGATGTGGATGATGTACATCTGCTCAACCCACCTCCTCCAAACACCAGGGCGAAGCAGCTCAAAGAGTTGAAAACAACGTTTCAACATTCCACTGCTATGCGTGTGTTGGCATTTATCTGGTCCCGTCAAGGTCGCCATGTTGACTACATCGATGTCAAGGACACGCGAAGTCACGCACGGATGGCTGGAGAAGTTGCAGAGGGAATGATGAAGGTCTGGTTCGATCAGAGGCGCCTTTACAAGTGGATGAACCAATGTACTGCAGTTGACGAGGCGCGTAAAGCATTTCAATCCATCTTTAAAAAACGTCACATCCACTTTGCCGACCTCTACCCATGCCCCATCTTCCAACCAAGCACTCTCTCCAACACTGTTGATGAAATGATTACAACTAGGGCCGACAACCAACTATGGCATGACTGGGAGAGTGACATCAAGGTTATGGCAAAAGCAGTCCGGACGTTACTAAAACAGGCGAAAGATGCAGGATTATCCATTAATCGCGCTCGCATTCTTCAGGTGTATAAGGAACTGGTGATGGTAAGTTTTATCACATTTGACAATATTGCCGAACGCGGGTGTTAATCAAACGCTTTCTAAGATCATCCGGGCAACTGTGCGTGACCACTTGGTTGAAGAGCACACATGGGATCCCGCAATCAGTGACAATGTCATCCATGGCTTGGATTTTCAACACGAACTCTACATCCCATCTGCATTACGCCTTCTAAATACTTGGGATGAAGATCAAGAAGATAATGGTGACGACGAGGATGATGATGAGGAGGAGGACAATGAGGATGACTTTGAGGATGAGGACAACGATCTCCCCCCCGCCAAGGCCACCAGATCAGCGGGGAAGAAACAGGCTGTGAAAGGCAAAGGGAGGCAAGCAAAAACCAAAGATCGCTCTCTTGCCAGAAACACCAAGCCTCGACGGAAGAAGTTGTCTGCCAAAGCTAAAGGGAAGCAGACTGAAGGGCATGAAGTTGAGGAAGTTGAAGAGATTGATGAGTTGATGGACGATGCGTCTGAGTAAATTGGCTTCAGTGACGTCTTTGATTTCTTTCCTTGTTATTGCTTTTACTCACGCAGTAGGGTTTTTCTTTCTCTGGACAATATGTTCACTGTTATTTACATCTGTGCAATAATAGCAACGTTGCTGAGTGTGTGATAATGTTGTTGAGCCTAAGCTGAACCATCTTCATATCTTGTAGATATCCGCTTTCTACTTTAGTTCATGTAACCTGTTCAGTTCACCAAAGTGGAGGTCTCATGTGACCTTTTCTCTTTTTCCCAAAGTCCCTGACAGTCAATCTGAGAGACTCGGATTTATCGGACATTCATGCCGTTCTGCCAGAGTTTGAAGGCGGTTCGGAAATAAGAGGATCTGCTTAAATTCGTTTAAATGTGATGATCAGACGGGCAATCCTTGGAAAGAGCAGTGTCTATTGGTTGTCAAGCGTGGGGGCATCTAATGATGAATGAAGTGATTGTGGACAAAGAAACAACCTAAGCTACGTATCAAAAGCGAATGGAACGAATGAACAATGTCAAAAGTGAGCAAGCATATGAGCGAACAGGTGATATGACTGTGACATTAAGTCAAACCTGAGGATAAGCGGATTCGATGGTGTTGTCATACATAGGGCAACCCGCATCCTGGAACGTTCCTGGGTGCGGGAGTTAGTTAGCCACTGAGGTGAGTAAAAACCCGCGTGACGGAACGTTCCCAGATGCGGTACTAAAAGGGAGTAACACTGTCAAGTGAGCAAACCTGCAGGAAGGAACGTTCTAGGATGCGGGTCTTCAGCTCATGTTTAGGAAGAGTGTTAGTATAACACAGGCAAAACCCGCATACAGTAACATTCCCAGGTGCGGATATGACACCGACTTCACCCTTGATACAAAATACTAATGTGATGATTGGATGCGTGGTAGGGTTTTAGGTCTAAATTGAATTGGGGGTGACTCATTGTTAATGTGGTGGCTTAAAATCCCCGCACGGCGGAACGTTCCGGGATGCAAGATGCAAGGTATTTGTGGTGATCAAACACATCTGAGTTCCTACTGTGTGTTGTGTTGGGTTTCTATCTAGGTAATAAGTATATGTGCGCACTCAGCAATATTGCGATATGCACCATTAGAACGTATGTTTTACAATGATTTACATTTCACCCGCGAAAGGGATATTCCCATTGGTGACCCGGAACTCCATGGGTATCTCCTTGGATATTTGCCACTCCAAGACTTCCAGCTCTTTCACCTTGTTTTTTCCACCCTTCTTTCCACCCGAGTTTTTACTGCGTTTTCCTCTCCGTTTGCCCTTGATCTTAGCGGGTTCGAGTTCGTCCATCCTCATGGTTCCGGATGGGTCTTCTTCAGATTCCTCAGACTCAGACTCGGCCTTTCGCTTACTAGATGAAGGCAGTGGGTGTTCAGAGCAAAGGCAAGGTTCCGTGTCGGTCCAGTATTGAGCACCGTAGTCAATCGTTATCTCTTCGCCTCGCTCGATGTCTCTAATAGCCTGAATGGAGTACGCATAGTTGTTTTCGTAAACGGGAACCAGCTACATACTTGTTTAGTGATAAATATATGTGAATATAAGATATCTGACGTACTACCGTATTTGGTTTGCAGTGGTGATTAAGTAGCCTTGCAGGGCCTGCTAATACAACCTGTGTCTGTTTTCTTCCCTTTCCTTTCCAGATAATCGAAAATCGGGCCACGTTAGGCCCAGGTACTCCCGCAGGTGTCATGCCATGACATTCAAAGATATACTCATTTCGCCGAATCAATCGCTTAGCGGCAATTCCAAACTGATTGCTACCTCCAAACTTCACCTTGTGTACCTGGACAGGAGAGTCTGACCGATACATGAGTGAATATCGGAGAATGGAGCTATTTTGTGATAGTCAAGAGGGGTACAATAAGCGTAATAAACCTTATGACGTACTTGATGAAAGCCTCCTTCTCTATCCCTTGAAAATACTCCCCGGTCAGTAAACGAACTCTATCCCAACATAGTGTGGCTGCTTCCATCATTTCTCCGACTGCTAGGTCAATGGGAAACAGCGCCGTATGCACGCGTGAAAGTAAAAATCCTCCTATACGTTCGACATTGGCTTCATCATAAAAGGACATTGCTTGAATCCTATGTTTTTCGGCTGAATTACCCTTGGTTGCCATCAGCCCATGCAACACTTTATCATCTGTCGGTAACAGCTGCTGTAGCGTGAACTCCTGACTATCGAGTTCAGCCATCAAGTGCTGGAGCGCTCCAACGGGAGCTCCATCCGGATATTCTAGCTGGGGAACCATGATTTGTTGGTTTGATTTGCGTACTCGGAGGTGCCGCATGGTCGTGGTTGGCTGTGACGTACGGACAATGTAATTAATCAGGGCTCGCGAGTAACAGTGTCACGCTACCATCACCCCCCAACCCCAGCGGCCGCTTAGCCAGCCTCAGTGTTCCTTACAATATCCGCATTTGGCACTGTTGCTAATTGTGGTGACATTCTAATTATATTCACACCCCTACATTTTGATACTCGCTATTCATCGTATCGCATACCTGTTGCATCGACCTGCGTAGTTCCCTCCCAACCCCTTTGTATTTGTCATACTTCTGCGGGCATCCTATCCTAGGCGGAATCGGAGTTCTCCGAATTCCGAGGCACGTGATCGCGGAGTTTGGAATTTTCAACTTAAGTTGAGTTCGTTTTCCCGTCTCCTTCTTCCAGCTACCACCACCAACTCCCCACCAAACGTCGATAGCCCTGGATGGGGCGGTCGTCGTGAGGTCGGGAGGGAAGTGTATAATGTGCTCCAATCATATTATTATATCACATATTATTGTTACGGGACCTTTCGGTTGGGGGTTGTATATCCACCGGGATCCAGCGCGGGGGTCGCCTTTGCCGTCGCACATTGCATATATGATCATATTACATGTTGTTTAAGACCCTTTGGTTGGGGGTCGTACATCCACCGGATCCAGCAACGGGGGTCACTTGGCCGTTGCAAATTAGAAGCCAATCATAGTCACATTTCATGCCAGTGGCATGAATTTTATTTACGTTCGGTTGACTAGCACATCTGTAATAGATAGCTGGTCTCGGCTTAACCGGTCCGTATTTTGCACTATACAGTTATAAAATACAATTTTTTTGATGCTTCGTTACCGTGCCTGAGGGTGTGGCATACTTAATGTTTATTGCGAGAGATTTGCGTTTGTTGGTTCATTGGCCGAGAGGGTACGCAGGGCGGCCTTATCGATGAGGCCGGATGAGTCATCAGACGTGTGAGATCGCGAGTTCAATTCGCGTTGCCGCACGTTGAAGTGGGGGTTTTGCTACATTTTTCAAATCCTGTCCCTCATTCTACTCCAGACTACACGCTAGTACCCAACGTGAGATAAGCACGCACCTCCCATATCGATCCAACTGGCGCTTCTTTAGAAATGAATTCCCAATCTAGATCACACGGGAAGAGGTGATGATCTCGAATTCTCTTCTTTTGTATTTAGGCTAACTCCAACCCAATTTAGGTTGAATGCTCCACCCATTGTGCGGGCGATTCAAAAGCCAATACAAGGATCCTCGAACAAGCGCAAGAGGCATGTAGACCCTCAGGAAAAAAATCCTGATCGCTGGGAGAAGCACGCTAAAAAGGACGCGTTACCCAGGATCCCATCGGGGAAGAATATTGGAAGACGTTTGAAAGTGTTCCTATGTGACGGCACACTATATGTTGGTAAGTGAAAGCAAGAGAAGCTTAGAATGAGCTAAGCACCCCATCACAGATAAGGCCCACATCCTAGACTTCTCTCATGAGACCGACCAATTCGTGAAGACGACAAGGTGGAAGGAAGTCAGAGAGTGGTACGCTTCAACAGGGGAAATCTTCTACACGACGGCCCCTATAACCGGCACATTCGTAATTCTTCCTTGGGATTCAGCAGAGGAGCAGACAGATCCCATTCCAGGTTGCTCACCTACCGCTGATGACCAGAACGAGATACATGAGGACCGAGCCACATGGCCTTCAAATGAGAATGAGATAGAAGAAGATCCTAATACATTTCTCGGTCGCATTCGCAATAGCACTTCAGGCTCGCGCTTTTTGGCCCTTCGTCTGGATTTAATTCCTCAGCCACGGGTTCAAATGCTAACGAAGGCGTTGGAGTGCTGCCTTGACATGATGAGTAGCGAAGAGCATTACGACAATCGGTCCACGTTGCCGGTACTTCACAAGGGTTTCTGGTCGAAATACTCGCTCTTCCCTTTTCCTACTGCCTCAACCCTCAAGACATCTGGAGCTGTTCGTTTGGCCCAGCAACAATTGTTTGACTTGATACACGAGTTTATTGTGAAACCCTTGATGGGTGTCTTTGAGGAGGTGGATCCATACTACATGGCGCAGCAAGAGAAGTAAGATGTATTCTCAATCTGTGTACATTGCTTACTGAACCATCTAATACAGAATCTATCATCGAGTGGAGCTTCTTAGTCCAGATTTTATAGCCTCGGACTCAACTCTTACTTTTGGAATGCCACTTTTTGGAACCATCGCTATCAAAAGGGGTGGAAGCGAGAATGTTCATGTTGATGTTGGCGATCATAAAGCCACATTGGCAATTGTTGCTGTTTTTGGAAACTTCACTGGCGGGGAACTTTGCCTTCCTCAAACAGGTGACAAGGTTCCCCTTCAGCCTGGTCAGGTTATTGCCTTTCGCGCTGGCCAGCTGGCTCATTTTACTGCTCCAGTTGAAGGCACACGTATGGTGATAACAGGTTTCACAGACCATCTCACTGGCCTCCATGCAAGAATCGAAAATGAAGGAGTAATAGCAATGTCAATGGATGACTATGACAGTCTTATTATAGAAGAACAGAGAAAGCTGGTAGCTAACTATCGGGCAAGAACCGGAAAGACGTTCTCGGTGCCTTGTAAAAAATACATATAAAGCTTAAATTTTATTTGCGCACTTGGCAACATTACTATATTCGAAAAACTCCAGATAACACGAAAATATATCTTAGACTCATTACTACATTTTGAACCCGCTTGGCGGAACGTTCCATGGTGCGGGTTTGGGAGCTGCTGCCCAAGCATTGATGGATTATGCAACGAATACATTGAAATGAGGGATGATCTCCACAGTGAGATAAAGCAGAATTTTAGAGGCTCAACGGACAATCATCGACGTCTCTTTGGAGGCCCCAACCCAGTGCCCTTTGAAGATCCACCCCCCTTACCCAACTGCTTAACTTTGCTTCGGGATGATCTGGAGGATGGGTGAAGATCCTGCTCTGCCTGCTCTTCATCGTCTTCATCGTCTTCGTCTTCATTATCAGCATCGTCTTCATCGTCTTCATCATCTCCCTGCAGGTATGTTTTGGCAAGGTAAAACCGCTGCTGAGCATCATCCCCTTTGCTCTTGCTACCATGCTGCTTCTTCAAAGCTCTGCCAACTTCTCTCCGTATTACCTGAAATGTAGATTGTGTTAACCGCTTTTAGCAACATTGCCAAAATATGAAAGCTCACTTCTAAAAGTTCAGTGTACTTTGAGACAATGGGCTGAGGTTTAATCTCCAGCTTGTCTGTACTCTTGAGCACCGCCCTGACGCCTTTTGCTAACACTTGGACTTTCTTTTCATACGGCACCCACAGGGGATTCTCTGCCTTGGAAGTTGCAGGTTCCTCCTGTACTGGTGGTGATGTGGCATGATCTCGTTGAGGAATAAGGTTAGCAAAGTGGATGCGGGGATGACCGTAGACGGCAACCAGGCTTTCTCGCGCAGTTATCACCGGTGCCAAAGTCGCCATATGTCGTTCGTAATGCGTTCGATCAAAGGCGACCCCTAGTATGGTCTTAACAGCCTGCTCGATAATTCGATGTGGGTTTCTGTCTTCATACGCGTGATCGTTGTGGCGTCCTTGGGTCAACCAAATGTATAGAAGAATATCACAGGTAGCCGCTATGTGTAGCCACTCTTGCAATTCCTCGCATTTTTTTGGATCGGCAGGTGCGTTGTCGAGATGTATATCCTTGGGTTCAACTGCAACAAATGCCAACATCCTGTCCCTGATTTTTTGCCATGATTGTCGCTTAGTAGGATGATGGCGAAGGCGATCGATGGCTTGCTTCATCATGCGTTGAAGTGTGGTAGCGTATTTGTCCTTCGTCGCCTGCGGTTGCACTGTTGGAGCGCGATTTCTAAGGCGTTTGACGTCCCGAGACTTCCACACTGGTTCTAAACTGGAAGCAGAAGAGTATGCCCACCGCAGAATATTCCAGAGAAAACCCTGAATGAACAGCCAATGTAGGTCATATCAACGTCCATGAGAATGGTTGGGCTCACCCAGTTATATCTGCCATGGTCATCCCGAAACTTGGGCCTCAAGAGGTAAAGCAGGGCTTCTCCCTCATCGTGAACCTTTCGTGGCCATCCAAGCTTTCCTGAGGACCTGCAAAAGTCGGGATCTACTAGTGGCGCAAACTGCATGCAAACAAACTCAGATAATGCACAACGGACAACATTGTCAAGTGCGGCATGCTCACTTACATATTTTACCAACTCTGAAACTTGCAAAAGACTCTCATGCAAGAGCCAAGGGAGAGACCAAGAAAATAACCATACACCATGATCTTCATGCTTCTCTTGGAAATCCCTCCGAGTCTCCAGATTTTTGACCACCGTAGCAAATTGGGCATTTGCTTCGTCCGACCTTTCCATGGTCTCACCATGCTTACCAATACGTTCGCAGAGACGATTCCAGTACCCCTTCATAAGACCTTGGAATTGAGTATCCACCATATTCATGGAGTCCTTTGTTGGGAAGAACTCCTGAAAGACCTCGTCAAATATGTCTAGGAGGTCGTTCGTCAAGTGATGGTTGGCTACCGTTCCATCTTCAAGGACAAACATTTGCTGGGTGGCCTGGAAACTTTGCAGCATCCTGGCGAGAAAGAGCTAAAAACATTATTTATAAGTGCAGCATGTATGACGGCCAGCAAGTTTACTCACCCCTGCAAAAGGTACACCATGAGCCCATTGATACCATTCCCTAATCAGAAGGTTTTCATGCAGAGCAATTGTGGGGAAGCGAATAATATGGATTAGTATCTCCCGCATCAAATCGTAGTCATAGAGCCACTCGTTGGTGGAGTTGTTATTGAGCTCTATCTTTCCCACTTTGATCCTATTGGTTAAAACATCGCTATCGGAGTAATTGGGAATGTCAACTCCAGGTACGCGAGCCCACCATCGCAACGCCCGTTCAATCTGTGACATTGAGGTTCCTGTGTACTGGTGTACAGTGAGATTTCGGGATAACATGCGGCAAGCCACCAACTGGAGATCTGAATTGTCACAGGTAATGAGATCTACAAATTTGCGCGATTAGCAACATTGTCAAACGTGAGATATAGATGAGATGTGCACCGGAATTGTAGAGTTTGACAGGCCACCAACGAAGCTGTTGGTATGTATCATCCTTTCTTTCCACCTCCAGATTGAGCTTTTCTGCACGCTCTGAGTCAACTGGCACCTTGCCTGCCCTCTGCTTAGCGTCTTCAAGCTCTTTCAACCCGATATCATGTAGGATAGTCGCTGCATGAAGTCGATGATTTCCAGCGACACAGATGGTCTTGATATTTGGATCGACGGCACAAAAGACCGCTCTTTCGGGGTGGTTTGGATCCGTGTCGAGGTTGTTGGGCTGGACAAGGAATACCAATGGATAGTCTTCACGCAAGTCCCCATGGATCTGGATCTTTGCAACAAGCTTGTTCACCTCCTCCATATTCAGCGATCGGAGCGAAGGAGGTGTTGTGATGTTTTTGGGGACATTGCGGAGGTCTAGGAAAGCTTTCTTGATAAAGGCACTTTTGATAAGTTCCTCCGCCTGCCTATTCCAGTATGCATTGTCTTTCGAATCGCCAGAATCCTGTGACTCATACCCTCTTGCCCTCTTGCTCTCAACTTCACTTGGGCGGGTCTCCAGTGTGGCAATGGATTTCCGCTTCCTGGTAAGTGGTTGTTCAGGGGGAGTAAGGGGTTGGGATGGCTGACGATCCAGCAAAATCGAAGAATGTCTGGAGGGTCCAGAAACTGGCGGGACAGAAATGCGCTCAGATGGCTCGCGAACTGGTGGAATAGAATTGGGCTCAGATGGCTCGCAAACTGGGGAGATTGATCGGCTTTGTGAAAGATTACCGGAAAGGTTCTTTTTTGGGGGACGATATTCGTAAAAGAGGAAATCAGCACCAAATGGGGTGAGCTCTATCTGCCTCTGAATCTCCTCGTCTGTCGCTTCCAATTGGCTGCCATAGACGGGGGCTTCAAGCATGGAGGGATTCATACGCCTCATCTGTTCAATAGTTTGTTCAATCTCCTCTTCATCCATTGTTCCTATTAATCTTAAGATTCGCTTATATTGAAATTCGGTGCTAGGTGCCATCTAGTTGGTGTGTTAGAGTCCGCAATTAGCAATGTTTTCAAAAGCGGAACTCACAGTGTTTTTGAAATAGCAGTGCGTGGGAGGATTGTGAGATGGTGGTTGAGAGAGAATGGGTTCTCGGACTTAAGAAGCAAAATCATCTGAAGTAGTAGTACAAAGCATTCTTAGAATATAGCAAACCACATAAAGTCCCTCATGTCTGAAATGGGATTTTACTCTAGAATATAAATCTTGCTAGTTGGAGACAAGATAAAATCCCCGCAGGCGGGAACGTTCCGTGGTGCGGGATAATTATTAGGTACAATCGGATTCAAATTTTGTTTACCACCAACTTGCAAGGTCCTTCCACTCTTCTCATCAACCCTCTACTCCTTTGTACAACACTTCAGATGGACTTTGAGAACTCGTACCTTCGAACATCACACCCACCGCAATCCCCTCCACATGCAGGCCCATCTCAAACCTCTCGTCTGAAGATTCAACATCAATCTTCTCATTCCACCCTTGGTCTTGCTACAGAGTATTATGATGTTGGTTTCCACACCCTACCTGAGGAGATAGATGCGATCGAAGTGGAAAGACTTCTTGGTGAAGAATCTGATGGATTAGTTGATGAAGACATCCGTGTAACCGCCCCAACTGCGGATGTTGGTCTTCATATTGACGAGCTCAGCTTGGAGGCCATAGCCAAATCCCAGAACCCTCAGGCTGAAGCCCTCATCAAACAGGCTTTCATTGGTGCCTTTCTTTTGGATGTTTGTGATACGCCCTCTTCCATCGTCCCTGCTCCTTCTCTCCGTGTTGTCGAGGATCGGCAGGTGGATAAACTAGTCAAAAGTATTGAGGAGCAAGGTGACTTTCGGGGCGAC
>Ga0247812_10000571_pt1 | contig 22514 bp, 19 predicted proteins | sample UWRJL149409B1_FD_178011 | JGI IMG/M metagenome (GOLD analysis project Ga0247812, IMG submission 178011) | Plant litter microbial communities from Arlington Agricultural Research Station in Wisconsin, United States - UWRJ-L149-409B-1 | ecosystem: Environmental > Terrestrial > Plant litter >...
AATTGTCTGTACCTTTTTGGCAGCTTTCGAGGTATTCGGTAATGCTGTCTTTCAGTTTTCCGGCATACGCACCCTGCGTATGGAAATACCCGTTATATCCTTTGTCGGTCAGGATTTTAGCGAACGTGTTTAAATCTGATAATGCTTCCATAAGATTGTTTTTAGCGTTCGATAACTTCAATGTCCTTGTTTTCCACGACTGTAAATTTTTCAATGTTGAAGCCCTGCGGATTATTGTCGGAACGAACGGAGTTGACGAGATAGCAGGAGGTAATCAGGTTACGCCTGGTTACATTGCTTGACCGGATAATGAACTGTTTGGCATAGGTTCGCACAGCGTAAGGATAGTTGTCGAAGTTGCAAACAACACTATCCACCTCAATACGTTGCTGCACATTACCCGAAATAATCCTGCTGTAATAGCCCTTTTCGGATAAGTCCTTGTAATAGTCGAAAGCACTTTTGTCCGCAAGATTAAATGCCCTGCTCATATTACTTTCAATAGCATTCTTATCGGGTGCAAGCGTGAAGAAAAGCTCGTGAAAACGTCTGACGTGTTCCCTTGCTTCTACGGGACGGTTGATGCTTGCATCCTGCGACAAGGCAAGCATCAAAGATTTGCCGTTATCCAATACATAAATTTTTTGACGTTGTTCTTCTGCAAAGCGGTAGGACTGCCATACGGCATATCCTACCACGCTGGTGCAGAGAACCGCAAATACAATGGCATATAATCTTATCTGCCTAAAGCTGTTTTCGATATTTCTTAGCGTTTTAAATTCCATTTTTAGAATGATTAATTTTTTATTTATTCATCAGTTTACCGCCGATGTTTCCCACTGTTGAGCCTGCGCCTGCTCCGGCGATGTTGCCTGTTTTCATTGCAGCTTGGTTTACGTTGCGAGTAAAGTTTCCTGCACCTCCGGCTTGGATCACCCAGCCTGTTACTGTTGGTATTGTGAAGTAACCGATAATGCCGATTATCATAAAAATGATGTACACGGTATTGCTCGTATCAGGTATGTAGGTAGGGTCGGCAAGCATCGCTATATCCCTTTCCAAAATGAGGGATTGTATTCTTGCCAGCATCGAGCTGAACAAATCAGAAACAGGAAGCCACAAGTAAACACTGACATACCTAGTAATCCATTGCGTGAGCGTGGACTGAAATCCGTCCCATACGGAAATGGCAAAAGCTATTGGTCCGAGTATGGAAAGGACGATCAGGAAAAACGTCCGTATGGTATCAATGACCAATGCTGCCGCCTGAAAGAGTATTTCCAGTAGATTGCGAAACCAATCCTTTATGGCTTTCTCTATCTTGTAAGCCTGCCTGTCCATATACATACCCGCCATTGTGCCAACGTCTGATGGCGACCATCCCAATTCGTCCAGCTTCTTATCAAACTCTTCGTCTGATACCATATAGGCTGTTTCGGGATTTCTGACCATTGCTTCATATTCCAATTGGTCTTTCTGTTGTTGGAGCTGGTTAAGATCAAGCACTTGGTCTTCGAGTATTTGGTGGGTTCCCGTAACCACAGGACTCAATACTGCATTGATAGTTCCTAATACGATGGTTGGAAAGAACATTATGCAAAGCCCCAAAGCGAACGGACGCAGCAAAGGGAACACATCAATAGGTTCGGCACGGCTTAAAGCTTGCCAAACCTTTAATGCCACATAGAACAACGCTCCCAATCCCGCCAATCCTTTAGCCACTGCCGCCATATCGCCTGCAAGTGGCATCATATCATCATAAAGCGACCGCAGGAGTTCGTGAAGATTATCCCATTCCATAGTTTACCAGTATTTTTGGTTAGCAGTTCCGTAGAGGTCAAGCACTCTTTTGGCATCGTTTTTCTTTTTCGCTCTCAGGTAGCTTACAGAAATATTCTTGTTAGTATAGTAGCGCACCAGACTATGGTACTCCTTTACCTCTTTGTACACACGGTCAATAATGTCCATACGCTCTTTGTCGTTCAACGAAAGGCTTGTAGAGGTTACGATCTGCTTTAGTTCTTTCAGCAGTTCGGTACTTTCATTGAGCAGTGCCGAATAACCGTTGCCGATAGCAACCAATTCCTGTGGGGTAAAATTTGGATCGTTCATCATCTTACCAAAATTCTGCACGTACATTTCGGACACATCGCCTACCAACAATACCGTTTGTTGCACTTTACGGGCATCTTTCACAAGGTTGTTGATAGCCTTCAGCTTGTCATAATATTCCTTACCCTGGTCGTACACTTTCTTCACTTCGTTGAAGTTCTTTATCACATTGCTCACGGTCGAAGAAGTCTGTATGATTTCGTTTGCAGAGTTGATAATCCCTGAAGCCAAATTTGCTGGGTCGGTTACAACCCACTGGGCTTTTGCTGACGGTGCTACGGCGAGCATCAGAGCCGTACAGACCAGATACAATACTTTTTTCATTGTTCTTAAAATTTTAAATTGTTAATGACTATTGATTTGAATTGTCCCGCCTTTGCATTGCGATATGCTTAATGGCGAGTTCTACGTTACCGTCAAGTTCCGCAGCAAGCTGCATCACTTCCATTTTTTCGGTTTCCTCTGTGGTGTAGGCGAGATATTCCTCCAAACTAACTTCGGTGGCATAGACTGCCGAGTGCGTGCCTCCTAAGCCAATCCATACTTCTTTGTAAAGCCTTGACGGGTCGTTGTTCATATTAATGGAAAGTACCTGCCCTTTTTCTTTGTCGGTAAGCCCCAACATTGCCTGTATATCATCAAACTTGTTCATATACTTGCGTTGGTCTAAAAGGATTTTACAGTCGGAGTTATTGATGATACTTTCTTTCACAATGGGCGACTGGATAATGTCATCGACCTCTTGCGTTACGACAATCGCTTCTCCGAAAAACTTTCTCACTGTTTTAAAGAGGTACTTTATGTATTCTGCCATTCCCTCTTTAGCAATCGCTTTCCAAGCCTCTTCAATCAGGATGAGCTTGCGAATACCTTTCAATCGACGCATCTTGTTAATGAACACCTCCATAATGATAATCGTGACTATGGGAAAGAGGATTTTGTGGTCTTTAATCGCATCAATTTCAAACACGATAAAGCGTTTGGAAAGCAGGTCTAACTGCTTGTCGGAGTTCAGCAGGTAATCGTATTCTCCGCCTTTGTAATATGGTTCGAGAACATTCAGGAAATTGGCGATGTCAAAGTCTTTTTCCCTGACCTGTTTTTCTTCCAGTACCTTGCGGTAATCGCCTTTTACATACTCATAGAAGCCGTTGAATGATGGGTAAACATCATCTTGTTTGATGCGTTCGATATAACCGCTTACAGCGTTGGATAATGCCACTTCTTCTGAACGGGTTGGCGGCTCATCATCACGTTTCCATAAGGTTAGTATCAAAGTCTTAACACTTTCTCTCTTTTCAATGTCAAACACGCCATCATCAGTATAGAAAGGGTTAAAGGCAATTGGGTTGTCTTCTGTATAAGTGAAGTAAACACCGTCTTCGCCTTTGGTTTTTCCTTTGATGAGTTCGCATAAACCCTGATAAGAATTACCCGTATCTACGAGCAGTACGTGTGCACCCTGTTCGTAGTATTGCCTTACCATATGGTTGGTGAAAAACGATTTACCACTTCCCGATGGCCCAAGTATGAACTTGTTCCGGTTCGTGATGATACCCCGCTTCATAGGCAGGTCTGAAATATCCAAATGGATAGGTTTTCCTGTAAGCCTGTCAGCCATCTTGATACCGAATGGCGATGGAGAATTGTGGTAATTGGTTTCTTCCGTAAAAAAGCACAAAGCTGGCTCTATGAATGTGTAAAAACTTTCCTCACTCGGAAAATCGCCAGCATTGCCGGGCATTCCTGCCCAGTACAATGTGGCTACGTCCGTTGTGTTATGCCGTGGCTTACATTCCATCAGTGCCAACGCACTACCGCAATCGTTCTTTAGTTCTTTCAGTTCCGCAGGGTCTTCCGACCACGCCATAATGTTGAAGTGCGCTCGGATGGAAGACAGCCCAAAGCTGTGGGCTTCGTTCAGGTACTTTTCTATCCACTCTTTATTGATTTGGTTGGCACGGCTGTAACGAGCCAGTGAGTGCATATTCCGGGCAGACTTTTCAAACTTTTGCAGGTTGTCTTCGCTGTTATCCAAAAAGATATACTGATTGTAGATGTGGTTACAGCTCAACAGCAAGCCCACAGGAGCAGCGAACGATAAACGGCAGTCGCTCCGGTCGGTGGAAAGTTTTTCAAAACGAGTATCTGCCGATACCGTTCCGGGCAGGTCGTCCGTATCGGAAAGGGTATGCAGGCTTAACCTTTTGTTGCCGATGCGCACCTCTTCGTTTCCGAGTGCGATGTCCTGCATTGGTTTTCCTGCTCCCCTCGATAACGTGAGGTACTGTTCCAGTAGTCCCTGTGTATCTTCTGTTCCGATAATTTCATCTTCGGTCAGACGTTTCAGGGTTACAAAACCGCTATCATTCACGATACGCTCAAATTGTTCCACCGCTTCCATAAAGCGGTGTATCGTTTCCTTGTTCCTGATTTCCTTCGGTATCAGTGAACCTTTGCAAAGCGAACTGAAATTGCTTTGCATCCGCATCCTTTCCTTTGTGGTCTTCGTTAAGAACAGGTAGCAATAATGGTTTAGAAACGGTCGCTCGTTAAAATGGCGTTGGTAAGACTTAGATAAAAAGCTCTGGTCTTCTATTGCCAAATCGGGTGCATAGTTCTCTTTGATATACCAATCCTGTTTGTGAATGACCGTAAAATCAGGTAAGGTTTTGATAGCCTTATGCCAAGCGGAGTGTATGGCTTCATATTCTGCAGAAGCTACTGTAAACAGTTCGGGCAAACGCACTTCAAAACAGGCGGTAATATCTGCATCTTTAGACAGAATGCAGTTGTTCTCTACTGCCAACAATGGAAATTTATTTTCCAGTGTGGTGGTCTTTGCTACATTTCTCATACGGCATTCTGTTTAGGAGTGAATTTCAGATGGCGGTGTACAGGCTTGCGGCAGATAATGTAGCGGGGATGCCGTTTATTAGCTGCAATTTTCATCAGCCCGTGTTCGCCGTACTTCCTGTTGAGTGAAAAGGTCTGCCACACAATGAGAGAAGCCCCGCCTATGCCCAGGAACAGGCAGACGTAAGAGTTTACGCCAGCCATATACATTATCATCACGAGGATAAGCGTACCGAGTAGTCCGCCTGCGAAAATGAACAGGTATTGCGCTTTCAGCCCTTTAAATTCCACCGTCCTGCCGATGCCTTTGTTGATATTGTAATTCATAAGGCAAAGGATTAAAGGAAGAATGAACGCAGGATAGTAGCGGCAACAATCAAGAAGATACATGCACCAAACCAAGAAGCTGCCGTTTTGCTCGTGTCGGGGTCGCCCGAACTGAATTTGTTGTACACCTTAACACCTCCGATTAACCCGACGACTGCACCTATGGCGTAGATTAATTGTGTTGCTGGGTCGAAATAAGAGGTTACCATTTGGGTAGCCTCGTTGATACCCGCCGATCCGTTTCCCTGTGCGAACGCACCAATTCCTGAAAGCATTGCTACGGTTGCCAATAAAACTTTTTTTCTTTCTTTTTCCATAATTGAAACACATTAATTTGTAATTGTTATCCCGCACCTTGCGGGCTTTCGGAACAAAGGTGTTTCAGAAATCAGGGCGTTATAGCAAAGTGGCAGTCAGAGGTATTGTTTGGCTGCGAGTGGCTGAATTGCTGGATTTTATAAATGAAACAGGGTAAATAGTTTTATTTTTGAAACTCTCTACAAAGAAATAAATTTGTATATTTAAATATTATCTTGTATATTTGCTTAAATTTGAAACGGAATACAAAATTGAAAATGCAATTAAAAGATATATCCCATTTGCAATTTGGCTTTTATGACAAGCCAAAAGAAGAAGGTGAAGCTATTTATCTTCAGGCTAAAAATTTTAATGATTTTGGGCTGTTTGATGGTAATGGAGACGGATGGGTTGAAATAACAGAAAAGTCCAAAAGCCATCTTTTAGAAGAGGGAGATGTTTTATTTGTGGGGAAAGGGATGCGAAATTTTGCTTGGAAATACAGTGTTGATACAGGAAAAGCAATTGCTTCCTCTATCTTTTTTGTTATCAAACCGAAGTCTGATCTTGTTGATTCAGACTATTTGGTTACGATTTTTAATTCGACTAAGTATCAATCATTTTTTCAGTCCCTTGGTGCAGGTAGCTCTATTCCTTCTATTCGCAAAAATGAACTCGAAGCAGTAGAAATCCCTCTTCCTCCATTAGAAGTTCAAAAAAAGATAGCCAAGCTAAGTGATTTGCATCGAGCAGAATTAGCTTTGACAGGAAGGTTGATAGACGAAAAAAATAAATTATTTCAAGCAGTAATAAACGATATTTTAAAATAAAATGGAAAAGAAGCTCACTCAAAAAGAGATTAACAATATAGTATGGAAAGCCTGTGATTCATTCAGAGGAGTGTTAAGTAGCGGACAGTATAAAGATTATGTGCTGACGATGCTTTTTGTAAAGTATGTTTCTGATGTATGGAAAGACAAGAAAGCATTTTACACCGAAAAGTACAAAGGTGATAATGTGCGTATAGAACGGGCTTTGGCAAATGAACGATTTAAGCTTCCTGAAAATGCAACTTTCGATTATTTATTTGAAAATCGTAATGATGTACAATTAGGTGATTTAATCGACCGTGTTCTGGAACAAATTGAAGATTCCAACCGCTTGAAATTAGCAGGTGTTTTCAGAAATATTACGTTCAATTCAGAATCAAATCTTGGGCAAACAAAAGACCGTAACAGAAGACTGAAAAATTTGCTTGTCGATTTTTCTGAAATGGATTTACAGCCTTCGCATTTGGAAGGTAATGATGTGATCGGTGATTCTTATGAGTACCTGATTTCAATGTTTGCGGGTGATGAAGGAAAAAAATCAGGAGAATTTTATACCCCAAGTGAGGTTTCTACCCTATTAGCGAAGCTCCTTGCTCCTGAAGCGGGTAATAGATTAAATGACCCAACCTGCGGTTCGGGCTCCTTATTGATTAAGCTATCCAAAGAAGTAGGATCCGGAAACTTTTCTTTATATGGACAGGAAGTAAACGGAAGCACTTGGGCTTTAGCTCGTATGAATATGTTTCTGCACGAGATTGATAACGCTACCATTGAATGGGGAGACACCATAAATAACCCACGCCTTTTGGAAGGGGATGAATTGATGAAGTTTAATATTGTAGCCGCAAATCCACCTTTTTCATTAGATAAATGGGGAGCAGAAAATGCTGTTGCTGATCAGTACAACCGCTTTCATCGTGGTGTTCCACCAAAAAGCAAAGGTGATTACGCCTTTATTAGTCATATGATAGAAACTACTTATGAAGATATTGGTCGTGTTGGAGTGATTATGCCGCATGGTGTATTGTTTAGGGGAAGCAGCGAAGGTAAAATCCGTCAGCAGTTGATTGAAGAAAATTTATTAGAAGCTGTCATTGGTTTACCTGCCAACTTATTTTTCGGGACTGGGATCCCTGCAGCAATTTTGGTTTTTAATAGAGCAAAAGGTAGCAATAAAGATGTACTGTTCATTGATGCGAGCAAAGGTTTTGAAACAGGTAAAAATCAAAATAAACTGAGAGATATAGATATAAAACACATTGTTGAAACATACAAAGCTTTTAAAGTCAGTGCTCCTCTTAGTACTGACGAGGGTAGTGTTATTGAAGATAAATATGCTTACAGAGCACCGTATAACGAGATTAAGGAAAATGACTTCAATCTAAATATTCCCCGTTATGTAGATACGTTTGAAGAAGAGGAAGAAGTGGATATCAAGGCTGTTCAAGAAGAGATTGTAAAGATTGAAAAGGAACTTAAAGAAGTACAGAGCGAAATGAATAAATATTTAGAAGAACTAAACCTTTTATAACTATGATCACAACTGAACAAAAAACTGAATTAGAAGATATATTAGATGCTTTAGGAGAAAACTTAAGTATTAACGAAGCTCAGCATGAGGCTGCTGTACGTAGCTATAAAGCTGTGGGTAATTGGCTTACCAATGATGAATCAAAACTGTCTCCATACAATCCAGTAATTAGTCCACAAGGTTCCTTCATTATTGGGACCATTATTCAGACAATTGATCCTGATGGAGATATGGATCTTGATATTGTATGTGAATTGAATGGAAAAAGACAAAATTGGACTCAGAAAGATGTAAAGGAAATTGTTGGAGAGCAATTGATAAAACACAAGAAATACGAGTCTATCCTTGATGAAGAAGGGCGAAGATGTTGGACGTTGAAGTATAGGGAAAATGGTTCGCCTAATGAGCGATACCATATGGATATTTTGCCAGCAATTAATACTAACGGACATTCTGTTATTTTAGAAAAGGCATATTCGAATCTTAAAGACCAGAATATTGAGGATTTGGTTCTCAGTATAACCGACAATGAAAGATTACCAGAGTATGAAATTTCCACAGATCCTAGTGAATGGCTTCAAAGTAATCCGTTTGGTTATGCTAAGTGGTTTATGACCATCGCAGACGATATTAAAGGAAGACGTACAAAAATGTTTTCCCTTAACGAGTCTGTAAACCCAACGCCAAAGTATCAAAAGGACAGATTGCCCCTCCAGAGAGCTGTGCAACTGTTAAAGAGACATCGTGATATAATGTTTAAAGATTATAATGATGATGATAAAAAGGAGAAACCGATTTCATGTATCATCACAACTTTAGCAGCAAAAGCATACGATGGTGAAGATAATATTACGGATGCTTTACTCAGTATTGTTAATAATATGGGGAATCATATTGAGGAAAAGTACGATTATGGTTTGAATAGATATGTAAAGTGGGTTTCAAATCCAGTCAATGAAACTGAGAATTTTGCTGATCGATGGACATTACCTGGATCGAAAAGAGAAGCATTTTTCAATGACTGGCTGGAGCAATTGAAGGTCGATTTCGGAATATTTCAATCTCCATTTAATCGAATCAATCTTTCAGAATCATTAAAAAAATCTTTTGGTAACGAGCCTGTAACTAAAACTTTTTCGGATGTTGGTAATAGAATGAGGTCGCTAACAGAAGCTGGCAATAATCATGTAGATCGTAAAGCAGGTGTAGTTGGATCGGCAGTAGCTGGTCTTACAAACGTTGCTAAAGTGAGTGCTCATAATTTTCACGGGAATGATTAAAAAGAAAAAGTTAACACTTTATAATCAATTAGCTGGACTGAAAAGAGATTTTAGTTTTGGTGAATCCAAGATTGTTAATAGTAAAACACTCCAATGGATTGGCACATTAAAATCTTCACCCATAGGAGATGATTATAAAGTGAAACTTATTTATGAATTAGGTAAAAACCCTAATATATATGTATTAGAACCGACACCTTTAAAATTATTTGAAGGTAAAAAATCCTTACCCCACGTATATGATCATAAAACGCAACGTTTGTGCTTGTTTTATCCAGATTGGAAGGAATGGAATAGCTCTAAATCGATAGCTCAAACAGTAATGGTTTGGGCCATTGAATGGCTTTATCATTACGAATTATGGTTAATTACAGGTGAATGGTTAGGTGGCGGAACAGTTCACGGCGAAACTAAAAAAGATATTATTAAAAATGAAGCAGACAACTCAATATAAAAATACAGCCATTGGAAAAATCCCCATTGACTGGGAAGTGAAGAAGTTGAGGGAATTGGGGGATACATTTTCAGGTTTATCTGGAAAAAACAAAGAAGACTTTGGCAAAGGCTATCCATATATACCCTATAAAAACATATTCCAAAATAGTAAGATTGATATCAATTTTATGGATTATGTAGATATTAAGGAAAGTGAAAAACAGCATAAAGTAAAATATGGAGATATTTTTTTTACAACTTCATCGGAAACAGCGGAAGAAGTAGGAATGTCATCAGTGTTGTTAGATGAAGTAGACATTATGTATTTGAATAGTTTCTGTTTTGGATTTAGATTGAAGAATAACAATGTTTTGGATCCTTTATTTTCAAGCTATTTATTAAGAGGTGAGAACATAAGAAAAGAATTAGATGTTTTGGCTCAAGGATCAACAAGATTTAATTTATCTAAATCTCAATTGATAAAACTAATCATACCAATTCCACCACTTCTTGAGCAACAAAAAATCGCCAAAGTATTATCTACTTGGGATAAAGCTATTCAAGAAACCAATGTCATCATCGAAAAATTGAAAAAAAGGAATAAGGCATTGGCGAATAAGTTGTTTATGGATAATGATAAAAAGCCAAATCAAAAGCCAATAATGCAGATTGTAGATCGAATTAAAAACTCATTTACTCCTGAAGAAAATACCCTATATAAACAAATAGGAATTCGATCTCATGCCAAAGGTTTATTCTATAAAGAAGCTGTAAGTGGGAAAAGTTTGGGAAATAAATCTGTCTTTTGGATTGAGCCTAATTGTTTCATTGTTAATATTGTTTTCGCATGGGAACGAGCAATTGGTAAAACAACGGATGCAGATATAGGTTTTATAGCTTCCCATAGATTCCCTATGTACAGGCCAAAAGCGGGAATTCTAAATTTAGATTATTTACTATATTTTTTCAAGTCCCTTAAAGGGAAATATTTACTAGAATTAGCTTCGCCAGGAGGTGCTGGTAGAAATAAAACATTAGGACAGACCGAGTTTCTAAAATTAAAAATCCCTGTACCATCAATGGAGGAGCAAATTAGGTTAGTAAATGTTCTTGACACCGCTACTAAAGAGCTACATCAATACCAACAAAAACTCAGCAACCTAAAATTGCAGAAAAAAGGATTGATGCAGCAATTATTAACAGGAAAAACCAGAATTAAATGAGTGAAAAGAAATTCAAAGTTCTGAGTTTAGATGGAGGGGGTATCAGAGGCATTTTTCCCGCTGTTATCTTAACAGAAATAGAAAAGGACTTAAGGAATAAAGGGAGTAAAAATTGGCAGATTTACCAAAATGTAGATTTGATTTTTGGCACTTCTACTGGTGGAATTTTAGCATTGGCTTTATCGTTGGGTATCCCTGCGGAAGAAATCAAAAAATTATACTTTGAAAATGCTCACAGTATTTTTGGTAATAAAAAAGGATTTTTAAAATGCATAAATCACTCATCACATGATAGAAGTAGTTTAAAAAAACTATTAGAAAATGTGTTCAAAAAATATCATAATACTTCTATTCCTAAACTTAAAGATTGTAAAATCCCTGTGGGTGTGTCAATTTACGATTTAAGTATTGGAAAACCATCCGTTCTAAAAAGTCTTTACCATCATAGATTTACGCGTGACCCTAATCTTCCATTATTAGATGCAGCTTTATCTACATCATCAGCTCCAACATATTTTGATCCTTATTCTGGAGATATGTACAGAGATGTCAAAGGAGATGTTTTGCAGTTTAAAAATAAAGTAGATGGCGGTGTTTGGGCTAACAATCCAAGTCTGATTGCTTTGATTGAAGCTCAGAAAGCTTTCAAAAAAGAATTAATTGATATTAATTTGTTATCAATTGGCACAGGTGAAAGAATATTTCTAGAGGCTAATAAAGAAAATAAGTTTGGAATTTGGTATTGGATAAACAATAAACGAAAAAGAATTATTGAGTTGTTTATGCAAGGCCAATCTCAACAGGTGGAAAACATTTTAAGTTTATTAAAAAATGGTATTGATAGACAAGAGCCTGATAATTTTACATATTTAAGACTTAATACATTATTTAAAACCGAGGTAGAAAACATTGAAATGGATGAAACCAATCAAACCAAATTGAAAGAATTAGAGGAAAGAGCCATTAATGTTTACAAAGAGAATAAGGATGAAATCTTCAGATTATTAAATATTAACTGAGAATATGGGATATATTAAGAAATCAATTAAGAAATTCAAAGATGATGTTTTGTCTAAAGGCATCTACGATATATTGAAATGGTTGTTCGTTTTCTTGATTTTACTTATTCCATCAAGATGGATCCCATATGTCAATGGTCTATTAATAACCAAGCATAGTATTTCAATATATTGGATACTAATTGCATCTATTCTATTAATAACTGTAACTACGCTCATCGTTAGTTATCTATTCAATAATAAAATCCGAGAAGTCCTAAATAATAACCATACAGATGAACTCACTGGACTGAGAAATCATAAAGCACTCGATGAATATTTAAATCAAAAGATTCATGAACACAAAACTAAAGGAGATGCTTTATCAATTGTTATATTAGATATAGATGACTTTAAGAGCTTTAATACAACAGTTGGTTTTAATGTTGCCGATCAAATTCTGAAAAAAGTTGGCGAACTATTGGGCAACGATAAAAGGGCTACAGACGAAACATTTCGTTATTTTAATAGAGGTGATGAATTTCTTGTAGTTGCTACTGAAACAAGTTTAGGTCAGGCTTATCAGGCAGCAGAAAGAAAAAGGAAATTGATTGAGAAAAACTTGTTTTCTATAGAAGGAGTCAACCATCAATTGACTGTTTGCTGTGGTGTTACTGAATTAAAGAAGGGAGATGATTACACAGCTATAACTAATCGGGTAATCGAAGCTCTAAACGAAGCTAAAAAAATTTCAGGTAAAAATAACACAAAGTCGATTGTTTAAAGGTAAACCTAAGAAAGAATTAGAATTATAGTTTATCAATTGATTGAAATAGATCAGGCACATCAACCCTTAACTAATAAAACTTTAAAAAGAATATGCAGCTTAATTACTTTCCGATAAATATTGAGTTTGAAAAATATCAAATCAATACTGAATTATATAGCGATGAACGTCTTACTGAATTAAGAGGTTTGTACAATGCTACGCATTCTTTTTTTAGAAACGGTGATTCTATATACATTTCCAATAAGGACAGTGATGACAGCACTCCAATTGGTATATTAACAGAACGAAGCACATATAGTGATCATCAGATCACAGCCTCATTGATAAAGCATATCTTTTTCAGAACTTTCAAAGACCGTTTCCCAAGATACACTCCCGTAGATTTTTATCCTTTCCGTTTCTTTTCGGGTAAAGACGATATCATTAGAAATGCCTTGCCAGATAGTTTAAAAGACAGGATAGGCTATAAAAAGCTCATTGAAGTCCAATTGCGTTTGACCGAGATCAATGGAAAAAAAAGTTTCGGTTTCTTGGTCAATATCAAACGCAACTGGATTTTTGACATTAGTTGTGCTGAGTTACATTCAGAAGGATTTGAATTGATTGGTCTTGATGTATTGCATGCAGAAACCTTGTCTGGATTAACAAATATTCTTGCTCCCAATGAAGAATTTGTTGGTGTTCTTAAAGAAGTAATAGGAAACAAGGCAAAAGTTGAAACCAATGAAGGTTTGAAAGAATTTGAATTAAGTGAATTGCTAATTCGAAAAACAAAATTCAACATCGGGAAGTACCTGAGTTTTGCTACATCACAAGATAAAAGTGATGAAATATTGAATATCATTGAGGGTAAGCGATCTGATATCTACAATCCCAAAAATCTCTATACCGAAATTATTAAAATAGCTGAACACTTATTTAGTGAAAACGGGAAACTCGTGTTATTCCAGAATAAAGACAGTTTCTGTTTTACGGTAGATAGCAAACCGATCACTGTTTCAAATACGATGGAGCTAAAAAATCCTACGTTTATTTTTGACCATGCTGTTACAAAGACCAATAATTATAACCCAGATGCAGGTCTGTCTAATTATGGTCCTTATGACAGAAGTACATTTGATATCAAATCACCAAACATCCTTTCTATCTGTAACAAGAATACCCGTGGCAATTTCACAAAGTTCCTTTATAGTCTTAAAGATGGTATTCCGCAATCCAGATATTTCCAAAAAGGACTGCAAAAGAAATACGATTTGCAAGATGTAGTATTTAACATTAAGGAAATTCAGGATTATACTACAAATGAATATCTAAATGCAATTAGAAGTGATGATGAAAGTAAACCAGATTTAGCTATTATTGAAATCCCAGCAGCGTTTAAAAGATATGATGACCGAAATAATCCATATTATGCTATAAAAGCAAAATTACTTGCTCTTGAAATTCCGGTTCAATATGTTACTGCAGAGGTAGTAAAAAGCCATAATGAATATATTTTAAATTCACTTGCATTGCAAATTTATGCAAAGCTTGGCGGTATTCCTTGGGTTTTGCCTTCGCAGCGTTCGGTCGATAGAGAAATCGTAATTGGTATTGGGCATAGTTGGCTCAGGAAAAATCAATACGCAGGATCCGAACAAAACAGAGTGGTTGGTATCACGACCTTTCTTTCGGGAGATGGTCAGTATCTATTATCAGATAAAGTAAAAGATGTAGCTTTTGAAAATTACTTTTCGGAGTTGCTTAAAAGCCTAAAAAATTCCATCGAAAGGCTATCATCAGAATATGGTTGGGCGGAAGGTGATACTGTACGTCTAATTTTTCACATATTCAAACCTATCAAAAACACAGAGTTCGATGTAATCAGTCAACTGGTCAAAGAAATTAATCAGTATAAGATAAAATTTGCTTTTGTTACAATTAGCCAATCGCACCCAAATATGATTTTTGACACCACTCAACAGGGTGTACAAAAGTATGGCAACAGCAATGTTATCGGTGCGTTTATCCCCAGCCGAGCAAGTAATGTTTTTTTGGATTCAGAAACTTGTATTGTGCAAATGTTGGGACCGAATGAATTGAAAACATCTAGGCAAGGGATGAGCAAGCCCATTCAAATTAAAATACGCACCCCACAAGGCAATTATGACAATAATGGATTGAATGATTTGATATTTCATGATTTGAGTTATATCACACAGCAAATATTCTCATTCACTTACCTGTCTTGGCGTAGTTTTTTACCAGGAGAAGAACCCGCAACAATGAAGTATTCCAACCTTATTTCACGCTTGCTCGGCAAAATGAGAAGTGTTCCTGGCTGGGATGCGGATAGCTTAAACTATGGATTAAAAAGAAAGAAATGGTTCCTTTAGAAGAAAAAATAGGTTATCTATCAAGAGTCACTGAAAGCCATAAACTTACAGCATTTAATAATTTGTTGTTAGGTAAGACTATTATTGTTCCTGAAAGTCAAGATTTGAATGAGTCCGAGGAGTATTATTTTGAAATTGTAAATGCTATTCAGAAAAACAAGAAAGTAGATTTTGAAAAATATTTTGAAAAAAAATGTAAAAGTAAACCGAGTAAAGAATCTCCAGCTCCTTTTGTCAATGATGATTTTCTTATGTTCTCGTTTATTGTAGGTGTTTCAATATTTAGTATAAACAAGGATTGGGTAAACTATATAGTTTCTATCAGAAACAGAAATGCAATAACAATCACTTTTGAAAACATTTTAAACGAAAATTATTATAGCACAAGTAATTTGCCAGAGATTGTATTCGTGTTTCTTCAAATAAGCAATCAATCACTAATTACAAACGAGTTCGTAAACTTCACCTATAAAAAGTTGACTGAGAATATTAAATTATTTGAAAGTCGTAGCGATTTTCAAATTTTGTGTTCTATAAAAGCTTATGACTCAATACTGTTACTAAAGGATTTACCTGATAATAGTGAATTAAACTTGTTTAGGAGCTTTAATACCAAACTTATTAGACGCATAAAATACTTATCATGGATAATTCAAGCAGTTTTATTTGCTGGGTTAATTTATCTATTGCTTAAGCTTCCTAAATACAGTCCTGATACAATTCAATTTATTGAAACATACAACTACGCTTTTACAATTTTTGGAGCGTTGGGGCTTAGTCTTATAGGCAATTTAATACCTGCCGTTAAAAACAAATCACAAGAATTGATTATGAAAATGCTTGGATATCCAAGTGAGTTAATAATTAATTCTACAAAGTAGAAATACGTCATGGACACACCCTCATTCATAGAAGACCACATTTCCCAGATTCCAGCTTTAAAACTGCTGATGAATATGGGTTGGAAATACCTATCGCCAGAGGAGGCTTTAGCAGCCCGTGGAGGAAGAAGCTCAAATGTGCTATTAGAAGATATTCTAAAAAGCCAGGTACAGAAGATTAATAAAATTGATTATAAGCAAAAGGAATTTGCTTTTTCCGAATCTAACATCAACAATGCAATACTTGCAATCAGGGATTTACCAGTACAAGATGGTTTTATAGCAGCGAATAAAGCCTATTATGAACTCATCACATTAGGGAAAAGTTTTGACCAAACGGTTTTAGGTGATAAAAAAAGTTTCTCTTTTCGTTATATTGACTGGGAAACGCCAGAAAACAACATCTATCACATCACTGAAGAATATAGTGTACTACGTTCAGATAGAGCCGATCATTACCGACCAGATATTGTACTATTTATTAATGGTATTCCGATGGTCATTATTGAATGTAAGTCGCCTAAAATAAAAGAGCCTGTAGAAAAAGCCATTGAACAGCATCTAAGAAACCAGCAAGAAGACGGAATTCGGAGCTTGTATTTGTACTCCAATCTTACATTTGCTTTGGCCTCTAATGACGCAAAATATGGTACAACCGCTACCAGCAAAGAATTTTGGGGCGTTTGGAAAGAAATGTTCCGTACTAAAGAAGAAGAACGTTTTTGGGAAAATAAAATCAGCATTCTAAAACACAAAGCTTTACCAGAAAATGAGCGTACAGTATTATTTAAAGAACGATTTAGAAAGGTCTGGCAATATTTTGAAAATTTAGAACAAGAGGAACAGGTTATTACTACGCAGGATAAACTACTCTTTAGTTTTTGCCATCCCAAACGATTATTGGAAATTATATATGATTTGATTTTATATGATGACGGTATCAAAAAAGTAGCCCGTTACCAGCAGTATTTTGCGATTAAAAACACGTTGACCAAAATCCTAAAAACCGATACCAAAGGTAATCACGAAGGTGGTGTGATTTGGCATACACAAGGAAGCGGAAAATCTTTGACTATGGTGATGCTGGCTCAATTAATTGCTTCACATCCGAATATTAGAAATCCTAAGATACTTTTGGTAACAGATCGTATTGATCTGGATGACCAGATAACGGAAACGTTCAAAAAATGTCATGTGCCAGTAGTTAATGCTGATAAAGGAGCATCAAAGGAAATAGCTAAAAAACTCAGAGGGGAAATACTGGATGATAACGAACTGGAAAAATTAAAAAAGGATACAAGCCTTTTAAAATTGATTACAGAAGCCGGCGATGCAGTTATTACCACACTAATTCATAAATTTGAAGCTGCTGTTAATGCAAGCCCTCAATCATTTGATAGCTCAGAAATTTACATTTTGATAGACGAAGGACACCGTTCACAATACGGTTCTTTCAATGTCAAAATGCAGAAAGTATTTCCAAATGCCTGTTTTATTGCATTTACTGGGACGCCATTGTTGAAAAAAGAAAAAAGCACAGCGAGTAAGTTTGGAGGCATTATCGATGTGTATTCGATTACGGATGCTGTAGAAGACGGAGCCGTTGTCCCTTTGTTATATGAAGGCAGGCATAACCTTATTGAGGTTAATGAAAAACCGTTGGATAATTATTTTGACAAGGTTTCAGAACCACTTACACCCTACGGAAAAGCGGCTTTGAAGAGAAAATACAGTTCGAAAAATATCCTTAATAAAACCGATCAGGTTATTTACGCCAGAGCTTGGGATATCACTGAACATTATGTGGATAATTTTCAAGGCACTGGTTTTAAAGGGCAGCTGGTAACACCCAATAAAGCCACAGCAATTAAATACAAAGAGTATTTGGACGAAATTGGCAAAGTAAGCTCTGAAGTAATCATGTCTGCCCCTGACACTCGGGAAGGCGAAGAAGACGCCTTTGATGTATCGGACGATAAAGTGAAAAAATTCTGGAATGTCCGAATGGATAAATACGGCACACAGGATAAATATGAAAAGTCTGTAATCGGTGCGTTTAAAAAACAAGATTTTCCTGAAATTATCATAGTGGTGGACAAACTACTGACGGGTTTTGATGCTCCAAGAAATATTGCGTTGTATTTGACCCGTCAATTAAAAGAACATACTTTGTTACAAGCTATTGCTCGTGTAAATCGTGTGTATCCTGGAAAGGATTATGGTTATATAATAGACTATTTTGGTAATTTGGAGAACTTGGACAACGCCATTCAGACATATTCCGGTGATAATATGTTTGATGCGGAAGATTTAGCTGGAAGCTGGACAAATATAGTAGAAGAAATCAAAAAATTACCTCAGGCACATTCCGAGGTTTGGGATATTTTCAAAACTATTAAAAACAAATATGATGAACCGGCTTATGAAGAATTTCTTAGCGATGAAGCTATCCGGCATCAGTTTTATGAGAAAGTATCTGCTTTTGCACGTTTACTAAAACTGGCATTATCTAGTATTGATTTTGCTAAGAACACCCCTGAAAAACAAATTGACAAGTATAAGTCTGATTTGAAATTCTTTTTAGCATTGCGTGTTTCTGTCAAAAGGAGATTTTCTGATGATATTGACTACAAGGAATATGAGCCACAGGTACAAAAATTAATTGACAAGCATATCACGACAGAGGGCGAAGTGCTTAGGATAACGGATTTAGTCGATATTTTTGACAAAGAACAACGAGAAGCTGAAGTTGAGAAATTAAGCAGTAAATCTGCTAAAGCGGATCATATCGCCAGCAGAACTATTCGAGCCATCAATATCAAAATGAATGAGGATCCCATCTTTTATAAAAAGCTGTCTAAACTCATTCGTGAAGCGATTGAAGAATATCATCAGCAAAGAATTGACGAAGCTGAATTCCTAAAAAAAGCTAAAGAGTATGAGGAGGCATTTTTAAAAGGAGAACGAGGGAATATTCCAAATGCTTTAATAGGAAATGATACAGGTATTGCTATTTATAATCTTATAACTGATATTTTTAAAGATGTGCTTTCTGATAAAATCGAGGTTGCTACAGAGCTTGCTCTTGGTATAGATCAAGTAATCCGCTCAGTAGTATATCAAAATGATCAATTGATGGTAGATTGGCAGAACAAACCTGATATAGAAGGTAAAATTCGCATCGCTATTGATGATTACATTTTCGATTTGAAAAGCAAATACGACATTGACTTGTCTTTCGATGATATTGATCAGACCGTAGAAGAGGCATTAAAAGTAGCTAAAATCAAGTTTGTATGATGGTGGAAAATATCCATAAGATACAATTTGGTTCTGCTACAATTGAATATAGACTCGAATTTCAGGATAGAAAAAATTTGACTATTAAAGTCTATCCAGATTGTATTGTAAAAATAATAGCACCGTATGATACAGCGGTGGAAAAAATGACACAGCATATCAAAAAAAAAGCTCCATGGATCATCAAACAACAACGTGAATTTTTATCCTACCATCCATACACACCAGAACGAATATATGTCAATGGAGAAACACATCTGTATTTGGGAAGACAATATAAGCTACGTGTAGAAATAGGTAATAGAAATGAGGTGAAGCTTTTCAGAGGGAATATTACCGTACTTTATAAAGAGGAAAATAACGTTAAAGATATTCTCGATAAGTGGTATCGAGAGAAGGCATTTGTTCATTTTGAAGAGGTATTGAGTAAAGTGTATCCCTTGTTTAAGAAATACAAAATCAATAAACCGGAATTACATATCCGCTCTATGGAGAAACGTTGGGGTAGTTGTACGCCTAATGGTAAGGTTATTCTAAATCCCGAGTTAATCAAAGCTCCTAAAGGCAGTATTGAGTATGTAGTTGTTCATGAATTGTGCCATTTAGTGCATCACAACCATACAAAGGCTTTCTATGATTTACAGGAGTTTATGATGCCAGACTGGAAGAAATGGAAAGAGAAGTTAGAACATAGTTTAGTGTGATTTATTTGTGATTAAAAAATAACATTGGGAAGTCTATACAAACTCCCCAATGTCAAAATCATTCAAATCATTTTTCCGCAAAGTGAAAGAACCGGCTTCCGTTTCAGATGAGAGTGTGCTATCCAAAAGCTCGGCAATTTTCTGGGAGGCACCCTCGATGGAATTTTCCAGCAGGCTGAATAATTCAGTCCCCTGTAATCTTTGAACTATATCTACCGTTGTATCCTTTTGTGATTGTTCCAAATTCTCTTTTTGGAGCAATGCACCTAAGGAGCTTAGTTCTTCAAAGGTAACCCCTTGGGCAAGACTGTTATCGTCACCGGATATTCCGTACCTGTTCCATTCTTCTTCCTCTTCCTTCAAATCAGGCATATTTCTGAAAACTTCGTCCAGCTCTTCCTGCGGAATTTGAATACTTACGTTTTCATTTTCGTCGTATTCAATGTCTAAATTAGCAGGGTTTATCTCCGGTTCTTCAATTTGGCTTTCATTGGCAGTGTTTGGCACTGAAAGGCTTCTTACAGGCTTAGGCTGACCCATAATATCGGGGAGGTTCAGGTTAACTTTTTTTTGCATCGGCTTTTGTTCCGACCTTTTTTTAATGACAATCTTATCCTGCAAAAGCAGGATAATGACGATGAGCAGGCAAATCACAATTATTATTTCCATAACCAGGTGCTTTAAAAAATGGGTTTAAACTTTTCGTTGAAATCATCGGTAATCGCTTTCTCAAATAGTTCAAAATGATGTTCCAGGATATTGTCAAGGTAGGCATACAGCGGTATCTCATCTTTACCAATGACCTGTACAATACGGGATAAGCGTTCGTGGTATTCCTGCCGGATATAAATGCTTTTATCGCCCCGCTTGGTCATCGAGTGCGTTTTCAAAAAATGTTCGCCGTAGCTGCCGTCAAGATTTTTCTTGTTGCGGTTACGTTCCTTTTGTACAGGTTTGCTTTGTTGTAATTCTTCCTGTTTTACCTCTTCTTTTGCCGCTTCCTTTTTCTGCTCTTTGACAGGTTCGGGCGGAAGCTGTATGCCGTCTTTTTTAATGCCGTCCACCATCAGGTTCATCATCAACTCTTCGTTGATGTCCGGCGTGACTTTTCTTTTATTATCTTTCTCCATACGGCTATAATTGAATGATTTTTAAAAACTCGTTGATGAACAGGTCTAACTGGCATGCTTTCATCAAACGCTCATCGGGTGGCATTATCGTGGAACGGAAAACCGTTCTGCTATCCGCTTCGCTTTCTTTGCGAAAACGGGTACTGTTCTTCACTTGGCTCTGCATCAAGCTTAATCCCAGTTGCTCAATAAGCTGATTGTAAACGTGATATAAGGGAGTGCTTTCCCTGCCGTCCACCTGGTTCCAAAACAGGTTAATGGTCTGTATGGAAGTTTCGCCCTTTTTCATAATCACGTCCTGTAAAAGCTGGGTGAAGATGAGCGTACTTTCCATTACTACACGGTCTGCTGTGATGGGTGTGAAAATATGGTGCATTCCTGCCAGTGCTTTGAGAATGCCGGGCGTGTTCACAGTTCCGGGCAGGTCAAAAAACACCACATCGATCGGAACGGCAGAAGCCGTTACAAATTCGTGTGCCGCATCCAATACGCTATCTGCTCTGTGCTGCGTAATGGGATAGGCTTTTTTATTGATAGTGGTAAACTGCTTATACGCCAGTTTTTTCAAAACCTCATTTTCCATTACCATTGCTAAATCACGGGCTTTCATTTTCATTAAACTATGTTGCGGAAAATCCGCATCAAATACGGCTACGTTGTAGCCTAACCGATAGTGCATCGTACTTGCCACAAGCGTGGTAAATGTGCTTTTGCCAACACCGCCTTTTTGAGAAGAAAAGGCGATAAACAGAGGTTTCTTTTTTGTGTCCATATTTTAAAAATTTAAAGTGTACATAATCTTGTTTTCAGGCTTGCAGGCGTTCCGGAAAGCCGTTCTGATTTCACACTTTCATTCAGGAAAGCTATCAGGGTTGCCTACGTTCCTACCTGATTGGCTCCTGCCTTGCAGTACAGCAGCCTTGCAATCATTCGGGTAGCTTATCAGGCAGGCTTACCGTCATTCTTTCAATCAACCAATCATTCAGGCGAGCCGGATAGTTGGATAGCAAGCGTTCACGCTTTCCAGCCGTCGTGCAATCTCGTTTTCTTGCATTCCTGCAATCAGGCAGACAGGATTGCCTGCGTTCCTGAATGTGTGCCGTCTGCTCTTCCTGAAGTACGGGCTGCTTGTCTTCCTGCCATCATTCAAAGGCAAAGAACTAATCAATTTCATTCGATTGTATGCCTGTGGCATTGTTTGGCGGTCAGAGGCACTGTTTGGCACTGTGGCACAGTGCAACGCTATCGGGAACAGGCTTTACTTTGTATTGTGATTTTTATTAACGGATTTATGCAAAAGTCTTTTGACAAATCGAGGGTAACACGGGCCGCATCGAGGCGTTTTTCCCTGTTACATTTAATCCGTCCCGCAGGGCGGATTTTTGTGTTCACCGGAACACGGCAAGTTGTGTTTTGAGGCACTCGAAACCGAGTTAGTGCCTCAA
>Ga0247812_10000572_pt1 | contig 22505 bp, 27 predicted proteins | sample UWRJL149409B1_FD_178011 | JGI IMG/M metagenome (GOLD analysis project Ga0247812, IMG submission 178011) | Plant litter microbial communities from Arlington Agricultural Research Station in Wisconsin, United States - UWRJ-L149-409B-1 | ecosystem: Environmental > Terrestrial > Plant litter >...
TCCACTTTCATCAAGAGCAAAAATTCTCGGGTGTTTTCCTAAAGTTGATTGATATCCAATGTTTTTCAAAATACCATTTTGATCAATAGAAAAAATAGCAATGTTGTTTTCTTTGCCCCGATTTGTCGCATAAAGAAATTTTCCGTCGGGAGAAATATGAATGTCTGAGCTTTCAAAACCTTCTGTGATTTTATCAGGATGCGTGTTGATTCTTTGAATTTTACTTAACGTTCCATTTTCATATTGATACACACTAATCGCACCTGCCATTTCTTCAATGCAATAGCCAAATTTCTGATTCGGATGAAAAGTAAAATGTCTTGGCCCGGCTTCTAAATCTGTTTTGGTAAACGGATTTTTTGTTTCGACTAAAGGTTGTTTCAGGGTTTCATCAAAACGATAACAACGTATTTTATCAGCCCCTAAATCGGGTAAAAATAAGTAATCATTCTGAGGCGAAAAGACAGCCGAATGTACATGCGATCTTGTTTGTCTTTCTTTATGAACGCTGCTGTCTGTATATTGAAAATTCTGCGCAAGCGAATCTATTTTTCCGTTTTCTAATAAAGGATGGACAGAAACACTTCCTTCAGTATAATTAGCATTAACCAGCCATTTTCCACTTTTATGAACCGAAACATAAACCGGATTCTCACCGCCGCTTTTTTGTTTGTTCAAAAAAGTAAGCGTTTTATTTTCAGGATTAAATTCAAAACTGCTGACATTTCCATCATTTGCCGTTTTGGTTTCTGTACAGGTGTAGACATATCTTCCGTTGGGAGAAACGGTTAAATACGACGGATTTATGACATTTTTTGCAGAGGTCACTTTGGTTAGTTTTCCTTTTAAAGTATCTAATTGAAATACCTGAATAGATTCTGCATTTTTATCTTTATTATAGCTGCCCAAAAAGACATAAGTATTTTGGGAAAACATGCTAATTGCTATTAGCAAGAAAGTTAATATGAAAATGTTTTTTTGCTTCATTTTAGTGTATCAGGATTATCTCTTAATTCGTATTCTCATTTTACATTTTACAGCTTACTAATTCACATTTTTCCACCATTGTTGAAATTCTTGTTTTTCATTTTTCAACTCAACCAATTCCCCAATCTTTGGAGTAATTAACGGAATCGGGTTTTCAGATAAAGCATTTAATTCCGTTACTCTAATCAAAGGTTCGTCCCAGGAATGAAGGGCTAAAGGAAATTTTGAATTGTGTACCGGAAATACTCTTTTCGCCTTTAAGTCCTTCATCGCTTTTATTCCATCTTCCGGTAAATTGTGAATGTATTTCCATGCCGGATTATATTGGCCATTATCGATAAGTGCAATATCAAAAGGACCATATTTATTACCAATTGTTTTATAGTGAGAATCATAACCGCTGTCTCCACCCAAATACATTTTGAAATCTTTGGTTTCTAAAATAAAAGAAGTCCAAAGTGTATTACAGCGCTTGATGCTTCGACCAGAAAAATGTCGCGATGGAGCGGTATAAATAGTCAAATTTTGATCTAATTCTATTTTTTCATGCCAGTCTTTTTCGATAATATCTTCTTTTGGAAAACCCCAAAATTCAAAATGTGAACCAACGCCAAGTGCCGTGATTACTTTTTTTATTTTTGGTTTCAGTTCAATAATAGTTTTATAATCCAAATGATCATAATGGTCGTGTGTGATTAGCAAATAATCAATTGCCGGAATATCATCATAGGTGTAAATATCTGTTCCTTTAAAGGCTTTTGTGGTGCCGTAAATAGGAGAGGCGTTGCCACTGAAGACAGGATCAATTAAAAAGCGTTTGCCTTCAAGCTGAATATAATAAGAGGAATGTCCAAACCAAACTAAAACATCTTGATTTATGTCTAATTCTTTTAAATTGGTTTTTATAGAGGGAATTAAATCAGTCGGAACTTTTCGGTCAACCTTCTTAAAGAAAAAATCTTTTAAAACGTCATAATAGCCGTAACCTTCCGCAAGTTCAGGAGTAAAACTTTCGTTTTCGAATTTTCCATTTTTGTATTGAGGGGACTTTTGAATTAAAGCAAGTCTTTCGCCCGCAGGTCGTTTTCCAAATCTGGGATGATATAAAAAATAAAAAATAACGGCTAGTACAAGAATTGTTAGGGTAAGAATCATGTTTTTTTATTTAGGAGGATATAATTTTTGCAATTCCTTTACTGAAGCTTCAGTCATTTCTTTAAGAACTTCAATATTAATATCACTTAGTTTTTTGACATAAATACAACCTTTTGCCGGTTTATGTTTTCCTAATTTCGAGAGCAATTCTTCTCTATTTTCAGGAGACAAATAAATGTAAAGTGAAATAGCCGCTTTTCTCGGTGAGAAACCTGCAAGAAGAGCATCGCCTTCGTGTCCGCTGGCATATTTGTAATGATAACTTCCAAAGCCAATAATACTTGGTCCCCACATTTTGGGTTCAAAACCGGTTACTTTTTGCATTATTTTGACAAGCTCAAAAGCGTCCTTTTTTTTTGCTTCATCCTCTACAAAAGTGTTTATAAAATCTATAACACTGGTTTCTGTTTCTGTAGTTTTATTTTTTGCCATAATTTATTTTTTTGGATGAACTAAATCGCTTTTCAATAAAATATCTTTAATTTTTCTCTCAGAAGCGTAAAATAAATTTGAATCTTCATTCATTTGATTCTCAATGACAATCAAACTCACATCACTTTCCGGAAAATACAAATTTACAGAAGAAAACCCATCGCCCAGACCGGTGTGGCCAAGATATTTTACAGTATCTTTTTCAATTGTTCGAATACTGTAACCGTAACCTTCCTTTTCTTTTCCAAAGAAATTATGCTGTGATAATACCGATGGTTTAACGATTGATTGATACGATTCCGGTTTTAGAATTTTTCCTTTGTGGAGATTATTGTTCCAGATTGCTAAATCGTGTACGGTCGAAATAATTCCATCAGCACCTAAATTTTCAGCTGTTATTAATGACTTCTTGACAGATTCGTAGCTGTTTTTATCATTTATGTATCCAGTCGTTAAATTTTGAATTTTGTCCTGATCGTAAGCAAAAGTATTGTTCATCTTAAGTTTTTTGAAAAGCGCGTTGACTACATCGCTGTAACTTTTATGCGAAGTATGCTCAACAATTTGACCAAGAAGACTGTAACTCATATTTCCGTAATGAAAATTAGTTCCAGGCTTAAATTCCAGAGGTTTATCTATGGCTACAATTCCGTGTGTGTGATTTAAAAGTTGATGAACCGTAACAGAATCTGCCCATGTCTGAGTTAGTTCAGGCAGATATTTTTTGATTGGGTCCTGTAAGTTAATTTTTCCTTGCTCGACTTCTAATAAAATCAAAACAGCAGCAATTAACTTGCTGTTCGACATGATTTCAAACTGGCTGTTGATTGTTAAAGGTTTTTTAGTATCAAAATTGGCAAAGCCTTGTGCCTTTTCATATTTTGTTTTTCCGTTTTGAGCAATCAGAATTACACCATTAAATTTAGGATCGGCAACTTTAATTAAACTGTCAATCTTGGCAGCATAATTATCCTTTTTTTGGGCAAAAGAATTACAGTTAGCAAATAGAAAAACGATAGAAAGAAGGAAGGAGAATCGGGTAATAGTGTTCATTAAGAGGTTTAGTTTATTTGTTTCAGGTTTCAGGTTTCAAGTTTCAGGTTTCAAGTTTCAAGTTTCAAGTTTTAGTCGCAGTTTTCAGTTGCAGTAACTTTAAACTGCGACTTTAAACTGAAAACTCCTTTCTAGAACATTCCGTTTTCGTTAATCGTTTCTTTTGGAATCGGCTGTCCTAAATCCCACAGTTCTACTATTTTGTCTGCGTCAAATTTAAAGATATGAACGACGGCTGTACCTAAGTCGGCCGAATTCTGTTTAACACAGGAGTGCACCGCAACCAGATCGCCATCTCTTAACGCATGATGAATTTTGAAAATCTTATTCGGATTTTTTCTGGAAGATTCTTCCATAGCTAACATCAAAGTATTGGCATCGCCTTTAAAATAAGCATTATGATGCTTAAAATTCTCGCCCACATAAAGCCGAAAAGCTTCGTGAGAATGCCCATTTGCAGCGAGTTTTAAAAATTCCTGGGCAATATATTTCTTAGTCATGATTTTACAATTAAAAAGATAACTAAGTTATGAAATTTAGAAGTATGTTCTCAAGGAAATAAAGCCTGAAGCGCGAAGTTTTTTATTTATCTTCTGATTTGATTCGAGAAGTATAAATACCTGCTTTTTTAAATTCTTTCTGACCCAATCTAATAATAGAAAAATGTTTATCAGTGAGAAAAAATTATTTTTCTAAACTCTTCTTTTAACCAGCTTAATTGCCAAATAAGCCATTGGAATATAAGCAAAAAATAAATCTACAACCGTAAACCACATTGGCGAAGGCAGAGAGCAAACACTTACAATACCACCTAACAAAAAGAAAGCGCCAATAATTAAACCTAGTTTTGTTCTGTGATTAAATGCAATTAAAGAAGTGGTAAGTGCGCCGGCAAATGTGCCGATGGCATGTGCTAAAAACGGAAAAATAAAATGTTTTGGCTGAAACAAATGCATTGTTTTTTGCAAACCTTCCATACTAGTATTATCAGCTCCGTTTGGAGGTGGAATAATAGAACCGCTAATTAAAATAATACTCATGTTAACAATACTTCCAACAATAAGGCCAGCAATAACAGCTAATGTATTTTTTAAAACAGGATTCATAAATTTTGGTTTTTAGTTGGACTAAATTTATGAAAATTATCGATAGTAAAACAAGCCAATTCCATTATTCTGTTTTTCAATTAAAAGATTGCCTAAATTCCAAAGGAGAAAAATTAGTTTTGGTTTTGAATAACTTACTGAACGATTGCTGATGCTCAAAACCCAATTCAAAGGCAATTTCGCTTATCGATAAATCTGTTGTTGAAAGTTTTTCTTTTGCTTTTTCAATCAGTTTATTGTGAATATGTTGCTGCGTACTTTGCCCCGTGTGGAGTTTCAATAATCCACTTAAATAATTAGGAGAAACATTTAGATTTTCGGCAATATAATGCACGGTTGGCAATCCTTTTCTCACGAGTGAATCGTCAGAAAAGTAATCTGCCAGCACTTTTTCTAAACGCTCCAAAATCTGATGATTATTTATTTTCCTTGTAATAAATTGGCGGTTGTAAAAACGTTCTGCATAAGTAAGAAACAATTCAATTTGTGCAATAATAACATCCTGACTGAATTTATCAATATTAGATTGATATTCCTGGCGGATATTTTGGATAATACCAATAAGCATATTTTCTTCCTTTTCAGACAAATGAAGTGCTTCGTGAACAGCGTAGCCAAAATATTCATACTGTTTAATTTTTTTTGCGAGCGAAGTATTCCACAAAAAATCAGGATGGATCAGTAATGACCATCCTGTATGTTTTAATTCGGCATTTCCTTCTATAGAAAAAACCTGTCCAGGCGATATAAACATCAAAACACCTTCGTTAAAATCATATTCCTGCTGGCCATATTTCATCTTGGCATTAGAATTTCTTTTAAGCGCAATCGAGTAAAAATCAAGCATTAAACTTTTAGGTTCATCTTCATTTAGATATTTTAAATCTTCAAAATTATAAACGCTCACTAAAGGATGTTCCGGTTTAGGCAAATCTCTAAACTGATGAAATTCGCTGATCGTTTTAATTCGCAACGGTTGTTGATTTGCCATAGTACAAGTTACTTAATTTTGATTATAAATCGTAGCAAATTCTTTTGCATACTCGGCAAGTTTTGTTTTTCCCATTTCAGCAGGTCTGTTGCGGTAGTAATCTTCAGCTAATAAACCATTGTAAAGTCCTGCATACATTTCCACAAGACCTTCTGCAATTTTTGTCTGCATGCCAACATTTATTAAACCGCTCAGCGTTTCATCATCGCTAACTAAAATCCATTTCAAATCAGGTTTCCCAATAGCCTCGCCCAAAATTTGAGCTGTCTCATTACCAGTAAGTTCTTCACTGCCAACATAACGAATTTTTCTTCCGTCAAGCGGAGTTAAAAGTTCTTCGGCAATAGCAGATGCAATATCAAGTGGAGAAACCCACGGAATCATTTTATCTGCACCATAATTTGTTGCAATTACCCCCGCATTTTTTATCATCGGAATGTAAGCGAGTAAATTGTAAAAGAAAGAAGTGGGGCGCATAAAAGTAATTGACACATTCTGAAGTTTATTCAAAACTGCTTCGATTTCATTGTAACGCTGAATAATTCCTGAATTTTGTTCTAAATGTGCACCAACGCTGCTTAAAAAAACGACACGTTTCACATCCGATTTTTCGATTGCTTCTGCATAACTATCGCCAATTTTGCGTGTAAAAGCATCCAAATCAAGATTCGAATCAAAGTAATTCGCACGTGGAATCATGCAATATACTGCATCTGCACCAGTAAAAGTTTGAGTTAAAAATGTGACATCTTCAACTGATCCAATGGCCGCTTTGGCTCCTAAAGCTTCAATGGCAGTTTGTTTTTCGACATCGCTGGTAATAATTGTAATGTCGTTTCCTTTTTGCACTAACTCCTGCGCTAATGGTTTGCTAATGTTCCCTAAAGAACCTGTAATTATAATTTTCATAGTGTTACTTTTTGATGTTACAAAGTTGTGCAACATCAAAACGGGAATTGTAGCCAAATCTACTGTTCTCTTAGTCAAAAAAAAGGAGGATTATTTCGCACTCAGTTTTCTTTCGTTTTCTGTTTGCGGTTTGTCTCTGCCATTGGGTTGGCCTTTTCCAGTGGTAATTAAATTTTTTAAGCTATTCTGAATGTAATTGGTCCACGAATCACGGCAAATGTCAAAACATTCATAATCCGGAACCAAGCCAACATGCGTAAAGCGAAGTTCTGTTTTTCCGTCTTTTTCCGAAATCTCAAAAGTGGGTTTTGTGCCCGTCCATTCCGTTTCGTCTTCGGTGAATTTGAAGTAGTTTTTCTCCACCAGCCAAACAATTTTCTCATTCGGAATCACTTCAATCAATTTGATTTTGCAGCGATGTATATCTTCATAATGATAATCAAATTTATCGTTCAATTTGGTTGTACTGCCATCAATTTCTTCAGACCACCATCCCCGAACGTTGGTTACGGCATTAAAAACTTTTTCCGGAGATTGGTCAACTATAAGGGTCGTGGTAAAATCTTGCGCACTCATTTTGTGTAGTTTAGAAAGTTATATAACAAATTTACGTTCTAAAAATCAATATGTTAGGGTGTAGGTAAGACAATTGTAAGGGGTGAATCAGACAATTTAGAATTTTAGATTTTAGATTTTAGATTTTAGATTTTAGATTTGCGAACTCCTGTTGTTGCGGATAATTTACCGCAAAGCACGCAAAGTATTTTTTTTGGTGCGTTGTAATTGGCTTAATTAAGTTCGCAAAGCTGTATTTAATTCACTTTATATATAGCTTTGGGAGCATTGCTTAAACCCTTTGCGAACCTTGTGGTTAAATTAAATTTTATTGTTATTAGTTCTTCTCAGCAGACCAATTAGTAAATTAATAATAAAAATTGGTGTAGCTAAAAAAAGAATTAGTAAAAGCTCCAAAACCAAAGTTATGTTTATTAAATCACGACCATCATCAAACAGCGGAAAAGTAGAATTACTTAAAAACATTTTGCTGTAAATAATAATCAGCCAGTAAAAAACAAAACTTCCAATTAGAATAGTGGTATGAATTATTGTTAAAGGTTTTATAAGACGTTTTTTCAATATTTTTTGAATTGACCAATAACCAAGTCCATTCAAAAAATAAAACAAAAATAAAGCAATAGCTACATGAAGATTTAAAATTACAAAATAGGTGTCATGAATATTAATATCCAACGTATTATCAGGATCAATTAATCCAATAATTAAAATTAATAAGGCAACTATCCATAATAAGTGATAAACTTTTATTTTCTGAAAATTCATAAGGGATTTATTGAAGTTTTAAAATACATTATTCCAAATTGCTTTTGCCGGGGGCTAAAACGTATTCTTTGGGTATCTTAAAAATTAGAATTGTAGCATATACTTGCAAAAGAATAACAAAAAAATTGATGATTCCGATTACTGGAAAATTTATTCCATAAAAAACAATGCTTTTAATAAAAAGTGCGCATATAGCAAATGAAACTAACATTATATATTTTACCCAGTTATAACCTCGTCTAACTAAAGCGGCCAAAAATCCAACAAAAAGAAGAGAAAATAGATTACTAAAAAGATCATTTAATATATCATTGGGAGGTAATAATAAAACGATGAAACTTAAAACTGCTGACAAATAAATTAAATTGGATGCTTTAATATTATTTGAATGAATTGAAATTACTTTTTTCTCTTCCTTTTTGTTAATCAATAAATTAATGGAATCTATTTCTTCAGCTGAAAATTCCCGGCCTCTTGTTTTAAGTATTTCAAAAGCAATTTTTGTAGCTTGGGGAACGAAAGTAGTTTCTGGTTTAATGTAATTTTCTAATTCACGATCAGACATTTGTTCTAGGACACTTTTTTTGACAGCCATTTTTAAATCAATTTTATTTGGATCCTAAAATAAGTGATTTAAACAAAATACTGTTCGATTTTCTTACAAATATTTTCAATCAATAAAAAATGCTCTTTCATCACTTTCTCCAATTCTAAAGTTCCTCCCAAAATTAGCATTTCTTTATTTTCAAAACGTTTGCCGAGTCTATCTTCGAGCATAATCGTTTCCATACTTTTTGCCATATTTATTTCTTCCAAAAATGTATTAGGATGTCCCGCTGTGCAAATTACAAGTCCAAACGGAATGCTTTTCATTTTTTGCGAAGTTTCATTTTGCCCATAAGCATATCCAACAGCATAAACCCGATCGAACCAGCCTTTTAGTTTCGCCGGACAATCGCTCCACCAAACCGGATAAAGAAAAATAATGCAATCTGCTTTTTCAATTTTTGCATGCTCGTCTAAAACATCGTTAGAAATAGGAAGTTCAGTTTTGGCAAAACCTTCTCTTTCATATTCTTCCTCAGACATATCGCTCTGAAAATTCATCGCATATAAATCTGAAATTTCAAGATTCCAGTTTTGCTTTAAAATTTGAGATTTCAAATGTTCCAAAACCTGAAAAGTATAGGATTTTTTACTTGGATGTGCGTAAACGATTAAGATATTCATAACTGATTTAAAAATTAAGGGTAATGAATTCGTCTTTGATCAAACGAAAATACAAATAAAAAAATGCTCTTCAAATTATATCTGAAAAGCATTTTTTTTATTCAGGAGCAGACGATTCATTTTCAAAAGAACCTTCAGTCCTGCTGTCTGCTATATTCACGATTAACAAAAACTACGGCTAAAAAAACCTTGTTTTTTTAAGTCGAGAGATGCCAATCCCATCGGGGCTAGCGATTATATTTATTTTCATAAGAACCCAAGAACATGGATAAACAGAAATTTATTGTCTTACAAAATACAAATCACTACCATCAACATAAGATTTTCCCAAAACCATCTCTTCCTGACCAGAAACAAAATAAGTCCATTTTGAATCGTCTATTATAACAAACGGTTCTTTTTTTTCCTCAGCACTGGGAGCTCCAGATAAATAATCTAGTTTATATTCGTACTTATGAGTTTCTATTTCTCCATCTGTATTAATGGTTAAATTAGAGTTTGTATCAAATCTATAGGTGATATTTTTATCTGAATAATCAGTAAAAGATTCTATCATTTTACCGTCAACATCACTGATAACAAAGTTTCTTGTTTTTACTAATTTCCAGGTTCCTACAACCGGACTTGCTTCATCATCATTATCTGTACAGTTTGTGAAAGCAAGAAGAATTAAAATAAGCGTAATAATTTTTCTCATATAATTTATTTTACTTGTTCGTATTTGATATAAAACAGTCATAGTCTTTTTTACTTTAAGGTCAAATTTCCATCTGTAACAGAAACAATCCATTTTAGAACTCTTATTCAGCCCGAACATATTCTGAACTACTACATTTATTGCAAAAATGATTCATGAGTAGTTTGTTACCCACGATTTTAAAGCCTTCATGACTTGTATCGCTCACAATTCCAGATACATTATTGATTGGCCTATCGCAACTTTTTACAATCGTTTGTGAAGGTTTGTCTTCATTTAATTGCTGCGTAACAACTTTAAAGGTGGTATCCATAGTCAAAACGCCATTGATATACTTTTTAAAATTTGAACCCGAAAATTCAATCACAATTGCTGTGCTTTCTGATGCAGGTGTTTTAACTGTGCCGTCAATTCCGCTGGTAGTACTAAACCAATTCCATTTTCCTTGTAGGTTTTTTTCGGCCTGTGCATTGGCTTTTTTAGTACTGTTGTCATCATCATTGCTGTTGCAGGAACCCAAAATTATTAAGACAAATAATAAGTAATATTTTTTCATGGTTTAAATCTATAATGGTTTATTTAATAGATGTAAATTTTGTTAAATGGTTGCTTAACAGTGAACTAATTATTATAATTTATTTTAAAACTAGCTTTTAAACTACTTTGATAGCATTTCTAAACAGCTAAAACAGCCGGAGTAGGATCGTTTTCCTTGATTTTAATTTTGCATATTTTTTCAATATCGTATACATTTTCAATGGCTGAAATGTAAATAATATCCGGAACAAACTTATCAGATTCGTTTTTTCGACTTTGCATTTTTCCCGTTCTCAACTCGTATTCTAAATCACCAAAATTGTTTTTAGCTTTTATTTTTACGTTACCGGTAAATTGTTCCCAATCTGTAATAGTAGATTTTCCATTGCGATAATGAATCATTCTGGTTGCTGTTCCAACAAAATAACCGCCTTTTTGAAAGAACATATAAAAGGCAGAAATCATAAGTCCTATTCCAACAATTACAAATAAGCCTATAATCATGCCTGGCACTAATAATTCGCTTAAATCATCCCAACTTGCAGTTACAGGAACATCGTTCGACGTAAAATGCACTTCTTCATTTTTTAATAAGGGTCCGAAGAAAGCGACAACAAAAATACTGACAAATGCACAATAGGCTATGCTGAAAATTAGACGACCAAATGATTTATTAAGAGGGTAATTTCGTTTTGCTTTTATGGAAAATTCAATTTTTTCATTTTCAATTAGTTTTTTGAGGTCGATTGGTAATACGGTTGAGTTCATTTTTTTGGTTGGTTTTTTGATTATGAGGTTTGAATTTTGATCGATATTATTTGTCGAAACGGTTTATTAAATCGTTTCGTGTTAGAAAATTAAATCCTAAGTCGAGAGTCTTTTGTTTTCCATTTTCTAATTGAAATTGATATAGCTGTCCGTCAGAAAAAATCTTTTTATAACGATCGCCAGACCAGTACACAATTGTATATTTTTTTTCAAAATTAGATACAGTTTCTTTAGCATTTAAAAGAAATGTCATTAAATAAAAACTTTCAGAATCTGTTAATTCACATTCGTGATCTTTTGTTTTAAAAGTGATATCTCTAAAGTCAAGATAATTTCTATTTTGATTAATTTTTGTTAGTTTCAATTTTTGATAAAAATATCTTAAAGGAGTATATGCCCAACAAAATTCTGTTGGAGATTCATTTCCGTAATCGGTAATAGTTTTTACTATTTTATTGTTTTTGATGAAGGTAACTGTAATCGTTTCATCATCTGTATGGCCAGCAATGTATTGACCCTTAAGATTAATCCAATTTGCTTTCTGAAAATCATTTTCTATTTTTGAAAACATTTGTGAGTCAAATTTAGCCTGATAGAAACCTTTAGGATAGGTATAAAAAAGGCCATTATAAATTAGTGACCCATTTTTATTAATAGAAACATTTGTAATAGGGCAACTTCCATAACAGCCAGATGATGAAATAACAATTTTATCGAAGTTTGCTGCTTCATCGATGCTATATTTCTTTTTTAAAAATTGCGTTGGATTCCGGTCACTTCCTATAATTGTTAAAGTATCAGAGGTTATACTGGAGATTTTATAGGAATCCCATGTATAACTACTAGTGTCGAAAAGTTTTAAACTGTCATTTTCAATCCTATATTTTGATTCATTTCCGAGAAAGAAATTATAGCTTCCGTGAGTTTTAGTTTTTTTAATATGCTTATAAAAACCAAGTTTGTTGTCGTAAACATTATTTTCCTTGAACGAATAACCAGGTTTTAAATTTCCCTGATACCATAGTGGAGGTGGGGGTAGTGGATGACCTTCCTCGTCATATTGTTCTTTTTGATTTTCTATTAATTGCCATTCACCAATAATTTTCGCATCATAATCGTTTGTGTTTTTTTTGCAAGAGATCAAGAGTAAGCAAAAAACAATAGTAAAGTTTAAATGTTTCAGCATGAGTTATTTGTCTAAATTTTATGTTTTGCATTTATTTTTAAAAAATGTAAATTATTTTAGTATTTCTACTTCAAAGCCTTAGACTCATTCTCCAGCATCTTTTCAATATTAAAGTAAATACCATCTACGTTGTATTTTCCTTTTTCAAAACTTAAATAGTCACAATTGCCAACTAAAGCCTGTGAATTAGCTTCGATTTCGAAAACATTGAGCAGCACGTATTCATGTTCCACCAGTATTACATGAAATCCGGATTCGCATTGTTTTCCGTCTCCGGTCGATAAAATGGAATTTATGATTTTATGAAATTTTAAAGAAGCCATATCAGCTGATTTGTCGTCTCCTTTAAGATGATAAACGTAGCTAAGAAAATTAAGCTGTCTTAAATCAAACGGAAAATCACTTATAGAATGATTGGCCAGTTTGATGATTTCGTCATAGTCCTTAACTTCCAGTTTTTCCTTACCGTAAAATTCACGAAGTTTTAGTTCGTCGGGAGATTTCCAAAAGGCATTGTATCCAGGTTGAAAAACATAGCCAAGGTATAAATGTTGGTAATCTTCATTTGTTAAGAGCGTATCATTACTCACAAATCTTTCCATCAGTTTTGGATAGTAATAAGAAGATTTTTTGTCTTTAATTGCCTTTTCAATGGCTTTATAATCAGGAATTTTAAAACTACTTTCTTCCTGTGCAAAAGAATTGATTCCGATTAAGAATAGGGTAAGAAACAGAAAATTTTTGATCATAATTTGAGGTTTAGTTTATGTTTTTTGGTGAGTCAACAATTTGATTTTTATTATTTCAATCGCTCTAAAACTCCTTTGCGTTTGACAATGTTTTTATAATCCCACTGAATTTCTCTTGCTTTTTTTAGCCAGCGTTGCAAATCTTCTTTATCGATTTGTTCCGCTGAAGTATATCGGGATTCTGCTGCTTTAAAAGAACCTTCATTGGACAGTTTTTCTTCGTTAAAAGATTGACCGCTCCAAAATAGTAAACGAACATTATTTTTAAGTTTACTATAACCCACAATCGGATTTCCATCCAGAAACCAAACCGGATGCGCGTGCCAGATTTTATTCTCAGCATCAGGCAGATTTTCATTGATTATTATCGCAAGCTGATCACAGATTTCCTTATCTGAATCAATTTGTAAATTGTTATATTCTTGTACGGCTGGATTCATAGCAATATATTTTGTTGAAAAATAGCGTATTGAATTTATTTTGGTTTAATTGTAAAACTAAATTAGTCTTTTTTTTATTACAAAATTTAAGGATAAATAGAAGTTCTTATGAAAACCGGATCGCGTGAGGGATAGGAGTAATCCGCCGAAGCGGAATGGATAGCCCGGCAGCATCCTGATAAGAGGGCGTATAGGCGTAAAGTAATTTTGCCCTCTTATCAGGATGGTGGCACGCCCCAATAAAAAATCCGATCTGTTTTCACAAATCGGATTTTGTTTTGAAAATTATATTTATTCTACAAATTCTAATATATCGCCGGGTTGGCATTCTAAGACCTTACAAATTGCTTCGAGTGTACTAAAACGTACTGCTTTTGCCTTACCGGTTTTTAGGATCGAAAGGTTAGAAAGGGTTAGATCAACTTTTTCTGAAAGTTCATTTAATGACATTTTCCTTTTGGCCATCATGACATCTAAGTTTACTACTATTGGCATTGTTAGATTGTTAATTCGTTTTCTTTTTGTAATTCGATTCCTTTTGCAAAAAGTTGCGAGATGAAGTATAAGATTCCGGCAAAAAATAAAAATGCATCACCGTGCCCAATATGTTCCGTTAAATGCGACAGGTTCATGCCAAGGTTCGTGAACTTTGCCGAATAAGAAACCGTGATATTACTCATAATACCAATTAGCAAAGAGAAACCGCTCATTCGCAGAATCAATTTTCCGATTGTTTCATGAAACGGACTTACATAATTAATTTTTAGGAAAATTTGAATAACAGCATAAAAAAGCAATGCTTCAAGTATAGTAATTGTAGTAATGCAAAACACCATAATAGAATAATCTATAACGTCGTAAGCTTTTAGTTGGGATAAATCTAAACCTAATGACAGGTTTTTAGCTCCGACTTCATTGATAAACATACTCACTCCATAAGAGCATAATAGTGAACCCGCTTTTATACACAGTCCAATGAAAACAATCCATGAAACTACATTCAGGAGTTTTAAAACGTAAGTTGAATTTTTCGACATGACTTTGATTTTAAATAAATATATAGCAAATGTAGATAAAAATTTATTGTTTATCAATAAATATATTTTTTATTTTATAATTTTTTATTCAGTATTATGGTTTAAATTTTGCCAATTCTTACTATTATCAAAAAATAAATTTCTTTCGGGTTAAATTAAAAGTGGCGCTAAGATTACTTATAAATTCTTTGGTGTACTGTGCAATGGGATCTAAATCCGGATCTAAAATAGTTATTTCGAGGCCGGTTAGTTTTTTACTTTGAAATAATAGCGCTGTAATTTCATTAAATTCCTGATAACTGAGACCATCTGGTGTTCTGCTGTCTACGCAGGGCATTATGGAATCGTTTAAAACATCTACATCAATATGAAGCCAGAAACCATCTAAATTTCTTGTTTCAACTTCTGACAGAAATGATTGTACACTGTTCAGTATACCTTTTTTACGCAATTCTAAAAGACTAAGGTAAGTAGCGTTCGAGTTCTGTATTTCATTTTCATAGGCCTCATCATATTCCCGATTTCCTACACACCACAAATTTTCTTCTTTTATATAGGGAGATAAATTTAAAATGTCTGTGAGTTTTTGATGACCCTTTCCTGTTACTACCGAAGCTGCCATTCCGCCAATGCCTCCGGTTTCAGATAAGGAAATATCCATGAAATCTGTGTGGCCATCAAGATAAAACAATCCAAAATTTCCTTTTTGTTTTAATGCAATCGCAGATCCTAAGAGAATACTGCAGTCGCCTCCCAGAATAAAGGGAAATTTATTTTGGCTTAATAAATTATTTATAAGATAAGCCTGTTCTCTGGCGTATGAAATTATGGAATCTGCATTTAGAACGTTTGTTTCATTATCTCTGATGCTGCTGTATCTGGGAGCGTCAAGCCTTATTATATCTTTCGGATTTAGAGCAGTGTGTAATTTGTGTTTTTGCAACCACTTTGGTAAATTTTTTACGCCTGGTTCTTTTCCGGGTTGAGGTTCTTTTAAGCCTAAGTTAGATGGAAATTCAACAATAAACAATTCTTTCATGACTTCATTATTTGGTTATAAAGTTATAAAAATAATGAGTTTAGTATGTTTGGCTAAAATAAAAAAATCCGATCTGCGAAAGCAAATCGGATTTGGATTGTATATTTAAAATTAATTACATCTGAACCACTTTTCCTGTGTGTACATCATATCGCATAGCAACAATTTTTGCCTGATGCTCTTTTACGATTCGATTTTCCTGAATTAATTTTACAGAATGTTCGATATTGGCATTAATTGCCCCTAAATAATTAGTGGCTTTTGGTGCTTTTTTATCTGCATCAATTTCTTCTTTTTCCTGCGAAATAGTTTCAACAATATCATCAATATGATTAAAATGCTTTTTGTAAGAACCGTCTTTATCATTGATGTAAGCTTTTACAGCACCACATTCGGTGTGACCTAAAACAACGATTAATTTAGTATCTAAATGTTCTACTGCATATTCAATACTTCCCATGTCGATATCAGAAATTAAATTTCCGGCATTTCGAATTACAAATAAATCACCAATTCCCTGATCAAATACAATTTCCGGAGACACGCGACTGTCAGAACATGTAATTACAACCGCAAAGGGTTTTTGTCCATCCTGATTTGCTAAAACTGTTTTTTTATTTTGTCTCGGATGAATTGATTTTCCATTTAAAAATCTTTCGTTACCATACTTCAGTCTTTCAATAGTATTTAAAATTTTAATTTCCTTTGCGGCATTGTGTTTTTTGCAGCCAACGACAGAAAATAATATCAAAGCAAATATTGCAATTCTTGTTTTCATTTTTTGAATTTTTAAAAGTTTATTCTAATTATTTTTTTATGTTTTTTATAAAACCGTGCAAAATTATTATGTTTTTTCTTTAAAAATCTCCACAAGAAGTTTTTATAGTATCACTTAAATTTATTTTTTAAAGTTTGAGAGGAGATTAAATTTACAGTAAAATTAAAATAAAAAAATCCGATCTGTTTTCACAAATCGGATTTTTAAATTGAAAATTATATATAACTCTGGAGTCGCATAGCTATATGCGCCTCAGTCTTTTTTTACAAGTGAATTACTTCGCCGTACGCATCAGCAACAGCTTCCATAACACCCTCACTCATAGTTGGGTGAGGGTGAATAGATTTTAAGATCTCATGACCTGTAGTTTCTAGTTTACGAGCTACAACTGCCTCTGCAATCATATCTGTAACACCAGCACCAATCATGTGGCATCCTAACCATTCTCCGTATTTTGCAACGAAAATTACTTTTACGAATCAAATTTGTGTTAAATTAGAAATTTGGCATTGTTTATGCTTAACACATTATTATATTTGTGTAATTATAAACACATTAAAATAATTGTTTGATACCAAATTTTAAATCTAACGGACTTTTGCCTGATGGTATTCATTGGGCTACCTTAACGGAAATTAAAGAGCGACTTTGCTTTTCGGAAAAAAGAACTGAATTAGTTGCTGGTCTTGAAAAAGCAATTTTAAGTTTAAAAAAAGCTGGTTGCGAAACAATATATTTAGATGGTAGTTTTTCAAGTTCTAAAGAAATTCCTGGTGATATTGATGTTTGTTGGGAATTAGGAAATGTAGATTTAGATTTTCTATTTGTTATTGAACCTGTCCTTTTCGATTTTACTCTTAAAAGGAAAGCTCAGAAGGATAAATTTGGATGTGAATTTTTTCTAACGGATGATTTTGCTGCTCCTCCAGATAAAACGTTTATAGAATTTTTTCAGCAAGATAGGGATGGAAGCGCCAAAGGTATAATTGGACTAAAAATTTGAATTATGATAAAAAATGAAAAGCAATATGGTGTTACGAAAAGCAATTTGAAAAAATTTCAAGATGCTATAAAGGTGATCACTAAATCAAGTAGTTCGAAGAATCCGTTATTGTTGAAACTGCAGATAGATTCTATTCAAAGTCAAATAGATATTTTTGAAGAAGAAATAAAAATGTATGAAGGATTGAAAAAAGGAGAGATTACAAAAGTATCGAGAGATTTTGAACATTTAAGTTGTGGCATTATAGAGAGTAGAATTGCGAAAGGATATAATCAAAAACAGCTTGCGGAATTACTTAAAACCAGTGAGCAACAAGTTCAAAAGTATGAATCTGAAAATTATTCCAATATTAGTTTAAAACGTTTACAAGAGATAGTTGTCGTTCTTGAAGTAGAAGTAGGTGCAACATTTAAATTTGATAAAAAAAGTCCTTTGATAAAATCAGATTTTTTAGTTCCTCTGGGAGTTAATCCAGATTTGATTCGAAACAAAATAAGAAGCAGGGGTACAACTGTAAAAATGTGTACGTAAAAAAATGAAAACAATAACATTTTATTCATATAAAGGTGGAGTTGGAAGATCGCTAACATTGTCAAATATTGCAATGCGATTAGCGGACTTAGGTAAGAAGGTTTGCATTATTGATTTTGATTTAGAAGCTCCTGGTTTACATCTTAAATTTAATAATCACATAGATCAATCAGAAATAAATAAAGGAATTGTGGAATATATATCTGATTTTCAAAGTAAAAATTTCATCCCTAAAAACATTAATGAATATGTGACGGATGTAAATTATTTGGGAACTCTTAATGGTTCTATAAAATTGATACCTGCCGGAGATATATATAATAATGAGTACTGGAAAAATTTATCTTCGATTAATTGGAAAGATTTGTTTTATTCTGATGAGAATAATGGCGTTAACTTATTATTACATCTTAAAGAATTAATAAAAAAAGATTTAAATCCTGATTTTATTTTAATTGATTCAAGAACTGGAATTACAGATATTTCAGGGATTGCAATGACTTTATTGGCTGATAGTGTAGTTACTTTGGCTGCTAATAATGATGAAAATATTTCTGGTACAGCCAGAATTATTAAAAGTCTAATGAATAATGAAAATAATCTTTTAGGTAAATTACCTAAAATTTACTTTGTATTAACAAGAATTCCATATTATGTAAATCCCGATGAGAAACATAAAGAAATTAGTATAACTCGGAAGGCATTAGCCAGAATAAATAGAAATGAAAAATTAATTGATAAAGTCTTTGTTATTCATTCTGATCGAGAATTAGAAGAAGAAGAGAGATTTAAAATTAACAATATTTCTGAAAAGAATTCTATATTAAATCAAATTGTCCCTATAGAAGAGGATTACTTGACATTATTTGAAGAGTTAACAAAGGGGGATTTAACTGACGAAGAATTGTTTAAATTTAACGCATTAAGAGAATCTGAATTATTAATTGAAGAGGCAAGAAATACATTTGATAATGCTTTGAAAATTAGTCTGCTTAGGAAAGCTCTAGAATTAAATTCAATTTCTCATGAAGCAATGGATTTACTTGCTGTAGTGTTTATTGAATTAAAATCTTTTGATGAAGCTCTTTACTATGCAAGACAGGCATCTTTAATAGATGAAAATGATTTGGATTATAAATATCATATTGCTTATTGTCTTGATGAATTAAATCAAACAGATGATGCAAAAGTTATACTTGAAAATATTTTGAAAATTGATAAAAGTTCTGAAACATTATTGTTTTTGGCTAGTATTCATAATAAAAAGCTTGAGTATGAAATCGCTTTAGATTATCAATTAAAAGTAGTTGAATATTTCCCTGATTATGATGGGGGATACAATGATGTGGCAAATACATATAGATTGTTAAAAAACTATGAAAAGGCTTTCGAATATGTTTACAAGTGCCTAGAGTTAAATCCTAAAAATTATTTTGCATCTGGGACTTTAGCTGAAATATATGCTGAATTAGGCAATGAATATGAATTTTATAAGAATCTTCAATTATCTTTTATTTTTGGAATGGATTCTGAAGATTTTGGAAGGATAGTTAACGAAGTAAAAGTTTATAAAAAGTATTTTAAAGAAGAGCGATTCTTGAATTTATTAAAAGCATATAGAATTAAAATAAATTTTCCTGAGTAGACATTAAAAATAAAAAATCCGACTTGCTTTCGCAAATCGGATTTTTAAATTGAAAATTATATGTAACCGTAAAACGGTTTATATTATAAATGAATTACTTCGCCATAAGCATCAGCAACAGCTTCCATAACAGCCTCACTCATAGTTGGGTGAGGGTGAATAGATTTTAAGATTTCATGACCTGTAGTTTCCAGTTTACGGGCAACAACTGCCTCTGCAATCATATCTGTAACACCAGCACCAATCATGTGGCATCCTAACCATTCTCCATATTTTGCATCGAAAATTACTTTTACGAATCCGTCCGGAGTTCCGGCAGCTTTAGCTTTTCCTGAAGCTGAGAACGGGAATTTACCAATTTTTAATTCGTAACCTTTTTCTTTAGCTTGTTTTTCAGTTAAACCAACAGAAGCAATTTCAGGAGTTGCGTAAGTACAACCAGGAACGTTTCCGTAATCGATTGGGTCTACGTGTAAACCAGCAATTTTTTCTACACAGTTGATTCCTTCAGCAGAAGCTACGTGAGCCAATGCCTGTCCTGGAGTAACGTCTCCAATAGCGTAGTAACCAGGAATATTAGTTGCGTTGTAAGCGTTTACTAAGATTTTATCTCTGTCAACAGCGATTCCAACTTCTTCTAAACCAATGTTTTCAATGTTAGTTTTGATTCCAACAGCAGAAAGTAAAATATCAGCTTCAAGAACTTCTTCTCCTTTTGCAGTTTTAACAAATGCTTTAACTCCTGCACCAGTTGTATCGATACGCTCAACAGATGAGTTAGTCATAATTTTAATTCCCGCTTTTTTCAAAGAACGCTCAAATTGTTTTGAGATATCTTCGTCTTCTACAGGAACAACGTTTGGCATAAATTCTACAATAGTAACATCTGTTCCCATTGAGTTGTAAAAGTGAGCAAATTCAACTCCAATAGCTCCAGAACCTACAATGATCATAGATTTTGGTTGCGTTGGTAATGTCATTGCCTGACGGTATCCAATAACTTTTACTCCATCCTGAGGTAAGTTTGGCAACTCACGAGAGCGGGCTCCTGTAGCAATAATAATATGGTCAGCACTGTACTCAGTAACTTTATTGTCTTTATCTGTAACGTCAAGTTTTTTACCTGGTTTTAGTTTTCCAAAACCTTCAATAACGTCAATTTTGTTTTTTTTCATTAAGAACTGAACTCCTTTGCTCATTCCTTCAGCAACACCACGGCTACGTTGTACAACTGCTGGGAAATCTTTATCGAATTCAGAAACTTTTAATCCGTAGTCTGAAGCGTGTTTTAAGTAATCAAAAACCTGAGCTGATTTTAGTAATGCTTTAGTTGGGATACATCCCCAGTTCAAACATACACCACCAAGGTTTTCTTTTTCAACTACAGCTACTTTAAAGCCTAATTGTGAAGCTCTAATCGCTGTTACATATCCGCCAGGACCACTTCCTAAAACAATAACGTCGTATTTCATTTTTTTGGTTTTTAGTATTTATAACCGAAAATGAGGTTTATAATTCCGAAACTCACTCTTCGATTTTTCTTTTGTTATTTGTGATTGCGAATTTAAGGATTTATTTTAAAAAAAGAGTAAGATGTAAAAAAGTAAAAAGTAAAATGTGAAAAGTAAAAAAGGTAAAATGTGAAATGTTGAATTAAAGCTCCTACATCTCACATTTTACCTCTAACATTTTACTAAAATAATTAAACTTTAACGTGTCCCCAGTTTTCTCCACTGGCAATTCGTCTGATTTGCATTTCGCTTACGCCGAATTGTTTTGCGATCATTTTGAGACGTGTTTTTTGTTCTGGTCGGGCCAAAATTTTCTTGATTAACATCACTTTAGTAGTGGTTAATTTTCTTCCGTCCGCTTTTAAGTTGTGTTCGATAAGATTTTTCTTTGCCTGAATAACACGTGGACTTTTGCGGCTGTGTGCCATCATTTCGGCTTTTGTTGCCCAGCGTAAATTGCTCACGTCGTCATTGCTTCTGTTGTAATCTAAATGAAGAACATAAGTTTGTTCATCAGAATCTTTCGGAAGAAAATATTGAGCAACTAACTTATATAAGAAGAGATATTTGTTGACTATTTTGTCGTCTTTTTTGACTTTAAATCTAAAGGTAGGATAACCATCACTCAAACCGCCTTTGAGGATGCGGCCATTTTCAATTTCGTCAGTAAAGCTTATTAAACGGCCTCTGTTTGAGATGGCGTAACGTAATTGTAGTGAAGCGTTTATTTCTATTTCTTTGAATTGTTCGTTTGGGTAAAATCTGTTTTGTGGCATTTTCTTTTACATTTGATTTCTATTATCTCAAAGATAAAAAAAGCAAAAGTTAAAAAAGTTACATAATTTCCTCAGATTATTACATTTATGATTCCTATAACGCTAATTTAACTTTTTTAAGAATTTTTTTAGCATTTCAAAATTTAGTTCGCAACTGAAAATTGCGAATCGTATAAATTTTTGTAGTAACCGTCTGCCTTATTTAATAATTCCTGATGTGTGCCTTGTTCTATAATTAATCCTTTGTCCATTACCACAATTTTATCTGCATTTACAATTGTTGCCAATCGATGTGCAATGATAATAGAAGTTCTTCCTTTTGTTATAGTTTCAGTCGCACGCTGAATTAATTCTTCTGAATAAGTATCAATTGAAGAAGTTGCTTCATCCAAAATTAGTATACTAGGATTACTCACATACGAACGTAAAAAGGCAATTAATTGTCTTTGTCCTGACGAAAGCATTACACCACGTTCTTTTACATCAAAATCATAATTATCAGGCAAGCTCATAATAAAATCGTGAACGCCAATTTTTTTTGCAGCATTCAAAACCTGTTCACGTGTGATTTCCGGATTGTGTAAAGTAATATTGTTGTAAATGG
>Ga0247812_10000573_pt1 | contig 22501 bp, 17 predicted proteins | sample UWRJL149409B1_FD_178011 | JGI IMG/M metagenome (GOLD analysis project Ga0247812, IMG submission 178011) | Plant litter microbial communities from Arlington Agricultural Research Station in Wisconsin, United States - UWRJ-L149-409B-1 | ecosystem: Environmental > Terrestrial > Plant litter >...
CCATTAAAACCGCAAAAATGTAAAAGGATATCAATAAAAAGTGAGGCCAAGCGGTGTACACATCGGCAGGAAAAATCCATAAATACAATACGCCTACGAACAAACTAAAGGCTGAACCCCAGGACAAAGTAGCGTTTACGGCTTTTTTGGTAGTGCGTTTCCAAAAGATACTCAACAAAAACACCACAGACAATGACGGTGCCAAAAAGCCCAAAACCGCCTGAAAGATGTTGAATAAATTTTGTCCTTTTATATTGTCAATCGCCACGGCAATCAAAATGGCAAATACACATCCTCCTGCAATTGTGATACGTCCAATTTTAATTTGCTGTTGGATAGACGCTGTCGGATTCATTTTCTTTACATAAATATCATTCGTAAAAACGGTACTCAACGCATTTAGTGATGAACCAATTGTTCCTACCAAAACGGCAATCATGACACAAATCACCAAACCGTTCATTCCGCTTGGGAATAAATTCGTCACCATCGTCATATAAGCCAAATCGGAGTTTTTACCTAATTCCGGAAACAAAACAGAACACAAGATTCCCGGCAAAATAAACAATGGCAAAGCCATTACTTTTAACCAGCCAATGAAGTTAACTCCCAATTGTCCCTGCTCCAGATTTTTGGCTCCCAAAACACTCTGCACCATCGATTGATCGGTACAAAAGAAAGCGACTGCGGCTACTGGATATCCTAATAAAATAGCAGGCCACGGATAATGTGCATCGTCTGCAGGCTGTACTAAATTCCAGAAATTAGAAGGTGTTTTGGCAATCAAAGCTTCGATTCCACCTACTTTCTGCAAACCTAAATACGATAAGGTAAGCGAAACGACAATCAATAAAATCATCTGAAAAACATTCACTTTGGCAATGGCTTTCAATCCTCCGGCGTAAGTAAAAATTCCTGAAAAAATCACCAATACCGTCACACTCTGCCACATTGGAATGCCTAAAATCTGGCGAACCAAAATTCCACCGCTAAACAATCCCAACGACAGCCAGCTTACTAAAATTTTTACCATAGCATACCACGCCAAAATAGTCTGGGTACTGTCGCCATAGCGTTTTCCCATATATTCGGGCATTGTGCTGACTTTGCTGGCAATGTATCTTGGTGCAAAAACGATAGCCAAAAGCAATAAAAAAACAAAGGCATACCATTCGAAATTTCCGGCTACGATTCCCGTTGCATAACCAATACTGGCAAAAGCCAATAAGGACGAAGGACCCACATTGGTCCCCCACATATTGAACCCGATGTTGTACCAGTTCAGGGAATTTCCGGCCATAAAAAGCGTTTCATTCTTCTTGCTTTGCTTCACGCTCACCACATAACCAATGACCAATAACGTCACCAGATAAATAGCCACGATTATAAAATCTAAGGTCGTTAACTTATCGTAGATGCTGTTCATAGTCCGTATTCGTTAAGAACATCAGCAATTTTTACTGGCATTCCGGTTTGTAAAGATTTATCCATTGCCTGTAATAATGCCACGGTTCCGATACCTTCTTTCATATCCGGATAGGCTGTGAAATTTTGTTCGATGCTGTCTGCGAAATAGTCCAGATAGTTTTGATATTCTCCGGCGTGATGGCTTTGGCCTTCAAAACGGAAATAATGTTTCAGAGTACTATCGCCCCAGGTGATTACTTTTTCTTCACCGGTTTTGTCCGTAATCGCATAACGCAATTCGTGATAATCGGACTGGCTTGCGCCTTCGGTTGCTCTCAAAATTGTACTCATTCCGCTGTCGCGTTGGGTTGGCTGGGTTGGAGAGGTGTAGACTCCGCTAACTCTGGCGATTCTTCCGTCGGTTGCTTTGAAAATAAAGTGCATCGTGTCTTCATTTTTCAAACCTGCCACACTTCCGTTACTGCTGATCATTCCGTAGCCCATCACTTCCTGAATGTTCGGCAAATACCATCTGATGAAATCGACCGGATGACTCAAACCTCCGTATAACCATTTGAAAGACTGAAGTAAAGACCATTCTTTCTTTAAAAACCATCTGTGGTCGGCGTGATAATGGGCTTCAATCGTAATTAAATCTCCTATTAAACCGGCTTCAAAATCGGCTCTTTGTCTTTTTGCAGGTTCAAAAAATCGGGAACTCTGACCAATAAATACTTTCTTTCCGGTCTTTTCACTCAGTTCCAATAATGCCGCAGCATCCGAAAGATCATCGATAAAAGGTTTGGTGCAAACCACATGTTTTCCGTGCAATAAAGCTTGTTTGACATGGTCGGCGTGTAAATGGTCAGGTGTATAAATGGCGATGATATCAATAGAATCATCTTTTAATAAATCATCGTAATTGGTGGTGTAGGAATGGAAATCAAACTCCTTTGCTCTTTGCTGGCACAATTCCTCGTTTCTGTCGCATACTTTTACGAGCTCTAATTTTGTGCTCGACAAAGCGGCTGACATGGTGCTTCGGCCTTCTCCAAGTCCTAGAATAGCTATTTTTAACATTGGTTATTTTATATTTTAAATAGTTAGGTTTAATTTTTTTTTCACGCAGATTACGCAGATTGCTTCGACTGTTCTCTAGAGCTCTCGGGTGAAAAAATTTTTCTTTGTTCTTTATTTTTTCCTCTATTTTCTCTACCTAAATCTTCTTCAAAAATATCCAGGTTTCATTAGGTTTTGCGCCTTCGATTCCGGTTTGGTATTTTTTCATCAAGGTGTTCCAATCGTCTACACGAGGATTATTTTCGGTAGTTTTTGGATTCAGTTTATCTAAGCTTTCTCCTTTTTGAATACTGATAATGAGCATTAATTGTCTTCCGTTTTTGAAAACCTGCAACTGCTGAAAATCGGCATTACAGAAACCTTTGGCGATTTCCGGCCACTTTTCGAATTGGGTTGTGTGGTAATCCACGTATTCTTTTTGCAGTTTTTCGTAATCTACTAAATTTGCAGTCAAAACGATATTTTCCCATTCGGAAGCTACTTTTACGTCTTTGCATCTTTCAAAATTCTGAAAATCATACACTGGATTTTCGTAGATTTTAATTTCCAATTTTGGAAAAGCCAGAGCCAGTTTTCGTTTGGTTCTTTCCGGCTGATTCATCAATCCGTAAATTACCAGATGGTTTTCCCATTGGTACAATTCTTCGCCTACAATTCGGAAACCTTTTATGGTTGATTTGATTTTTTCGATATCCAGATCTTTTCCAACTAATTCAATCGCAACCGATTTTGGCATTTCCTGTAATCCCCAGGCTTCGTCAACTACAACTTCCTTAGCTAATACATTGCTGTATGGCGCGCGGATTCCTGCATTTTCCTTGATTTTTGGATTGACAAAAGCATAGTTATCCTGCCAGATATTTCCTTTAGGACCATTATTATTTTTTAGGATTTTCTGAATCGGAATCCAGTTGTTTTTAATCGTAAATCCCTGACTTCCTTCATCGGTATACAAATACAGCCATAAAAAAGGATCATGTGCATACGGACTGTTATAGACTTTATCAATATAATTCTCTTCTATTCTGCTGTCCGGCTGAGACGAAAGCGTGTAAATTCCGGCAACATCGTGTAGATGTTTGGCGTAATGATGAATTTTATTTCGCTGAATTTTGTTGTTTCGCATCACGTTGTCAGTGTGCGTCCATCCCCAACCCATTGAAATCCCGCTGTAGGCAACATCCGAAATTTCATTGTGTTCGATAGTAAGATTTTTTATAAAACCGGCTGCAATTCCCAAACATCCCCAATCTTCGTTGGCAACATTGGTAATCAAATTGTCAGAAATCAATTCATCTGAGCAAACTATTCTTTCGTCTTTTACGGTATAAGGCAAATGCGCTTCGAAAGATTCTTCGGAGAAAACACCCAGATTGATTCCGTTACCACCAATGTCTTTGAAAAGATTTCCTTTGACGATATTATGATTTGTTCCTTTGTGCAGATCCAATCCTGTGGAAGACAAATGCTCAAAAGTACAGCCTTCAAAAAGAGTATTGTTGGCATAATTGACCTCAACGGCTGCTCGTGGTCTTCCTATCCAGCCCTGATTTTCTAAACTCGCCTGATTAGGTGTTCCGGGAGTTTTTAATTTATAGGCATCCAATAAATACATTCCCGCCTGCAACGGAACGTGACCTTGCTGCGAAGGACGAAGCCAGTTGCTGTACTGAAACGAAATTCCTTTGAAATTAAAATGATGTACGGGAGTATCCAGAGTTCCTTCTACTTTTACTAAATTTTCCAAAACCGGAATCGTAACTTTTGCGGAAGTTAAATCCTCACCCGCTCTTGGAATATAATAGATTTTAGCTTTCTTTTTGTCCAAAAACCATTCTCCGGGTTCGTTCAGCATCGAAATTCCATTGTTTAAATAGAAGGCTGAATTACCGTTGTTTTTTGAAATCCACGGCGCTGGCCACGGATGTTCGCTTTGGATTTTGCTTTCCGGCTGTTCGAAAGAAAGTCTGGCGCTGTCTTTTTTGATTTCGATATCTTTGATACGCAAATTGGCAATTGCCCACCATTGCGTAATGAACATTTCCATTCCCGGTTCAAATTTTATAGATTTATCCTTATAAGGAATCCAACACGTTTCCGTAGCAGCATCCCAGGACAAAATTCTGTCCATTTGATTTCCAGCAGTACTTTTCGCTCTAACGGCTTTTTTTCCGTTCACCCACAATTGTCGGTAATTGATAATTTCGCCCGCTTTTGAAGGAGCATCCGCTTCCCAAACAATTCCTTTTTTTAGTCCGTTAATAGCAATTGCCGATTTTTTCCAGTTTTTGATTTCGAACCCACCGCTTAAGATTGGTTTGGCATTCGCATCGGCTTCGATAGTTGTTGGACTATCAGCTGATCCCGAATCTTCGGGTCTTATGAATAAGGGTTCGTTTAAATAATAGGTTCCGTTCATTACTATGATACGGATTCCGTCTTTTACCGAAGCATCTTTCAAACGGCGTAATTCTCTGGCTTTTCTTACCGCCATTTGTACTGTTGCCAATGGGCTTGATTTTGTTCCAAGATTAGTATCTTTTCCCTGAGGCGATACCCAAATTTCAGCAGCGTTCATTGTGAATGTGCTAACGGTTATTAAAAAGATAATTAAAACTCTGGTAAAAGTATTTAAACGCATTTTTTTCTTTTTTAGGTAAAGTATTAAGCTTTTGTATTCTTAAAATAATTCGGTTGCAAATAAATGTATTTTTTACACTTTTAGCAAATAATCGGTACAATTTAACGGAACATAAAAATAAATGTGTCCTGTACCCTCCTGCATTTCATTCTGCTCGTTACATAAATAAAAAAAACATTGCGACTTACCCTACTATAATTTCATAAATACAATTTCAGGTATTAAATATGTGCAAATATTTTTACTAAATTTGTGCAATCGATTACATTATTGTATTTTCGTTTTTTTATGGAACTTATTTTTATATCTATAAAAAAAGAATCATCAATATAAACATATCATACCATTTTGGTATTTAAAATTTAAACTTTAACTAATTCAATAAGAATGAAAACTAATCCAACTCACTTTTTCCGCCTTTTATTGGCAGTTGTAGCCATAGGATGTTCAGGAAATGTAATGGCTCAAAAGTCAAAATCCAATGATACTTACCAGAACATTGAATTTAAAATGGCTAAAGTCAAAGAGCCTAAAATTCCAAAAAACACTGTCAATTTAAAAGATTTTGGCGCTGTTAACGGAGGATATGTTTTAAACACCAAAGCTTTTGAAGATGCTATTAATGCGCTTTCAAAAAAAGGAGGCGGAAAACTAATTATCCCTCCGGGAATCTGGTTGACGGGTCCAATCATTCTAAAAAGCAAAATCGAATTACATGCAGAAACCGGAGCCTTGATCAAATTTTCTCCGGATAAAAGCCTGTATCCAATTATAGAAACGAGTTTCGAAGGTTTAAATACCTGGCGTTGTATTTCTCCACTTTATGGTAAAAACCTGGAAGATGTTGCCTTCACCGGAAAAGGTGTTTGGGATGGTTCAGGCGAAGTGTGGAGACAGGTTAAAAAAAGCAAACTGACAGAAAGCCAATGGAAAGGTTTTGTTTCTTCAGGCGGCGTTCTTAACGAAAGCAAAACGAGCTGGTATCCATCGGAAACATTCATGAAAGCTTCTGTAGGAGCGGATCAGAATGTACGTTTGGACTTAAAAACAAAAGAAGAATTTGAGGCAATTCATGATTTTCTTCGTCCGGTATTGGTGAGTATCCAAAACAGCAAAAGAGTGCTATTTGACGGACCTGTATTTCAAAATTCTCCGGCATGGAACATTCATCCGTTGATGATTGAAGATTTAATCGTTCGTAATATAACAGTTCGTAATCCTTGGTTTTCACAAAATGGTGATGGTCTGGATGTAGAATCCTGTAAAAATGTAATCGTTGAAAATTCCAGTTTTGACGTGGGTGATGATGCCATCTGTATCAAATCCGGAAAAGATAAAGACGGACGTGACAGAGGTGTTCCTTGTGAAAATATTATCGTAAGAAATAACATTGTGTATCATGGTCACGGCGGTGTAACTGTTGGAAGTGAAATGTCGGGAGGTGTAAAAAACATGCACGTTTCTAATTGTACTTTTATGGGAACTGATGTGGGATTGCGTTTTAAAAGTAACCGTGGACGCGGAGGTGTTGTAGAAAACATCTTTATTTCTGATATTTTCATGACCGATATTCCGTCTCAGGCAATTTCTTTCAACCTTTATTATGGAGGAAAATCCATAGCAGAAACTTTGGAAGAAGGAGGTGATAAAATCGTAAATAAAAAAATGCCTGTGGATGAAAAAACACCTCAGTTCAAAAACATTTCGATAAAAAATGTAACGATCAAAGGAGCTCAGCAAGCTGTGTTTTTACAAGGATTACCTGAAATGAACCTTGAAAATATAGAAATTTCTAATTTGATTGCAAAAGCAGAAAAAGGCTTTACTATTGTTGATGCCAACGGAATCAAAATCCACAATGCTAAACTGGATATTAAAAATCCTAATGTAATTGAAATTTACAATGGCAAAAACATGTCGTTTAAGGATATTGAATTCAACTCGACATCAGCTAAAGCGATTACTATTAATGGAGAAGCTACTGAGAATGTAGAATTTGTTGCTTCACCAAATTCAGATTTTGCTAAAAAAACTACTATTGGAGAAACTGTTCCTAAATCGGCAGTAAAACTATAGTGATTAAACTATTTGGCTTTTGCGATGTCTAAAGTTAAAACCACATAAACAGAACAAAAGCCAAACTAAAATTTGCTATGAAAATCCTGCAAAAATTATTCAAAAACAAGAATTTACTATTCGCTGTAGCAGCCTCTTTTTCATTTCTTAATTCCGGTGCTCAATCCGATAAGGGAAACAAAACAGTAATCAGTACCAAACCATTCAGCGACAGTATGAATCACTGGTACGGTATTGCTGATAAAAGCAATATTATAAATCCAATACCCAATCAGCCGAGGTATGAGGAAACAGAATACACCAAAATAGCAGACAATATTTTATACTTTCAGCGTGACAACGGAGGCTGGCAAAAAAATTATGATGTGCGGGCTATTTTGACTGAAGAACAAATAAAAGATGTGGTTTATACAAAGTCTGAATTGCACACCACTTTTGACAATGCTACTACTTACACTCATGTTTATTATTTAGCTCAAGTTTATACACTTACTAAAAGTGAAAAATACAAAATTGCCTGCCTAAGAGGAATCAACTTTATTTTGGAAGCACAATATGCTAATGGAGGCTGGCCACAATATTTTCCTTTAGAAAAAGGATACAGCCGTCATATAACTTTCAACGATGGAACTTATATGGGAATCATGAATTTGCTGGAAAAAATAGTGGAGAACGATCCTAATTTTAGTTTTGTAGATACTGAAACAAAAAGCAAAGTGAGTAAAGCCTATGAAAAAGGTATTGACTGCATCTTAAAAACACAAATTTCAGATCATGGAAAATTGTATGCGTGGTGCCAGCAGCATGATGAAGTCACTTTATTACCTGCTTGGGCCAGAAAGTTCGAACCGCCTAGTGTCAGTAATGCAGAAAGTGTTGATATTGTTTTATTTTTAATGAAAATCGAGAATCCAAATGAGCAGGTTATCAGAGCTGTACAGGGTGCTATTAAATGGTTTTCGGATTCTAAAATATTAAATACGAGAGTAGAAACTTTTCAGGCTCCTGAGTTTGATTCCAAATTTAAAAAAGTTACAGATGACCGTCGCGTTGTTGTAGACTCGACAGCACGTCCGATATGGACCCGCTATTATGAATTGGGCACGTGGAGACCTTTGTTTTGTGACAGAGACAGTGTGTATTTATATTCATTGGCAGAAGTTAGTCGTGAGCGGCGAAGCGGTTATGCGTGGTATACGTACAACCCTGAAAAAGCACTGAAAAAATATCCGGAATGGCAAAAAAAATGGACTCCTGAAACAGATGTTTTAAAATAATAAAAGGCATAAAAAAAGCGTGAAAATTTAGATTCACGCTTTTTTTATATATTGAAATTGATTTCTTAATCCTTCAGCTTATAAAATGCTTTTGCATTTTCAGACCAAATTTTATTCTGGTCTTCAATAGATAACTTCGAAATATAATCTTCTAAAGTTTTAACTATTGTATTATAATCTGCAGCCACATTACAAACCGGCCAGTCAGATCCGAATAGTATTTTATCTGTAGAGAAATTTTCAAAAATCACATCCAGATACGGTTTTAAATCAGATGGTTTCCATGAATTCCAATCGGCTTCGGTAACCATTCCTGAAATTTTACAGCTTACATTGTTAAATTTTGCAATTTCCCCGATTCCTTTTTTCCATGATGCAATATCACCCGATTTAATATCCGGTTTTGCAATATGATCAAGCACAAAAGCCTGATCCGTAAAAGATTTTACCAAATCAATTGCAGCCGGTAACTGGCGATTAAAAATCAGGATATCATAGGTAAAATTAAATTCTTTTAAAGCTGCGATTCCATTTCTAAATGCTGTCCCGAACATAAAATCATCCGGTTCTCCCTGTACAACATGCCTGAAACCTTTGAGTTTTTCAAATTTAGAAAAGTGATTTAATCGTTCTGAAATATTTTCATCCCTCAAATCAACCCAGCCGACAACTCCTTTTATGAAATCATTTTTTGAAGCTAAATCTAATAGAAAATTAGTTTCTTCTTCAGACTGACTTGCCTGAACAGCCACACAACCCGAAAATTTATTCTCAGAAAGTAACGGCAATAAATCTTCCGGTAAAAAATCCCTTTGAATTTTTAGCATTGAATCATCAATCCAACTATCTCTTATCGGGTCAAATTTCCAAAAATGCTGATGGGAGTCGATTCGGTTATTCATAAAAACTAATTTACGTCACTGATTAAAGCACGATCCAAATGTACATATCCGCCATCAACGAAAACAAATTGCCCTGTTGTGTGTGAGGAACGTTCTGAAATAATAAACAAAGTCGTATCTGCGATTTCTTCTGTTTTGGTCATTCTTGACTCAAACGGAATACTTTTATTGATTTTTTTCAAAACTGCTTCACCATCCGGAACTGTTTTAATCCAGTCTTCGTATGCCGGAGTATAACTTTCTGCAATGATAATTGCGTTAGAACGAATTCCGTACTGAATCAAATCTACCGCCCATTCTCTTGTCAATCCAAGAACACCGCCTTTTGCAGCAGCGTAACCTGAAGTTCCACCCTGGCCTGTCAAAGCTACTTTTGAACCAATATTCAGGATATTTCCTTTTGATTTTTTTAAATAAGGAAGCGCATATTTAACCAATAAAAAATAGCTTACCACATTCAGTTTCAAAGAATCCATAAACTCCTCGTAACTTGAATCTAAGCTAACACCATCATTAACACCTACGTTATTGATTACGGCGTCAATCCTGCCGTATTTGGCAATAATTTGTTTAACTGCACTTTCAATTTCATCAGGATTCGTTACATCTGTCTGAACAAATAAGGCATCGATTCCTTTCTTTTGAAGTGCTTCTGCATACCCAAAACCACGACTGTTTCTGTCTACAAGTGCAGGAATCGCTCCTTCATCAGCCAGTCTTTTAATTATGGTTTCTCCAATACTTCCTTCTTTTCCGGCAGAACCGGAAACTACTACAATTTTACCTTTTAGTCCTAAATCCATAATGTATATAGTTTTTAGCTTAATTTATTTCGATCAACGCTTTGATAACGTTGTTTTTCGGATCAATCCAATTTCCAAACTGATTAATCATTTCTGAAAAATCAGCGCGGTGCGTAATGTATTTTTTCGGATCAATTTTTCCTGCTTTCAGACATTCCATTACATATTCAAAATCTTCAATAGTCGCATTTCTGCTGCTCATTAAAGTTGATTCCCTTTTATGAAATTCCGGATGACTGAAACTCAATTCTCCTTTTTGAAGTCCGACCAAAACGAATCTTCCGCCATGCGAAATATAATTAAAAGCACTGTTCATGACTTTTTGGTTTCCGGTAGCATCAATCACTACGTTCGCCATATCGCCATTGGTCAGTTCTTTTAATCTTTCTGCCACATCTTCGTTTAACGGATTTATAGTTGCATCAGCATTCAATTCATTTTTACAAAAACCTAATCGGTAATCGTTGATGTCCATTACAATTACTTTGGCACCGGCAATTTTCGCAAACTGAATCAATCCAATTCCGATTGGCCCTGCTCCCATTACCAAAACCGTATCAGTAGCTTTTACTCCAGCTCTTCTTACACCATGTGCTGCAATTGCCAACGGTTCAACCAATGCAAGTTCATCATAATCCAATCCCTGGCCGTGTAATAAATATTGTTCCGGAATGGTAACATATTCAGCCATTCCACCATCGATATGAACACCAAAAACTTTAATATTGGCACAGCAATTTGTCAATCCGTTTCTGCAGGCAACACAAGTTCCGCAATTGAAATAAGGTATAAAAGTTACTTTATCGCCCGTTTCAAAACCTTTTGCATTTCCTTTGATGTATTCTGCAGCCAGTTCATGCCCCAAAATTCTTGGGTATTCAAAATAAGGCTGCGTTCCTCCAAAAGCGTGAATATCGGTTCCACAAACACCGATTCTTTTAATCTTCAAAAGCACTTCACCTTCTTTTGGTTCCGGCATTGGTTTCTCTTTGATAAGAAACTCCTGCGGCTTTTCACAAACAATATATTTCATTTAATTTGAATCTGTTTTTTAGAATTTTCTCTTGAAAAATTCCAATATTATTTACTGTAAGCTTTTGCTAGTTGTTTGCTTGAACCTAACCCGTCCATACCTAATTCAATAACATCTCCTGCTTTGATATAAATTGGATCCGGCTTGATACCCAAACCAACTCCCGGAGGTGTTCCTGTACTGATAACATCGCCAGGAAGCAAAGTCATAAACTGACTTAGGTAATGCACTAAAAATGGAATTTTGAAAACCAAGTTAGAAGTATTACTGTTTTGGAATTTCTTTCCGTTAACTGTCAGCCACATTGGAATATTATTTACATCTGCAATTTCATCCTGTGTAGCAAGGAATGGCCCAAGAGGTGCGAAAGTATCACAACCTTTTCCTTTTGCCCATTGTCCGCCCATTTCGATTTGAAAAGCTCTTTCGCTGTAATCATTCAATAACGCATATCCTGCAACATAATCTAAAGCTTCTGCTTCTTCCACATAACTTGCTTTTTTACCCACTACAAATGCCAATTCGATTTCCCAGTCTGTTTTTTCACTGTTTTTCGGGATAATCAAATCATCATTCGGACCACATAATGAAGTTGTTGATTTGAAAAATATAATCGGTTCAGTCGGAATTGGAGCACCTGTTTCTTTACAGTGATCCACATAATTCAATCCGATACAGATTATTTTTGAAGGTCTTGCTACCGGAGAACCTAAACGCACGTCTGCACTAACTTCAGGCAAAACAGGATTACTTTCCAATGCCTTTTTTAATTTTTCTAAACCATTATCTTCGAAAAAAGCTTCATTAAAATCAGTTACAATGGAAGAAACATCATATCTTTTTTCTCCAATTAAAACTCCTGGCTTTTCTTGTCCAACTGCTCCAAAACGTATTAATTTCATTTTTTATATTTTTAAGTTACTAAGTCGCTAAGGTTCTGAGGCTCTAAGGCTAAAAATCTTAGCCGCTTAGTAACTTAGAATCTTAGTCTCTTTTTTATTAATTAATTATTTAATTTGATAAAACCTCCGTCAATAGGATAATCACTTCCGGTAATAAATCCGGCTTCGTCACTGCATAAATAAAGAGCCAGTGTAGCAATTTCATCCGGTTTACCCATACGTCCTATTGGTTGTGACTTAGACAGTTTCTCAAAAATTTCAGCTTCTTTGCCCGGATAATTTTTATTGATAAATCCATCTACAAAAGGAGTATGAACCCTAGCCGGTGAAATCGAATTGCATCGAATCCCTTCATCGATGTAATCTCTCGCCACTGATAAAGTCATAGCCATTACAGCACCTTTAGCAGTTGAATAAGCAAAACGATCCTGAATACCAACCCAAGATGCAATAGAAGCCATATTCAAAATCACACCGCCATTTGACAATCTGAATTGTGGAATCGCTGCATACAAACAGTTGTAAACGCCATTTACATTTACATCCATCACCCTTTGGAAATCGATTTCCAAAGTTGTGTCTACTTTTCCAACGTGGGCAATACCGGCATTATTGATCAAAATATGGATATTTCCAATTTTTTCAAATGTAGCAACAACCTCTTTTTGACTCGCCACATTACAGGCATATGAAAATACTTTTCCTCCTGCATTTTTTATTTCATCAACAGCATCTTGCGCACTTTCAACAGACAAATCAACGATATGAACTTCTGCTCCCTGTTTTGCAAACAAAGTAGCGATTGCTCTTCCTATTCCGCTGCCTCCACCGGTTATGACGGCTTTTTTATTTTGTAATGAAAACATATATTTTTAGTTTTTTAATTATCGGTTTAATTCTAAAGCTGCCAGAATAAAAGGTCCGGTTACTTTAGGGTCATTATCTTTCCTTCTTTCTTTAATGTAATATTCGTATGAGCCATCACGATAAGGTTTTCCTCCCAAACCAGCTACTGCACAGGCATTTGTAATTTCAATTTCCCCATTTGGATATACTTTAACAAATCTCGAAGTCATCCCATCAAATGCCTTTTCAGCAATTTTTTTGAATTTTTTAGGCAAATATCCTTTTTTAGCACCTTTTACAAAAGCATAAGCAAACATAGCTGTACCCGAAGTTTCTAAATAATTGCCTTCACGTGTTCCCATATCGGTAACCTGATACCATAATCCTGATGGATCCTGAAATTTCACTAAGGCATTCGAAATGTTATTTAAATACAAAATCAGTTCTTTTCGTTTTGGATGATCTTTAGGAAAATAATCCAGAACATCTACCAATCCCATCACATACCAGCCCATTGATCGGGACCAAAAATTAGGAGATACCCCTGTTTCTTTGTTTGCCCATGGCATTTCTTTGCTTTCATCCCAGGCATGGTATAACAATCCTGTTTTTTTATCTGTTGCTTTTTCCTGAATCAATTCAAATTCATGAGCGACATCATCCAGTTTAGCACCGTTTTCAAACGTCACGGTATATTCTGCGTAAAATGGTTCACCCATATACAAACCGTCGAGCCACATTTGGTTGGGATATATTTTTTTGTGCCAAAAACCTCCACTTGGCGTACGAGGCTGCTCTTCTAATTGTTTGCGCAAAGTCTGCATGGCAATTAAATAGCGCTTGTCTTTAGTTTGCTCATAGATATCAAACAAAATTCGGCCTGTAGGTATATTATCGATATTGAACGACTCAAACTTGTACGTTTTAATATTTCCATCTACATCAATCAATTCATCGGCATATTGTTTGGCATAAGCCGTGTATTTTTCATTCTTTTTTTGTTTGCCTAATTCCTGAAAAGCATACGTAACCAAACCATGAACATAGCTGATATGTGCAACAGGTGCATCATCAATCATATACGATTGTGGGTGACGCTGCATTAGTGTTAAAGCCATTCGTTCAGACCATTTCAGCTGAGTTGAAATTTGCGATTTTTGGTTAGTATCTTTATTTTCGACATTCTGCGAAATCCCATTATTTGACACCAACAAAAGCATCAAAATGGTCTTAGCAAAAAAATTGGTTTTTAGAACACTTTTCATTTATAAGCTATTTATTCTTTAATTATATTCTCATTTTTACATTTAAAAATTTAATAAATGTAAAAATTACAATTACAAAAGTAATTTTTAAATACCAATATTTAAAAAAGAACATCTAAAAATAACTATACTTTAATAATTTATCACATTTTTTAATCCATTTGTAAAAAACAAACTAATAAACCCAAGATTTATCATAAAAATAGATTAATAAATCTATGTATTATTGCGCATTGCAATCTTATTTCTACATTTGTAATTGTAATTTTTACATTTATTATTTTTTAAACAGAACATCAATTATTTAATTATAAAAAAATGACAAAACTAAAAGGCATAACATGGAACCATACGAGAGGTTTATTGCCAATGGTTGCCACTGCCCAACGTTTTACCGAATTAAATCCGGGAATAGAAATTAGCTGGGAGAAAAGAAGTTTACAGGAATTTGCCGATGCTTCGATAGAAGATTTAGCCAAAAGATTTGATTTATTGGTTATTGATCATCCGTGGACAGGATTTGGAGCCGATACAAAAACTATTTTACCTTTATCAGATTATCTTTCATCAGAATATATAAAAGATCAGGAAATCAATACCGTTGGTAAATCATACGGAAGTTACGTTTTTCACAACAAATTATGGGCATTACCAATAGATGCAGCAACTCCAGTTGCGGCTGCCCGATTGGATATTTTAGAAGAAAAAGGACTGAAAGTTCCACAAACTTATGAGGATTTATTAGATCTGGCCAAAAAGGGACTGGTCGCTTTTGCCGGAATTCCGGTAGATTCCTTAATGACATTTTACTCTTTTTGCTGCAGTCTGGGCGAAGATCCTTTTCAGTCTCAGGAAAAAGTAATTTCTGTAGAAACAGGAAAAAAAGCTTTGCAGATGCATCGCGAACTAGCTCAATTAATGGATCCGGCTAATTTTAACAGAAATCCAATTCAGGTGTACGAAGCGATGGTCAATTCAGATGAAATTGCCTACTGCCCTTTTGCTTACGGATACTCCAATTATTCAAGAATGGGTTACAGCAAAAATTTACTCCATTTTTATGATTTGGTAAAATTGAATGATCAACCTATGATCAGCTCTTTAGGTGGAACTGGCTTAGCAGTTTCTTCCTTTAGTCAACACATTCCGGAAGCTATTAAATATACTGAATTTACAGGATCGTCCCAAGTTCAGCAAAACATTTTTGCCGATAATGGCGGACAACCGGGTCATTTGCAAGCGTGGAAAAGCGTAAGAATCAATGGAGTAACTCACGATTATTTCAAAAATACGTTACCAGCTTTAGAAAGAGCTTTTTTAAGACCCAGATATTCCGGACATATGTATTTTCAGGATCACGCAGGCGATGTTGTTCGTGATTATTTAATGAATGGCGGAGATGAAGAGTTGATTTTATCAGCAATGGATGCACTTTATATAAAGTCTTTAAACTTATAATAGTATGAAACCATTAGAAGGATTAGTTGTATTGGAATTTTGCCAGTTTCTGGCAGGACCTTCTGCGGGATTAAAATTAGCCGATTTAGGTGCCAGAGTCATCAAAATTGAGCGCCCTGTAAAAGGCGAAGCCTGTCGACAATTAAGTATCAAAGATCTTTTTGTTGATGACAGCAGTTTGCTTTTTCATACCATCAACAGAAATAAAGAATCTTTTGCAGCCGATCTTAAAAATCCTGACGACTTAATTTTAGTAAAAAAACTAATTGCCAAGGCAGATATTATGACCCATAATTTCAGACCGGGTGTAATGGATAAAATTGGTTTAACTTTTGATGACGCTTTAACTATTAATCCAAAAATAATTTACGGAACCATTACCGGTTACGGAGATAAAGGTCCGTGGGCAAATAAACCAGGACAAGATTTATTACTGCAATCCCTTTCCGGATTAAGCTGGTTGAGCGGAAGAAAAAGCCAGGAGCCAGTTCCGTTTGGTTTGGCTGTAGCCGATTTGATGTGCGGGAATCATTTCGTACAGGGAATTTTAGCTGCATTATTGAAAAGAGCCAAAACCGGAAAAGGAGTTTTAGTTGAAGTAAGTTTACTGGAATCTATTTTGGATGTTCAGTTTGAAGCCATTACTTCTTACCTAAATGATGGAGGACAACAGCCGCAACGGGGAGATGTAAAAGGTAGCGCCCATGCATTTTTGAGCGCGCCTTATGGAGTTTATCAAACTCAAGGAGGATATCTTTCTCTTGCTATGGGCGATTTGCTTTTTATTGGAAATGTTTTGGAAATCGATTTCCTAAAATACACTGATAAACACAAATGGTTTTCTCAAAGAGATGAGATCAGAAATATATTGAGCGAAAAACTGCTTACTCAAACAGCTGATTATTGGTTGAATATACTTCAAAAAGAAGGAATCTGGTGTGGAAAAGTTCTCAATTATGAAGAACTAGATAATCAACCTTTTGTAAACGAATTAGAATTGAAACAAATCGTAAAAAATTCAGCAGGAGAAACATTGATTACTACCAGAAGTCCCATTCAATTGGATGGAGAAATTTTGGTTAGCCCAAAAGCGGCTCCCAAAGTTGGGGAAGACAATTTAGCAATACATGAACAATTTTTAAATACATGAAACCATTAGAACATTATTTAATAGTAGATTTTAGCCAGTTTCTTTCAGGACCTTCGGCTAGTTTGCGATTGGCCGATTTGGGTGCTCGTGTAATAAAAATTGAGAAACCGGGAACTGGTGATATCTGCAGAACATTATATACTTCTGATTTGATTATGAATGGAGAATCTTCTGTTTTTCATACGATCAACAGAAACAAAGAATCATTCGCTATAGATTTCAAACAACCAGAAGAACTCGAAAAATTAAAAAAATTATTGGCTAAAGCCGATGTTGTCATGCACAATTTTAGACCCGGCGTAATGGAACGTGTGGGTTTGAGTTATGAGGATGTCAAAGAAATCAATCCAAATATCGTTTATGCTGAAATTTCGGGCTACGGTACCAAATCCGAATTAAAAGATTTACCGGGACAGGACTTATTACTGCAATCGCTGACAGCCCTGACTTGGTTGAGCGGGAATCAGGAAGATGGTCCTGTTCCAATGGGGTTATCGATTGTCGATATGCTGGCAGGAGCACATTTGGCACAAGGAATTTTAGCAGCCTTGTACAGAAAAGCAACTCATAATATTGGAGCAAAAGTTCAGGTAAGCATGCTGGAATCGGCTTTTGATTTTCAGTTTGAAACGATTACGACTTATTTCAATGACGGCGGAGAATTACCTGTCAGAACCAAAAGCAACAATGCACACGCTTATTTGGGTGCGCCTTATGGAATTTACAAAACCAATGATGGCTATTTAGCTTTGGCAATGGGATCAATTCCAGTATTGGCTTCGCTTTTAAAATGCGATGAATTACTGCAATTTCCGGAGAATAAATTTGGTTTAAGAGACGAAATCAAGAATATTCTCGCAACACATTTACAAACTCAGGATACCCAATTTTGGTTGGATATTTTAGAGCCTGCTGATATTTGGTGTGCCAAAGTATTAAACTACAAACAGCTTTTTGCCGAAGAAGGCTTTCAGGTTTTAAATTTCGTTCAAAGAGTTGAAATGCTAGATAGTTACACCTACAAAACAACCCGATGTCCAATTAAAATTGACGGAGAATACTTTACTTCAACTAAAGGTTCTCCAAAATTAGGTCAGGACAATGAGCGAATTATTAAAGAATTTATAGGGTAATAATGGAAAAATTAAGAATCGCTGTTAGGAAATTCGACCCTTTTGAAAGTACATTGCAAAAGCTGTGGGATTTGTTTTGTCTAAAAAACAATATCACAGTTGAAGCCGAAATGATTCCGTTGGAATTACACGATTTGTATGAAGAAACCATTACGAAAAAAGGTTTAATAAACGGGAACTGGGATATTGCACATATCAATACCGACTGGATTTTTGATGCTGCGAATGAAAAAGCGGTTCTGGATTTAAACCCATTGATTGCTGAAAATCCACCACAAAATTATCCTGAAGGCTGGCATAAGTCTTTATTGCATTTACAACAAATAAATAACGGAACTTACGGATTGCCTTTTCATGATGGCCCGGAATGTTTGATTTATAGAAAAGATTTATTTGATGATTTAACCGAAAAAGAAAATTTCAAAAAGCAATATGGCTTCGAATTGCATCCTCCAAAAACATGGGAACAATTTACCCAGATAGCCGAATTTTTCAACAGACCCAAAGTCAATCTTTACGGCTGTGTTTTTGCGAATTATCCTGACGGACACAATATGGTTTTTGATTTCTGCCTGCAATTATGGACACGAGGCGGTTCTTTATTGAATACTCAAAATCAAATCGACATCCATCATAATGCAGCGATTGAAGCTTTGAATTTTTACAGAACGATCGTCAACAACAATAATGCAGTACACCCAAAGTCAAAAGATTTTGGTTCCGTTGAAGCAGGAATGGCTTTCGCCGAAGGTCAGGCTGCAATGGCGATCAACTGGTTTGGATTTGCCTCCATGTGTGAAGTGATTGAAGAATCGAAAGTGAAAGGCAAAGTTGATATTACGGAACTTCCATCAGATGAAAATCATAAAACTGCTTCATTGAATGTTTATTGGCTTTATACGATTGGTACAGGAAGCAAGCATCAAAAACTGGCTTACGATTTTTTACGATTTGCTACTACTCCCGAAAGCGACAAATTATTAACGAATGAAGGCGGAATTGGTTGTCGAAAATCAACCTGGAACGATCCTGAAATTAATAAAACCATTCCGTTTTATCACAAACTGGAAATGCTTCATGAAAATGCTTTGACTTTACCACAAACTCCAGTGTGGCCAAAAGTAGCGGAGTTGATTGACCAAATGGTTTTAAAAGCGATTGAAAGCGACATTCCATCCGGAAAATTATTAAAAGAAACACAGAATGCTATTCTGCAAATTATATAGTTATGAATATTACATACAAACCATTATTGCCCGAAACACAACAGCCGATTATCATAATTGGGGCAAGTGGCATTGTAAAAGATGCACATTTACCGGCTTATGAAATGGCGGGTTTTACTGTTTTTGGTATTACCAACAGAACGATTTCAAAAGCGCACGATTTAGCAAAGCAATTTAAAATAGAACATGTATTTGAAAACGTTGCCGAGGCGGTAAAAAATGCTCCCTCAAATGCGATTTATGATATTACGGTACTTCCTGATCAATATATTGAGATCTTAGAACAACTTCCTGATGGTTCAGCAGTTCTTATTCAAAAACCGATGGGAAATGATTTGGCACAAGCCAGAGAAATTGTTGCCGTTTGCGAAAGAAAAAAATTAGTTGCTGCTATTAATTTTCAATTGCGTTTTGCGTCTTTTGTTAGTGCAGCAAGGCATATCATTAACCAGGGAATTATTGGTGATTTGTATGATTTCGAATTTAAAGTTACCGTAAATACACCTTGGGAATTATTTCCACTCATTAAGGAACATCCGAGGTTGGAAATTCTTTTTCACAGTGTACATTATATTGATTGTATTCGTTCGTTTTTAGGAAATCCAAAAGGGGTTTATGCGAAAACAACCAATCATCCTTTGAAGAAATTATCTTCTTGCCGTTCTTCGATTATTTTGGATTATGGAGATTCGATGCGTGTGGTTATCAATACGAATCACGATCATCATTTTGGACCAAAACATGAAGAAAGTTACATCAAATGGGAAGGAACAAAAGGAGCCATTAAAGCAAAAATGGGCTTGCTAATGAATTATCCTGATGGAATGCCTGATGAATTTGAAGTAGCAACAGAAAAAGAAGGAAAATACGAATGGGAAAAAATCAATTTGGAAGGTTCCTGGTTTCCGGAAGCTTTCATTGGGACGATGTCTAATTTAATGCGTTTCGAAGAAGGTTCTGATGACAAATTATTAGCCAGTGTTCAGGATGTTCTGGATACCATGAAAGTTGTGGAAGCCTGTTACATCAGTAATGAAAAAGGAGGAATTCCACTAAATGGATTTTAAAAACAATTGCCCGCGTTAACGATTGAAGCGACATCCTTTTTTGGCTTTTTCTGCCAAAAAAGATACAGCGGAAAGCGTGTTAAAACGCCCAAAAAATTATATAATTGTATTGATTAGTGAAAAGTCGTAAGTAATTAGCATTTGAGCTAGTCACTAAGGACTAATCTCTAAGGACTAAAAAAACTAAAATATGTATTTCAAATCCACATTTTTTGAAGATTATCAACTTAATGATAAAAGAGTTACATTAGGCAGAACCATTACCGAAACCGATTTTGTCGTTCACGCAGGACATACAGGCGATTTTTTTCCGCATCACATGGATGAGGAATGGTGTAAAACTCAGCCTTTCGGACAACGTATTGCTCATGGAACAATGGTTTTTAGTATTGGTATAGGTCTGACCGCATCCGAAATAAATCCGGAAGCATTTTCTAAAGGGTATGACCGAATGCGATTTGTAAAACCGGTTCACATAGGTGACACCATCCATTCTGAAATTACGATTTCTGAAAAAGGAGAAGCTAAAAAACCAGATATGGGAACCGTAACAGAGCATGTTGAAATCATCAACCAAAGAGGCGAAGTCGTATTGGTTTGCGATCATCTATTATTAGTAAAAAAGAAATAATTCTAAAATAAAAATCTAACTATGCAAGTAACTAACCAAACCGGTGACCAACACGAAGTACCAACAGAAGGCGGAAAAGGAAATAAATATCTTTTGCCTTTTATTCTAATTACCAGCTTATTTTTCCTTTGGGGAATGGCGCACGGACTAGACGGTATTTTGATTCCGCACTTAAAAAAAGCTTGTCAGCTTAATAACAGCCAATCTACTTTAATTGATACGTCTATCTTTTTTGCCTATTTTATAATGGCAATTCCAGCGGGTATGATTATTAAAAAGATAGGATATAAAAATAGTATTATCACAGGTTTATTAGTTTTTGCAGCTGGAGCTTTTCTTTTTGTACCGGCAGCAAATACCAGAACTTATGAATTGTTCTTATTTGCTTTATTTGTGATTGGGTGTGGATTAACTATTTTAGAAACTAGTGCCAACCCATATGCTGCTATATTAGGACCACCAGAATCGTCTTCTACCAGATTGAATTTGGCAGCTTCTTTTAATGGTTTAGCAGTTACAATAGCCCCGCTTTTGGGAGGTGTGTTTATACTTTCGGGTGTCAATCATACGCCGGAACAACTGGCAGCGATGTCAGATGCTACAAGAGCAGCTTATTTATTAGAAGAAGCTTCATCTGTTAAATTACCATATATTATTCTAGGAAGTATATTAGTTTTAGTTGCTATTGTATTTTATTTCATGCACTTACCGGCTATGAAATCCAAACCAACAGAAAATGAAGTTAAACCTGGTTTTTTCTCTGTTTTAAAATTTTCACACTTAAGTTGGGCAGTTGTAGCACAATTTTTTTATGTAGGTGCACAGGTGTGCATTACCAGCTTTTTTATCAGAATAGCACAAAAAGAAGCTGGACTAGATGAAAAGACTGCAGCTTATTACTTAACAGCTTATGGCTTTTTATTTATGGTGGGTAGATTTAGCGGAACATTCTTTTTAAAATTCGTTAAAGATTATGTTTTACTTTCCATCTATTGTATCATTAGCATTTTACTTTGTTTAATTGCTATTTATGGAACTGGAATTGCTGTAATTTACGCTCTTGGTGGAATAGGATTCTTTATGTCAATTATGTTTCCAACTATTTTTTCTTTAGGTTTAGTCGGCTTAAAATCCAATACGGAAACAGGTTCATCGTGGTTAGTAATGTCAATTGTTGGAGGCGCGATTTTACCTTATGGAATGGGAACATTAATCGATATGAAACATGATGATATTCAGGCTGGTTATATTATACCTTTGGTGTGTTTTGTGATTATTCTTTATTTTGGAGTATTTGGTCATAAAGTAAAAAATATCATTTCTTAATTAAACTTCAATTATTTTTATAAATTTCCAAGGTGCAATAATTTTGTTCCTTGGAAATTTAATTTTAAACTCAATCCCTTAAATCCAACATGAAAAAAACTTTACTTACTTTTTATTTCTCCCTGTTTATTTTCAGCGCTTCTCTATTTGCTCAAAAAAACAAAACTGCTTATGATATTGTCGTAGCAGCTGACGGAAGCGGAAACTACACAAAGGTTCAGGATGCTTTTAATGCTGTTCCGGATAATAGCTTAAAACGTACCGTTATCTTTGTAAAA
>Ga0247812_10000578_pt1 | contig 22448 bp, 21 predicted proteins | sample UWRJL149409B1_FD_178011 | JGI IMG/M metagenome (GOLD analysis project Ga0247812, IMG submission 178011) | Plant litter microbial communities from Arlington Agricultural Research Station in Wisconsin, United States - UWRJ-L149-409B-1 | ecosystem: Environmental > Terrestrial > Plant litter >...
TCGTCCCGGCGTTGGTCTACTGGTTCTTCAACCGTGACAACGCCGCAGCCCTCGATGGTTGGGCCATCCCCATGGCCACCGACATCGCCTTCGCCCTCGGCGTACTCGCCTTGCTCGGCAAGCGCGTGCCTGTGTCGCTGAAACTGTTCCTGATGACCTTGGCGATCATCGACGACCTGGGGGCAATCATCGTCATCGCGATTTTCTACTCCGGGACGTTGTCGACCTTGTCGCTGGCCCTGGCGGGCGCGTGCATCGCGGCGCTCATCGCAATGAACCGGCTTGGCGTGGTCAAGCTTGGGCCATACATGATCATTGGTCTGATCCTCTGGGTGTGTGTACTCAAGAGTGGCGTTCACGCCACCCTGGCCGGTGTAACCCTCGCGTTCTGCATTCCGTTGCGCACAAAAAATGCCGAACCGTCACCACTGCTGACCCTGGAACACGCCCTGCACCCGTGGGTGGCCTACGGCATCCTGCCATTGTTCGCCTTCGCCAACGCGGGCTTGTCCCTGAGTGGCGTGACCGCCGAAAGCTTCACCCACCATGTACCCATGGGCATCGCAATCGGCCTGCTGCTGGGCAAGACCCTCGGCGTCTACGGCCTGACCTGGCTGGCGGTCAAAACCGGTATTGCCGCCCTGCCCCAAGGGGCAAACTGGGGCCAGGTGCTCGGCGTGGCAATTCTCTGCGGCATCGGCTTCACCATGAGTCTGTTCGTTGGCTCCCTGGCATTTGAACCGGGCGTGAGCGAATACGCGGGGATGGACCGGATGGGGATTCTGACCGGATCGATACTGGCAGCATTGATTGGCTATGCGGTGACTGCGGCGGCAAGCCGTAAAAGCGCTGTGTTGCAGCCTTGAAAGGAATGAACGGACAACACTGACGAACGCAAATCATATCGTCCAATTGGTATGCGTTACTGCAAGTTAGCCGTCGCTAATCCCTGAAAAAGAAAAACCCCGACCAGTCGCCTGATCGGGGTTTTCTTTTGCCGTCTTCCGCTTAGTGCGAAACGCGGCTCGTGCCATCAACCGTGGCGATGCGCACACGCTCGCCAACACGGAACACTTCGTTTTCCTGAACCTGTTGCACGTAGGCGCGCATGCTGCCGTCGTCTTCGCGAACGGTGATTTCCACGCCCTGGGTGCGGGTCAGGCCTTCTTCAGTGGCCGAGCCCAGCAGGCCGCCGGCCACTGCGCCGATGACCGCTGCGACGATGCTGCCGCGACCGCCACCGATTGCACTACCGCCTACACCACCGACCACGGCACCTGCGGCGCCACCGATTGGGGTTTTGGTCCCTTCGATTTTCACCGGGCGCAGTGCTTCGATGGTGCCCATGCGAATCGTCTGCACGCGACGCGCTTCGTCACGGGAGTAGGAGTCACCGGTCAGGCTCGATTGGCAGCCGGTGAGCAACATCGCCATCGTGGAAAAGGAAGCAACCAACAGAACAGACTTACGCATAGCATCAACTCCAAAGGACAGGTATTCATTAAACTCCGCAGCATGACGCCTGTCACGGCATCGCCCGGATAAAAGTGGTTTGATTCAGGGCATGTACAGGCACCCCTCGAATTCACCACACAGTAGCGACAAATTACGAGATCTGCGCCACTGACCCAAGGATTTTCATGGATTACTTCATCATTGTCGTCACCACTGTCGCCGGTTTGTACTTCCACTGGTGGTTGTACGTGCGGATCAAACGCTGGATGGACCGTGATCTGGCGTTGGCCCTGGCCGGTGGCGATGAAGACAAGAAAGCCTACATGCTCCAGCAACTGGCGAACGCTCAAGCCAAGAAGATCAAGCGCCGGGACTTGCCGCAATGGCTGGAGGCCGCTGCGGCAGGGTATCCCGCTCGGTAGACTGCTTAGGGTGCCAGACGTTCAAGAATCCAGTCGGCGCCCTGCTGACGGTAGTTGAGGCGATCGTGCAGACGGCTCGGACGGCCCTGCCAGAATTCGATGCGCTCAGGTAACAGACGATAACCACCCCAGTGTTCGGGGCAATGAGGCTGAGTATCGCTGAAGCGTTGTTCGGTGTTCTTGAGCAATGCTTCCAGCTCGGCCCGATCGGCGATCACCCGGCTTTGTGGCGACGCCCAGGCACCCAGGCGACTGCCCAGGGGCCGGACTTGATAGTAGGCGTCGGACTCTTCAGGCGTGACCCTCACCACTCGACCTTCGATGCGCACCTGACGCTCCAGGGCTGGCCAGAAAAAGGTCATGGCAGCGAACGGGTTCGCTGCCAGGTGCTGACCCTTGGCACTCTCGTAGTTGGTGAAGAACGTGAAGCCCTGTTCGTCCAACCCCTTGAGCAGCAGGATTCGGCAATGCGGTCGACCATCAGCATCGACGGTCGCCAGGGTCATGGCGTTAGCCTCCACTGGCGCCTGTTCGGTTTTCACCGCGTCGGCAAACCACTGATGGAACAACCCGAACGGCTCGGCCGGGGCTTGCGCCTCGGTCAGGCCGTCCCGGGTGTAATCGCGACGCATATCAGCCAGGCCCTGAGTCATGGTGCATTCCTTTTAAATTAACGAATTACTTCTTTGTAGCATCAGCGGCGGCGACTTTCTTGTCAGTGGCTGCGGCTTTGGCGGGAGCGGTCTTTTTCGCCGGGGTCTTGGTTTTGGCCGGGGCTTTCTTTGCAGGCGCTTTGGCAGCGGCTTTCTTGGCCGGGGCTTTTTTCGCGGCCGGCACATCGGCTTTCTTCGCCGCAGGGGCCGGAGTCACTGGCGCGACCGCTGGCTTGACGTCTTGAGCAGCAACCATGCGAACGGGGGCCGGAGCAGGCATGTTGTACTTGCTCAATAACGCCACCATGGTGTTCTGCGGCGTTACCAACAATTCGACGCGACGGTTCAAGGCACGACCTTCAGTGCTGTCGTTGGCAGCACGCGGCGCTTCGCTGCCCATCCCGCGAAGCATCAGGCGATCACGCTGCAGACCACTGAGGCGGAAGATCGCCGCGACGGCCTGAGCACGTTCCTGGCTCAGTTTCACGTTGGCCGGCGCGGCACCGGAGGTATCACTGTGCCCGAGCACAAGGACGGCTGTCTTAGGGTCGACTTCGAGGATTTTTGCCACGCGGGTGAACGGACCGAGCGTGACGGGCAGCAGCATGGCGGGACGATCCGGATTGAACGAACCCTCTACCGGCGCAGTGACTACCAAAACGTTTTCCCGACGCTCGAGTTGCAGGTTGCTGTCCTTGATGGCCGTGCGCAGGCGCGGTTCATAGTCGTCAAGCCAAGCCTGAGTGACTTTAGGATCAGGCATCGGTACGACCTTGGCGGTGTTCTGCTCCTTGCCTCCAAACGGCCACCACCATTTGCCACCTGCCTCGGCTTCCGCCTTGGCCACTTCAACAGGTTTTGCTTCAGGCTTCTTGTCGAGGACTTCTTCGGAGCCGAATGGCCAGTACCAAGGGTTAGCGCTTTCAGTTTTGGCGACCGGATTAGCGCTTTCTGCCTTGGCGACCGGAGTTGTTGCGGCAGGCTTCAGAGGGGCTGGTGCCGCAGCGGGTTCTTTTGCCGCGACTTTATCGGACGAACCAAACGGCCACCAACTGCCGCCATCTGCATCATTTTGTGGAGTCTGTGCGCAACCAGTGATAGCGAAGCACAGGGCCAGGGCGAAGGTTTTATTGGATGACATTGGATATCCACAAAATGAAGTAATAAAAAAATCAGGCCAAGCTGGCCCGCATAAACAGACGCTTTGAAACCGAAAAGGCTGTCAGGTTCCGATATCGGACCCCTTGAGCGGGTTTTACAGACAAGTGGCCAGTACTCGCACAAGCTTTTGTGCGCGTGGATCCATCAAGACGTACGGCCCCAGTGTATTTGTCACAAAACCGAAGGCCACATCATGTTCCGGGTCAGCAAAACCGATGGAACCGCCGGCGCCTGGATGCCCGAACGCGCGCGGGCCGAGGCCGTAGGTCGCGTTGGGAACATCCGGTTGATCGAGCATGCAACCCAGACCGAAACGGGTACGGGTCAACAAAGTCTTGTCTTCGCCGAGGCTGTGCTCGCGGGTCAGCTCATCGAGCATCTCGCTTTCCAGCAGGCTGCCGTCGAGCAAACCGGCGTAGAACCCGGCCAGACTGCGAGCATTACCGTGACCATTGGCGGCCGGCTGCTGCATTCTGCGCCACTCGGGTTTATTGGTGCTGGTCAGCACGGACGGTGGATTGGTGAAGGCTCGCGTGGTCATGGCCGTCGGTTCGCGCATCGTCACTTGCAGCAAGCGCTGGGCCGCCGCATCGCCAACGTTGCCCTTACCGCGAGCGATGTGCGCCACGCGGTGGAATTCCTCGTCGGCCAGACCGACGTGAAAATCCAGCCCTAATGGCTTTGCGATCCGCGCAACGATGGATTCACCAGGACCCCGACCGTCGGCGCGACGCAGTAACTCGCCCACCAGCCAGCCATAGGTGATGGCGGCGTAGCCGTGACCGGTGCCCGGCGTCCACCACGGACTTTCGGCGGCCAGGGCATCTACCATGGTTTGCCAGTCGTAGAGAGCCTCCGGTGCGAGCAGTTCACGCAACGCTGGCAAGCCGGCCTGATGGCAGAGCAACTGGCGCAGGGTGACTGATTCTTTGCCGGCCGCAGCGAACTCGGGCCAATAGCGAGCGACGGGAGCATCCAGTTGCAACTTGCCTTCGGCGACCAGCTGCAGGGCAGTCACCGCGGTGAACGTCTTGGTGCAGGAGAACAGATTGGCGATGGTGTCGCTGTGCCAGGCTTCGGTGCCATCCTTGTCGGCGCTACCGGCCCACAGGTCGATGACGGTTTCTCCGCCGATCTGGATGCATAGCGCCGCGCCGCGTTCCTGGGGATCGTCGAACAGTGCAGCGAATGCCTCGCGCACAGCTTCGAACTTAAGCTCGTAATGACCCTGAATCTGCACCCGCAACTCCCCCGCATCAACGCTCTACAAAGTGGCCCGCATTGTTCCAGCCATTGATGGTTTTGGGAACAGGTGCGGGCCAGGCGGTCGACTGTCGTCTACTGTTGTGAACGCCTCAATGGCCATTCCCGGAATGCCCACCTGCATGACCAGCGCCCTGTCCGGCACCTTTGCCGGCATCGCCTTTGCGGCCGCCGTCTGTATCGTTACTGGCTTTATCGGCTGCGACCTTGGCCTTCTGTGCTTCCTTACCCAGTTGATCGACGGTCGCCAGGTTGCTTTTGCGCACACTGTCGACAAAGCCCTGGAAAGGCACATCGGTAATGCCTACCAGCCCGAAGTGACCGTTTTCGCCGTCCAGCAGACGACCGGTAACCGGCTGATCCAGATACTGGAACCAGTGGACCCCGACAATTGACGGCTCGCTCATCGCCTGTTTAAGGAAGTTCGCATAAGCCGGGCCACGGTCCTCTTCTTTTGCCAATTGCGTCACACCGCCCCAGAACGGGCCACGATCGGCCGAGCCAAAATTGAATTCGGTGATCAATACCGGCTTGTCCAGACTGCGCAACTTCTCGAAGTCATAACCGTCCTGCGGTTGCAGGGTGTACATGTTGAAGCTCACCACGTCGCAATACTGGGCGCAGGACTCCACCGCTTCCGGGGTGCTGATGGCAAATCGGCCACCGAGTAGAAGCTGATTGGGCGCGTGCCATTTCAGCGAATCGGAGATCGTCTTGAAGTAGGTATCGGCGAAGACTTTCTGGAAATATTTGAAGTCGGCTTCGATTTCCGGATGTTCGGCGCTTGGTATCGGCGGAACAAAGCCCGGATCTTCCATCAATTCCCAAGCCGGCAGATCAATACCCCAGGCCTTGGACAAGCCTGCCTGGTTGCGATATTTGTCCCGCAGTTGCTTGAGGAACGCACGCTTGGCGGGCACGTCGGTGGTCATTTTCAAGGTGCCATACGCCAGCGCATAGCGGGCCTTCGGATCGTCACCGGGACCGGCCCAGGCCAGTTCATTGTCGGCGAAGTAACCGATCAGCCATGGATCATCGCGGTGATCCCGGGCAGCAATGGCAACCGCTCGTTCCGTGGCCATGGCAAAACGAGGATCAAACGGATCGGGCATACCGCCCCACCAGTCGCTTCCCGTACTGATGCTGGTGTAATCACCAACGATCGACAGCGGCAAGGTGTAGGGCACACGTTCAGAATCAGCCAGGGCCGGAGCGCTCCAGTTGCCAACCGTGTTGAAGCCCCAGGCTTGCAGCCGGTCCAGGGTGTGGCTGATCCAGCGGTTTTCATCAAGGTCGGCTTTGCAAGGCGCCGCCGGGGATTGTTCAACCGCTTTGGCGGCAGTCGCCTCCACCGCATCGGATTTGGCGGCTTCGGCGATACCTGATTCACCCAGTGAAGGTGCTGCCGGTTGCTCTGCGGCCTTCTCGACCGTCGCCTCGACAGCGTCGGCTTTGGCCGCTTCGGCGATACCGGCCTTGGTGGTGCTGCCGAGCGCGCAAGGGTCGCCGTATAAACGCTGCAGGTTAGCGCCATAGAAATCGTACCAGCGACCCGAGTTGTAGCTGCGTCCCTGATCCGCGCCATTACCACCGCGGTTGTCGCCTTCGCCGTAATGGCTGGCCAGCGGCTCATCGGGTTTTGGCAGGGCCTCGAACATCCACTCACGACCGGCGATGTACGTCTGATTGACGTCCGGGGTGACGGTGTTGACCCCCAGCGAATAAAACGGATGCCCTTCAGGCGTTACCAGATACCAACGGCCGTCGCGCTTTTCGGTACGGAAGAAACCGCTGGCCTTGAACGCCGGCCCTTTGGTCGAGCCGCCATAAGTGTCCAGTGACGTCTTTTCGCGTTCCGCCAGCCAGGTTTTGAGCTGTTGCTGTTCCTTGCCGGCAGCGCTTTTCAATTGCTCATCGCTGCTGACTTTTTCCGGCCATTTGGTTCGGGTCGATTGACCGTAAGCGTCCACGAGATTGCCATAAGCCGCTTGAATGACCGGCTCTACGTCCTGAACACCGAAGCGTTCCAGCAGGATGCTCTGGGCGACTTTCGGCTGATCCATCGACAACGTCACCGACACCACCTGGCTGCGATCCAGCTCACCGGCACTGCTGGCCAGCAATACCCGCTGACCGTCGACCGTTATCGGCATCGGGGGGCCGGCCTTCATGCCAAGACTCAGCGGTGAACCCGGTTGCAACGGCACCAGCAGCGTTTGGGCAGGACCGGCTGGCAAGTCGACGCGGCTGATCAGGGTCTTGCCGTCGTTACTCTGGATTTTGACGTAGAGGGTCAGGGCCCAATTCATCGCGCTCTGAATCCGCAAGCTCATGACGCCCGACTGCGACCAGTCCCAGGCGCCACTTTGCGGCGTCAGTCGCAACGTCGGTTGCGCGACGGGATTGAACGTTACCCGGCGCAACACTTCGCCTTCGGCCGTTTGCTCAGCATTGGATTGCGGCAGGCTGGCGTCCTGAGTCGCCACCTGCACCACGTCAGCGGGACGCACAAAGTTAAACAGCGTCTGCTGGCCGGCAGGAGCCGCCAGCAAAGGGGCTGCGAACATCAGGGTAAAAACCGCTGGTAAAGAATGGCGCAGCGAACGGCGAATCATAGGAACGTAGTTCTCCCTAGCGACCTTCAATAGGCCAGTGGAAAAGCGATGGCAGAGAGATAGACAACGCGGCGGGCATAAATGCCCACCGGTGTATCAGGAAATTTCACGACGGAAAGGAGGCAACGCATTGAGGATCGCCTTGCCGTAACGCTGAGTGACCAGGCGTCGATCCAGCAAGGTAATGGTGCCGCGATCCTCTTCGGTACGCAGCAACCGACCACAGGCCTGGACCAGTTTGAGCGAGGCGTCCGGAACCGAGATTTCCATGAAGGGATTACCGCCACGGGCTTCGATCCATTCGGCCAGGGCTGCTTCGACCGGGTCATCAGGCACCGAAAAAGGAATCTTGGCGATGACCACGTGTTCGCAATAAGCCCCAGGCAAATCCACGCCCTCGGCGAAACTTGCCAGGCCGAACAGCACGCTCGAATCCCCGCCATCGACCCGCGCCTTGTGCTTGTTCAGGGTTTCCTGTTTTGACAGGTTGCCTTGAATGAACACTTGTTTGCGCCAGTCGCGGTCGAGACCATCGAAAACGTCCTGCATCTGTTTGCGCGACGAGAACAGCACCAAGGTGCCGCGCGAACCTTCGACCAGTTGTGGCAAATCACGGATGATCGCGGCGGTATGCGCGGGCGCATCCCGTGGATCGGCTTTCAGGTCCGGCACCCGCAGCACGCCAGCGTCGGCATGATGAAACGGGCTCGGGACGACGGCAGTGACGGCTTTTTTCGGCAGGCCGGCGCGCATGCGGAATCGGTCGAATGTGCCGAGCGCGGTCAGGGTCGCCGAAGTAACCAGCGCGCCATAAGCCACGTTCCACAGGTTACGACGCAGCATCTCCGCGGCGAGGATCGGACTGGCGTTGACCTCGATGTCGAACAGCGAACCGCTTTCAGCCAGGGTCAGCCAACGGGCCATGGGCGGGTTGTCTTCCGGGTCTTCGGCAGTGAAGGCCGTCCACAACTCCCAGTTGCCGGAACAACGGGACAACAAGCTGCCGAACAGCGGATACCACTCTTCAGCCTGGTTGCTGGCGATGCCGATGTTGACCTCGCCATCCATGCCTTCTTTCAACAGTTCAGTGAGCCGGGTGAACACGTCGGTCAGCCGGGCGAACCCCTTTTTCAGCTCGACACCCATTTCACGCATGTGCTCGGGAATCACCCCGCCGACGAAGCGATGACGCGGCCGCTCGCGGCCTTCAACGTCTTCACCAGGTTTGAAATCGGCAACCTGTTCGCAGGCGGTGAACATGAACTGCTGTTGAGTCTTGATCTCCCGCGCCAGCTCCGGTACCTGCTCGATCAGCTTGCCAAGGTCACCCGGCAGCGGGTGTTGGGCGAGCAGCTTGGTGAGGTTCTTGGCTGTGGTTTCCAGCCAGTCGGCGGTGGAACGCAGGCGCGTGTAATGGGCGAAGTGACCGATGGCCTTGTCTGGCAGGTGATGACCTTCGTCGAATACATAGATGGTGTCACGCGGGTCCGGTAGTACCGCACCGCCGCCCAAGGCGAGGTCTGCCAGGACCATATCGTGGTTGGTGACGATCACGTCGACCTTGCCCATGCCTTCGCGGGCCTTGTAGAAGGCGCACTGGCCGAAGTTAGGGCAATGGCGGTTGGTGCACTGGCTGTGATCGGTCGTCAGACGCGCCCAGTCGGCGTCTTCCAGGGCGGTGGACCAACTGTCACGGTCACCGTCCCATTTATTGCCGGCGAGCTTTTCGATCATGCTGGTGAACAGCTTCTGACTGGCCTCGTCGACCTCGATCTTGAAGCCTTCTTCCTCGAACAACTGCGCCGTGGCGGTTTGCGCATGACCTTCCTGCAGCAGCATGTCGAGCTTGGACAGGCACATGTAGCGTCCGCGCCCCTTGGCCAGAGCGAAGCTGAAATTCAGCCCGCTATTGCGCATGAGGTCGGGCAAGTCCTTGTAGACGATCTGCTCCTGCAGGGCCACCGTGGCCGTGGCAATGACCAGACGCTTGCCAGCCGCTTTCGCAGTCGGGATCGCCGCCAGGCTGTAGGCCACGGTTTTACCGGTACCGGTGCCGGCTTCCACCGCGACAATCGCGGGGTCGCCACTGCGCCGGCCTTCGTCGTCGGTGTCGATGTCACCGAGGACTTTGGCAATTTCGGCGATCATCAGGCGTTGGCCGTAGCGCGGCTTGAGGCTCTTGGCCTCGAGAAAACGCGAGTAGGCGCCCTGAATCGTGGTTTTGAGTTCGGTGCTGATCATGGATTGTCGGGCGCAATAAACGCTGGATAAATTTTCAGTGGTTTGGTTCGGCGGCTATCATACCCCGCTAATTAATCCCGCGCAGAACGGAGTACCTCAATGACACCTTTTGGCATCGTTTACACCCTGCATGTCCTGTCCGCCCTGGTGTGGGTCGGCGGCATGTTTTTCGCCTGGATGGTCTTGCGCCCCGCCGCCGTGAAAGCGCTGGAAGGCCCTGCCCGGTTGAAGCTGTGGGTAGAAGTGTTCCAGGGGTTTTTTCGCTGGGTCTGGATCGCGGTGATTCTGTTGCCGATCAGCGGCGTGGGCATGATTCATCTGCAGTACGCCGGATTTGAAGCCGCGCCGCGTTATGTACAGGTGATGATGGGAATCTACGTGGTCATGACGGCGCTGTTTATCAGGATTCAGGCGCTGATGTTGCCTGAACTGCGCACCGCCGTGACGGCTCAGGATTGGCAGGCAGGGGCTGCAGTGCTGGGGAGAATTCGTCGATTGGTGGGGATCAACCTGATCGTCGGGTTGGTGCTGGTGGCGATCGCTTCGGCTCGCCCGATGTTCTAAAGCAGATCCGGTCACTGTGGCGAGGCAGCTCGCTCCCTCACCACAGGGGATTTGTCTTTCTTACAGACGCTGAACAGTCACTGTACCTGCGGCGCCCTCAGGCCCGGGCTGGCCGTCGGCGCCTGGACGACCGCTCTTGCCGCCATCGGCGCGATAGACGATGCAACCTTTTGACTTGCCTCCCGCACCCGGTTTTCCGCCAGGCCCTGCCAAGCCACCTGCACCGCCGGCTACCTGGACCTTGATCTGCTCAACCGGGTAATCACGCGGCACTTCCAACCGGACCATTGCCCCCGGCGCGCCCGCTTGACCATCGCTGCCGTCGCTGCCATCTGCACCACGACCGGCCTGGCCCCAGGTGCAGCCCGGTGCCTGACCATTCGCACCGTCAAGGCCGACAAATCCTGGCGCGCCCGCACCACCGCGAGCATCCACCACCAACTGTGGCGCATTCAGTGACTTGATCTGCACGTTCAGATTGCGACCCGAACGCGCGGCCTTGAGGTAAGTGCCCGGTGCACCCCGCGCAGTAATCTGGCTGCCTTCCGACAATTGGGCGCGGATGACCTTGAAGTCCAGCGCCTGCTCGCCAGGCACGATAGCGATGCGCGCGTCGCGTCCCAGGTGCAACTCGCCGACGGTGACCTGAGTCACGTTCGAAGGAATCAGCAAAGTGCCGTAGTCGGCGACTTCCAGACGTTCCAGCTGCAAGGTGCTGGCCGTATTGGGTAAACGCATCAGCGAGTTGGTTTCGACGCTTACCACTTGGGCGCAAGCCAATGGGCTGATGAATGCCGCGAGCAGACAGAGATTACGCATGGGAAGCCTTCGATACGGTGGGAGCTGGAATGGTTTGCAGGTGGAACACGCCGAAAAACAGAATCTTCAGGCGATCAGCCCAGGGATGGGCGCGACCTTTGAGGCTGCGATTGCACAGCAGCACTTCCAGAAGATGAAGGATTGCCAGCAGGCCGCCGGCCAGATTGAGCAACACCTGCAGCGGATAAACAAACGGCACGAGCGAATTAACCACCACCACGGCCCAGAACAGCAGGGTCAACAACTTCCCTAGTCCCCATATCACCTTCATACGCTCCCCCGCTGAGAATTATTCTTTGCGCGCACAGTAACGGCTTCCACGCGGGATAAGCCAGAGGGCAACGGAAAATTCTTCATGAGGGCCGCCGAATGGCCGTCCGGACGATCTGTTTTATCGCCAGACGGCTCTACTACGGGCCTCAGCGGTTGATGTGCAACTCTACGCGACGGTTTTTCGCGCGGCCCTCTTCCGATTCATTATCGGCAATCGGCTCGCTTTCACCCTTGCCTTCGCTGGTGAGTTTGTTTGGCGCCAGGCCCTGGCTCAACAGGTAATCCGCCACGCTGCTGGCGCGACGTTCCGAGAGTGCCTGGTTATAGGCGTCCGAACCAACACTGTCGGTGTGGCCGACCACTTTGATGCTCACCACGTCGGCGTTTTGCAACTTGGCCATCAGCGAATCGAGTTCGCTGCGTGCAGCGGACGTCAGGTCGGATTTATTAAAGGCGAACAACACATCGTTCGCATCACTCAACGTGACGACTTCGGACTGCACGGGTTCGGCAGGTTTCACGCTGGCCGGGTATTGCGGCAGCGGGCAACCGTGATGTTCGACCGGAGTATTGGCGGGTGTATCAGGGCAGCGATCACGACGGTCGAAAACGCCATCGTCATCTTCATCCCCATCCTGGGCGTAGCAGATCAGGCCGCCCGTCAGGATGCCGAGCGCTGCGCCACCTCCTGCCCAGCCGGCGCTTTCGATCGCGCCCAGGCCTCCGCCGACCAGTCCGCCGATGAGGCTGCAGATTGGCCAGGTACGTTGATTTAACGGGGCAGTGCCATCGCTGTGAGTTGCGCAACCGGTCAGCAGGCTGCCTAGCAGCAGAACCGGCAAGACGGTCCTTGTGAGAACACTCATTATGAAAGCTCCTGTGTTACCGGCCCATACCGGTTACACAGGAGTAAAGACACACATCCGCGACTGCACAAGCCGCGGAGTGCGAGGGGGGTCAGCGGTTGATTTTGATTTCCGTGCGACGGTTCATCGCGCGGCCGTCAGCCGTTTTGTTGTCAGCCACCGGCTGGCTTTCACCGGCACCGGTTACAGACACGAAGCTGGCACGTGGAACGCCACTCTGGATCAGGTAATCAACTACCGAGTGCGCACGTTTATCCGACAGTTTCTGGTTGTAGGCATCGCTGCCCACGCTGTCGGTGTGACCGGTGACGGTCAGTTGCGCGGTAGAGGATTCCTGTTTCAGGCGAGAAGCGATTTTGTTGAGGACATCTTTATCGGAAGGCGTGAGCGTCGCTTTGTCGAACTGGAAGTGAACATCGCGAATGACGATGACTTCTTCCTTGACCACAACAGCCTCTTCGACAACTGGCGCTGGCACAGGTGGTGGGCAACCGTCGGCATCGACCTGCACGCCTCTAGGCGTACCCGGGCACTTGTCGCGGCTGTCCGGCACGCCATCGCCATCTTCGTCGCCATCACCGTGAACCCAGCAATAGGCCGCTGCCGTACCACCGATCAGCAGCGCGCCATAGCCTGCCCACGCCGAGCTCTCGGTAGCACCAAGACCCGCACCGACGACACCACCGACCGCCGCACAGGTCGGCCAGTCGGTTTTCTGCAAACCTGCGCAACCAGTCAACACACTGGTTAGCAGAACCAAGGGTAATGCTGTCCGAACTATGCTCATCTAGTTTTCTCCTGAGGGATCGGCTTAGAACCGATTCAGGGAGTAAAGACCGGAGTTTTAATCTCCGCCAGCATTAGGCCATAGCTGTTTTACGCCGTGATCACGGTTGATCGACGCTTTTCCCCTGATAGAGCGCTAGGCCCGGACCTTCGGGCAGGCTAGTCTTGGCAGCTCTGATTGAGGATCTTCGATGATTGCAGGTATTTCTGCGCGCACGCCGCAACAGGCGCTGGCCGCTTTGCTGGATCGTTACGCCCCTGCGCGCCTTCTTTTGATTGGCGCCAGCGAGTTCCCCGCGCTTGAAGCCTTCAAGCTCGCGCACCCTGACAGCTGTGTCGCGCATGCCGCGCCCGGTCAATTGCCGGCAGATCTGGCGTGCCGTCGGTTCGACCTGGCGCTGGTCGTCGATTGCCTGGAACACCTGCCCAAGCGCGACGGTCTGAATTTGCTGGGAGGAATCCGCAACCTCAATGCCAGCCGAATAGCGGTGCTGGCGGACCTGCCGGCCAGTGGCTGGCAGGAAACGGATTTTTTCTCCCTGGCCTTGCAAGCCAGCGAACGCTTTCAGCGTGACGAACAGGTACTGACCCTCTTCACCTACGATCTGCTTGACTATAAGCAAGTACCCGACTGGCTCAACTCGCGGTTTTGGGCCAATCCGGAAAACTTCGGGAAATATTGGTGGTAACGCAATGAGTACTTCTATTTGCCCTTGCGGCAGCGGCACCCTGCTCGATGCCTGCTGCGGTCACTATCATGCCGGCCATCCGGCCCCCTGCGCCGAAGCCCTGATGCGTTCGCGCTACAGTGCGTATGTGCTGGGCCTGATCGACTATCTGGTCGCGACCACCCTGCCTGCGCAACGCGAAGGGCTGGATCGCCAGTCCATCAGCAACTGGAGCGCGCAAAGCACCTGGCTGGGTCTGGAGGTGGAGAGCTCCGAAGTATTCGGCGGTCAACCGGAGCACGCATTCGTGACCTTTACCGCCCGCTGGCATGACAGCACGGGCGAACACAGCCACCGCGAGCGCTCATCGTTTGTGCAGAACGCTGCCCACTGGTACTTCATCGACCCCACCGTACAACTCAAGGCCGGTCGCAACGATGCTTGCCCTTGCGCCAGCGGGCAGAAGTTCAAGAAATGCTGTGCGAGCTACTTCGGCAGTTAAGACGAGAAACCTGTAGCAGCTGCCGAGCCTGCGAGGCTGCTGCTACAGGACGTGTTCGCAGGTTTGGCGGTTGTTTCAAGCTCAAGGAGACACACAACCATGATCACCCGGCGACTCGTACTCTACTTGGTGACGCTGAGTCTTGCGCTCGGGCTCGGCGGCTGTGCGTCATGGTTCGGCAATGATGAGCCCGAGCCCCAGTTGCATCTGGTCAAAGTTGAAGTCATCCGGGCCAAGCTGCTGGAGCAAAAATTCCTGCTGCACTTTCGCGTTGATAACCCCAACGACAGTGACCTGACGGTCCGAAGCCTTGAGTACCGCATTCATTTGGGCGACATGTTGCTGACTGAAGGCGAGAACGAGCACTGGTTTACGGTCGGTCCAAAACGAAGCGCTTACTTCAAGGTGCCGATCCGCACCAATCTTTGGCCGAAGATCCGCGATGTGGTGAAAATGCTGGAAAAACCCGACCACCCTATCCCCTATCGTCTGGAAGGAGAGCTGGAAACCGGTTTATTCATCGCGCACTACGTGCACGTTGCGCGCAATGGCGTGATAATCCCCGCCGATTTAATTCCGGAGTAAACCCGATGACCCAGCAACCCCACGTTCACGGCCCAGACTGCAACCACGATCACGATCATGCCCATCACGACCACCATGATCACGACCATGGCCATGTACACGGCCCGAACTGCGGCCACGCTCACCAGGAGCCTGTGCGCAACGCCCTGAAAGACGTGGGCCGCAACGATCCTTGCCCATGCGGCAATGGCAAGAAATTCAAGAAGTGCCACGGCGCTTGATGTGAAGTTCCGGGCGATATTCCCTATCGCCTGTTGAACCGCCTTCGCCAGCAGGCTCGCGCCCACATTGGATCTATGCCCTTGTAGGAGCAAAGCTTGCTCGCGATGGACGAGATCCGGTCTATCTGATTGATCGCGGTGCGGCAATCGCGAGCAAGCTTTGCTCCCACAGAGGTTTAAGGCTCAGGTGTTCATCAGGATTTGCCCGGTGCTCACCACCGTCGCATATTCCCCATGCAGATTCCCCAGCGACATCGCGTGCACTTCTTCGGCTGAATGCACCGTGCCAAAATAATCAGCCTTGTCGAACGTAAAGCACGCATCCTCCGCCACCCATGCGTCAAACCCCAGGCTACCGGCCGTACGCGCCGTAGACTCCACCGAGTTGTTCGTCGCCACGCCCACAATCACCAACTGTTCGATCCCCTCCTGGCGCAAACTCGCTTCCAGCCCCGTCGCGCAAAACGCGTCCGGCACCTGCTTTTGAATCAGCCGTTCGCCGGCTGCAGGTTCGAACCGTGCCTGAATCTCCACGCCCGATTGCTGCGGCCAGAAAACCGAATCCGGCGAGCGCGACAGATGTTGCACGTGAACGACCGGGCGACCCGTGCGACGCCAATGGCCCAACAACGCAAGCATCCGCTCCTCGGCGTGAGGGTTGTTGCGAGGACCGAGTCGGGGCTCCAGGATGCCTTTTTGCTGATCGATGATGATGAGTGCTGCGTTCGTCTTAAGCTCCATGCCGACATTTCTCACACTGGGTCATTGAATTTCACGCACTTGAGCATCACTTCCTCTTACAGGCAAGCCATCGAACGCAGACAAAACGACCTAATGCCAGCGGTTGCCGTTCGCCCCTAACGACGTCCCTTGATTTGGAGTACTCCATGATCGACCTGTATTACTGGACCACACCCAACGGCCACAAGATTTCGATTTTCCTGGAAGAAGCCGGCCTGCCGTACGACGTGTACCCGATCAACATCAGCCAGAACGATCAATTCAAACCCGAATTCCTGAAAATCTCCCCAAACAACAAGATCCCCGCGATCGTCGATCATGAGCCGACCGATGGCGGTGAGCCGTTGGCGCTGTTCGAGTCCGGTGCAATCCTGCTGTACCTGGCAGAGAAAACCGGCAAGTTCCTGCCCAAAGACTTGCGCGGCCGCCAGCAAGCGTTGCAATGGTTGTTCTGGCAGATGGGCGGTCTGGGACCGATGGCGGGGCAAAACCATCACTTCAGCCAGTTCGCCCCGGAAAAAATCCCCTACGCGATCAAGCGCTATATCGACGAAACCGCGCGGTTGTATGGCGTACTCGACAAGCAGTTGGCCAACAACGCCTTTGTCGCCGGCGAGGAGTACAGCATTGCCGACATGGCGATCTATCCGTGGATCGTGTCCCACAAATGGCAGAGCCAGAACCTGGAGGACTTCCCGAACGTACTGCGCTGGTTCAACCACATTCAGGGGCGGCCAGCGACGGTGAAAGCCTATGCGTTGGTGGCCAAGGTCAATCCACCAAAATCCTGATGTAGACACATCAAGATCAAAAGATCGCAGCCTGCGGCAGCTCCTACAGTATCTCGATGGACATCTGTAGAAGTTGCCGCAAGCTGCGATCATTCACGTTTAGCGGACAAATCCTGAAATAACCTTTCACCCCGCTTGCGCGCCCACCTCCTGCTCACTAACGTAGCGACTTTATTGCGTTACCACCCCGCAGGAGCTTTGCCATGGCCTCGCCAGCCCTTACTCATTTTCTTCCCCGGTTCGGCGTTGCCGCAGCAGTGGCCGGTGTTCTGAGCCTGACCGGTTGTCAGACCTTCAACACGCAGGACACCCTCCCGCCCACCACTGGCGTGCAGCCGCTCAAGGGCCTGGCGCAAAACGTGTCGGTACGCCGCAATGCCATGGGCATGCCGTTGATCGAAAGCAACAGCTTCCACGACGCACTGTTCGCCCTCGGTTATGTGCATGCCAGCGACCGCATCACGCAAATGGTCACTCTGAGGCTGCTGGCGCAGGGCCGTCTGGCGGAAATGTCCGGTGCGGACTTGTTGGACGCCGACCGCTACATGCGTGCCGTCAACCTGAAGAAAAGCGCGGGTGAGTTGTACAAAGCGTCTTCACCGCGCCTCAAGCGCTTCTTTGAAGTCTACGCACGGGGCGTCAACGCCTACCTGTTCCGCTACCGCGACAAGCTGCCGGCGGACCTCGCCGCCACGGGCTACAAGCCTGAGTACTGGCAACCGGAAGATTCCGCGCTGATTTTCTGCCTGCTGAACTTCAGCCAATCGGCCAACCTGCCGGAGGAGATTTCCTCGCTGATGCTGGCCCAGACCGTCACCACCGACAAGCTGGCATGGCTGACGCCGTCTGCGCCCGACGAAAAGCTGCCGGTCGCCGAAGCCGAAAAGCTCCAGGGCATCAAGCTCAACGGGCAAATTCCGGGACTCGCCGACATCAGCAAAGCCACGGCGCAACTCTCGGACCTGAATTTGCTCGGCGCCACCTCATCGAACAACTGGGCAATAGCCCCGCAACGTAGCCGCAGCGGCAAGAGCCTTTTGGCGAGCGATAGCCATGGACCACTGGGCGTGCCGTCGTTGTTCAGTTACGTGCAGATTCGCGCCCCGAAATACCAGGCCTCTGGCGTGACCATCGCCGGGTTGCCGATGGTGCTTGGCGGTTTCAACGGCAAAGTGGCGTGGAGCATGACCACGGTCATGGGCGACAACCAGGACCTGTTCCTGGAAAAAATCAAACGCCAGGGCAACGGTCTCACCTACGAGGCTGGCGGCAAATGGCAGCCCGTGATCGTTCGCAACGAAACCTACTTCGTCAAAGGCCAGCGGCCTGTTCGCGAAGCGGTGTACGAAACCCGTCACGGCCCGCTGCTCAACAGTGCCCAAGGCACCACACTGGCCAACGGTTTCGGCCTGGCCTTACAGACGCCGAACTTCACCGACGATAAGAGCCTGGACGCGTTTTTCGACTTGTCCCGGGCGCAGAATGTCGAGAAAGCCTCGGACGCCAGTCGTGAAATCCGCGCCATTGCCCTGAACCTGGTCTTCGCCGACGCCAGTAACATCGGTTGGCAAGTCACCGGCCGTTATCCGAACCGCCGCGAAGGCGAAGGACTGCTGCCATCGCCAGGCTGGGAAGGTCGTTACGATTGGGACGGTTATGCCGACCCGATGCTCCACCCCTACGATCAGGATCCGGCCCAGGGTTGGCTCGGTACTGCAAACCAGCGCGTCATTCCCCATGGCTACGGGATGCAGTTGTCCAACTCCTGGTCGGCCCCTGAACGTGGCGAACGCATGGCTGAATTGGCCAACGCAGGCAAACACGACACGCGTAGCCTGATCGCCATGCAATACGACCAGACCACCACCTTCGCCGCCAAACTGAAGAAAATGTTTGCCGCGCCAGGCATGTCCCAGCCGCTCAAGCAGGCCATCGAAGCGTTGCCCGCAGCAGACAAAGATAAAGCCCGCGAGGCCTATACCCGCCTGATGGCATTTGACGGCAAGCTCAGCCCGACGTCCGCCGACGCGGCGATTTACGAGTTGTTCCTGCAGGAAAGCACGAAGCAGATTTTCCTCGACGAATTGGGCCCGGAAAGCAGCCCGGCATGGAAGGCGTTTATCGCCAACGGCAAGCGATCCTACGCGGCGCAGGCCGATCATCTGTTGGGACGCGAGGACAGTCCGTTCTGGGATGACGCCCGGACACCGCAGAAGGAAGACAAACCAGCAATCCTCGCCCGCAGCCTCGCCGCGGCCATCACGGCCGGCGACAGTCTGCTGGGCGCAGATCACAAGGCCTGGCAATGGGGCAAGTTGCACGGTTATGAATGGAAAAACGCCAGCGGCCAGACTGTCCGCGGTCCACTCGCCGCCGGCGGTGATCACACCACGCTGAACACCTCGGCGTTTGCGTGGGGCCAGGATTTCAACACCACGCTGGCACCGTCCATGCGCTTCATCGTCGATTTCGGCCAGGCTGAACCGCTGATGGGCCAGAACGGCACCGGGCAGTCCGGCAATCCGGCGAGCCCGAACTACCTCAACAGCATTGATCCGTGGCTCAAAGGGCAATACATGAGTTTGCCCCTGCAACCGCAGAACTTTGACAAGGTGTACGGGAAGACGCGGTTGACGCTGACGCCCGGAAAATAACGCAACCCCTTTAGGAGCGAGCCTGCTCGCGATAGCGGTCTATCAGCCACCGAATGAATGGCTGATGTACCGCTACCGCGAGCAGGCTCACTCCTACACAGGATTATTTTTGGCTAATAGCATTTTGATAGAACTTCCAGCCCCGCCCCATCCTCATAGCTAACAAGTCCCTCCATTTTGGTCACAGACATGGACCTTGTTATCGCCCGCCCCGAAGGCCTGTACTGCCCCGCCGGGGATTTCTACATTGACCCCTGGCGCCCCGTAGAACGATCAGTCATCACCCATGCCCACGGTGATCATGCCCGCACCGGCAATGAACATTACCTGGCCGCTGCACCTGGCGAAGGGATTTTGCGAGCGCGCCTGGGACAAGACATCAGTTTACAAACCCTGGCGTATGGCGAGCGCCTGTTGCACCACGGCGTCACCCTGAGTTTTCACCCCGCAGGCCATGTGCTCGGCTCGGCCCAGGTGCGTCTCGAGTACGGCGGCGAGGTGTGGGTCGCGTCGGGGGACTACAAAATCGAGCCCGATGGCACCTGTGCGCCTTTCGAACCGGTGCGCTGCCACACCTTCATCACCGAATCCACCTTCGGCCTGCCCATCTATCGCTGGCAACCTCAGGCTCAGGTGTTTGCCGAGATCAATCAGTGGTGGCAAGCCAATGCCGCCGAGGACAAGGCCAGCGTGCTGTTCTGTTACTCGTTCGGCAAGGCGCAACGGATTCTCCATGGCATCGACGCCAGCCTGGGTCCGATTCTGACCCATGGTGCGGTGGAACCCCTGAACCGCGTGTACCGCGAAAGTGGCGTGTACATTCCGCCGACACTTTATGCCGGGGACATCAAGAAAAGTGACCCGATCATGCGCAAGGCGCTGGTCATCGCGCCGCCGTCGGCCGGGGGCAGTACGTGGATGCGCCGCTTCGGTGACTACAGTGACGGCTTCGCCAGTGGCTGGATGCGCTTGCGCGGAACCCGACGGCGGCGCGGAGTTGATCGTGGTTTTGTGCTTTCCGATCACGCGGACTGGCCGGGGCTGCTGTGGGCCATCGAACAGACTGGCGCGCAACGGGTCATGGTCACCCATGGCTCGGTCGCCGTGCTGGTCCGCCATTTACGCGAACAGGGTCTCGACGCCCAGGGCTTCAGCACGGAATACGGCGACGATGAGGAAGAACTCAACGCCACCGAAACTGAGACCGAGACCGCAAGTGCCGAGGTGCTGCCATGAAAGCCTTTGCGCTGTTGTATGCCGAACTCGATGCCACGACGTCGAGCAACGCCAAACTGGCTGCGATGCAGCACTACTTTGCCCAGGCTGCACCGGAAGACGCCGCGTGGGCGGTTTACTTCCTGTCCGGTGGGCGCCCTTGTCAATTGGTCCCTGTGCGAATCCTGCGCGAGTTGGCGGTCGCTTTCTCCGGGCTGTCGCCCTGGTTGTTCGAAGAGAGTTATCAGGCCGTTGGCGATATGGCGGAAACCATCTCACTGGTCTTGCCCGAAGCCGTTCATAGCTCCGATGACGGACTCGCGGTGTGGATCGAAAAAAAACTCCTGCCATTGCGCGGTGAGTCACCTGAAGTGCTCGCCGAACAACTGCCCACACTGTGGTCGCAGCTGGACCGGTCAAGCCTGATGCTGTGCATCAAACTGATCACGGGCAGTTTTCGTGTCGGCGTGTCCAAGCTGCTGGTCACCCGCGCCCTGGCATCAATGGCGCACTTGGACAGCAAGCGCGTTGCCCAGCGTCTTGTGGGTTACACAGACCTGTCCAACCGCCCCACCGCGGCCAGTTACCTGAAGCTGATTGCCCCTGAATCAACCGATGAACATGCACAACGTGGCGGTCAGCCGTATCCGTTTTTCCTCGCACATGCACTGTCGCAACCGGTCGAGCAATTCGAAGCATTGCTCGGCCCAGCCAGCCAATGGCAAGTGGAATGGAAATGGGATGGCATCCGCGCGCAGGTGGTCAAGCGCGAAGGTCGACTGTGGATCTGGTCTCGCGGTGAAGAATTGGTCACCGAACGCTTTCCCGAACTCGACAGCCTGGTTCACGGCTTGCCCGACGGCACGGTGATCGACGGCGAAATCGTCGCCTGGAAAGCCGCGCCAGTCGACACTGAAGATGCATTTGACCCACAAGCGCCCACCTCCCCGTCGGTGCAACCTTTCGCTTTGTTGCAACAGCGCATCGGTCGTAAAACCCTGGGCAAGAAAATACTCGATGAGGTGCCTGTGGTCGTGCTCGCTTACGACCTGCTGGAATGGGCCGGCGAGGACTGGCGCAACCAACCGCAGGCCGCGCGTCGAGCCCGGTTGGATCAAGTGATTGCCGACTGCGATAGCCCGGTATTGCTCGCCTCGCCGGTGCTGACGGGCGACGACTGGTTCGACCTCGCCAGGCAACGGGAAGCTTCGCGCAGCCTGGGCGTCGAAGGCAAGATGCTCAAAGCCCGGGATGCCCTGTACGGGGTTGGCCGAACCAAGGACATGGGGGTCTGGTGGAAGTGGAAAGTCGACCCATACAGCGTCGATGCGGTGCTGATTTACGCGCAACGCGGCCATGGCCGCCGGGCCAGTTTGTACAGCGATTACACCTTCGCCGTCTGGGACGGTCCCGCCGATGCGAGCGAGCGCACGCTGGTGCCCTTCGCCAAGGCGTACTCAGGCTTGACCGATGAAGAAATGCGTCAGGTCGACAGCATTGTGCGCAAGACCACCGTGGAGAAGTTCGGTCCGGTGAGCAGCGTAAAACCGAGCCTGGTGTTTGAGCTGGGATTCGAGGGGATTGCCCTGTCGAAGCGGCACAAGAGCGGGATTGCCGTGCGGTTTCCGAGAATGCTGCGCTGGCGCCGGGACAAGTCGGTGGATGAGGCTGACAATCTGGCCACCTTGCAAGATCTCTTGGGCTGAGCGTCACCTGTTCAGATCAGCGAGCTTAACCTCCCTCGCCACAGATTTGCCTTCGCTGATCTGATTTGGTGCGGGTAATAACTCATGCCCATTTCCGTGCGCAAACGCCCTCCTGGCATCTCACTGAACGCCTTTTAAAACACTTGTTCGGCAGTGTGGTTCAGAAATTGCTACTTTCTTTAGGTCTTACGCTTTGCAGTAACAATTCATTTGCGCCACGAGCGCTCAAATTGGTTTTTAGGGATTG
>Ga0247812_10000580_pt1 | contig 22423 bp, 15 predicted proteins | sample UWRJL149409B1_FD_178011 | JGI IMG/M metagenome (GOLD analysis project Ga0247812, IMG submission 178011) | Plant litter microbial communities from Arlington Agricultural Research Station in Wisconsin, United States - UWRJ-L149-409B-1 | ecosystem: Environmental > Terrestrial > Plant litter >...
GTTAAAAGCATTATAGAAAGTAATTCCCAATAGTTCAACCATCATTATTACAACTTAACTACTGTGCTATTTTATTGTATTCATCCATTGCTTTATTAGGATCTGCGGTTGCATATTCGTTCTCGGGCTCTGGAATTACATGAATTTTTGAATCACTTAAAGCAACTATGGCAGAACAAACGTAAACGCCAATTTTACCTTCGCTGTATTTATAGTCCAATAACGTTAGCTTCACGATTTCATTGATCGAAAGCTCGTAATAATTTCCGTAACGAATGATCTTAAAATAAATTTCTTTAGTATCTACGATTTCAAATTGATTGGTTTGAATATTTTCGAAAACAAAATTATTTTTTACATCCTTTTCATTAAATCCCCAGGCTCTAAATTGCACAAACCCATTTACAAAATCAATTGAGATGTAATAAGCCGTTCCTTGTTCATCACATTCGATCACAAAACCGGTTTTTCCCATTCCTTCGACAGCCAAAGTTCCTTCCCAGACAAAATTTTCCGACGGTTTATCAAAACAAAAAACTTCATAACCGCTTCGGCATCCCATTCGCCATTTATTTTCATTTTCTACCTCAAAATTTGCCGACGGATTTCCTAAAATAGGTACCGGAATAGGCAAGTTTTTTTGTTGAATGGTTCTTTGGTACAGCGTTCTCCAGTGATGATAGGTTTTTAGTAACAATCTTCCATTACTATCAACATCCAGCTGTTTTGGTGGCGGAATCACGCGAAGTGTATTCACATTTCCTCCCACGAAGTAAAAATTATAAATGAGATAATACTCGCCTTCTTTTACAATTCTTGCGGCGTAATTGCCTTGCGGCATTAATACATTATTATGAAAGGCGTGGTATTCTCCTTTAAAATCGGGAGAAAACCAGTAACGTACTTTGATATCTTCGCGAATTGAACCCAGCAAATAATGCATTCCTTTTATTTCTACCACGCAGGGACATTCGATATCATCATATACATACGCTACGTGCAGCGGTTTTTGCAGCACAAAACCTTTTTCTTCTCTTTTTGCAACTCCTATACAACCTCTTCTGTATGTTGGTCCTACAGCGCTACGGGCACAAATAAGCAGATAATCTTCTCCTTCAAATTCATATTTATAAGGATCCCTGAAACTAAGCCATTCACGCGGATTGTTCTCTCTGCTTTCATAATATGGAGCATTACTTCGCAATGGTAATCCATATTGATTGTCTTTTGTCCAGTGAATTAAATCAGGAGAAACTGCGCGCCCTACTTTTTGGGTTATTCCTTTGTCCTGACGTTTTAAACCTGTGTAATACATTTCGTAACCTTCTCCGGCAGAGTTTTTACTAACATGCATTGTCCATAACATATCATCATCCCACTCACCCGGATCGCCTACAAACAAAGCATTTTTTACTCTTTTCCAAGAAAGACCATCTTTTGATACTGCATGCGCAATATAATCGTGATTGGGAATAATAAGATGAAATAAATGATGCACTCCGCTTTCATCTATAAACACATCAACGTCTCCTATTTCCCAATTACTAAATCCTGAACCTGAATACATATTTAACCTATTTTATTATTTAACATATTGTGTCATTTTTTGTCATCCTGAGCGAAGTCGAAGGACCGAAAACAAAATCACCAATCTTTGTCGAAATTCCACATTTCAAGGGATTAAAATCCCTTGCTACAATATGAATCGTTCCTTCGGAACTTTCTAAAGACAACGATAATCCGGACATCTCAAAGAATAACCAACATCTGTTATTTATTTAATTATTTTATAATGTTTTAACCCTTCTAAAATACCGGAAGAAGCTGAATCTTTGGCAACATAAATACTTTTGGTGGTTTCATAATCAGCCAATTCAACACTACGATTTCCTACGATGATTCCTTTTACAGCACCTCTGAACATATCGATATCATTTCCGGAATCTCCAGCAGCAATAACATTCGATAAAGGAATAGACCATTTACGGCATAAAAATTTGATAGCATTTCCTTTTGAGGCTCTTTTGGGGATAAAGTCAAGAAACTCGCCGTGACTCGGGATAATGTTTACTTTGTACCAACCCGTACCTAAAACTGCAATTAACTGCTCGTGATCGTATTTTTCTTTATCATAATAATACGATATTTTATAGGGATTTTGGGCTTCTTCTTCCTGCAATCGCAACCACGGAACTTCTTTTAGACGGTTGACAATATCTTCTCTTTTCCATCGACCGGCCAAAAATTTAGCCCAGCCTTTATCTAAAATATAATCTTTGCCGTTTGTATAATAAATCTCAGTCCCTACAGAGCAAATAATAAAATCCGGCAATGGAAACTGTTCTTCGTCGATCACTTGTTTTACCAATGCTAAATTTCGTCCGGATGCCAGTGCGAATGCCATTTTATCGGTACGATTGATCAAATGTTCTTTGAGTTCTTTTAGTCCGGGATTGTTTAATTTTGGTTCTATCAATGTACCGTCGATATCCGAAACAAATAAATGTTCGACTTTACGTTTTAATCTTTCGATATTGATATTAGGATAATGCTGTTTTTTGATTCCTGAACCTGATGATAGGGATAAATTTTCATTTACCAGATCAACATATTGGTTGACATGGCTTAACCAGCTATAATGTTTCTGAATATTAATGGCCCCATTGTTCGAATAATATTTCCATTGATTTTCATTGGTTAAAATATTTCGTAATGCTTTTTTGATTTCGTTTTCATCCAGTGGATCTACTAATTCTCCGTTCTGGCAAGTCGGAATAATTTCTGATGGTCCGCCGTTCTTGGTTACCACAACCGGTAAACCTGAACTTGCCGATTCAATTACGGTTAAGCCGAAATTTTCATGCAAAGCTAAATTCACAAAAACACCTCTTTTTTCGGCTGCATAACGGTAAATAATAGAAACCTCATTTTCTACATCATGTTTTTTCGGAATGGCCATTTTTCCGTACAAATCATACTTATCCATCAACAGCAATAAATCTGTCAAAACATCTTTTTCAGATTCCGGCATTTTTGAAATATCTTTTCTGATTCCGGCAAAAATGACCAGATTGGCAATGCTTTGCAGTTCTTTGTCTTTACCATAAACTTCAATTAAGGTATGAAGATTTTTATGGCGATCAGGTCGTGAAAGCGCCAGAATAAAAGGCTTGTGCGGATTTATTAAAAATTTCGAAATAGTCTCTGCTACCCAATATTTTCTTTGCTCCTCCTCCATTTGTTTTTCAGAGTCCTGCTCCTTTTGGTAATAAGGAACAAATTTTCTGGTATCGATTCCCGGCGAAATAGCGTGGTATTTTGCTAATTCAAAATTTTTATAAGGTTTATAGGTTTCTATTTCCTGTTCTGTCGAGGTAACAATAAATTCAGATAATTCTAACGTTTTTTCTTCGGCAGCGATTCTTTGCGTGAATTTGAATTTCTTTTCGATTTCTTCTTCGCTCAAACCACTTTCGAGTAATTTACTTTTTTTATGAAAACCTAAAGAATGTCCGGTATGTGCGAAAGGAATATTTAAAATAGTAGATAATTCGCTGGCTACATATCCTGCGTCGCCATAATGCGAATGAATCCAGTTTGGGAATATATCGTGAAGTTTAATATGCTGAACAATTCCGTTTACAAAAGTGTCTAAGCCTTCCCATAATTGTTCTTTTGCTTTGTACTTTTTTCCCAGAAAAGGAATACGTCTTATGTCTAATTTATCATTAATGATTTCGATAGGCACTGCATATTCAGGAGAAAGATTTGGATCGTCAATTAATCTTGTAAAAAGGTGAACATGTTCTACATCTTCGTGTTGTGATAAAAACTCAGCAAGTTCGTATACGTATTTTGTTTGTCCGCCATTATCAGCATCTCTACCAATCTCCAAACCAGAACCTTTTAAGAGTCCGTGAATGTTGATTAATGAAATTCGTAATTTTGTCATCATTGTCTTTTATTTGTTAGAATTTTTAAGGTACGAAAAATCGAGCAGTTTTGCCCAAAATCATAAAAAAAATAACAGGATTATTAACATTTACAAACAAAAATGTAAGAATGATGGTGGTTGCAGAGTAAATTTTATGATTTTCGAAAAACACGAAAAAAAATCAAAAATGTGGAATTGAAGATTTACAAAAACGGAAGTTTAGCCACAGATTATAGGATTAAAATGATTTGAAAATCTTTGAAAATCATAGCTGTTTCGGCGCCAAAAAAGCCACGAATTCACGAATTTAAAAATTGTTTAATCTTATATGAAAAATAAAATTAATCTCGCAAAGGCGCTAAGACGCAAAGTTTAAACACAACATTTTCATTTCGAAGCAGGAGACGCGAGCCATAGCGAACAGACGAAGTAAATCTTTGCCAGAAAATTGACAAAAGCCTATCATTAAAATTTATTATTCAGGCAGCAAATCATCTAAATCAGATGTTTTATAAAACTTAAGATCATTCAATTTCATGTATTTACAAATGAATTCTAAGGTTTCTATTTTTGTCTGATAATTTTCGGTTACATTTTTAACGGGTTTATGACCGCATAAAAGTAAAATTTTGTTGTGCTTTTTGGCATAATCCAGTAATTCTAAAACATACGGAATACTAAAATGTATATGACTATTATCGATATCAAAGGCAAATACTATTTTCGAATTACTAAAAAAACTGTCTTGTTTCTCCGGAGCTTCGCCTCCAAAAGCTCTTCCTCTAATAATTTTATAATCATTGGATAAAGCTTTATCAAGTGCGTCAGATCTTTCTCCGTATGGATAGGCAAATGTCGTAACATTAAAACCTAACTTTTTCATAGACACAATCATAGGATCTATTTCCTGTTGCATATAAGCATCGATTCCGTGTTGGTTTACAAATTTTACGGCATTGTAATGATGGTAGCCATGAGCTGCAATTTCGTGACCTTCTTTCTGCAATTGAAGAAGTTTTTTAATCTGAGGTTTTCCAATCGAATCTATTCTGCAAACATTAAAAGTAGCTTTCCAACCGTATTTTTTCAAAGCCTGATCGGCCTCGTACCATTCATCAACATACGCATCATCAAAAGATAAAATTACACCTGCTTTGTACGGTTTCGATTCTGGTTTTTGTTTTTTGGTTTCGCAGGAAAAAAAAGTTAAGAACATTAAAAACAGTATTATTTTAGTGTAGAATAGCTTCATATATTACTTTTTTATTTAAAAAAATTTAGGTTCCCGATAACCTTTACGGAATTTTAAAGATACCAATTTCTACATTACAAAAATTCAATTTATAGGCTACTATATTCTTTTACGATTCTTTGCTCACGGTGATACTTTTAGTTACTTTTATCACAACAAATTTGATCCTTATCCGGTTATGAATAAAGTATTATTAGTTGAAGATGATCCAAGAGTGGCTTCGTTTATTACGCGAGGACTTGAAGAACATCTTTATGAAGTTAAAACCATTACCAAAGGTTTTGATGCTATAAAAGAAGTGATGGAAAACGAGTATAACATTATTATTCTCGACATCATGCTTCCTGATATTACCGGATTTGAAGTTTGTGAAGTTTTAAGGAGCCGAAAAATAATTGTTCCGATCCTTATTTTGAGCGCGCTCGATACACCACACGAAAAAGTAAAAGGCCTGCAGGCCGGAGCCGATGATTATCTTGCCAAACCATTTTTATTTGAAGAATTATTAGCCCGAATAAACGCTCAGTTGCGTCGTGCCGAATTCAGTACCGGAATTCTCGATTTTCAGTCGTACGCCGGAGTCGAAATAAATATGAAAGAACAAAGTGCTGCCAGAGACGGCAAAGAACTAAATCTATCTTCGAGGGAATTAAAGCTTTTGATCTTTTTTATGAAAAACCGCGAGAAAGCCTTATCCCGAATTGAAATTGCTCAGGCGGTCTGGAATATCGATTTTGATACTACTTCAAATACTGTAGATGTTTATATTAATTATCTCAGAAATAAAATCGACAAGAACTTCCCTACTCCGCTCATTCATACTATAAAAGGAACAGGATATATGCTCAAACAAAAGAGTTATGAATCTTAAAAATAAATTAGCTGCCAATTCTACTTTGCTGTTTGCTTTTATAACCGGTCTTCTTATGGCCGGATCTTTCCTTTTGTTCAAAAGTCACATGAAGGATCTTTATTTTGATAACCTTGAAGATCACGCGATGACAACGGCTCTTTTTTATTTTGAAAAAGATGAAATCAAAGAATTTAACAGTCAACGTTACAAACAAATTGAACTTCAGTACAAACGCATCAACAACGAATCGATTCGGGTTTATGATACTAAAACAAACCAACTTTATGTACGCGATACTATTGATTTTGATTTAAGCGAAAAGGACTTAAAAAACATTAAAAAAGAAAAGCTGCAAACCTTTACAAGAGGCGACAGACAATTTGTGGGTTTATTTTATAAAGACAATCAGGGCGATTTTATTATTATCGTTTCCGGAATCGACCGTGCCGGCAATCATCAATTAGAGATGCTTGGAGTGATGTTTATTTTGTTTTATCTGGCCGGAATTCCTTTAAATTATCTTTTAGGAACTTTCTTAGCCAAACAAACTTTTCGTCCGTTTACAGAAGTAATTGCAAAAGTAAACACCATAACAACCGAGAATCTTCATTCGAGATTAGAAGTGCCGCAAACGAGTGGAAAAGATGAAATTAAAGAATTGGTTACTACATTCAATTATCTTCTGGAAAGATTAGAAAACGGCATCATGATTCAGAATAATTTCCTGAAAAATGCTTCGCACGAACTAAAAACGCCGCTTACTATTATTATAGGAGATCTAGATGTTTCGCTGCAGCAACCCAGAACAAACGCTCAATATGAAGAAATTCTAAAATCGCTGCGTAAAGACACCTTACATCTTAAAGCAACTCTCGAAGGTCTTTTGGTTTTATCCGGTCTTGAACTTTCTGAACCTCAACAAATGGAAACCATCAGAATCGATGAGATTTTATGGAATGTTCTTGAGAAAAAAGCTATCGAATATCCGGAATCTAAGGTTTCTTTCAATTTGAATGCGATTGCAGATCAGGAAGATTTACTTTCTATTTATGCCAATAAACACATGCTTTTTATTGCCTTATATAATATAGTAGATAATGCTATAAAATTCTCCTCTCCTGCTCCGGTTGCAATTTTTGCCCTTTCAAACAAAAATAAACTTGTCATTAAAATTACCGATCAGGGTCCCGGAATTTCAGATACTGATAAAGAATCTATATTCGATCTCTTTTTTAGAAGTGATAATACGCGCCATATTCAGGGACAGGGATTAGGGCTTTTTATCACGATGCAGATTCTTAAACTTCATAATATTCATTTAATAGTAGATTCTGAAATAGGAAAAGGTACTTCGTTTTCTTTAGTGTTTCCTTAAGAATTTAATTGTTGAGTATAATTAACAATATAAAAAACAACTTAATCACAATCATTGTCATCCCGAGGAACGAGGGATCTCCACGAGAAACTCCACAATCAAAATCGCCAATCTTTGTGGAGCTGCTTGCGGAGATCACTCGTTCCTCGGGATGACAAAAATGCGCAGACGAACCGTGTAAATCTTGGTGATCAAATTTAAAACATATAGAAACAAAGTAACCACAATCATTGTCATCCTGGAACGAGGGATCTCTACGAGAAACTCCACAATCAAAATCGCCAATTTTTGCAGAGCTGCTTGCGGAGATCCCTCGTTCCTCGGGATGACAAAAATGCGCAGGCTAACTTTAAAATATACTTTAGTGAAAACGTAGTTCATTCGGCTAAAGCCTCTTCTGTTGTACTTTTCTTTTCCATCCAACTAAAGTTGGACGCTATTCAATTTTATTCTAATTTGAAAATTATAATATTCCTAAAAACATCCAAAATCATATTTTTTTTAGTTGTAATAGTAGTCTTCAGAGTTATCACTTTTTACAATCGGTAACATTTACATAACACTCTAATCTTTTTCTAATCTACTTTAAATCTAGCTTTAATGTACTTATTTTTAGCATTTTACTCAAGTAACTGATTTTAAAGAGATAATTGCTTTTTCTTGAAATAATACATTCATAATCCTAACTTAACAATGAATTGTTTTATGATTTTAAGTTAACAAAAGCGTTAAATCCGATCGAAACAAAGGGAGTTTCTTTGTCAAATAAAAACTAAAACAACATGACAAAACTAAAACTCTTTTTTTCGGCATTCATGCTTCTTGTTATGGGGAACATTTTTGCTCAAATTACAACCTCATCTTTATCTGCAAAGGTTAGCGATGGTACAAGTCCGCTTACCGGCGCAGAGGTTACATTAACACATTTACCTACTAATGCAGTCTACAGAGCTGTAACAGATAAGCAAGGTAGATTTAGTTTCGAAAATTTAAATGCCGGCGGACCTTACGAACTTGAAATTAAAAGTTCAGAAACCAAAGATTATTCTAATGCACAAATACATTTAGCATTAGGCGACAATGATTTACCAACAATTGTAGTGGGTAAAACAGATAATAATGTATTAGAAGAAGTGGTGATTACAGGTTCTAAACCTTCTTCTAAAAATAACGGAACAAGTATTAATGAGAAAAAAATTAATGGTTTACCGTTGATCAACAGAGGGATTCAGGATGTTACTAAACTAGTACCTCAGAGTTCAAACAACTCTTTTGCAGGAACGAACTTTAGATACAACAACGTAACCATTGATGGTTCTATCAATAATGATGCAATTGGTTTTAGCCCGTCTTTAGGTGGTCAGTCCGGAACTTCAGGAATGCCTGGAAGCAGTACAAGATCTAACTCTATAAGTTTGGATGCAATACAGGATATTCAGGTTTATATTGCTCCTTACGATATTAAATTAGGAAACTTTTTAGGAGGAAGCGTTAATGCGGTTACACGTAGTGGTACAAATGAAGTAACAGGATCTATTTACAGCTACGGAAGAAATGCTGCTATTACGGGTCCTAATAATGCTGGTGACGGTTCTAAAATGCCAAATTCTTTTGGTGATTATCAAGTTGGTTTTAGATTAGGTCTACCTATCATCAAAGACAAATTGTTCTTTTTTACCAATATGGAATATGCCGAAAGAACAGATCCTTTGTTCTACAATGCAGGACAAACAGATTCTAACGGAAAATTGACTTCATTGGTTGATAATGCTACAGCAGAGCAAATTGCAAACTTTGTTAAAACAAATTACGGGTTTGATCCCGGAAGTTATGGTGCTTACAATAACTTTGCAAAAAGCCAAAAATTCTTCAATAAATTAGATTGGAAAATTAATGATAAACACGCTCTTTCGTTACGAAACAATACGGTTATTTCTCAGGCTTCGAACTTAGAGCGTGATGTAGCAAACTTCAGGTTTTCAAGCATGGATTTCACCCAAAAAAACCAATCTGTTAGTACGGTTTTAGAATTAAAAAGCCACTTTAACAGCCAATGGTCGAACTCATTCCTTGCAAGTTATTCGGCTATTAAAGATTATCGTGATCCAAAATCATCAAATGCCATGTTTCCTCAGGCAGAAATTGGTTACAACGGAGGAACAATATTCTTAGGAAATGATCGTGAAGCTACTGTTTTTAATATGAAACAAAATACAGCCGAAATCACAGATAACCTTACTTACAAAACAGGAAATCATACTTTATTGTTTGGTACGCACAACGAATTCTACGACATTAATTACGGATTTGTAAATGCGCTAAACGGAAGAGTTTCATACAAATCTCTTGCAGATTTCATGAATAAACTTCCTACTCGCGTTCGTGGCACGTATCCTTTTGACGGTTCTACAAGAGATGAAATCTTTAATAATCCTTATGCTAAATTCAAAGTAAATCTTTATAGCGTTTATGTACAGGATGAGATAAGAATTGGCAACAAACTTAAAGTGACTCCTGGTGTGAGAGTTGATTATACTGATTTGCCAAATAAACCAAAATTAAGCCCTCAGGTACAAAATTCTCCTGCTGATGCTAACTATGGTAATACTTACAGTTATACTCCTTTAAATCAAATTAGTAATAACTTTTTTACTACAGCATTAGTTTCTCCAAGAGTTGGATTTACCTATAATGTAGACGAAGATAAAACCCTTGTTTTAAGAGGTGGTTCTGGAGTATTTACAGGCAGAATTCCTTTTGCATGGTTAGGATATGCGTATTATAATGATGGTGTAGGTTACGGAAGTTATGACAAAAATAACCTTACAGCAGCTCAGGTTACAGCAGCCGGTGATCCATTAGCAACAGGCGGATTAAACGGTTATCATGATGCAACGCCAAAAGTTCAGGCCGATTTAGTAGATAATAAATTTAAAATGCCGTCTGTTTTAAGAAACTCTTTGGCTATTGATAAAATTATCGGTGGCTATAAATTTACAACCGAAGGTATTTATACTAAAGTAATTCGTGATCTTGAGTTTCAACAGGTAAATAAGACCGATAACCCAACTTATTTTTCTTACGATACCAATCACCAAATGCCAATTTATGCCGCAAACATAAATCCTGCTTTTTCTAATGCTTACTTATTATCAAATACTAATAAGGGATACCGATACAGCATTACTGAAATGGTTTCGAAATCATACGATTTTGGTTTGAATTTTATGGTGGCTTATACTTACGGAGATTCTCGTGACGTGACAAACGGAATTCGTAACTCTATGGAAAGTAACTTCCAAATGAATCAGTCATTGACTCCTAACGATCCTCAATTGGCCACTTCGAACTTTAATATCAAACACAGAATTGTGTCTAATGTTGGATATGCAGTAAAATTGGCTGACAACAATACTTTCTCTGCTAATGTGTATTTTAATGCGCAATCAGGAAATCCGTTTTCATGGGGATTTGTAAACTCAACCATTGCAGGCACAGGACAAGCAGCAGGTTTAGCTTATATCTTTAAAGATGCAGCAGAAGCAGCTAAATATATCGGTGTAAGTGCAGCAGGTGTTCCATCCGCTACAGCGGCTCAACAGGTAGCAGATTACGAAGCTTTCGTAAACGGAAACGATTATTTGAAAAGCAGAAGAGGAACATTCACACAAAGAAATGGTGATACTACTCCATGGAACATTCAGGCAGATTTGAAACTAACGGATGAAATCAAAGTTCAAAAAGTAGGTACATTCCAAATTTCATTTAGTATGGCCAATGTTGGAAACCTTATCAACAAAGATTGGGGAAGAAGCTATTTTGTTCCAAACACTTACAATTCAACAGCTAATCTTGGGTTAACAAAATCAGGAAACTTAGGCGGAGTTGCTACTGGCGATCCAACGTACACTTTCCAAAAACCTACGGCTACACCTTATACTATAGATCAATTGGCTTCAAGATTCCAAGGACAGCTTGGATTGAGATATTCGTTCTAAAGATTGTGTTTTATTTTTTTTATTTGTCCCCCAGTTTCACACCCTTATGAAACTGGGGGACTTTTTTTATTTAAAACTTAATTAAAAATTCCAATCTTTTAAATTCCAAATTCCAATTGTTGGTCTATAAATTTGTTGAAATTTGGATTTGGAATTTGGATTTTGGATTTTTTGGATTTTGGAATTTGGAATTTGAAATTTGAAATTTTATCCCTCCAGCGGTAAAATAAACTTAAAAGTACTTCCTTTTCCAAATTCACTTTCGGCCCAAATTTCGCCTTGGTGTTTTTTTATAAATTCACTGCAGAGTAATAATCCCAAACCATTTCCGCTTTCGTTTTCTGTTCCTTTCTGAATCACTTTGGCATTAATTTTAAAAAGTTTTTCTTTTATATTATCAGGAATTCCAATACCATTGTCCGTGATCGATACTTCTGCTTTTTGGTTTCTTTTTTTAATCGTGATACTAATTTCTCCTTGCTGATCCGTAAATTTAATGGCATTGGTCAGCAGATTTCTCAAAACAGTATCAATCATGTATTTATCGAGTTTTACTTCTATAATTTCGGTCGATTCAAACTTAAGATCTATGTTTTTATTTAATGCTGTATTTCTGTTAAGTGCTATGTTCTCCTCAATCAGGGTATTCAATACTACTTTTTTCGGACTGTATTCAATCATTCCCGTTTGTACCCGCGACCAGTCTAAAAGATTCTCCAGCAGCTTATAAATGTTTTTGTTCGATTCGTGGAGCATTCCTGTAATTTCCCTAATCTCTTCCCGACTGTAAGCATCAATTTCCTCGGCTAATATTTCTGATAATGCAACCGATGATCCCAACGGGCCTTTTAGATCGTGCGCTATAATCGAAAAGAATAAGTTTTTATCGTTTAAAAGCTTTTTGATTTTAAGATCTTGTTTTTCTTTTACCAGCAACAAAAATCCTACTGTACCAATAAGAGTGAGCAAAAACAAACTAATACTGTACAAACTGTCGAAAACACGGTACGAAAAAAAATATTCCTGCGGATTGATATAATTATAAACTGCACGTATGAAGATTAAAATTTCAAAAACAGCGTAGCCCAATAAATAAAACATCCGAAAAAGATTATTTCCTTTTTCTCTGAAATAATTAATTGTTGGCGGCAAAAAAATGGCAAAAATTCCCAGTGACATAATTACAATTCGGGTATTCACCTTACTCTCTAATAATGTTGCAATGTTAAAAACTGCTATTGCGACAATGGTTATGCCTATTTGCAAGCGATTACACCTTCTTGATTTTACTTTGAGCATCGATATCATCGCTATTGTTTCATAGCAGCATCCGCACAAAATGATAGAATTGGCAATATTAATAGAAATAAAATCTGGGATTATGTTTCTTAAAAAAATAAGAACCCAACCAATCGTCAGGGTTATTTTTCCGTAGCCAAAAATGTTTAATTTTCTTTTGTTTTCAATCGAAGCATACGAAAACGAATAACTAAAAATGAGAATGCAAATAAATAAGTTTCCCCAAAAATAAAGCAGGAAAACTGTTTTTGGATCCAGTGGTGAAAATTCAGGCATTATAGACTTTAGTAGGTTAAGAAAGTACACAAATATACAAATTCATGCTGTAATGTTATATTACACTGAGTTCATTGGTTATTAAACGATCTTGGTGACAAAATATTTCAAAATTTATTTCTGTTTTTATTTAAAACAAATTGAATTCATCTTTAAAGATTATAACTATTTTTATATTCTAAAGGAAAAATTGAATTGAAGCATTAATTAAAAACAGGATGAGAATAATGATTATGGGGGCCTCGGGAGCCGGCGCAACAACACTTGGCAATTCTTTCGTCAAAAATAACGATTGTTTTTTGCACCTGGATTCTGATGAGTACTTTTGGGAAAAAACAGATCCTCCTTTTCAGGAAGCAAAACATTATGAGGAACGCAATTCCTTATTCGAAACCGATTTTTATTCTCAGGAGAATGTAGTCGTTACCGGTTCTATATTTCGTTGGAAAACAGATTATAAAGATCTATTTGATCTTGTTGTTTTATTATATATTCCGCAAGAAATCAGATTGCAAAGATTGGCTGAACGGGAGATCTCAAGATATGGAAATAAAATTTTATTCGACGAAAAATTAAATGCAAAATACAAGGCATTTCTAGCCTGGGCTGCCGAATATGATTTGGAAGAAAATACCACCAGCAGAAGTTTTAAGCAGCAAAAACAATGGATGGAGGAAGTAAAATGCGCGACTTTATTTCTGGAAGGTGATCTAACGGTAAAAGAAAGACTTGAGGTTTTACAAACCTATATTCGATAAATCAATTATAAACTTACGTATCTATTAAAAAGATAAAAATTAAGAGAATATAGTAAGCTCATGTTCCAGAAAACTTTCCATTGTATAATCGGCTAAGCTTAAATTGAGATCTTCATTTCCGTTTGTAAACGCAACGACTTTCATACCTGCCTTTTTTGCGGCCATCATTCCCGAATAAGAATCTTCGATAACAATGCAATTTTCAGGCTCGATTCCTAATTCTTTCGATGTCATTAAATATATAGCGGGATCAGGTTTTCCTAATGGTACAAATTCTGCCGAGAAAATGATATCAAAATAGTCAGCAATACCCGCTTTTTCTAACACTACAGGTATTATTTTATAAGGAGAATTTGTTGCGAGACCTATTTTAAAACCATTGTCTTTAAGTTTTTTTATAAAAGATTCGATACCATTTATTTCGCTTCCATCCTGCTCTACCAAGTGCATTACTCTCGTGACCACCATTTCTTCAACCTCTTCCAGGCTTTTACTTTCCCAGGGAAATTTTTCATACCAAAACTTTGTTACTTCTACAGTTGTCATTGTTTTGGTTCGATTGGTAAATTCTGCATTTAATGTAACTCCAAGTGACGAGAAAACTTCAAATTCAGCTTTTTGCCAAAACGGTTCCGAATCAATAATTACACCATCCATGTCGAAAATAACTGCTTTCATAAAGTATTGAAATTTGAGTTTGGTAGAATTCTGGTTGAGCTGCAAAAATAAATCTTTTTAATTTTAGAATTGAAAAACAAAAGGATTAAAGCTAAAAAGTATTTCTCAATATTTTCCAACTAAAATCAAAAGTGCATTACTATTCATATGATATAGCTATAAACCGACTATAAGTATTCTCTTTTCTGCTTATTAAATAATAATTTCATAATAACTCTGTTTTACTGATAGTTACAATATTAATTTTGTAAATTTATTCGTTCAAATAAACGAAATCCGTTTCTACTAGCCTAAAAAAATATTTCTTCATTACGTTATTCAATAAAATCATCTTTTGTACTTGAATAATGAATCCGCATAATTTTATTCGTTACCCATCAAAATTTATCTGACATTAAAAATAGGTTTCATGACAGGAAATAGTCGTTCCGTAACATCTTTTTCTGGACATAGGTAACAGATATCTAATTTTAAAACTGATTAAATAACAGCCATTAATTAATGAAGCATTTTACTGAAGTATAAATTCTAAGTTTTTTGCTTTTTAATAGTTTCTGTTCCAAATCTAAAATATAGAATATTATTTACAAAAACAGGTAGAAACACCTGTAAATAAGATACTTATAAAAAGTACATTAGCATTCTATTAAAAAGTTTTTTTATAAAATATAGAATCAAATACAAAAACTAAATCTAATCATTAACTAATTAAACTACTAACTATGGATGGAACAGTAGGAGAAATCCGCCTCTTTGCGGCATCATATGCACCCAAAAACTGGTCATATTGTAATGGGTCATTAATTGCAATCAGAAGTAACACCGCACTATTTTCTATTTTAGGAACCTCCTATGGTGGTGATGGTACCACTACATTTGGTTTACCAAATCTTGCCGGGCGTGTAGCGTTGGGCGTTGGCCAGGGACCTGGCTTGTCTAATTATGTTATAGGCGAAATGAGCGGTGCAAATAATATTACTCTGACAATTGCAGAAATTCCCCCTCATACTCACGCTTCAAGCGGAACTGTTTTAGTTCCGGCTTATTCAGACGAAGGGGATACAAACGTTCCAACTGGAAATGTTCTCGCTGCTAAAGCAACGATGTTTAGTACTGTGGGTGCAGATACTGCTTTGAAACCAGTAGCTTTTAATGTAACAACTGCTTTAACTGGCAATGGTCAGCCATTATCGCTCAATCAGCCTTCATTAGGCATGAATTACATTATCTGTATGTTTGGGACTTTTCCTCAACGCCAGTAACTCATCTAACTACATTTTTTAACTTTTAAAATATTATCATGGAAGGAACGATAGGAGAAGTACGTCTATTTGCTGGCAATTTTGCACCACTATATTGGCAGTTTTGCGACGGCCGTTCAATTAGTATAGCAGAATATGAAGCCTTATATGCTTTAATAGGTACAACATACGGAGGAGATGGAGTACAGACATTTAATCTTCCGGATCTGCGAAGCCGCATTCCGATTGGAACAGGGCAGGGACCTGGTTTACCAAACGTAATACTTGGTCAGGCTGCTGGTTCAGAAACAGTCACAATGAACACAAGTCAGATGCCGGCACATATTCATTTAGGTAATCCAGCTACTCTTGCTATTCCGGCTTATACAGGAACCGACGTTTCAGCAACACCAACAGGTGCAGTACTTGCAGGCTTAACAGGAGCTTATTCAACTTTAGGATCTGATACCAATTTAAAACCCGAAACTGCACCAGTAACACTTGCACCAACAGGTCAGGGTAATGCTTTTAGTATTATGCAACCCTTCCTCGCTACAAACTATATTATATGTCTAGAAGGTATTTTTCCAAGTAGAAATTAATCTTAAAAACACAAATCATGGACGGAACAATGTCAGAAATTCGCTTATTTGCACCAAACTTTGCACCAAAAAGCTGGGCTTTTTGCTATGGGCAAACATTACCAATAAGTACAAATCAAGCACTCTTTAGTCTTCTGGGTACAACCTACGGCGGTAATGGTGTACAAACCTTTATGTTACCTGATTTTCGCGGACGTGCTCCAATGGGTACAGGACAACCATCAGGTAATATCACTCCATATGTTGCGGGACAAATACAAGGAACAAATTCGATAACTGCTACCTCTTTAAATTTACCTGCTCACAACCATATTGGTACGGGTTCTTTTAGTATGCCTGCGCTTTCAGACGGAGGTGATAGTGGGCTACCAACAGGAAATACCCTCGCCTCTTTAGACGGACTTTATTCTGCTCAACCTGCTGCTAGTGCCATAAAATCGATTCAGGTTCCCGTTACAGTAAATCCAACAGGAAATAACCTGCCTATACCAGTTCAGCAACCCTACTTGGGAATGAACTATATAATATGTCTATACGGAATATATCCTTCAAGAAACTAAAACAATAAAACCAAGGGTGACTTAACGTTTATTCGTTACGCACCCTTACCAAATAAAATCTTATGAATATAGGTTTACTTTTGCCCCGATCTGTACTTTACCCTTCGATCTCTTTTGATATAATGGACGGATTAAAAGCGGGTCTGAAAAAATTAGATTTTGATGAGGCACAAGTAGTAACGACCAGTATTGGGGTTGCTGCAAAAAGCGAAGATATTTATGCCAGTTGCGAACAGCTATTATTTAATGGCAACGATGTAATAGTAGGATATATGAATCCTGTTTCGGCCGAGTTTGTTCAGCCTCTTTTTGAAAGCTCCGGCAAAACACTTATTGTGCTGGATAGTGGTTATCATTTTCATTCCTTTGAGGGAAAATTACCCAATGTTTACTTCATCTCCTTGCAAGGTAGCTTGTGTTCGCGTTTAATTGTGCGTAAAGCATTAGCCGAAGGTCAAAATAATTTTGCCTTTACCTGTTCTTTTTATGATGCCGGTTACCGATCTCCTTATGCTTATGCAATTGCAACAGAAGAAAAAGGGGCATCCATTACCTACAATCATATTACGCCTTTACTAAAGGCAGATTTTACTTTAGAACCGCTGGCTCAACATCTTGAAAATAATAAAGACGTTGCTTTATTAACTTCTTTTTGTGGAGATATGCTGGAAGATTTTTTCAGGGAAGCAGCAAAATTTGATAGTACTTCATCTTGCAAAACTTACGGAAGCGGTTTTACTGCCGAAGAATTGTGGCTGGATAAAATACCTTATCCCGGATATGATTGGAATTGCTCAATTCCGTGGTCATTAAAAATACAATCACCGGAAAATATTGAATTTGTAACCACAATGGAAAACATTAAGGCAGATAAAGCGAATGTTTTTTCTCTATTAGGATGGGAAGCAGCTTTATTTATAACAGCAATGAAAAAACAATCTATAGATGGCCTTATCGTAAATTCTCCTCGAGGTGCAGTATTCATGAACCCTAATACAGGTTTTTCAGAAGCACCTGTTTATTATGCTACAGTGACAAAAAATGAAAAAACAGGGAACTGCCATTTAGAAAACATTCTAGAAGTTACTGATTTCGAAGAAGAACGAGAAAATTTACAGCAAAATATAAATGCTATAAAAGATACGCTTACTAATTCCTGGCTTAACGCTTATGCTTGTTTAGAATCATGAATACCAACCCAGACATAGTTGTTTTATGTAACCATCGTATGGCATTTCCTGCTATACAAACTCTTCATGCTATGGGAAGATTGTCCAGCATAGCAATCCCGGCACATAATGAAGATATAAAAGACTTTTGCCTGCAATTTGCTTCTCAGACTGGTATCACTTTAGTTTTACTTGAAAAAGAAAAACTGAAAACCCAGTTACAGGAATTGACAAGTAACAAGCCGATAAAACATATTTTTACGATGACATTTCCATGGAAAATACCGGAAGAAATTATACAACGACATCCAAACTTGTTCTATAATTTCCATTACGGACTTTTACCTGAAATGCGGGGATCTGATCCTGTTTTTGAATCTATCCGACAACAGAAAAAAGAAACTGGAATCACGGTTCATGTTATTGAAAAAGAAATTGACAATGGTGCCATTATATTAAAGAAGGTATTACCAATAAATATGCCTGTTACGCATGGATTATTGTGTACCAATTTATCTTATCTGGGCACACAAATTATACCTGAATTATTGGCTTTACTTGAAACTAATACAAAAGGAATTCTGCAAGAAGAAACACAATCTCATTATTATAAAAGACCCAATGCCACAGATGTATGCATCAATTGGAAAAACCAGGATGCAAAATCGATCGAAGCGTTAATAAGAGCCTGTAACCCTTGGAACAAAGGCGCTTATACCCAATGGAATAGATGGAATATTCGTATTCTCGAAGCTTCTCTAACAAGTTGCAAATCAGAACAATCAAAAAACCCCGGAACTATTTTAACCATTAATGAAGAAAAAGGACTCATTGTACAGTGTTATAACAACACACAACTTCGTATAAATATTGTTTATACGGATGAAGCATTTATGAGTGGGCACAAGTTGCTCATTTTTGGCTTAAAAAATGGCGAGCAATTTGCCTCTTTATAATTTAACTCATTTATTATGAAACATTTTTACTCTAAAATTAAAAATTGTATCAATGTCGCCTTATTCTTAGGGATATTTCTGCAAAGTTACTTAGCTAATTCGCAAACGACTTTAGCAGCCGGCGATATTCTTTTTACCGGATATGATGCAACTGTTACACCGGCTGCTAATGCTAGTGATTCATACTCATTTGTATTACTTACTCCTATTTCTAATGGTACAGTAATCAGTTTTAGTGACAGGGGGTATACGGGTAGCGGCTGGATCGCCGCAGGTCCGACCGAAGGAACTGTCACCTGGACCTCAAGTGGTGCACTCGCTATGGGTACAGAGATCTTAATAAAAGGGCTTACAGCCTCTGTTTATGACCCGGGAACGACTAGTTTAGTAGCAAATGGCACTGTAACCCGTACAGAAGGAACCTTTTTGTATGGATTGTCGTTATCTACTGTAGGGGATCAGATTATTGCCTTTCAAGGTGGTGTTGGTTCCATTTCTGCAGGTGGAGTTACTATATTAACAGGTCTGAGTTATTCCAGATGTGATGGTAGTAGTACAGCCGCAACCTGGGACTCAACTACTACATGCACAATAGGCCCCAGCACATCTGTAAAACCTCCAGGTCTTGGGGCTAATGGCTTTTATCTTGGGGCGCCTACTATATCACAATCGTCAAAATTTATCGGGACAGGGCCTTTCGCTAATGCTGCTGCTATTAAAGCTGCGGTTTTAAACTCTGCGAATTGGGAAACTTCTACAACAGCACTTATAATGCCTTCAGCTGCTCCATTTGTAGGTGTTCCGCCAGCATTTACAGGAAATCCTTCCAATTCATCAATATGTATTGGCGGTAATACTAGTTTTGCAATTACGGCAACTGATGCCACATCTTATCAATGGCAGGTAAATCCCGGTAGCGGATTTGTAAATGTTACAAACGATGCCATTTATTCTAATGCTACTACCAATACTTTAACTATAACAGGCGCAACTGCCACAATGACCGGATACCAATACCGATGTACTGCTTTTGGAGTAGGTTCAGTAAATTCTACTTCTGCAACATTAACTGTATCTAATATTTCTGTTTCTACAACAACACAGATAAATGTATCTTGCAAGGGTGGTACCAATGGTTCTGTCACTTTACTTGCTTCTGGCGGAATTGGACCTTATACCTATTCATCATCACCTGCAGGTATTTCAAGTGGTATGGTAACGGGATTAGCAGCCGGAACTTATACGGTTACGGTTACAGATAATATTTTATGCAGCAAAACACATACAGTTATTATTACAGAACCTTTATTGGCACTTAGCGGAACTGCTTCTACAACTCCGGTTTCTTGTTTTGGAGGTTCTAACGGAACTGCTACAATTACAGCTTCTGGAGGAACACCTAACTATACTTATTTATGGTCGAATGGAGCTACCACAGCTAAAGCAACCGGATTAATAGCAGGAACAAATTATAGCGTAACTATTACAGATTCTAAATCTTGTTCCTTTACGGTAAACAATATTGCCGTGGGACAACCGGCTGCTATCGTTGACGGAACAGCAACTACTACTCCAGTTTCTTGTTTTGGAGGAACGAATGGTACTGCTACAGTTGTAGCTACTGGAGGTAATTCAAGTTATACTTATGCATGGTCACCTTCAGGAGGAACTGGAGCTATTGCTTCGGGACTTGCTGCAGGAACTTATAGTGTTGTTATAACAGATTCTAAAGGTTGTACAAAGACTATTTCCGGAATTGTTGTGGGAGGACCTGCATCAGCTCTTACCGGAACTACAAGTACAACACCTGTTTCTTGTAATGGAGGAACTAATGGTACTGCAACTGTTACTCCAATAGGCGGCACTTCAACTTATACTTATTTATGGTCGAATAGTGCTACATCTGCAACAGCTTCAGGGCTTGCGGCTGGAAATTACAGTGTAACGATTACAGATGCAAATTCATGTACCTTTAATATAATCAATATTGCAGTAACTCAGCCTCCTGTATTAAACGGAACTCCGGCTGTAACAAATGTTTCTTGTAACGGAGGATCTAATGGTGTTGCTTCTATTATTGCATCTGGAGGTACTCCCGGATATACTTATTTATGGTCTAATGGAGGAACAACTTCTGCTATTACCGGACTTGCTGCCGGAACTTACAGCGTAACGATTACAGATGCTAAAGGTTGCACAAAAATTATAAATAATATTACAGTAGGTCAGCCATCAGTATTAACGGCATCACAAGGTGCAGTAAACAATGTAAGCTGTAACGGCGGATCTAACGGTTCTGCAACGGTTTCGGTTTCTGGAGGAATTCCCGCATATACCTATTCATGGTCGCCTTCTGGAGGTACTGCTGCAACTGCAAGCGGACTTTCACAAGGTACTTACACTGTAACGGTTACGGATGCAAACTCCTGTCAGACTACTCAAAGTTTTACGATCTCAGAACCTGCACCATTTTCTGTAACAACGTCTCAAACTGATATATTATGTAACGGAGGTGCAACAGGATCTGCAACTGTAAATGTAACAGGCGGAACTGGTGCTTACACCTACTCATGGGCTCCATCTGGAGGTACTGCTGCAACTGCAACAGGACTTACGGCAGGAACTTATACAGTAACAATACAAGATGCGAACTTATGTCAAACAACACGAAGTTTTACTATTATCCAGCCAAGTACATTGGTTGCTACACCAATTTCGCAAACTAATATAGGATGTCGTGGAGAAGCTACAGGATCTGCAACAGTAAATGCAACAGGCGGAACTGGAGCTTATACTTATTCATGGGCACCATCTGGCGGCACTGCTGCAACAGCCACAGGACTTACTGCCGGAACTTATACGGTAACAATAAAAGATGCGAACTTATGTCAAACAACGCAAAGTTTTACAATTACACAACCAGCAGCAATTCTTTCTGCAAGTACTGCATCAACTGGTGTTAGTTGTTTTGGAGGATCAAACGGAGTTGCTTCTGTAATAGCATCAGGAGGAACACCAGGATATACTTATTTATGGGCACCTCTTGGAGGTACGTCGGCGACTATTAGCGGAAGACCTGCAGGAAATTATACATGTACAATTACAGATGCAAACGGATGTACACTTGTAAAAAACATTACAATTTCGACTCCTACTCAAATAATTGCAACAGCCTCTAAAACTGATGTTTCATGCAATGGAGGTAGTAATGGTACAGCAACTGTAAGCGTATCAGGAGGAACAGCAGGATACACATATTCATGGTCTCCAACTGGAGGAACTGCTGCAACTGCATCAGGACTTGCGGCGGGAACTTATACTGTAACTATTACAGATGCGAACACGTGTCAGACTACTGCAAATGTTACTATTGGTCAACCTTCAGTTTTAGCTGCAACAACAGCAAAAACCGATGTACTTTGTAACGGAGGAGCAACCGGAACAGCTTCAGTAAATGTTACTGGAGGAAATG
>Ga0247812_10000582_pt1 | contig 22402 bp, 20 predicted proteins | sample UWRJL149409B1_FD_178011 | JGI IMG/M metagenome (GOLD analysis project Ga0247812, IMG submission 178011) | Plant litter microbial communities from Arlington Agricultural Research Station in Wisconsin, United States - UWRJ-L149-409B-1 | ecosystem: Environmental > Terrestrial > Plant litter >...
ACCAGGTGATTCCCGGGTTCACCCTCTCCTCAATGGTTCTCTCTTTGAAGTACGCATCTCCGAGTGCCATACCAATAATCTCCCCAGTTTCAGTGTCTACACACTTGATTGTATGCTGTTGGGCACTGTGGTGCCAGTATGCCAGAGTGTGTTTCGCATGTTCTGCCTGGAATTCCTCGTTGATTCCACCTGGGAAAAGTACTCCCAACATCAACTCGGCCATGGGTTCACCCTTGAATGCACTGAAATATACATCGTATATCGCCCGAATATCTGGAATTAACGCAGGAAGAATCACGAGACCCATTGCTAGGATAGAAGCTGTGGTCGCTAGCCAGATAGTGTTTGAGTGAGGGTTGGGAGTAGCTTTGCTAGATAAATCACTCTATATCAAGTGTGTATAACTAAAAGACTGATGGTGGGCCTGCCTATTGGGGTTTCAATGCTATCTATACTTCTCAATCCTGGTTTTAACCGAGCTTCATACTTTTAGAGGCAGGTGGCTTTGTTCAAGCCGTGTCTTAACTCTGGGTACACTCACGAGCCACGATATTCCACCTTGGCATCTCCTGTGCAGGAGTTTTTTGAAATGGGGTTTCTGATCAGCTAAATCAGACCACGCCGTCGGGTTGTACGCCAAAACAAGATTTTCAAGCACACCCCCGTCTTGTAAGATGCTGAAGGACGCTGTGCTCATCCTGTTTGGCTGTCAATCAAATTGCTCGAACTAGTTGCCATACAGTAGCTTCGGCTAAACTACTAGCCATTTTTATCTAAAATGGGAGCTCGGACGTTTGACTCCCTTGTATAGCATAGTATAGTACAGTACAGTACAGCTCGGGTCGATGGTAATTAAGTAGAAGTCTTTAAGCTAAGAGTAAATAAAGTGCCTTAGCCACTTTTCGGTGGAAATGTTTGGTCACCTCTGGTCAGTATGAACCAACCATCCTGGTTCTCGGAATCCGGCACCAAATAGGGAAGCATTTCAAATTTCAAAATGTGTACCTAGGTGGGCCAATAAGTTGGTGATTTTATACCGCTAACAGTTTAGTTCGTACCAACGATGATTGAACACCGAGGTGTGAATAGCCAGACAAGGTTTCGCTTTATCCAAGCCTGCATCGACATGAGCGTTACATTACATGCCGGGCGTTCCGGACAGTAAAAGTTATCTTATCAGATCCGCCAACCTCCCCTGCTGCCAAGGGAATCCGCAGGAAACCGAGGTTATCTGATTGTAATATCCCGGCAGCAGGGCCCATCCCTAGCATAGCAGCTTACATTTGAGTACATATGAGTCAGAGTCTTCTAGTTACGCGAGTGCTGTGCATTATAGGCACAAGTTCTTAAATATGTAAATTATATGAGAAAACCCAAATTGGAAAAAGCTTAACATTATTGAGACCTAGATCAACTAGTCCATATTGTAAAGTCATCGCTTAATATCCTCTTCCTCTTTCTCAGGGCAAGTCAAATCATACTTGATGTAGCACATGTGTCAGGCATGAAACGACGGCTACACAGCCTTGGTATTACCAAGAGTGACTAGAACAACCCGTGAATCCACCGAAAACCGGTGTATAGTGCACAGAAGATGTTGTGCTGTCTCATGGGCACTGCCTTCAAACCGATATCTCCATTTGGTAGATTTTATCTCCGATTAACCTGGCTTTGATAATACCCTTCACATCCCTTGATGGAAAGCCGTTCAATCATCTAAACTCATTCTCTGTCTTTGTGCTCCCACGTCAGAAGAAGGCTATTATTTCAACATGGAAATGAAACCGGCATTTGCCTCTTGGCTGGACAAGAAACTCCTTTTCGCTCAACTTGTTGGTTATGTAGTCACTCAGCTTTGGGACATGCTCTCGCGGCCTGGCAAAAAAATTCTGATCCGCCGCCGCAGTCTGCGGAGCAGAAAGCTAGATGCTAGGGAATTCGATTCTGAAGCTAAATCAAAGTCTATCGTTATCATTGGCGGTTCTTTCTCAGGCTACTTCGCCGCATCATTAATCGCGAGTACGTTGCCGTCAAATAGCCCATATCAAATTGTTGTTATCGAGCCAAACAGTCACTTTCATTTTACATGGGTGTTGCCTCGATTTTGTGTTGTACCGGATCATGAGCATAAGGCATTTATTCCGCATGGGCCGTATCTTGCTAAGTACAAGAACATCCGTTGGGTACGAGACAAAGCCGTGGCAATTGATGCTACCAGTTTAAGATTGAGGGACAGTGGGGAAATCATCCACTACGAGTTTCTTATCATTGCCACAGGGTCTGATGGAGGTGGAGGGCTGCCTTCACGCGTGGGCTCCGAAGAGAAGGCAGTGGGAATGCAGCTGGTCAGGGAAGTACAAAAACGTATCGCGGACTCACAGAATATTGTGGTTGTAGGAGGTGGTGCTGTAGGAGTAGAAATTGCCACTGATGCGAAGGATAAATATCCAGGAAAGAATATTGTGTTGGTACACTCTCGTCAAGCTGTGATGCATAGATTTGGACCTGAGCTGCAAACCGCCGCTCTCATGGCATTGGAGGACCTTGGAGTAGATGTGATACTTGGCGAAAGAGTTACAGGAGAAGATATACAAGCTGGTTCTGTGCTCCTCACATCAGGGAGAAAGATTGCTTGTGATTACCTAGTAAAATCCCCCGTTCCCAAGCACTACGAAGGAAAATGAACTAAGCCACATATAGGTCAAATGCGGTGGCCAAAGTCCTGCTTCTCAAATTCTACGGGAGCTTGCTCCTGACTGTATTTCTGAATCTGGACACATCAGAGTGAAGCCCACCATGCAGATTATGAATCAGAAGCTTCCAAATGTGTATGCATGTGGCGATGTTGCAGATACCGGGGTTCGCAATCCTAATTCGAGGGCAGCAATGTCGCAAGCAAAGATTGCGGCGGACAATGTTGTTCTTGCTTCCCTAGGAAAGCAACCAAGCTACACATACGAACACCACTGGGCGGAGAGTGTAATTAAACTCACTCTTGGGCTGGTAAGAAGAACAACTCCCCCATCTTTACATACCTTCCGATTAACGAAAGGCACAGGATAAGTCGGTGATGCATTTCGGAAACAACCAAACAGAATTGTTGTTTCATTCGAAGGAGAGAAAAATTGAACTCATGGCAGGTCAAGCCTGGAGTCATTGGGGAGCAAAACCATATGAAGATACGGACTGAAAGGAGAAGTCTTGCAACAAATTTGCTTCTAACTTAGATGCTGTTGAATAAACACAATTTCGTTTACTGTAATTTGATCTTCCTACAATATGGTTGAGTTGAATGAATCTTCATTGAGTACCATGATGATATGCCGTAGCATTTTTCAAGTAAAGTATTAGATATATACAAATCAGTCTGCTATTGAGTCAGGCTTCTAGTTTACCATAAACTTGGAATTTATCCCGTATTTATTCTATATCCACATAAAAGCGCCGATGCTTAAAATCATCATTGCACCCCCCAAAAACTGGTCTGCACTATTTATCATGCCCGAACTGGGCGGTGTTGAGCTTGTCGCTGCTGCTGCCCCACCGTTTGTTGGTGTCACAGAAGTCGAGGCATTCATGTTGAATCCAGGCGATGTGGTAGATGGGAGCACTGTCGCACTCGTCGAAGCTCCAACAGGTGGCGCAGTGGAAGTACCAACAGCGATGCCACTAATCGATAAATCTAGGGGAACTCCATATCCAAAGCAAAGATCTTCTGCAAATTGGGCAGTGACTATAGAGAACGTTAACCATTTATAAATCTTCAAGAGGAAGACTACGTGTGTTACAAACCTTCCACTTCTGCCGGGTTGCAGACTCCTGGTATCTCAGCCAGCAAGCCTTTGACGAATTTGCTATTGCTGCAGATACATGTAATATCCGTGAGGGGACAACCAGAGTTGGTGATTGCGTTGAGAATCGGCTGCTGCGCACACTGGGGCAATGAGGTGATATCTTGAGCTGCAGTGAGAGCAGTCAAGACGAGCAGGGAGATGGCAGTAACAGGTTTCATCTTGAAAATTGATCGTTGGCAATTCCGTTTGGTTTTGATGCAATAAGGATGGGTGAATCTGATAACAAACACGGGCAGCACGGGATTTCAAAGGATGTTATCATCCTAAACTCCGGGAGATCATCTTCTGTATGTTCAGCTGCAAAACAGACCGGTGCCCTTGTAATCGTACTATAATAGTTTGTCCGTGTCATAGAGTGCGGGTTATCATTTTAGTATTAAGCTTGAACAGACAGACATGCCATACAAACAGAGGCTAACCTGAGTTAGAACTCCCAAACTAGCAGGTGGTTTCGATAGTTCTTCGGTCATCGAGACCTCTGCACTCATTTCTCTTGCCTGTGATCAATTGAATTTTTAATTGAACCTGGACCGACCTTCCTGATTTTCCCGCCAAGGTTCAAGCTTCTCTAAGCGAGTATTGGCCCGAGCCGTGTGAGCTCTTAGCTCGATCTGATAACACAAAGCGTTATACGAGCTGCATATCCACCCTGTTGCTCAGCCCTAGCGTTGATCTGATAACTTTATTTGTGCCTTTCTATGGGTCTGCATGATGTTAACGCTAGTTCGGCATCTGGAAAATTGTCGTTGGCCGTGCACTACTCATGTAATTTGGCAAGTTGGCCACTGCTTGGATTGGGTGTGGTTAGCAAAAACAAATCTCTGGATATACAATGAATGTATTAAGACATGTAGGCAGCAAAGTTATGAATAGCCTTGTTAACACAAATGTGACTAGAAGACCTGCCGGCTTTTCTTTCTCGCGAACTGGTACGTAAAATCTTCATCTTGAAATAGAAAGGACAGCCGAGCATGGCAAACAAATCATTGTTGCCTCCGGTTTACGGCACAGGGATATCTTCAAGTTAGGAAAATGCAGCGAAAGAATGCTTCCATCCCTGCCAAGTACACGCCGGTCTTAGCTGCCGAGTGGACAAACAAGATAATCTCTTTGGAGAAAGTTTGACAAATAATTAGCTCCAGTATTACGGAGTATACAGAACGTCAACACTTGCCAACTTTTTGATCTTTGTCTGAATTGCATGATTTGTGCAGCGCATCTGATATCTTTGAAGGCTTCATGTTTCGTTTGAAAAGATCATAGTGAGAACATAAGCTAGTGTGGTCCTCTTCAACTGCTTGTGCGCTGATTATATTCATTATGCTATTCTTCTCGAAACTTAGCAAACCTGAAAGGAGTGCTACAATTGAGCATCCCCAACAAGATCTTGAGAAGACTGACCACAATGACGGCGGAAGTAAGGCCATCTCTGATGGGAAGACAGGGCCAGTAGATGTTTTTGGTGTGGTCGACAATGTTCAAGCCGGTGTTCAAGCGATGGAAGCGGCGACCACTGTTTGGACCAAAGGCCATCTGATTACAGCATACATAATGTACGTAGAGCAGAGGCAGTATCCTGTTTTTACATTTCGGTTCTAACCTTAGTCAGGATCTGGCTAATATATTTCATTGCCTCAATGGAAGAAGTTGTACTTCGGTCCCTTAACCCATACGTTACCAGCTCATTCTCTCGGCATAGCCTGACTGCTGCTACGGGAATTATGGCTAGCATCATAGGAGGACTCAGTAAGATCCCACTTGCGAAAATACTAGACACCTGGGGGCGACCACAGGGCCTGGCCTTGACGCTTTTCATTTGGGTCATTGGGTATATCATGATGGCTGTCTGCAATGGAGTTGAAACGTATGCGGCTGCACAGGTATTTTCATCTGTGGGGTAGGTCACTTCCTTCTCTCTGGGAAAAATTACTAAGACAAAAGCCAGCTCTCAAGGTGTAAGCTATTGTATGACAGTTTTCATTGCCGATACCTCCTCTCTGAAGAACCGGTCCCTGATGTTGGCTTTCGCTACCTCGCCATACATTATCACGACTTGGGTTGGTGGTCCCGTTTCAAATAGTATCGTACAAGGTCCAGGATGGAGATGGGGCTTTGGAATCTTCAGCATCATTGTTCCGGTAGTAGTCTCTCCTCTTTGTGCGCTCTTTTTTTGGAACAACCGCAAAGCGAAGAAGGCCGGACTACTGCCAGCCAAGAGGCGCAGCTTCAATATTGGAACCATCAAACAATATGCCATTGAAGTTGATCTCTGCGGGATAACTATCCTCGCAGCTGGAATGGCACTCTTCTTGCTACCTTTCAGCATATGGTCGTACCAAGCGGAGCAATGGAAGTCAAATATGATTATATGTATGATCATATTTGGCGGCTTGTTGCTTATAGTCTTTGTCTTGTACGAAAAGTATTTCGCCCCAGTGACGTTCATTCCATTCGAGCTTCTGACAGACCGAACGGTTCTTTTTGGGGCTGTCTACTTCTTTTTCATCTTCTTCGGCGCAGCGATTTGGTCAAGCTACTTCTTTTCTATGTGTCAAGTCGTATATGGCTTGAATATCACGGCAGCCAGCTATGTCAGCAATATTTATCGAGTTGGATCCTGTTTATTTGCCCTCATTGTAGGTGTATTGATTCGCTGGACAGGGAGGTTCAAATGGCTGGCCGTATATTTTGCCGTTCCTCTCATGATGATAAGTACGGGTTTGATGATTCATTTCCGGCAACCAGGTACCAAAATCGGGTACATTATCATGACGCAGATCTTCAATTCATTCGCAGGTGGCACGATTGTGATATGTGGAGAAATGGCTATGATGGCGCCTTCGGATCACCAACACATCGCAGTCATCATCGCCATTCTGAACTTGTTTTCTAGCGTTGGCAGTGCTTGTGGGTCAACCGTTTCTGCCGCAATCTGGACCAGCAAATTTAGATCCGCTCTCAAGAAGCACCTGCCACCCGGAGCCAATTTTGAACGCATTTATGGTTCAATTATCTCTCAAATGATCAATCGACCAGGAACTCCAACACGAGAGGCTATAAACCGGTCATATGGAGATGCTCAAAGATATATGTTGATTACAAGCACCTGTCTGTTTGTGGGAGCCTTAGTATCTGCAGCTCTGTGGAGAAACATCCGCATTAAGAGCATAACACAGGTCAGAGGACGGGTTGTCTAGAATGCGTTACAGACACCCGATGTACCTTTGACTACACTAACTCGAAACATAGTCTGGAGGCTATCAAAAGAAAGCCTCAACTCACACGCAAGGAAATAGGATGGTGGCCGAACCTTTAGAGGAGCGTGTTGCAGCTATGTAGCCAATCCCGAATTGAGAGCGTAAAAGGGAGAACATCAAAGCGCGTAAACAGACTCAAATAGTAAAATGATGACGGTTAAGGCGGAATGAAACTTCTCTCTACTTTAATACTTCTCATAGATTCTTAAATGCTTTGATTGCATTTCTTTTGAGTCAATTTTCGACGTGTGTCTCCCCTAGGACTATTCGCCGAAACTCCTACAGTGTGTAACTCGGAAGGACTGTTCACTGCTCTACTTGATGTTCCTTCTCTCTTCTGCGCGGTGCTTGTTTTAGTTGGCACACCTGAGTGAGCCACTCTCTCAAGTTTTGGTGAGGGATACATAGACAGACGGCGTCAGCACAATATTCATGGCAGAGTACGACTACTTTGTGAGGATCCCCAGATGCCTTGGCATATTGGATAAGGGGGAACCCATAGCGCTAGACGGCGAGCTGTGGGCGCTGCAAAAGACCATACGCAAAGACCCGTCTACAGTGGGAAAGTTAGAGAAAGTCGGAAAGCATTGGTGGGTGGTCGAGCACTGGGATTTATAAAAGACTGTGCTGGTAGTCGATTGTTGTTGTATCTGGGGACAGGAGATATATGTCTAGTTTCGCAGCGGGGTGTAAGGAATGTAGCGCAGAGTGTTAACCATACAAGTTGTTAGGTTTCAACAATCTCATTAAAAAAACACCACCTGTGGCGAAAACAAGAGCTGGCTGGTCAAGGTAGAATATGTAGAGGCAAGTTGGCGGATATCCAGGCTACGTTACTTTAGAACTGCAAGACCTCGAGTGATAGAGGCTAGTAAGTTAGCTTATAATGCTTAGTGGAGGTAAAGTAACTTTCCAACGAAAACAACGGAAATTCCTCTTTGCGATTTGTCAATTCGTCACAGCAGTAGTCAGGCTTTACGTACTGTAGTACAGAAACAAGGCTGAACCTCTAACCAATCAGCTTTTCCAAATGAATACCACCACGCCAATGTCGGCAGCCTCACCCATTTATCATCCATCATCCATCTCTTGATATTCATGTCCCTCCTTTCCCGTTCAATAGCTCACCGAACTTCATATAACGCTGTACGGCTTTCATATCGACGTAATCAAACCTCGCATACACAAAGCATTACCATAGATCACAATATGACAAACTTAACTCCCGCTAAGGAGACCTCGGAGCCAAACAAGCTCAAAATCCTCATGCTGCATGGTAATATTCACTAACCAACCCTGCCCCAATGGAAATCGCCTAACATGATTCATAGGCTACACCCAATCCGGTCCTCTGTTCCATGCCAAAACTCGCTCTCTAGAGAAACTCCTTATCAAATCCCTAAAACCTATTCTCCCAACTTTTACCTATCCAACCGGCCCTATAAAACTCCAACCCGCCGACATCCCCGGCTTCGACGTCGATGCCGCCGAAGGCAACGAACCTGACGCATGGGGATGGTGGAAACGTGAAACAGGCGGGGAGAAATATATCGGGTTGGAAGAGGGTTTGGATAGAATAGGCAATGCGATTCGGGAGACGGGAGGGATAGATGCTGTTATTGGCTTTTCGCAGGGGGCGGCAGCGGCGGCGATGGTAGCTTCGCTATTGCAGCCGGGGAGAGCAGCATCTTTTTCTACACAGCAGCCGGGTAGCTTCCCATTCCCAAAATCGTGGGAAGATTTAGCTGCCCTTCACCCAGATGGATTGAAGTTTGCAGTTTCTTACAGCGGGTTTCTGACATCGAATAAGCTTTATGAGGGTTTCTATGAGCCGAAAATCAACAGTCCAACTCTCCATTTTATAGGTAGTTTAGACAGTGTGGTGGAAGAGAGCAGAAGCTTAGCACTGGTGGAGGCTTGCCATGATGCGAAAACTGTTTTCCATCCAGGAGGGCATTTCGTACCAGTAGGTAAAGAAATGGGCGGAATTCTTGTAGGCTTTATAAGGGAATGCACAAAAGAGAAGGCAGAAGCAAAAGATGAGGCAGGTGTTGAGGAGATGGACATGCCATTTTAATATCTGTGTCCTTGACGCTGCACCTCTTTTTGTACAATTTTGGTTTAGAAGGCTTATATCCATAATCTCGGACGCTGCTTCGTAGATACGAAACAGCTTGAATAACACCCATAAGGATTCAATGCATAACGGTGGGGAATAGAATATATAGAAATAGACTTGGTATCCCATTAGTTCACTAAGCCATTTAAAAATCTAGATTATTGTACAGAGCAAAGCAATTATTCATAGCACTCCAGCTCTAAGCTTTTGCAGTCTTCTTTGAAACCTTTGCGGGCTGAATCCGAGCCATCATCTCCTCCTTCGTGATCAGATGATCAATCCGCTCTAATAAACCGAGCAAGCTCTTCATGTTCCCACTCCACTCATTCAAGACATCATCAGCATCTCTGGGCTTGGCAAAGTTCACGATTCGTGCTGGCCGGTCGATCTTCGCAAAAACGGTCTTAGCAGTCACCAACTCGCTGATGTACTTCTCAGTTTCATTTTCAGTCAAGTCAAGTAGTTGGGTTAAACGTGGCATCTGGATGCGGGTGTAGTATTTAGCGACGACACGGACATTGTGCTCAATGACACGCTTGCGAAGGTCCTCCCAACGTTTGTTGGCCTTGAGATCTGGAGATTGTCCGGGTTCGGCATCAAAGACGTCGGTAGCGCAAAGATGAGGACCAAATATCTTCGATACTTCCGGCCAACGCATAAGCTCGGGGACGGTGAAAAGCTTCAATAGCTGGGCATCGAGTGGAACTTGGGTGTTTCGGGTATCTCTATGGATTCGGTGGAGGAGATCAGATTGTTCGTTGTCGTAAGGGGCAAGGATGAGGTAATAGATTATTCGTTGAAGTGACTAACAATATTAGCTTGAGTAGTTAAGGCGTTTCAAAAAGTCAACATACCGCCTGGAGCTTTACAGGATCTTCTTCGACAGCCTCTGTATCAAGCACCTGTCTGTAATGCTTACAAGCATCCAAATACTTGTCATCATGCTTCGCTAATGTAATTTGTTGTTCGTAAAATTGCAACTTCAAATCCGTTACATCATCTTCAACGGGTTCTGGAATATCTTCACCCTTCTCCCGCTTCTTCTCGCGTTCTTTCTTTTCCTTCTCCAGTTGCTCCGATGTCTTCTTGGGCTTTCGTGAAAGATATTTGGTGCTGATTTTCCGACTTAGGATACCAGCTTGTGTCCAGTCATCATTCTCTATGCATAATGCAACCTGTGCCAAGATGAATTCGGTCTTCTCTCTCCGCTCCATAGACCCAAATGTTTCCACCTGAAGCTCGCATAGAATATCCGTAGCCTCCTTCAAATCTCCTTGCTCCTTCTTAATGTCCGAGAGAATCTTAGTAACACGAGCCCGCTCAACCTCGACAAATATCTTGCCCTCCGTGACTGTTCGCAGAGTTTCGATGACTGTTAACTTTGTGTCGAGACTAGGTGCTGAGTCTAGAAACCCCATTACCACCTGCACCATCTTCGTCGTAGCTTGTTTGAGTTGGCCATGCTTCTTGGATAGTAGCAGAACTTGCTCGTTCAGCAGACTCCAATCTCCAGACTCCTTGCTAATCGTAACTATTGCTACAAGAACTCGAGACGTTGATGCAAGATCTGATGCCTATAGAGATGTTTAGATTCGTTTTGGATATCAAATATAGAGCTGCCACCTACCTGTCTCGTTTGTTTCTCCAGTGCCGTCAATTTCTCAATAGCTGCTTGTACATTTGACTAAAGGGAGATTCTAGTCAATAACCGAGTCCTAGACAATGGCGGCCTTTGGACATACCTTTGCTAGCTCCTGTGCTTCGGGGAGTTGTTTGTCAACGTCTTTAGAAAAGTCCTTGTCGGGCTTAAGGACCTGTACATCGGACATGATGGGTAGCTCGGGATGGGAATATCTATTCGGTCTTATTGATCCACTACGATTCAAACTGATGGAGGAGTAAGGCGTTGATGATGTTTATTGTGTCGATGGCGAGGCAGGTGAGGCTGGCGCGGCCGTACTGGTAGGTTAGCACTTTAACGCGGCCGCTTGAAGCTCCAACCGCGTGTTTATCGGCCACCGTAATATCTTGGCGGGAGCATCCACACCAGAATTCACGACTTCACCATTACTACCTCTGCTGGTGATGGTGGTGGTCCTTTATACACTTGATATTGACTCGACAAGCTGGATTTTCCCAACGGATTTTCAAAACTTAGTTCTTCGAATTCACATATTTTGCAATATTGTTTGACCGGGGCTGTTCACTTTGCAAACGGCTCTGAGTTGATATTATACCAGAGTATTTCTCTGCCTAATATATACTTACTGAACGCAAAAGTTGTTAAGCTATAAAGATAAATAGCATTGCCTAGCTTTGGGGGGAGTCTATTTATCAGAATGGTAAGAGAGAGAAACTCCGACTTCAAGTGTCATCGGGAAGACGCACCTCATGTCTTTCAACTCCTGTGATCGGCTGCAATAGTTGCATCCATGAGAATAGAACATGAAGGCACAGCACCTTGAATCCCAGTCCAAAAGCAGGAGAATAGTCGGCGAGAAGGATGTCGTACATCAGCTTGTAACGTACCACAACGGCGTTCCACGAATTGTCAGGGCGAGAGTGACAAAATCGCCTCCGTAAAACTGTGCAACGCTACAAGCAGCTGAACAACAGCCCAGCTCATCCCATCTCTTCCCATCCAAATCACTCGTAACCAACTTCACAACTTTCATCAAGATGCATCCTCCGCAGCACCCTCAGAAGCCCTCCCACAAACGCAACATTTCCATCTCAACTGACTCTTCCACCGATGACTCGACCCTTGTTTCCAGCTACATATACAATGATGATCCACGGACCGAGTCTCAGTACTGCAATGGTGACATACAATCATCATCTCGGGATCGATTCCATAACGCCCGCCAGAAGAGATCGTTCTGGAAGTCCTGCATTCCATATCTCGTTGTAGCAATATTTTATGTCGCAATTTTTGCCACACTGATCTATATTCACGGACTCACAAAGAAATGGGCCTGGCAGCAGTGGTTGTATGGTCCACTAGGTATATATCCTTAAGTTGGTTATGGCATATTAGCTAAGTCCATTTGGTAGAGGAGGATCTGCAGAAGGGGGAAGGAAAGCTTGATCCACGGGGAAACATCTCAGATCGCTGGTAAGAGAAAAATAAACAAGGGTTCAACCAGGGTGTCTGTCTTTTTACTTGAATCTAGGGGGGGCAGGCGTACATCATGCTTGATAAGGTTGATGGTTTGGATTGCGGAAGGAATACGGTCTTGTAGCTCTCTTGCTTGGATTAATATTTGGTTTATTCGTTGATGACGTAGTTTTCCACACTTCAGCTGCGGATGGCGATATACTATGAAGGATCTCTCTGGTAGTATAACGATTTGATTGTTTCCTTAGTCGTCCCAGGCTCTTGTTGAAAATAGACAAAATCAGACATTTAATGTGTAGTCAACCACATCGACGCTGGTGAGATCTTTCTTACTTGTGGAGTTTGACTTACAACCCGTTCCTATATGTTCCCATTTACTAACCAGATGAAATTGAGGAATGTGCCGAGGGAAAATTACCCCCCAAGTGTTATCTTCACACCAAGTCTCGGACACCAAAGAGGTGTTCCCATTTGTGCTATGACTGTAAACTGGTACTGACTTATGACACTACCCTCTCCAACTACAACAATACTTTATGATGGCCTCTTACTTCCTGTTACGTCCCCTAAGACGAGATAATCTTCGTCTTTGCAGCATTCAACGAAGTGAATCTATTCGCGGTTTGAAGCAAGGACTGGTTGAGAACGTGGAATATATATGTAAACCAATCCGAAAAGGCGAATATTCATAATCGCAGATTTCCGTAAAACGACCTCGAGAGGCAAGGTATTCGACAACCCTGGTACGCAGAGGAATTCCTTGAGCTAGTTCTGATAGATGTACTGCAAGGCATCTTTCCTCGAGGGCAGTCTTCCTTTGTTTGCAAAGAAATGTCCAATAGAGGCTTCTCGTAGTCGGGAACAAGAAGTTGGTTCCCGAATATCCACCACTGAAGCAGTGCGTGGAACCAGGATGCAGTTCTTTCTCCTCTAAGCGTTTGACTATATATCAAATTAATCAAGATGTTAAAAATCCCAGATGCATGCGTTTATATCCTATCCAATTATTGGGTTTGCCTTTCAATGAAACTGTCACCAAAAACTGCGCGCAGTTAGGGAGAGCGGTATGTGGAGAAAATCTTAATTCATGGAGAAGCTCTCCTCGTTCCAGGCCGAAACATCCGTAACATTGACTATGACGATTTCTTGTGCTCTTGTTGGAGAGTATGATCGGCGGTTATGAAAAGCGATATATATATTCATTTGAAGCATACAGAAATACGGGGCCTCTTTCTTGACACGGGCACGTGGGTAGCATGCTTTCTTGCCCGAATAGCCGAAGTAAGGGTTTTGTGCCCAAAGGAATGTACTATACATGTACGGTACGTACTTCGTACAGTCCCTTGAATTTACACGAGACTTGAACGTACGGAACGTACGGAACGAGCAAGCAGGGTCGAGTCAGTCAACGACACCACCTCTATTAGTCCAGATAGTCATTTGATTGTCGCACCGTCTGATTTGCCAATGTAGCCCAGAACATTCCAGCAAGTACGTGTTTTTCCGTGGGAGTGTAACTAATATCTTTTGTTAGTTTTAATCACACCCCCAAGTAACCATTCTCGGGATGATATATTATATATATGTGTATTTATAAATGTATGTAGGCATATAGGTATGTGCGTATATATATATATTTCTTTCTCTCTCCCTCTTATATCACATCACTCTTTCCCACTTTTCAGGTCGGCAATACCCCATTACTAGCTTCCCGAATATATCTCCAAACTCAGGCCGAGGTTGACTACCCCACACTTTTCGGCTCCAACGTCTCCACTTCCTCCTAGTCGAAGCCAAGGTAGGGTAGCTGGTAGGTATGAGGGCGTCTAACGAACGTATGCTCGGCTGTCATACTTCCCCACGCACCGGTTAACATTCCGTTATCACCGCCGTATCACTGTTGGTTCTTGCTTGATGCCTCTTGGCTCGTTCGTTGCAGTGCTAAGTCTATATAGTATTGTATAAATGTCTGTCAAGTGGTCATGTTGCTCTTCGTCCACTTCCACACACCCGCTTCCATACTGCACAGGATAATAGACCCAACTTGCCAGAGTAGATAAACTAACCTCAATCTCGTCTCCCAATTCAACGTGATTGCTTTAATTTACTCCTGTTTGACGATACCCCCATTTAATTGGAATCTCCGGAGAAACATTAACATGCCTATTCATGCTCGATGGAATGTGCCTCTGGACAGTTGCTCCTTCCCACAATACCTCTTTGGCCCACCGGATTCTCCTTTGCCTGATAGGGTTGCCTTCTATGATGCCGACCGTCCAGAAACTCATTTTCTCACCGTCCAAGCATTCCGCCTCTGGTCACAACGGCTGGCTGCAGGACTACAGAAGGCCGGGCTGAAGCCTGGAGATCGGGTTCTTCTTTTCTCCGGAAACAATCTGTATTTTCCTCTTGCATTCATGGGGATTGTGATGGCTGGTGGTATTTTCACAGGAGCCAATCCGAGTTTCGTGGCGAGAGAGCTGGCATACCAACTACAGAATTCAGATGCCAAGTTCCTCATCTGTGCAGATGCAAGCCTAGAACTGGGTGTTGAGGCAGCCGAAAGCATTGGAATGGGGAAGGATCGCGTATTCCTCTTTGATGATCAGCTGCTTGACGGTACCGGTACATCGAGGCTGGGCATTGAGAACTGGGCTACTTTGATAGAGACCGAAGAAGTTGGAGAAAAGTTCAGGTGGTATGAACCTGAAGATTCAAAAGAAGCTATCTGCTGCTTGAACTATTCTTCGGGGACCACGGGGGTTCCCAAAGGGGTTATGATTACGCATTACAATTATGTGGCAAACGCAACACAGTTCGCATTCATCAGTCAGTTAGCACCTGATGAGCCTGTGAAAACAAAGCAAGCGTATGTCAAACATGATAAAATAACGCCAGAATTAACTTTGCCCAGGAGATGGCTGTGTTACTTACCATTGTACCATGCTATGGGTCAAACCATCTTCATTGCCGGCGGGCCAAAGAGAGGTATTCCAGTGTACATTATGAAAAAATTTGACTTCTTAGCGCTTTTAGAGAATGTACAAAGGTTTAAAATCACGACACTTGCAATGGTGCCACCAATTGTCGTGGTATGTTAATGCCCTAGGCCCCAGTTTTAGAGCTTGCTTTCGGCTGATTGTTAAAATCTATAGGCACTTGCCAAGTCACCCCTCACAAAGAAATACGACTTAAGCAGCGTTCTCGAGATTCATTCAGGTGCAGCGCCACTGGGAGGTGATGTTATCCGAGAAGCGGAATCCTTATGGCCAACAGGAGATAGAAAGCTTAAGGTATACCAATTCTCTCTGAATATTAGAAACTAAATAAAGTTTTAACATTTACTAGCAAGGGTAAAAACTTTCTCTTTCGGATCAATTGTGTCCAGGCAGATCTAGAAGAATATTTCATAGCATGCGTCCAAAACTGACTACACCTAGTAGTCTATATTTCTTCAACTTTTGGAGCACTGTTGACACTTTAACACTAGTTGGGGTATGACCGAAGCCACGTGCTCTCTCTTGGGCTGGGATCCTCGTCTAGATTCCCTTCCAGATTCAGTTGGGGAACTCAATGCGAATTGTCACGCCAAGATCGTAGATACAAATGGAAGAGAGGTACGAACCGGCGAACGTGGAGAAATCTGGGTTCAGGGTCCAAAGTATACTTCAGCCCTCTCGTGAGGTTGTATTTTGCTGAGAATCATAGTATCATGAAAGGCTACTGGCGGAACAAGAAAGCCACTAGCGAGATATTCGTTGAAGACTCGTCTGGTCGATGGATGAAAACTGGTGACATCGCTTACGTCGATGACAAAAATCGTTTCTTCATTGTCGATCGTTTGAAGGAGCTTATAAAGGTCAAAGGAAACCAAGTAGCGCCTGCAGAACTTGAGGCACTCTTACTAGAGCACCCCCAGCTTTCAGACGCAGCTGTTCTTGGTGTTGCGCTAAATGGCGATGAAGCACCAAGAGCCTACGTAGTTGTGAAAGAGGGTGATAAGGGAAAAGTAAATGAGGCAGAAGTCAAAGATTGGTTGGCAAAGCGGGTCACTAAATATAAGAGGCTTGAAGGGGGTGTAGTTTTCGTGGACGTTATTCCTAAGAATCCAGTGAGTTACCCTTTTAGTTCGCGTTTAGGCTAACAGGATGCAGTCTGGAAAAATCTTACGTAAAATCTTAAGGGACCGCGCCAAGGAGGAGCTAGGAGATATCAATCCCCCAAAGGCACATCTTTAGAAGTAGTTGCAACTAAGCCATCATCATATACACAAATTCCATATATCCCTTCCGCTAAGCTTATTTCCCCCCTTTCTTATGTGTCTATATATGCTTTGAAACATGTTTTTGAAGACACAAAGTACCTATGGTAGCAGTCGTAAGTTTTATTCACTGCTATGCTGACAATGCTATATTTTGGGGAAAAGTATGGACTGGATCAACTTCCTCTATAGGTAGTAGAAGTTGGCCAAAGAATAGGCCAATCCAGGAGGTAGGTAACGTGAGTAATTCCTTTCTTCAAAAGAAGCGTAGAAAAATAGTGTCAAAAATTATTATAAGGGTCATATCGATCTCACCAGCTCCATATAATTCATACTACTCTGATCTACATCTGATGTTACTACTTCCTGGGCTTCAGGAGTACGTGTGTCGTTCCAGGGTCAATCTTGACTTAGTACATTGTAACTTGGATATTTTAGCACGAATATAACTCCGCTTCATGCTATATGCTAAATGCAAAAGGGACAGCTATTTCTGTTGAATCAGCCATATTTTATCCTCAGTTAGCCATGAACACCACTAGAGGCTTTGCCAGCCGAGTTTTCCCATATCAGAATGATCGGAGAATTCTTAACCAGATAAGATTATGCATATGTACCTTACGGTAAAGTCCAAGGACTCTCTCAGTTGCTTTCAAATTCCCCCATACATCTCAGGAACATCATCGACTTTTGGTCTCTCCGATCTTATAGTTAGATTCCACAACGCTCATGTTTTGAATAATAAGATAACGGCGCAGGCAACCCATCCGCCAAGTTGTTCGATGTACTGCGGCAGAGCCCCCCTACCAAAAGGTGCATTATCGGCCAGACTAGAGCTCACAGCAGTATGTCGATCGATTCAAGCTTTTTTAATTTTTTAATGAAAAGAATCCATCTTCCCCCTCCCACCCACCTTGAAGATATCTCTTTCTATTACCCCTAGGTTCCATCTGACTTCTACAGTGCCCAAACCATCCAATATTTGAAACTAGGTTTAAGCTTCTTCCAACTACCCCATTGACCTTTATATTTTGTAGCTATTGTACCAGGACGGACACTCAGCCGACTCTGCCAGTCGGGCCGCCAAAATCACTGATATCTTAGAGACGTTGACTCGCTACCTGGAAGAAAACAAGATACCACCACCGAATTTTGCTGCTGACATTCTTACATGCTATATCGGTTTGTTTCCAGAAATATTCATGACCCACCGGTTTCTCTTAGATTGCTTGATGGATATGTGGTATCTTATCAGGGCCCAGTGAAGTATTTACAATTATGTTCACATTGTAAGTTTGCCGGATCAAGAAAGTATACCTCTAAGTCCTGTAGTGTATCTAAGTCATGCATTGTATGCCAAATGCAGCTGCTCTTAAAGTCTTGAACCATTTTGACTTCTGGGCCGCTGTACCACTTGATGGCTCTTCTTCCTATTCCGAAATTGCTAGAAACACATCTCTCACTAAGGATGTATTTCACTGCCTCATACAACATGCAACCACTCTCCGCATTTTTTCGGAAACAGAACCTAGCAAATCCATAGCCCAAATTCAACACACCTCTCGTTCGTCTACTCTGGCTCATTCCACGAGTCAAAGGTCCTGGTTTCTACTGTTTCGGATGACGCTGGGGCTCCCATGATGGTGATCAGCGCAGCTCTAGCTAGATATAGCTGCGGAAAGCCTGCTTTGTCCCAAATATTGACGAGTCATCATTCGTTTTGTCCTATAGTGGTGGGCAATTTGGAAAACACAAAAGACATTGGGATCTCCTAAGAGAGGGATGGAGTTGGAGAAAAGCAAGATTGGCGACAGAAGAACATTGCTGAGTTTATGCGTTACATTAAGGAAATCTTCCACCTTGAGAAAGTGGTTCTAGATGCCCATGACGGGAGGCCAATTGGTAATACGACGGTAGTCGATGCAAGTACGACTCAAGTCTACCCAAGACGTCTACAGAAATTACCTTATCTAAAGAACTATAATAGCTAACAATTGATCAGTTTGGTGGTTCCGCTAGCCATGGAGCCATAGTACTTGCACAGAATTTTCCTGATCTCACCATCACAGTTCAAGACTTGCCCAAGGTTTAACCAGTAGTTGAGGAGAGTTTGCCGGAGGAGCTCAGATCTAAAGTCTCCTTCGGTGCACATAATTTCTTCCAGCCGCAACCTGTCTGGGCCGAGGTATACGCCTTTAAAATGGTTTACACGATTGGCCAAACCAGGAAGCATCAAAGTTATTGCAGGCTGTGATACTGGCTTTGCGACCTGGAGCTTGGGTCATTCGTTTCGAATACGTCGGCAACCATAGCAAGGCCGGGGTCTCAGATCTACCGCGCTCGATACAGTGCATGGGGGATACCGCCACAGATCTCTGGCTAATAGCTCTTTCCAATGGTTAGGAGCGTCGTATTGATTCTTGGAGACAAATCTTCCGCTTAGCTGACAAGCTGTTTGAGATTATTGATGTCAAATCTACCCGCAGAACTTCTTTGCCGTGGTCGAGGCTGTTTGGCGTGGGTGAGATGAGGTTTAGCATCCAAAAGGATGTCCTCTGATAGTATTCAAACCTATGAAGTAAAGCAGGTTCAAACTTCGAAATAAGTTGGCCTGGGCAAAGCCAGCGGTTAGCTGACCCGTATTTGCTCTCTATAAATTAGAGCATTAGAACTTATGGAACAATGATTAGGACCATTGTATCACCATAATTGTAAGCCCTGAATTACACATCCAGAACTCGAATGTCTATTACGTAGTCTTTCTAGCGTGTTTAAAGCTAGGACGATTCGTTGTCCCCAAAGAGTGAGAACCTCCTTAGTGTGGTATGCCTCTGCTTTAACTATAAGCACACTACGAAATCTCTTTCGCATTGGTTACAATACTAGAATAATACATTCATGTCTCATGATCAGTTATGAGCTTTATTGCGTTCAAAATGATCTCCCTTCCTTGCTCGCTAACAAAAGGCAGCTCCTTCACAGCCTCTTCGTCAAACCACCCTACTTCTTGATGTTCCATCTCATCCAGCTCAACTGGCAAATCCCCACTCTCATCTGCTTCAACCTCCACCCAAAAGTGGAACTTGCACCACTTCTCGCCTTTGCTATCCGGAAAAGTAACTTCTGCAAATTCACCATCTGCCCCTTTATCTTTTCTACTGTGGTACTCCTCTCCAGCATTGTCTCTCACCACCTTCCCCGTTCCAAATCCTACAATTCTCAGCCCGGTCTCTTCCCATACCTCTCTGACGACTGCATGCATTATAGTCTCATCTTCAGTATCCACTGAGCCTCCTGGAGGCTCCCATAAATTAGGATACGAGTCGGTGGATGCACGTTTCAGCAAAAGAATCTCCGTTTTGCCGGTTTGAGGGTTACCGCGAAGAATCAGAGCTCCAACTACCAGATAGCGGTACTCCGGATGAGCTGAAAGGTATTCGGAAGGTGGTACGTTGTACTGTGAGAGTTGGGGTGGGACATTGGGATAGCGAATATCTGCGGGAAGATCACGTGGCATTGCGTGGCGTAGCGCAACAGCTCTTGATGATACTGATATATTTAGAACCTCTTCAGATGTGTTAAAAGTGGCGTAAACGTTGACAAACTTCCGCGTTTATTTGTTATTGAAAAGGGGGTAGAACAGTAGAAGCATTCAAAGTAGAGGTACACGTGTAATAGAATGAGTCACGACGAAGCGAGTACTAGTATGCTTATAAGATGTCGGCGTTAACAAAATAAGACAGAATCTACCTTTTTGTATTATAACTGCGTAGTTCTAGGATACAGGATTATATATATTACTAATTCCTTCTTAGCTTTTATATACTAATATAAGTATATAAATCTAATTATTATATTTTATATAATATTATAACCTTATATAAGTTTAGCTATTAAACTTAAATTATATTAAAAAAAGTGTTATTATTGTTAAGATAGGGGTTAGCAACCTTACCGAGCTGCATGTGGCTGAGTGTCATGCTCCAGCCACATGAACTTAATATGAGCATGGTGGCCTGAGGCACTAAGCTCTTAGCGTAATATCTAGAGCTTATAAAGAACTTATATTAAGTTTTCCTCTCTAGTTAATATAACACAGTTGATTCCTCTTTACACGCTGCGCCTATATATCATTTCTAATAATTAGAATATTAATTAGAATATTTATTCCAGGCTTATATTTCTCTATTATTACTAATCCTTATATTATAATTTATCTATCCCTTAGAGAAACAGCTTAATATAAGCTATTAATATGTAGTAGTATTTTTAAAGGTCAAAATAATTAGGTGTGTGTGCCTAAGGCCGAACGATTATTACAGGTATCACTGGCCTATAGATTCTTGTTGGCATATTGAAGCAACAACGGAAGCCTTTCTGGATTAGCGAAGTTTTACTGCCCTGTAGATTCCATTCTGTGGTCGGCAAGCCGAAGCGACGGAAGCCAATTAAATTCCCGCGATTAGCGCTATACAGCCTATAAAGGCTTAGGTGGGCTTCAGGGCGGCTCGCTTCCCAAGGTATTGCGGCGCAATGCAATGATCTTTCTATTCCTGTACTGTAGCTTTCAAACACCAACATCTCTTTGGATTCCAACACCACCACCATTTCCAAATGTCCGCAGAACATCAGCTATTTGGAACTCGTTTCCATGAAAACCTCACTGGGACTGTAACTGTGACTGTCGAGCTTCAACCTTCAAAGCCACCATGATGGTACGTCCCATACGCCTGAACCGCAAGTACAGCATCCTCAGCTCCGCTATTTGTTTGGGTCTCGTCGTCGTGGTGTACTACATGTACTGCGTGGGCGAGCTGCCAAAGTTCTTTTCCGGCAACTTCAATGAAGGAAGCCTTCGACAATCCAAACCATTGACAGAGACGAAAGATGACGAGATTGCCCTCAAATCGCCAAAACCCCCAGCTGCTACCGCGAGTCTTCCGGTAGATTATTCGCCTTTAACATTCAGCGAAAGCCAGCAGAAATGCGAGCTATTCTTCACGCCGGCCTATCTCAAGCACATCGCGACCCATCAACTACCATACTGCGAATCGGAGTCGCTAAGCGCATTTCAGTGCTTTACAGCACCACGACTTACGATACCGATGACGGGAGGGTGGGGACAGACCGACCCTCTGTGCATCGCCCAAGGCGTGTCTTTTCGTCCGGAGCAGCAGACCGGCTCAGAGCAGGAATTTGGCATCCAATGCAAACTTCGGGATCTAGCAGCGGAGCGAGCCAACTCCTCAGATGTTGCAACTGAGCTCGAAGGCTTCCGTGACCGGCCTACAGACTGGGGATGGTATTGGGGTGATACAGGCGTGGGTGCTTCGTTGAAGACCTGGAAGTTTGATAACAGCGGGGACATCGAAGCCTGTACACGGGAGAAGAGTGATAGCAAGGAGTGGGTGATGCTTATGCGACGGGATAGCACCGACACACACAACCTATGGCACAAGTTGATGGAGATTTTGCAAGTACGTTTTCGGAGCTATTTTTTCCCTTGCTTTTTTCCATCCTATTTCATTCCCCTCCACAAATGCCTGCGCAACGAATCTAACGATCACGTTCTATTAGGCGCGGCATAGTTTGGATGCAGTACGGATCGCTATCAACCCTGCCACCGGAACACCTTGGCTGTCCGACGAAGATGCCGCACATGTTCAATTAGTCTTTGACGATGATCGGGAGGAGCTACTGGAACCACTCTGGGAGATTGTTACTGGGAAAAAGCCCATCCGCAAGAGCTCCTGGGAGCGAGCAGCTTGCTTTGGCAATGTGATCCTTCCGCTT
>Ga0247812_10000585_pt1 | contig 22276 bp, 17 predicted proteins | sample UWRJL149409B1_FD_178011 | JGI IMG/M metagenome (GOLD analysis project Ga0247812, IMG submission 178011) | Plant litter microbial communities from Arlington Agricultural Research Station in Wisconsin, United States - UWRJ-L149-409B-1 | ecosystem: Environmental > Terrestrial > Plant litter >...
AACCTGAGACTGCCGCGCGACGGCTTCGTGCTGGGGCTGCTGGCGGACCGTCAGGAAAGGATCGGCGGCTCCGACGCCCGCGCCCATGCGCCCACCGCCGTCACCGAGACGCGCCAGCCGCCCTATAACGATCCGTCCACCTCGCCGTATACCCTGACCTACGACCAGACCGAGGCGGTGGAGGCCCTGTACCGTCAGGAGATCGGCTATGCGCCGGTCGCGCCCTACATCCGCCTGTCGATCGAGGCCAACAAGGCGTGGAACTGGTCCGTGCCGAACGGCCCGATCGCCATGCCGGGTCTGTTCAGGGATCTGATGGCGCGGGACCCGCGTCTGAACGTCACCCTGATGACCGGCTATTACGACCTGACCATCCCCTACAGGCGTCCGGTCAGTGAATATCTGGCGGCGGGCCTGCCGCAGGACCGGTTCGAGAGCATCGTCCTGCCCGCCGGTCACGCCGTCTTCTCCGATCCGGTGGGCAGGGCGGCCTCCACCGACTATCTGCGCGCCTTCTTCGCGCGGGCCGTGCGGTGATCACGGATCGCCGTCAGTTCGGGTCCACTGGCGCTCGCGTGGGCGACTTCCGAAGAGGCCGCGCCTATCCTGACCCCGGCGAGGTCAGTCCGCGTCTTTCGATGTCCTGTCCAAACCGAAAACCTGTCGTGAGGTCGTCTTGAGCCCTTCGTCATCCGCGCGCCGCCATCTGTCCGCTCTTCGGCTGTGGTCAGGGCTGCTGGTGCTCGGCTGCCTGCTGATGGTCAGCGGCGTCGCCTTTGCGCAGGACGGGGCGATCGCCGTGAAGCTGACGCCCCGACTGGCGGACGACAGTGTGGAACGGGTCGACGTCGACATCACCCTGACCAATCCGGATATCGACACAGGGGAGGTGCTGCTGGCCCTGCCGCTGGTGCGCGCCATGGCCCCGTCCGCCCTGACCGATTCCGCCAGCATGGTCGCCGAGGACGCGGCGGGTCCTCTGCCCCTGACGATCGATGAGGACGCGCCGGATCCGACCAACTTCAATCAGGGACGTCGCTGGCGGGCCGGTCGGGCGACGAGCGGAGACGTCCATGTGCGGTACGCCGCGATCCCCCGCGTCATCACGCCGGAAACCCGCGCGGGTCCGCTGTATGACATGCGTCGCGAGGGGACAGGGGTCTATGGCGCCGCCGCCACCATTCTGGCCCTGCCGCCCGAGGGCGGGCCACGACCTGTGCGGCTGTCCTGGGATCTGTCCCACATGGCGCCGGGAGCCCGGGGCGTCAGCAGTCTGGGCGAGGGCGACGTCGATCTTGTTGCGCCGTACGAAGCCCTGGCCAACGCCTTCCTGATGGCCGGGCCGGTGATCAGCCAGCCGAAGGACGGGCAGGGCGACTTCATCGGCTATTGGATGACGCCGCCGGTCTACGACCTTCCGGGCGTGCTCGCCGAACTGGAGCCGGCCTATCAGTCCTTCGCCGCCTTCTTTGACGAGGCGCCGACTCCATTCCGCGTCTTCATGCGCACGACCCCGACCTTCGCCGGCGGCGGCTCGGGCGGCTATCACTCCTTCATCTTCGGCCAGGTCGTGGACGAGCCGCGCGACAAGGCCGAGCTGCTCGCCCTCCTGACGCATGAGACGCTGCACAACTGGCTGAACGGGCTGGGCGAGGAAACGAGCCAGTGGTGGTCGGAGGGGTCGACCTCCTACTACACCCCCGTCCTGGCCTATCGCGCTGGCCTGACCGATCTGGACCAGTTCGCGGCGGCGATGAACGACCTCGCGCGCCTCTATTACGAAAACCCGCGCAGCCAGCTGCCCAATGACGAGGTGACCCGGCTGTTCTTCTCGGACGGCGACGCCCAGGTCGTGCCCTACCAGAGGGGACCGCTCTACTTCGCCCAGCTGAACGCCCGTATCCGTCGCGCGTTGGACGGGCGTCGCGGGGTCGATGACCTCGTCAAGGCCCTGCTGGCGGCCCGGCGGACCGGAGGCCCCTACAGCAAGGCGGCCTGGGTCGATCTGGTGCGTGGCGAACTCGGAGACGCCGGGGTTGAGGACTTCGAGGCCATGATGGCCGGGCGGCCGCTGGATCTTCCGTCGGACCTGCTCGGCGCCTGTTTCACCCGCGAGGCCACGGTCACGCGGCGGTTCGAGCCGGGGATGCGCGTCGACGCCGCCGGGCGGGTGCTGCGGGTTACTGCGGGCTCCTTCGCCGAAACGGCCGGCGTGGCCGTGGGCGACGTGCTGTCGGATCCCGAAGGATGGGCGGAGATGGGCAAGCGCGAGCCGGGCCAGCTCAGCCTCTCGGTCCTGCGGGATGGCCGGCCCGTCGAACTGACCTTCACGCCCTGGGGGCCGGAGCGCGCGGGCTATCGCTGGGTTCGGACCGGGGTTCCGGAAACGGCCTGCGGCATCTGACCGGCAGGCCGTCGCGTCAGTCCCGAGCGACCATGTCGGCGATGTCCTGACTGAACTGAAGCCGCGAGGGCTGGTCGCGATAGAACATGTGGCCGCCGACGTAGCATCGATAGGTGATGGCCGACTGCAGGGGCTCCGGCAGGCGCGTGTCCAGCTCGGCGTTGGCGGCGCAACTGGCCAGGGAATCAAACTGACCCGCAGCGACCAGAACCCTGAGGTCGGGCGACAGGGCAAGGGCCTCCTCGGTTCCGGGCAGGGGCGGGCCGATGCGGGGCGGGCCGCCGCCGCGCTGCACCGCCTCGCGGATCGCCGCCTCGATCTGCTCCGGGGTGGCGTCCATGGTCGAATAGTCCCAGCGCGCCCCGACGCTGGCCGGATAGCGGCCGCGTGAGGCGTAGCCCGTCTGGCGCTCGTCCAGCCCGACATAGGGGAGGTCGGTCCGGTAGCCGAGATCGCGCCGCAGATAGCGGTCGATGGCGCCGTTGAAGTTCTCGCGCGGCGAGGCCGTCAGGCGCATGTCGAAGATGTTCAGCGTCTTGCCATCGGCCTGAAGCAGACCCCGCAGATGCTGGCGCGGCGTGAAGGTCAGGGTGGCGGGGTCGATCAGTTCGACCGGCACGCCTGTGTAACGCGACAGGTCGGACACGACCGCCGCCCGTTCGGCGTCGGACAGCTGGCTCGCCCGGACCAGCGCCGGCTCATAGACGGTGCGGGCCCACTGTTCCGCCGCCTGACGTACGGCGGCGGGATCGGTCCCGACGCCTTGGCCGAGCTTGCCGTGGAACAGGGCGACCGGGGCCAGGTCGGCGACATGCAGGGCCGTGGTCGTCTCTTTGGAAATGTGGCTGGTGTTCAGCCCGTCTCCGCCCGAGATCAGGATCAGCCCCCGAACCGGGACGCCCTGTTTGACGAGGCCGTAGCCCACGCTGGCTGCGCGACCGGCGCCCCAGCTTTCGCCAGCGAGAAAGACGGGGCGATCCTCGGCGCCGTGCAGCAGCAGCCAGGAGCGGACGAATTCGGTCACCGAGGCGACGTCGCCCCGGGTGCCGTAGAACTCGTCGGCGGTCTCGGCGCTGGCCGGCCGGCTGAAGCCGGTGCCGATCGGATCGACGAAGACGAGGTCGGCGCTGGCGAGCCAGGTCTCTGCATTGTCGACCAGATGGTCGCCTTCGCCCCGGCGGGGGCCGGCGACCTCGAAATGCAGGGTGGCGGAGTTGGCGCCCGGGCCGCCATTCCAGACGAAGATCAGCGGACGTGGCGTCCGGCTGGCCGCGCGATAGGCGATATAGCCCATGAAGCCCCGGGCCTGCGCCGTCTCGACGTCGCGAATGGCGACCCGGCCGACTTCCGCGACATAGGCGAGGCGACGACCGCCGATCTGGATGCTGTGTTCGGTCTCCACCGGCGAGGGCGGGACGGCGAACGTTTCGGAAGGCAGGGTCTGGGCGAGGGCAGGCGAGGCGGCCAGCCCGCCCAGAAGAAGGGCAGCGCAGACGGCGCGCACGAGACGGATGTTCGAGGCTCGGCCGGATGTCATCGGGGTCTCATGGTCGGGGGGCGGACAGGGGGCAAGCCTACCGCCGTGACGGCATGAGAATTATGCAAACTTCAGCGGTCGCATGGGCGGAATGCATGGAACGTCCGCGGGCGTCGGGACGGGCGAATAGATTCCCGCAGGCAGAGTTCTGCCGATGCTCAGACGAAGGCGCGCCGGTAGAGCAGGCCGGCCGCCGCGATGTCCTGGGCGGCGTGGCCCAGAGACTTGTAGACGGTGATCTCGTCGGCCCGGCTGCGACCCGGTTTGTCGCCGGACAGGACCTGTCCGATCTCTGCGGCGATGTGGTCGTCGCCGATCACGCCAGCCTTCAAGGCCCGCAGATACTCGCCCCCGTGGGCCCGGACGTGCTCGGCGTGATCGACGAAGAAGCGGCTGCGCGACACCAGACCGGAGTCGATCTCGGCGGCGGAAGGGCCGCTGGAACCGACGACGTTGATGTGGGCTCCAGGAGAGACCCAGGCGCCTTCGAGGACCGGGTCGACCGAAGCCGTGACCGTGCAGATGAGGTCGGCGCCCTGAACGGCGATCCGGGGACTGGCGGCTGCGACGACGGGGAGGGCGGTGGTCGTCACCTCCGCCGCGAAGGTGCGGGTGTGGCCGATATCGCGGCCCCAGACGCGGATCTCCGTCAGCGACCGCACCCGGGCGAGGGCCAGGGCGTGTTCCGTCGCCTGACGGCCGAGGCCAAGGATGGCGAGGACGCTGGCGTCGGGGCGCGCCAGGGTGTCGGTGGCGACAGCGCTGGCGGCGGCGGTGCGGATCGCAGTGACTTCCCCGGCGTCGGCGATGCAGACGGGACGGCCGGTCCGGCCGTCGAACAGGACCACCACCCCTTCATGCGCCTTGCGGCCCGCGCCGTCGGCGAAGACGCTGACGAGCTTGGCGCCGAACAGGCCTTCGTCTCCAAAGGCCGCGGGCATGATGGCGAAGGTCCGGCCCTCGCCCAGGCCGATGAAGCTGCGCAGATTCTGGCGCACCCGGCCCGCGGACAGGGCGATCATCGCCTCGCGGATGACGGGCAGGAGCGTTTCGGCGCTGAGCCCGTCGCGAACAGCGGCGGCGTCGAGGACGATCAGCGGGCGGGCAGGAGCAGGGGGCATGGCGTCGCGCGACGAGAGCGGAGGAAGCGGCACGCTATCCCATCGCCCGTGCGTAATCCTGCCTTTCGTCACCGCGCCGGCGCAGCGCGTTGCAAAACTGATGCGCGGGAGCCGGGCGCGACGACGTAGCGAGACCGGAAGGCCTGCGGACGCAGGCAGACACGAAAGGATTATTCCGTATCCGCGCTCTAGGATGAACGGACCGTTCCGCCACGTGAGTCCCGCCATGCGTTTCACCCGAAGATCGATGATGGCCGGAGCGGCCGCCGCGCCCGCCGCCGGTCTGGCTCTGTCGGCGACAACGGCTGAAGCGACGCAGGCCCCGACGGAGCCGGGCTTGGCCCTGCCGGCGCGAGACGCCTTCGCGCCGATGGCGGTCACCTATCTGGACAGCGGCTCGGCCCATCCGATGCCCCTGGGCGCCCAGGCCGCGCTGGCGGACTATCTCCGATACAAGACCCGGGCGTCGGACGCCCCCGATCTGGACATGACCGCCATCGAGGAGAATGCGGTCCGGCAGTTCGCGACGCTGGTCGGGGCGACGCCCGAAGAGCTCTGCTTCGTCCAGTCGACGACCATGGGCGAGAACCTCGTGCTCCAGGCCCTTGGCCTGCCGTCGGGGGGAGGGCGGATCGTCACGGACGCCCTGCACTTCTTCGGCTCCTTCTACACCTATGGCGAGCTGGCCAAGACCGGGATGGACGTCGTCACCCTGCCCATGACGGCCGAGGGCGCGATCGACATGGCGGCGATGGAGGCGGCGGTGAACGACCGCACCCGGCTGGTCTCGATCAGCCATGTCTCGACGATCAACGGGTTCGAGCACGACCTGAAGCGCGTCTGCGACATGGCCCATGCACATGGCGCCTATGTCTATGTCGACATCGTCCACGGCGCCGGGTCCACGCCTCTGGATCTCAGGGCGGCGGGCGTCGATTTCGCGGCCTGCGCTTCCTACAAATGGCTGATGGGCGATTTCGGCCTCGGCTTTCTGTACGTCCGCAAGGCGGTGCAGGAGAAGATCCGGCGGCCGTGGTGGGGCTATCACCAGATCCGCACCTTCAGGAGCCACGCCTTTCCGTATGACGCGCCCGGGCCGACGCCGGCGGAGTATGGCGCGCGCGAGGACGCCACCGGACTGTTCGCCATGGGCACCACGTCCTGGACCGGCGCGGTGCAGCTGGATCACTCTCTGTCGTGGATCAACCGGCTGGGCGTCGAGGCGATACAGAAGGCCCGACAGCCGATGGCGGACGCCGTCCAGTCTGAACTGCGCCGCCGCGGCTATGAGCCCCTGACGCCGCTGGACAGCCGGACGGCGCTGGTCGCCTTCGCATTGAAGGATGCGCGCCCGAAACTGTCCGAGCGGCTGGCGGCGGCCAAGGTCCGGATCACGGTCTCGCAGCACCGTTTCCGGGTGTCGCTGGCCGTGTTCAACGACATGAACGATGTGGACCGGTTGCTGGAGGCTCTGCCGCCGACGCCGCCCGGCTGAGGGGTCAGAAGGCGACGCGAACGCCCTGCCGCCGGCTCTCGGCGACCGTGACGAGATAGCGGGCGCTGGCCAGATCCTGGGCGACGTGACCCAGCGACTTGTAGACAGTGACCTGATCGTCCGCCGTTCGGCCGGACTTCAGCCCCAGGAAGACTTCTCCGATCTCGGCGGCGACATGATCGTCGTCGATCCGACCAGCACGTTTGGCGGACAGGAACTCCGCTCCCTGGGCCAGCACGCCCTGACGGGAGTCGGCGATGAAGCGGGAGCGGACGACCAGATCGTCGTCGATCTCGACAGGTCCGTCATAGCTGGAGCCGACGACGTTGACGTGGCAGCCCGCGGGGACGTCGGCGGACCGCAGCACAGGGCGAGCCGAGGCGGTGGTGGTGCAGATGATGTCGGCCTCGCCCGTCGCTTCCGACACCGACTGGGCCGCGACGACCGACAGGCCGGTCTGGCCGGCGAGATGACGCGCCAGGATGCGGGCCCTTTCCACCGAACGGCCCCAGATCTTCACCGCCTCAAGCCGGCGAACGGCGTGAAGGGCCAGGACGTGGGCGCAGGCCTGCTCGCCCGTGCCGAGCACGGCGAGGCGAGAGGCGTCAGGCCGGGCGAGCGCCTGCGTCGCCGCCGCGCTGGCCGCGGCGGTGCGGACGCCCGTAACCTCTCCGGCGTGGATCAGCGCGGACAGCGCCCCTGTTTCGGGATCGAACAGAGCGACGGCGCCCTGATGGGACTGCAGGCCCAGGGCATGGTTCTCCGGATAGACGCTGACCAGCTTTGCGCCGAAGACCCCGTCCGTGGACAGGGCGCCCGGCATGACGCCGAACGCCCGCCCATCGGCCAGCGGGACGATCGCGCGCAAGGGCTGGCGGGTGTCGCCTCGCGACAGCGCCGACATGGCGTCGCGCATCAGCGGAACGCACACCTCGTAAGTCAGATGGGTGCGAACGAATTCACGATCGAGGATCAGCACCGGCGCCTCCATTCCGGGACCAAGTCTAGGCTTCCGAGGAAGGCAGTTCCGGTCTTTTACGGGAACGCGGTGACCGCCGACGGCTCAAACTTGCGCCAGTTCCCCTACCGACCGACTAGTTCATGCACAGACGTCTTGCGTCTGCGTCTCGCTCCGGCAGCTCGCATGGACAATGCGCCGATGCGAAGACGGCCGGGTAAACCATTCACTGTTCAGACGATCATGGGCGAAGCTTTGAATAGTTCTGTCCGTTCGCGGCGGCTACGATCTGCGCGACCCGTTCGCCGGGCTGCTTACGCTGGAAGCGCCGTATGTCGTCCACCCCGCCCACGTCCTCGCCCGCCCTGAAACACGGCATCGGCCTGCTGGATCTGGTCATGCTGGGCGCGGGGACGGCGATCGGGGCGTCGATCTTCACCGTTCTGGGCCCGGCGGCGGCCGTGGGCGGACCGGGCATCCTGATCACGGTCGGACTGGCCGCCCTGCCCATGGTCCTGTTCGCCCTGGTCTATGCCTATATGGCCTCGGCAGCGCCCAGCACGGCGGCGTCCTATGAATGGCAGCGGCGTTTCACTCATCCGCTGATCGCGTTCGCCATCGTCTGGATGCGCGTGCTCAGCAACGCCGTCGTCATGATCGTGCTGGCGCGGGTGCTGGTGAACTATCTGTCCATGGTCATTCCCCTGCCGGCCAAGCCGGTGATGTTCGCCATGTTCGCCCTGATCTTCGGGCTCAACTACGTCGGGGTGGCGGTGGCCGCGCGGGCCCAGACGGTCCTGATGCTGCTGCTGCTGGTGATCTTCTCGGTGTTCGTCATTGCAGGCGCGCCGTCGCTCAAACCCGGACTGCTGGTCGAGGCGACGGGCGGCGGATGGCTGCCGATCCTCGCCGCCCTGCCTTTGATGATCCAGCTGTTCCTCGGCATCGAGACGGCGACCGAGGTCGGCGACGAGGTCCGCAATCCCAAGGTCGTCGTGCCCTGGGGCATCGCCCTCGGTCTTCTGCTGACGGTCGTCGTCTATCTGGCCATCACCTTCACGGCCCTGAGCCTGGTCGGACCCGAGGTGCTGGCGAAGAGCGATGCGCCCCTGCTGGTCGCCGCCGAGGTCGCCCTGGGCAAGTGGGCGGCGCCCCTGATCATCACCGCCGCCGTCGTGGCCCTGACCAAGTCGATGAACGCCATCTTCCTTGTCTATGCCCGGTTCCTGTTCGCCATGGGCCGGTCGGGCGTCCTGCCGGCGCCGCTGGGGCGCATCCACCCGCGTTTCGGCACGCCGCACATCGCGACCCTCGTCGCTTTCGCCGCCTCGTCGGCCGCTCTGTTCCTGCCGTCGAGCCTGCTGTTTCTGCTGCTGGCGGTGAATGTGCCGACGATGATGAAATATCTGGGCACCTGCCTGGCGGCCTACAGCGTCGCGCGGTCGCATCCGGACGTCCACGCGCAGGCGCGCCTTCCGTTCGGTCGGTCGACGGTGAAGAGCCTGTCGGTTCTCGGCGTCATCGCCGCCGTCGTGATCGCCGCCCTCGGCTTCAGCACCGACTGGCGACCCTATCTGCTGCTCGGCGTCTGGCTGGCGATCGGCCTCGCCTACTACGGCTGGACCCATCGGCGCACGGTCGGCGCGTAAGCGATCAGAGACCCTGACGGACGGGCAGGGCGGTGGTCCGCTTCATCTCCGACAGGGCCACGGTCGAGCTGATGTCGACGACGCCCGGCAGCTTCAGGATCTTGCGGAAGATGAAGTCCTGATACCATTTGATGTCGGGCGCGATGACCTTGATCATCGCGTCGCGCTCGCCAAGAATCGAATAGCATTCAACAATTTCCGGGATGGCGGCGATCTCGCGGATGAACTTCTCCCGGTCCTTGTCGGCGAGATTGTTCATCTTCAGCTGGGCGAAGATATGCATCTGGAAGCCCATCCGCTCGGGGTCCAGAATGGCGACCTGGGCCTTGATATAGCCCTCATCGCGCAGGCGCTGAATCCGGCGCCAGCAGGGCGACTGGGACAGGCCCACACGCTCCGCCAGCTCGGATGTCGAGACCGAACAGTCGATCTGCAACTGCTGCAGAATCCGGACGTCGATCGCATCCAAGCCCGAGGACATCGTCTAATCTCCGATTTGCCGATATCCAGCATTAGCTATTCAAACTTTGAGATAGGCAAGCGGCGATACGCAAAGAACCGCCGCTGACGCGACGGTAACAATGCAGGCTTGGAAGGGCGGCGCGACCTCATCGCGACGGGCACAGGCTTTGCGACAGATGAACACCCGATCCGGGCCCGGAGCGTCGTCTTCGAGCCGAGCCAGCGGCGCCAGGGCCGCGATCTACGACATTCGGGACTTCGCGGCTTTCGGCCGCTCTCTCTATCGCCACATGCCGCTGCCGCCCGAGGCCTCGATCCTGTTCGAGAGCACGGTGGCCGAACCCGAGTCGCTCCTGGCCGGCGTCATCAGCGACGCCTTCACCGGCGGCGTGACGGACCGGTTCGAGAGCGTGTTCGGCAGGGGCAATCCGCATCTGCTGGCCGCGTTGGCGGTGCGCTATGGCGTCGATGAGCAGTGCATCCTGCCGACCACCGGGGTCTGCAACGGCGTGGCCCAGGTGCTGGCCGCACTGGTCAGTCCCGGCGACCACGTTCTGGTCGAGACACCGGGTTTCGACGTCCTGGCGGATTTGGCGCGTCGGGCCGGGGCGGAGGTCGAGTTGCTGCCGCGTCAGGGGGCGACATTCGACATCGACCCGGACGCTCTCCGTGCCCGACTGAAGCTGAACACCAAACTGGTGATCGTCACCAATCTGCATAATCCGTCCGGCCATCACCTCGGCGCGGAACGGCTGAAGGCGCTGGCGGCCGTCGCCGCGACCTGCGGCGCGTATGTGCTGGTCGACGAGGTCTATGCGGATTTTGCGGCCGCGCTCGGCGATCCACCCGCCGCCCGGCTGGCGCCGAACCTGATCAGCATCAACAGCCTGACCAAGGTGTTCGGCCTCTTTTCCCTGCGCTGCGGCTGGATCGTCACGACGCGATCCCTCGCGTTGCGGATCGCCAACGCCAGCGCGGGCCGCGAGTTCGGCGTGTCCAAGCTGACCCATGCCATAGCAGCGCTGGTGCTGGAATCGCCCGCGCCGTTCGAGGCGCACTGGCGCGCGGTGCTGGACGCCAGCCGGCCGATCGTCGAGACCCATCTGGCCGCCATGCGCGCGGACGATCTGCTGGACGGCGATCTGCCGCCCTATGGCTGCATCAGCTTCCCCCGTGTCGTCGGCCATGCCGACACCCGTCGGCTTGCCGAGACCTTGTGGCGCGACCATGAGATCGTGACGGCGCCCGGCGAGTTCTTCGGCCTGGCCGGACACATGCGTCTTGGCTTCGGCGTCTCGGCGCCGACCATCGACAGGGGGTTGGCCAGGCTGCACGAGGCCTTGTTCGCCCTGCGCCGGGCCGGCCAGTCCGCCTCGACCCCGTTGGCTTCCGTAAAGTGAGACCCCTGCCCATGCGCCACTGGCTGACCCCGTTTGTTCTCGCCGCCGCCTGTCTGGGCTCGCCAGCCCTGGCGGAAGCCCAGCGCTACGCCGTGATCTCGAGCGGGGAAAAGGTCGGCCATCTGGTCGTCGACCAGACCGGGACCACGGTCGATATCGAGTACTATGTCGACAACAACGGACGGGGACCGAAGCACAAGGAGCACGTCGAGCTGGGGCCTGACGGCCTGCCGAGGCTTTGGACCATCGAAGGCGTGTCCCTGTTCGGCGCCCGGGTGGACGAGCGGTTCGAGCAGACGGACGGCGTGGCCCGCTGGCGCAGCCAGGCGGACGGCGGAGACCGCGCGGTTCCGGCGCCGACCCTGTACATCGGCAATGACGACAGCCCCTGGAGCCTCGCGCTTTACGCCAATGTCCTGAAGGCGGCGCCGGATCACAGTCTGGACGTCACGCCCGGCGGTCGGCTGACGCTGACCGAGGTGCGTCGCCAGACGCTTGGGCCCGCCAGCCTGCCGGTGACCGTCTATCGACTGACCGGCCTGCAGCTTCAGCCGGGCTATGTGATGCTGGACGACCAGGGCGGTCTGGTCGCGGAGTTTTCCGGCGGCCAGGTGACGGTGCTGGAAGGGCTGGAAGCCACAGCCCCCGAACTGATGCGGCTGACGGCTGCGTTGGAGGGCGAGCGGATCCACGCCCTGCAGACCCGGCTGGCCCACACCTTCGACGCGCCGGTACGCATCCGCAATGTGCGCATCTTCCAGCCGGCGACCGGGACGCTGTCGCCGCTGTCGTCCGTGACGGTCTTCGGCGACCGCATCGCCGCCATCCTGCCCGAACCCGATACGCAGACGGCCGCCGGCGACTACGAGATCGACGGGCAGGGCGGAACCCTGGTGCCCGGCCTGCACGACATGCATTCGCACAACAGCCTGCAGACAGGGCTTTTCTACCTCGGCGCAGGCGTCACCTCCGTGCGGGACATGGGCAACAACAACGCCTTCCTGCTGGGGCTGACCCGAGACATCGACCAGGGCGTCGCTCCGGGCCCGCGGATCGTTCGCGACGGCATGCTGGAAGGCCGCAGCCCCTATTCGGTGCGGACCGGACTGCTGGCCGACACGCTCGACGAGGCGCTGGAAGACGTGCGCTGGTACGGCCAGCGCGGCTACCGGCAGGTCAAGATCTACAACTCCCTGCATCCCGAATGGGTCGCGCCGGTCGCGCAGGAGGCCCATCGTCTCGGCATGGGCGTCACCGGGCACGTCCCGGCCTTCGTCACGCCGGATCAGGCGATCGAGGCGGGCTATGGCGAGATCGCCCACATCAATCAGCTGATGCTGGGATGGCTGCTTCAGTCGGGCGAGGACTCGCGCACGACCCTGCGCCTGACGGCCATGGCGCGGGCCGCCGATCTGGACCTGAACAGCGCGCCGGTCCGGCGCACGATCAGCCTGATGGAGCAGAAGCACGTCGCCCTCGACACCACGGCGGTGGCGCTGGAGGTGCTGATGCTCAGCCGCGCCGGCGAGTTTCCGCCGTCGTCGACCGGCTACGTCGATCACATGCCGATCGGCTATCAGCGCTATCGGCGGCGCGCCTTCGTCGACATCGATACGCCAGAGGCCGACCGGACCTATCGCGCCGCGTTCCAGAAGCTGCTCGACACCGTGAAACTGCTGAACGACAGCGGCGTCCAACTGCTGCCGGGTACTGACGCCGGCACCGGCTTCACCGTGCATCGCGAGCTGGAGCTCTATGTGAAGGCAGGGCTGACTCCGGCCGAGACGCTCAGCCTGGCGACGCTGAAAGCCGAGGAATACATGGGCCGCGACCAGTCGCTGGGCAGCATCGAACGGGGCAAGCTGGCGGACTTCTTCCTGGTCCCCGGCGATCCCACCCGGGACATCAATGCGATCCGCCAGATCCGGCTGGTGATGAAGGGCGGCTTCGCCTACTTCCCCAGCGAGATCCATCAGGCGCTCGGCATCCGTCCCTTCGCCGAGCCGGTCGTGATCCAGCCGCCGCGGCAGCCGGAGAGCGCGGCGGCTGCGTCGCCGGGCGAAAGCTTCCTGTTTGGCGAGGGCATGGACGAAGATCATGGGCACTGAGGTCGGATTCGTCGGGCGACTGGCCCGGTTCTGTGGAGCGCTGGCCGGACTGCTGCTGGCGGCGGCGGCGTTGGCTGCGCCCGTTCGCGCGGAGGAGGGCGTCGCGCTCACCCCGCCGGTGGTGACCCGTCACGAGACCGCCATTCGCGGCCAGCGTATCGCCTACACCGCCACAGCGGGCGAGACCCTGCTGCGGAACGGGCGGGGCGAGCCGACCGCTGCGCTCTACAGCTTCGCCTACATCAAGGACGGCGGGGCGGCGGACCGGCCGGTGATGTTCGTCTTCAACGGCGGGCCCGGCTCTTCATCCGTCTGGCTGCACATGGGCGTGGTCGGCCCGCGCCGGGTGCAGCTGGATCGCGAGGTGAACCCCAGCAACGTCCCGCCCTTCGGTCTGGTCGACAATCCCGACAGCCTGCTGGACGTCGCCGACCTGGTGTTCATCGATCCCGTCGGCACGGGCTTCAGCCGCATCCTCGGCGTCGGCAAGCCCGAAGACTTCTATGGCGTCGACGAGGACGCCGAGAGCGTCGCCCAGTTCATCGAGCTGTGGCTGACCCAAAACCGGCGCTGGAACTCTCCCAAATACCTGATGGGCGAAAGCTATGGCAGCGCCCGCGCCGCGCTTCTTCCGCGCGCCCTGATGGGCGGGCCGACCTACGCCGGGGTCATGCGCGGCATCACGGTCAACGGCATCATCCTGCTGGGCTCCAGCCTCAACGGACCCGGGACGGCGGGGCAGTCGCCCGCGCTTGGCGCGGCCCTGAACCTGCCGGCCATGGCGGCCACGGCCTGGCACCATCAGCGGATCGATCGCGCAGGCCGGACCATCGAGGCCTTCGACGCCGAGGTGAGCCGGTTCGCGACCACCGACTATGTCGCCGCGCTCGACAAGGCCGCAGCCGGGACGTTGGACGACGCGGAACGCGGGCGCATCGCCGCGCGACTGTCCGCCTACACCGGCCTGTCCGCCGGGGCCTGGCTGCCCGGGCTGATCCTGTCGCCAAAGGTTTTCTCTCAGCAGCTTCTGGCCAGCGACGGACTGACCGTCGGCCTCTATGACGGACGCTACACCCTGCCCCAGGCCGGCGACGGCGGCGAGCCGGTGGCGGACGATCCCGCCATGGGCCGCTACGTTCCGGGCTTTATCGCCGCCTTCCATCAGATGCTGGACCAGGATCTGAAGGTGCGTCTGGATCGCCCCTACGGCGCCATCGTCTGGCGCAACCTGCTGTTCGGCTGGAACTGGAAGCGTACCGGGGCGCCCGAGGGCCAGTCGTTCGCCGGCGATCTGGCCACCGCGATGCGCCGTAACGGCGATCTGCGGGTGCTGGTGGCCAGCGGCTATTTCGACATGGTCACGACCCCGGCCGCCGCTCGCGACGCCCTCGAAAAGGCCCGTGTGCCGACGGACCGGCTGACGATCAGAAACTACGAGTCCGGCCACATGCTCTATCTGGGCGACACGGCGGCGGCATTCTCCGACGACGTGAGGACCCTGATCCGGGACGGCCGGCGATAAATCTTGGGCAGGACGCCATGTCGATGAAACAGAAATCGGGCCTGCGGACTGTCGCTGCGGCCGTTTGGGTGCTGGCGCTCGCGTCAGGCCTCGCTGCGGGACCTGTTCTGGCGCAGGCTGGAGCCGCCGATGTGACGACCGCGTCGGCTCCGGCGGAGCCGCGCCGCGCCGTGACCCGTCATAGCGGTCACTTCAATGGCCAGAACGTGGCCTATACAGCGACGGTCGCCGACAACTTCGTGGCCGGGCCCGACGGTCTTCCCGGCGCATCCGTCATCACCATCGCCTATACCCGTGACGACGTGGCCGATCCCGCCCGTCGGCCGGTGATCTTCGCCTTCAACGGCGGACCCGGCGCCTCGTCCTCGCCGCTGCACATCTCGGCCCTGGGTCCCATGCGCAAGGCGCCGGAGGGGGCGGGGCAGGGCGCTCTGGTCGACAATCCGTTCAGCCCGCTGGACGTCGCCGACATCGTCTTCCTTGATCCCGTCGGCACGGGCTTCAGCCGGGCCTTTCCGGGCGTGGACGACAAATACTGGTACACCGGCGCGACCGACGCCGCGGCCGTTCGCTCGGCCATCCAGAACTGGTTGAAGGTCAATGGCCGCGAGGCGTCGCCGCGCTATCTTGCGGGCGAAAGCTACGGGACCACGCGCGCCGCCCTGATCGCCGCCGACACCTCCGCTCTCACGTTCGACGGTGTCCTGCTGATCGCCCTCAGCGCCCCGGTGGCGGGCCGTGAGATGCCGTTCGTCACAGCCCTGCCGACCATGGCGGCCGGCGCCTGGCATCATCAGCGGATCGACCGGGCAGGGCGGTCGGTCGATCAGGTCTACGAAGAGGCGCTGGCCTTCGCGCGGACGGACTATGTCGAGGCCCTGATCCTCGGCTCCAGCCTGCCGGACGCGGACCGGCGCCGGATCGCGGAGCGGATGTCTGGCCTGATCGGCCTGCCGGTCGACCTGATCCTGGCCCAGAATTTGCGGATTTCGTCCAACGTCTGGATGTTCAACCTGCTGAAGGAACAGGGGCTGCGAACCGGCCTGCTGGACGTCCGGGTCACCTCGCCGATGGAGGCGGGCGCCTTGGGCGCGCTGGACGATCCTTCGCTGGGCGTAGTCCCGAGAGGCCGGCCGGGCGGCCCGGCCCCGACGCCGGCCAGCATCGGCCCGATCGTCAACGCGACCCTGGGCGAGTACGTCAGCAAGACGCTCGGCTTCGCCTCCGACGAACCCTATTACAGCCTGAACTTCCTCGTGAATGCGGCCTGGAGCCACGGCGACTCGCCGCGCGCCATGGAGGGTCTGGCCGAGACCTTGAAGGCGCGACCCGAAATGCGGCTATTCTGGGCGGCAGGCTATTATGACCTGACCACCCCCGCCTACGCCGGACGCTATGTGCTGGATCAGGTCGGCATGCCGGCGGGGCAGTTGACGGCGACCTATTTCGCCGGCCCGCACGGGGTCTATGACGGCGAGGACAATCTGGAACGGTTCGGCGCGGCCCTGCGGTCGTTCGTGGCCCGTTCGGCGACGGATGGTCAGGCCGCAGGGCGTTAGGTCTCTGGTCGGGATCACCGGTGACCCAGGCGCGATCCCTTCCACCCATACCAGGCCACGACGGCGAAGCAGGCGGCCGGCAGCAGAAAGGCGACGTTGGCCCCGTAGAGGTCGGCGACCCTGCCCATGGGCCAGGGCAGCAGCACCCCGCCGCCGATGGCCATCACCATCAGTGAGGAGGCCTTCTTGGTGCCTGCGCCCAGACCCGTCGTGCCCAGGGCGAAGATGGTGGCGAACATGGTCGACATGAAAAAGAACACGGCGATCAGGGCGATGGGCGACACCTTCTCGATGCCCGCCGCCACGATGAGCGTCAGAACCACATTGATCAGACCGTAGGTGGTCAGCAGGACGCGGGGTCTGACCTTCAGCAGCAGGGCCGTGGCGGCGAAGCGCCCGACCAGATAGCCGATGGCCGCCAGCGACAGCATGAAGGCGCCCTGCTGGGACGTCAGGCCGCTCCAGTTGTGGGTGACCAGATTGATGAAATAGGCGCCGATGCCGACCTGTGCGCCGATGTAGAGGGCCTGGGTGATGACGCCGGCGATGAAGTGCGGCTGGCGCGACAGGGGCAGGGCAGGGGCGTCCCCTGCGACGGCGTTCCCGTGGTCGGACAGTCCGGTCTCGGGCAGCCGCGCGCGCCAGACCGCGAAGGCGAAGATCAGCACGCCGATCGCGATGAGGCCATAGACGGTCTGGATCGACCGGGTGGCGCCGCCCAGAGCCTCGGTCGTCGTCGGACTGAAGAAGACCGCGCCGCCGATCAGGGGGCCGAAGAAGACGCCCAGCGCATTGAAGGACTGGGCCAGGTTCAGCCGCTGCGACGCCTTCGCCGGGTCACCCAGGACGTTGACGTAGGTATCGGCCGAGGTCTCGAGGATGCACAGGCCGCCAGCCAGGACGAACATCGACCCCACGAAAGGCACGAAGGCGCCGGCGGCCGCGGCGGGAATGAACAGCAGGGCGCCGACGGCGGTGACGCCCAGACCGGTCACGATGCCGAACTTGTAACCCCGGGCGTGGAGCAACATCCCGGCCGGAATCGACAGCAGCAGATAGGCCCCGAAATAGGCGATCTGGAGCCAGGAGCTGTCGGCCTGGCTGATGCTCAGCGTCTCTTGGAAATGCTTGTTCAGGACGTCGAGCAGCCCATAGGCCAGCCCCCAGATCAGGAAGCAGGCGATGGCGAAGGCCAGGGGGCCGCGCAGGTTTCCGGCGGGCGTGTCCAGGCCCCCGGGGGTGTGGGCGGCGTCGGTTTCGATGCTCATGGAGTCCTCGGTGTTTCCGGATGGGCCCGGCCGTCTGGCGCGGCCTTGGGCGGGTGAAGGTCAGATGCGGTAGATCGCCTCGGCGTTGGCGGCGAACAGGCGGTCGCGCTCGGTCTCGCTGAAGCCGGCGGTGATCGCGTCGAAGGCGGAGAAGAAGGCGTCGAAGGTTCCGTGGACCCGCTCGACCGGGAAGTCGGACGCGAACATGCAGCGCTGAATCCCGAAGGCCTCGATGCACTCCAGAACGATCGGGCGGAGAGACTCCATGGTCCAGGCGCGGTCGGTGATGCCGAGGCCGGAGATCTTGATCGCTATCTGTGGCTGGGCGGCCAGCAGGCGAAGACCGGTGCGCCAGCGCGCCATTCCGGCCTCGTCGCGGTCGGTCGGCAGGCCGGCGTGGTTGACGATCATCGGCACGTCCGGAAGCCGCGAGGCCACGATCGCCGCCGTCGCCATCTGCGACGGATAGAGCTGGAGGTCGAACGACAGTCCGTGCCGGGCCAGCTTCGCCAGCCCCACGACCCAGGCCGGATCGCGCAGCAGGTCGCGGTCGGTATAGGTCTTCAGTGGATCCGCATGCCAGCAGACGATCTGGCGGATGCCCCTTACGTTCGGTCGGGCCGCATGGGCCTCCAGAAGGGCGTCGAGATCGGGGTCGAGCAGGTCGGCGCCGGCGACGATTCCTTGCGGGGCGTCCTCCTCGTCGGCCATGGCCTGAAGCCAGTCGGTCTCGGCAAGCTGCTCACCGATCGGCAGACCGCATTCGACATGGACGATCTTGTCCACCCGCCAGCCTGCGGTGTCGGCGCGATAGTCGTCGAGCAGATAGTCGCGGTTTGCGACGCCGCTCATGTCGCCCGCCGGATTGTTCGGCAGGGGATCGTCCTGCAGCCAGCCGTACCGGGCGCGCGACAGGTCCCACAGGTGGACGTGCGGATCGACGATGCGAAGGTCCCCGCCCACCTGTCCTGACCCTAGTAGGTGGTGCGTCCGCCGGACGTGTCGAACGTCGAGGCGGTGGTGAAGCTGCACTCCTCCGAGGCCATGAAACAGACCATGGCGGCGCTTTCGTCGACCTCGCCCAGACGGCCCATCGGGATCTTCGAGCGCATGTAGTCGACCTGGCTCTGGGGCATCTGGGCCAGGATCGGGCTTTCGAAGGTGGCGGGCGTCAGGGCGTTGGCGATGACGCCCTTGCCGGCCAGTTCCTTGCCCAGCGACTTGGTGAAACCGATCACCCCGGCCTTGGAGGCGGAATAGGCGCTGGCGTTGGGATTGCCTTCCTTGCCTGCCACCGAGGCGACGTTGACGATCCGGCCATAGCCGTTGGCCGTCATGAACGGGACGATGGCGCGGCTGCAGTAGAAGACGCCGTTCAGATTGATGTCGATGACCCGCTTCCAGCTGTCGATCGGGAACTCCGGCACCGGGACGGTGGCGCCCGTGATGCCGGCCGAGGCGACGAGGATGTCGATCCTGCCCAGCGCCGCGTTGGAGGCCTCCGCCGCCGCCTGGACCGCATCGGGGTCGGCGACGTCGAGCGCCACGACATGACTGGCGCCGACCTCTTCGGCGGCGGCCTTGAGGGCGTCCGCGTTCAGGTCCCAGAGGGCGACATTGCCGCCCTCGGCCACGATCCGCGCCGCCGTGGCCTTGCCCAGGCCCGAGGCGCCGCCCGTGATGACGGCCGTGCGACCGGCGAAACGGCCCGCATAGACGGTCATCGCGACCAAGCCACGAAGGTCTGGCCCTGCTCGCCCAGCTTCTCGATCCCCAGACGGACAGTGTCGCCGGCCTTCAGGTACCAGGGCTCGGGCTTCTGGCCGAGGCCGACGCCGGGAGGCGTGCCGGTGGTGATCAGGTCGCCCGGCTCCAGCGTCATGAATTCCGAGACGTAGGAAACGATCTCGGCCACGCCGAAGATCATGGTCGAGGTGTTGCCGGTCTGGACGCGCTTGCCGTTGACGTCGAGCCACATGGCCAGGTTCTGGACGTCACCGACCTCGTCGGTCGTGACCAGCCAGGGGCCGACCGGACCGAAGGTGTCGCAGCCCTTGCCCTTGTCCCAGGTCGCGCCGCGCTCGGTCTGGAAGGCGCGCTCCGAGACGTCGTTGATCAGCACATAGCCGGCGACGTGATCCAGGGCGTCGGCCTTCTCGACGTAGGAGGCGGTCTTGCCGATGACGATGCCCAGCTCGACCTCCCAGTCGGTCTTGACCGAACCGCGCGGGATCGTGACGTCGTCGTTCGGGCCGGTCAGGCAGGAGATCGCCTTGGTGAAGACGACGGGCTCTTCCGGAATGGGCAGGTTCGATTCCGCCGCGTGGTCGGCGTAGTTCAGGCCGATGGCGATGAATTTGCGGCTGCCGATGACGGGCAGGCCATAGCGTGGCTCACCCTCGACGAGGGGCAGCGAGGCCGGATCGATCGCCTTCAGTTTCTCGAGAGCCTCGCCGTACAGCTGGTCGGGCGTGATGTCGGCGACGTGGCCGGACAGGTCGCGGATGCGGCCTTCAGCGTCCAGGGTTCCGGGCTTTTCCTGACCCTTGGGGCCATAGCGCAGCAGTTTCATCGGGAGGTCTTTCGTCTCAGCGGGCGTAGGGGCGATGGAGGGCGATGTCGCGGTTCAGCTCGACGCCGAAGCCGGGCGCATCGGGAACCTTGAGGCGGCCGTTCACGGGCACGGGCTCGCCGATCAGCTGTGGGTGGAACATCGGCACGACCTCGTCGGCGCCGGGGGCCATCATCAGGAACTCGGCGAACGGGCTGTTATGGCGCGTGACGACGAAATGGTAGCTGTAGACCGACGAGCCGTGCGGGATGCACAGGACGCCGCGGCTGTCGGCCAGGTTCGAGATCTTGACGATCTCGGTCATGCCGCCGCACCAGCCGACGTCGGGCTGGATGATGTCGCAGCACTCCATTTCCAGCAGCATGCGGAAACCCCAGCGGGTGGCCTCGTGCTCGCCGGTCGTGACCAGCATGCCGGGAGGGGCCGCCTTCTTGAGGTCGCGATAGCCCCAGTAGTCGTCGGGGCTCAGCGCCTCCTCAATCCACTTCAGGCCGAACTCGTGGGCCCGGTGCGCCAGCTTCGTCGCATAGTTCAGATCCAGCGCCATCCAGCAGTCGAACATCAGCCAGAAGTCGTCGCCGCAGCGATCGCGCATCTCGACCAGTTCGGCGATGTTCCTGTGCAGCCCTTCTTCGCCCTCGGCCGGACCGTGGTGCAGGGGCATCTTGCCGCCGATGAAGCCCAGCTCCTTCGCCTTGTCCGGTCGCGCGCCGGTAGCGTAGAAGGTCAGTTCGTCGCGGACCGGGCCGCCCAGCATGGCGAAGACCGGCTCCTGCCGCAACCGGCCCAGCAGGTCCCACAGGGCCAGATCGACGCCGGAGATGGCGTTCACCACCAGACCCTTGCGGCCATAGTACTGGGTCGAGAAATACATCTGGTCCCAGATCTTCTCGACCTCGGACGGATCGCGCCCTTCGAGGAAGCGCGCCAGATGCTTTTCGACGATATAGGCGGCGGGCTCGCCCCCGGTCGTCACGGCGAAGCCGACGACGCCGTTCTCGGCTTCGATCTCCACCACCAGCGTCCCCAGCACATTGATCCCGAAGCTGCGGCGGCTCTGGCGGTACTCGGGGTATTTCGCCATCGGGGTGGCGATATGGTCGTCTATCCAGTGACCGTCGCCCTGATCGTGATAGTCGGCGCCGCCGCCCTTGCCGTCGTTTTTGACGACGAAGGCGCGGACGTGCTTGATCCGGGGGAGGCGGCTCATCGGGTCAGGCCCCGCGCACTTGCGCGCTCTGCTGCGTTCTGAAACATATGACGTATGACTATTTGATGCGGCAGATCGCGTCAAATCGAAACGGCGGAATCCACATGCTGCTTGAAAACAAGGCCGTCCTGATCACCGGGGGCTCGCGCGGGATCGGCGCCGGCATCGCCCTGGCCTGCGCGCGACAGGGGGCCGACGTCGCCATCAACTCGCTGGAAGGCGGCGAGGCGGCGGCCGCCGTCGTGGCCGCCGTCGAGGCGCTGGGGCGCCGGGCGATCTCGGTCGACGGCGACGTGGCCCTGCCCGAAACGGCCGCCGCCTTCGTTGACGCCGCGGTAGAGGCCTTCGGCCGGATCGACGTCTTCGTCTCCAACGCCGGCATCTGCCCCTTCCATGCCTTCCTCGACATGCCGGTCGAGACCCTGAGGCGGACGATGGAAGTCAATCTGCACGGGGCCTATTTCATGACCCAGGCCGCCGCGAACCAGATGGTCAAACAGGGCGACGGCGGATCCATCATCGCCGTCAGCTCGATCAGCGCCCTGGTCGGGGGCGAGATGCAGACCCACTACACCCCCACCAAGGCCGGGGTTCACAGCCTGATGCAGTCCTGCGCCATTGCGCTCGGCAAGCACGGAATCCGCTGCAACTCGGTCCTGCCGGGCACCATCCTGACCGACATCAACAAGGACGACCTCTCCAACGCCGGCAAGCGGGCCTATATGGAGGGCCGGATCCCCCTGGGCCGACTGGGTCAGCCCGAGGATCTCGGCGGCCCCGTCGTCTTCCTCGCCTCGGATCTGGCGGCCTATGTCACCGGCGCGGCCCTGCTCGTCGACGGCGGCGCCTTCGTGAACCTGCAGTAGGCGCCGCCGGCGAGGCTGGGTGCGTCAGCTCCAGCTGTATGAGGTCTTTGTCTGTGAGTAGAACTCTATGGCGGCGAAGCCCTGTTCGCGAGGGCCGTAGGATGAGGATTTCGTGCCGCCGAAGGGGACGTGATAGTCGACGCCG
>Ga0247812_10000586_pt1 | contig 22271 bp, 22 predicted proteins | sample UWRJL149409B1_FD_178011 | JGI IMG/M metagenome (GOLD analysis project Ga0247812, IMG submission 178011) | Plant litter microbial communities from Arlington Agricultural Research Station in Wisconsin, United States - UWRJ-L149-409B-1 | ecosystem: Environmental > Terrestrial > Plant litter >...
AAGTTGCTGATAACTTCTATAACACAAATAATTTTGATAGTGCTTTCTATTACTACAACAAAGTAAAATTTATCTGCAACCCCGTAACTGATGCTTTAGATTATGTAAGCACTTTAAACAGAATGGCGGACATTCAGCAAAGTCAAGGTGATTATACGGGTAGTGAATCTACAGTTACTGAAGCATTACTTTATTTAAAATATACAAAAAACCAGCAATATGCATGGAACAGTTATGTCATTTTAAGTATTAATTACTTAAACACATACGACTATAAAAATGCAATATTATACAACCAAAAGGCTTTACAGTTGCAAACAGAGCCATGGCGAAATCTAGCCGCTAAAAATAATATCGCAGTGATTTTGATTGAAGAAGAAAAATACAAAGAGTCGCTCGAAATCTTCCTTTCTTTAATTACAAAAGAAGAAGTAATAAGCGATGATCTGTTTTATGCTAAAGCACTTGATAACGTTGGCTTCTGTTATTTTAAAATAAACCAACCCAAAAAAGCACTTTACTATTTAAATAAAAGCCTTAAAATAAGACAAAAGAAAGGTGATCCTTTTGATTTAGGAAAAAGCTATCTTCATTTGGCAAAATTCTATGAAAAAAGAAATTCTTCTCTGGCAAAAAAATACATGCTGCTAAGCTATAATCAATTTACCATTGCAAATAATACTGATGAAAGATTAACGTCACTAAAACTAATCATTGAGAATAGTTCTGACATAGCATTAAAAAAATATTCTACCAAATATGTCAATCTCGTTGACAGCATTTTTGAAGTGAGACAGAAAGTCAAAAATCAATTTGCACGTGTAAAATACGACTCTAAAAGAGAAAAGAACGAAAATTTAAAACTGAAAACCCATAAGGCAGAAAACGAACTACAACTGGAAAGACAGAAAAATCGAAATATAATTTCGTATATTATTATTGCCATCAGTTTGAGTTTAATAATAGTACTCTATTTATACCTGACTTCCCGAGGTAAGAAAGAAAAAATTGAAGCGACTTACAAAAGTGAGACCCGAATTGCAAAAAAACTACATGATGAACTTGCTAACGATATTTACCATACAATGGCATTTGTTGAAAACAAAAACCTTGCGCTAACAGAAAACAAGGAGCAGTTATTAAACAATCTTGATATTATATACTCCAGAACCAGAGACATATCGAAAGAAAATTGCGCTATTATTACCAATGAAAATTATGTTTTAGGTCTAAAAGAAATGATTTTAGAATTTAATACTTCTAACACTAGTATTATTCTAAATGATTTAGAAACAATTTCGTGGAATATTCTTGATAGAAGTAAAAAAACAACTGTATACAGAGTGCTTCAGGAACTACTTGTAAATATGAAGAAACATAGTAATGCCAATTTAGCCGTAATCAATTTTAAAGAAACGGACAAAAACATTATTATAAATTATAGTGATAACGGAAATGGAGCTGATTTGACACAATTATCTTTTAAAAACGGACTTCATAATGTTGAGAATAGAATTCAATCCATAAAAGGAAATGTCGAAATAGATTCACACCCCGGAAAAGGTTTTAAGGTCTTACTAAAAATCCCTTTATCATGATGAAAAAGATTTTCAGATTATTTCAGAATAAAACGGTTTTAAAATATCTTATGTCCATTCTCATTTTTTTAATAATAGGATGTGTGATTTATTTATTCAAATCTCCAAAATACGAGCCTAATATTAAAATAAAACATAACAAATCTGAGATAAGAAAAGTTCTCAATAAAGCAGATATCCTTTTTGATTCCTACGAACTCAATAATTCATATGATTACTTTAATAAAGCACAATTGCTTTGCGATACTGATATATATTACATCGAGTATGTTTATGCAATTACCTGCATGGCCGCAATTGAACAAATGCAGGGTGATTTTGTTGCCAGTGAAATATTATTAACAAAGACACTTCCACATTTAAAAAAAATAAAAAAACCAAGGTTCGCAGCAAATGTCTACGAACAATTTGGTGCCAATTATTATTATACTTACGATTACAAAAACTCACTTTTATACTATCAAAAAGCATTACATCTTAAAACCAGTACGTTTAGAAAAATAGTCGTTCTTAATAGTATTTCTCAAATATACCTGAAGCAGAACAAAGTAAAACTGGCAGAAAGCATATTAATTCCCCTATCAAAAATTAAAACGATCTGCAAAGAAAATAAAAACGTAAATGATTACGAATATGCCCGAATATTAGATGATCTAGGACTGTGTTATCATCAACAAGAAAAACCTGAAGCAATTAATTACTATAAAAAAGCTTTGGCAATACAACTAAGATTAAAAAATAACTATGCTCTTTTATATACCTATTTGCACATTGCCGAATATTTTCAATTAAGCAATCCACAAAAAGCACAGCCTTATGCAAAGAAAGCTTACTTTTTATCGAATGAATTAAATGATGCATCGAACAAACTTCAGAGCTTAAAATTACTAACAAAGACCAGCCATGGGCAAAACTTAAAAGTATACACCACTCAATTTATCCAACTTTCTGATAGTATTGAGAAGACCAGAACGACGGCCAGAAATCAATTTGCCAGAATTAAATACTATTCTAAAAAAGATAAAGAAGAAAACCTGCAATACAAAGCCGAAAAAGTAAAAAATGAGCTGCAGTTAGAAAGACAAAAAAATCGTAATATAATTTCTTACATCATTCTTTTTTTTACAGCTATATTCAGTTTATTTCTTTTTTGTTATTTGAGTATTAAGGGACGAAAAGAAAAAAATGATGCAATACTTAAAAGTGAGATACGAATTTCGAAAAAATTAAGTGCCGAGTTGGCTCATGATGTTTACAAAACATTAACCTTTGCAGAAAATATTGATCTGACAAAAGAAGATAATAAAGAAAAATTACTGAATAACCTTGATGCAATCTATGCAAGAACAAGAAATATTTCTAAAGAAAATTGCACTATTACTATTGGGAAACAGTATGCAAGCGATTTAAAAGAAATGATTTCCGGTTTTAAAACTCCTGAACTGAATATCTTATTAAATGGTTTTGATTTGATTTTATGGGAAGATATTGAAAAAAATAAAAAAATAGTGCTTTACAGGATTTTACAGGAGCTATTTGTCAATATGAAAAAGCATAGAGAATCAACCTTGGTAAGTATTACTTTTAAAATAACCGAAAAAAATCTTATGATCATTTATAATGATAACGGGATTGGAACGAAAAATAGTACACCAAATTTGAAAAATGGATTGCAAAATGTGGAAAACCGTATTAAAACTATAAATGGAAATATTATTTTTGACAACAATTCAGAAAAAGGATTTAGATTAAGTTTTACCTTTCCTTTGTAAACACCATTATATGTACAAAAAAGTTTTAGTTGCAGAAGATTTAGACAGTATAAGCATAGCCGTTATTCAAGTGCTTGAAGATTTACAAGTTCAAACAATTGATCATGTGAAATATTGTGATGATGGTTTATTAAAAATAAAAAAAGCATTGCTCGAAAACGAACCTTATGATTTGCTCATAAGCGATTTATCATTTAAGTCTGATCACCGTAATGTAACTCTTTCCAGCGGTGAAGAACTTATTGAAGCAGCAAATGAAGTTCAGCCTAAATTAAAAAAAATAGTTTTTTCTATTGAAGATAAATCCTATCGTATAAAATCTCTTTTTTACGATTTAAGTATTAATGCCTATGTTTCAAAAGGAAGAAACAGTATTACTGAATTAAGAAAAGCAATTGAAGGTACTTTTAGAAATGAAGAAAAAATACTTTCTTCAGATTTATCTTTTAGTTTTAATGATAAAGCTTTGATTGAAATTGAATCTTATGATATTTCGATTTTAAAGCTTTTGGCTAAAGGTTATATCTTAGAAAATATCTCAAGTGAGTTTAAAGCTTCTTCAATAACCCCAAATGGTACCAGCAGTATTGAGAAGCGCATCAATAAATTAAAAATATATTTTAAAGCTAATAATAACGTACACTTAATTGCAATTGCAAAAGATTTTGGTTTGGTGTAAATTTTATAACTTTTTTACGGAATCCCGTAAGGAAATGACTTTTTATAGATTTAAGTTTGTGTAGAATTTATTAACCACCTAATGAAAGCTAAATATAAAATTAATTCAGGGAAACGTTTGCAGCAAATGTTTATCTCAAAAATTAATACCACTCAAAATAAAATCGTTATGAAAACCATGCTACTTTGTCTTTTTCTATCATTAAGTTTTGCATTCATTTCTGAAAAAACAGGCTGGCTCGAGATAGACTGGAAAATTATTTTCATACCAGCTCTTCTTGTTTTGCAAATAATCATCATAGGAACTGCTCTAAAGAACAGGTATAAAAAAGAATAATTTGTATTTTATTTAGCCTACAAACTAAGTTTTTTCATCTAAAATAAACAGCTCGTCTAAAAATTTTAAATGCTTATATTTGAATTTTTATCTTTAGCATGAAATATATTTTAAGTTTTCTTCTTTTATTTTTTACTGTTCTCACCTTTTCACAAACCAAAATTCTATCCTGGAATTTAGAAAACTTTGGAAAATCTAAATCAGAATCTGAATTAAATTTTATTGCCAACACTCTTTTAGAGTATGATATTGTAGCAATTCAGGAAGTTGTTGCAGGTTACGGTGGCGCACAAGCTGTCGCTAAACTTGCCATGTTACTAAACGAAAAAGGAACAAAGTGGGATTATTCTATTAGTAATCCAACAAGTGGTACCAGTTACAAAACAGAACGTTATGCTTTTCTTTGGAAAACCAGTAGAATCCAACTAAAAGGAAATGCTTGGTTAGAAAAACAATATCATCTTGAAATTGACAGGGAACCTTATTTTGCGACTTTTGAAATAAATAAAAAAACGGTTACACTGGTTAATTTCCATGCTATTACCAAAAGTAAGCAACCAGAAACCGAAATTAAGTACTTTAAATTTCTACCACTCGAATATCCTGCTCTAAATTTAGTATTTCTAGGCGATTTTAATTGCCCTCAATCCCATACGGTATTTAATCCTTTAAAGAAAATGGGCTACTCTCCTATTTTACAAAATCAAAAAACGACATTAAAACAGCAATGCAAAAGCAATATCTGTCTCGCATCTGAATTTGATAATATGTTTTACAAAGCCAGTGCTTTAGAATTTATTAATTCAGGTATACTTCCGTTTCACAAAAATTTTAATTCGCTAAAAGAAGCCAGAAGAATATCGGATCATATCCCTATTTGGTTCGAATTTTATTTGAAGTAATTATGTTTTTAATTTCTTCTTTTTTGCGGCAGGAAATAAAACGTTATTCAGGATCAGGCGATATCCCGGAGAGTTGGGGTGCAGGTCTAAAACTGTAGGAGGATCTCCAACCTGATGCTGAAAATCTTCAGGATCGTGGCCGCCAAAAAAAGTAAACATTCCTTTTCCTTTTTCGCCATGAATATATCTTGATTCACCGTTAAGTTCACAGGTTCCCATTACTAAAACATTTGATTTTATTAATGCTGTATCAAATGATGTTGTTTGTCCCATAAAACCTTTTACTAATTGTGTATGATTTTGGCATAACATACTTGGAATTGGATCCCATTTTGCAGAAAATTCCATTAAAGAAAAATAATCTTTTTCCATCGGAATTCTGCGTTTATTGGTCATATCAATATCTGAAAACTCGTATACCTCCGGTTTTCTTTCTAATGTAAAATTTTTAAAAGCAAATGAGTTGCTGTAATCTAATTTAGACTGATAATTAGACTCACTCGCATCTCCATCAAACATAGCTTCGCAAATATCAACACCATCTGCCGAAAGTGCAATATCAAAGCTATCAGTTGCAGAGCACATAGCAAACATAAATCCTCCGCCAATAACAAAATCCCGGATCTTTTTCGCAACTGCTCCTTTTTCTTGTGATACTTTGCTATAACCTAATTTTGCAGCAAGAGCTTCGGCATCCCTTTTTTGATCTATGTACCAGGGTGTATTTTTATACGCAGCATAAAATTTACCATATTGTCCCGTAAAATCTTCGTGATGCAAATGCAGCCAATCGTATAGTAGCAACTGATCACTTAAAACTTCTTCATCATAAATTGGTGTAAAAGGAATTTCGGCGTAGGTTAAAACCAATGTCACGGCATCATCCCAAGGCTGTTTTCCTTTTGGTGTATAAACGGCAATTTTAGGTGCTTTTTCAAGAATAACCGATTCCATATTTTGTGACGGACTTGAGATTTCGTTTAAAATCGAAGCTTCTTCAGTATCCGAAAGCACTTCAAAACTTACTCCGCGAATCTTGCATTCTTTACGAATTTCGTCAGCATCAGGCAACAGAAAAGAGCCTCCACGATAATTAAGCAACCAACTTGCCTTATAATCTTTACTTAAACACCAATAGGTTATTCCGTATGCTTTTAGATGATTTTGCTGTGTGGTTTCGTCCATCGGAATTAAGATAAACGAAGCTTTTGCTGTTAATGAAAGTAGGAATATGAAAATATAAACGAAACTCTTATTCATTATAAAATTATTTTAGTAAAGATATAAAGTAAGCATTTAAAAACACAACAGATACGCTTGTTTTATACTTTTTTAAATATTAATTATGAATTTATGGCAAGATAATTTCAATTGCAGTTTTCTCAAAATCAGGTAGAAACACCTATTTCATGAAAAATTATTATCATTACATTTGCTTTCCCGAATCATCAAACTAATCAATGAAAAAACCAAAAACCATGAAGTTTAATGATCATAATAACCAACCAAAGGGAATGAATGTAATGCAAAAAATAGCCTTGTGCTTACTTGTAGTAACGATAGTATTGTACTATGTACTTTCAATTCAGTTTTTAACAAGTTGAATTTTTAAATTGTCAAAACTGCTATTTCGTTTTGAATAGCGTATACCACTAATCCTGCAATATTTCTGGACTCTGTTTTTAGCAATAAATTGTTACGATGTCCCTCTACGGTTCGCGGACTCAAATAAAGATGCTCGGCAATTTCTGTAGTCGTTTTTTGCAGGCAAATAAGCTGAAGAATTTCTATTTCGCGAGGCGATAGAAAACTTGTTTCTAAATTTCCTTTTGAATTTTTAGTAGAAATAATTGTTTCCTGAATTGTTTTCAGAACATTATCACAATAATAAAAACCTTTTTTTGAAACTTGGTTAATGGTGTGAATTAAATCCTTTGGTGTTGTATTCTTGATTAAGTAAGCAACAGCACCAACCTGAATCATATTTGCAATAAACGATTTTGTATCATAACTTGTTAAAGCAATTATTTTAATTTCGGGAAATAATTTTCGGATTATTTTTGTGGCTTCAACACCATTAAGAATAGGCATTTTCAAATCCATAATAATAATATCGGGTTTGATAATACTGTCATTTAAATTAGACAGAAGTTCTTCTCCGTTTGATGCTTCAAAAATAATATCGATATTATCTTCTCTTTGCAATAAAAAAGATATTCCTTTACGGAATAAAACTTCGTCATCTACTAAAGCAATTTTAATAGCGGCACTCATTTTTTATTTGATTTTGGTCGTTTGGTTCGTCGAAATTACAAAATCTCAAACGAAAACAGCCTCAGAATCTTAACATATTAAGCAAAAAGCGTGTTTGTTTATCAATTTTAACTTAAAAAGTGAAAATTACGGCAACTCCATTACCCTTTTCAGAGTTCATTTTTATCGTTCCATTCAAAAAAGAAATTCGGCTGTCGATATTTTTCATTCCTAATCCTTTCTGATTTTCAACATTTTCACTATCAAGTCCTACCCCGTTATCCTGATAATTGCAAGTAATAATCCCGTTTATATTTTTAAACGCAATGTATATTTCGGTCGCTTTTCCGTGACGTAAAGAATTATTCATCAATTCCTGCAAAATTCTAAACACATGCAAATGACGATCTATCTCTTTCTCATCAAAATCAACTTCATTCTCGTATTTTACTTTTACCGATTTACTGCTTTCAAATTCTTCACACAACTCTTCAATACCCGCATTAAGTCCAAATTTCTCAAAAACCGGAGGCAGTAAATTGTGGGCAATTTTTCTGGAATTCTCCAAAGCTTTTGCCGTTAGATTGATAATATTATCTGTAATTTCTTTTGTCTCAGCTTCTGTTAAATTAGGAGCAGAAAGTAAATGTGTATTTAATGAAACAATATTAAGTTTAGAACTGATATCATCGTGTAAATCCTGAGCAATTCTTTTTCGTTCTTCTTCCTGAGTAAAAATCACAGCGTGCAATTGTTCTTTTTGATATTGTAATATTAAATCTCTTTTCTCTAATTCTTTTTGGATAATTTTTTTCCTCGAGAGATAAAAAAATGCAACTAAAAAGACCGCAACCACCATAAAAAAACACGACGTATACAGAATTATGGCGACAATTTCTTTTTCATAAACCGGACTTCCATTCATATTCAAATATTAATTTTATTTTTAGAACTAAAGCTAACTTTCCATTGAAATAAAATAAAAAGATAATACGCCAAAAGCAAAAAAGCATTTAAAGTCCAACTCATCAACTTGAATTCATTACTCAAACCAATAGTTAAATTACCTACCAAAAATAATATTGTGCTAGTCAATAAATAAAAAACTACACCAATTGTAAAATAGTAATACTCTTTATTACTGGTAAGCATATTATAAAAGTGCAATAAGGCATACACAACAATTAATAGTGAAGTAATGCTAATCGCGAACAAATTGAATTTTAAAAACTGAGTAAAATCAATGCAAAACTGAATTCCTAAAATCAAAAGAGTTACCACAAGACTCCATGTTACAAAAGTTTTTTGCTGTCTGTATTTTAAGATGGATCTATAAAACAAACCAAGCAAAATTATTTGGCCAATAAAAAAGATATTAATGGCAAATAAATTATTCATTGCAAAACGATACATCAACTCTAAACTAAATTGCATTATAAAAACAAATGCAAGATAAAAAACAAAAAAAACATTAGCTTTTTCCAAACGGAAAAAGCTATATGTATACAGCACTAAGTTTATTAATAAAACAAAATAGGCCGAATATATTACAAGATCAACCATTATAGAGGACCTGTTGGATCTCCAAAAGGAGGGCATGGCCTAGCTCCATCATACAAAACTGCTGTAACTAAATCACCATCTAAAAAGACGTCTTCATAGATACCTGTTTTTTCATTTAATTTAGCTCCTACAAACATTAAAGTTTGTTCTCCAAGTTCATTAATTCCTTTATAAGCTCTGGTCGCATCAATTTTTAAAGATTCTTTAAGTTTCAAAATTGCTTCTAAGCTTTCTAAAGGTACTAAGTAAGCGTCTACTGAATCTTTTTCTCTACCCTCTGGAGAATCTTTGTACTTTTTTGACCATTCCTGACCAACAGCTAAACTGATTTCAATTTTACCTGGAAATTTTTCTTGTGACATAATCTAAATTTGTTTTTGGTTGTTAATTAATATGCAATTGTTGGAATCAATTGTTTGGCTAAACTACTCAATTTTATCAAAAAAGTTAACATTTAGGTGTAAAAAAAGCCTCATAAAAGAGGCTTAAATATTTTATTAAAACGGAACATCACTGTCATCATCATCGTCATTTAGGTTACTGCCAAATGCTTCATTAGGCGACGGTAAATTTTTGGTTATGAATGGATTATCTTCATGATTCATTTTTGATGGTAAATCGTCATAACTACCAGAGAAATCATCAAGGTTGTCAAACTTACCCAAGTGTCCTATAAATTTCAATCGAATGTTTTCGATACCACCATTACGGTGTTTAGCGATCATGATTTCTGCCTGACCAGCAGTTGGCGACGCCTCATCATCATCCCATTCTTCAATTTTGTAATATTCAGGTCGGTATAAGAACGAAACAATATCGGCATCCTGCTCAATCGCTCCAGATTCACGAAGATCCGATAGTAACGGACGTTTACTGGAACCACGCGTTTCAACCGCACGTGATAACTGTGACAGGGCAATTACCGGTACATTTAACTCTTTTGCCAGGGCTTTTAAGTTTCGGGAAATTGTCGAGATTTCCTGCTCACGGTTTCCTCCTCCTTTATTATTTCCACCGGCAGTCATCAATTGCAAATAATCGATAATGATAATCTTGATACCGTGCTGCGAAACTAAACGACGACATTTTGCTCTTAAATCGAAAATAGAAAGAGATGGTGTATCATCAATAAACAAAGGCGCTTTTTCTAAGTTTTTTACTTTGGTACTCAGCATTTCCCATTCGTGAGGTTCTAATTTACCAGTACGTAATTTCTCTGACGAAAGTCCTGTTTCTGATGAAATTAACCTGGTAATCAACTGAACTGATGCCATCTCAAGAGAGAACAAAGCCACTCCATGCCCGTACTGAATAGCGATATTTCTCGCCATCGAAAGTACAAAGGCCGTTTTTCCCATCGCAGGTCTCGCTGCGATAATAATTAAATCCGAAGGCTGCCATCCGGAAGTTAGTTTATCCAGATTATGAAAACCTGTTTCAACACCACTTAAACCTTCTTGTTTTGCAATTTCTTCAATCTTCTTTTTAGCCTGAAGTACTAAACTCTGAGCAGTTTCAGAACTACGTTTGATATTTCCTTGCGTTACTTCATATAATTTAGATTCGGCCTGATCAAGCAAATCAAATACATCAGCAGTTTCATCATAAGATGCTTCGATAATTTCAGTCGAAATACGAATCAAACTTCTTTGAATAAACTTTTGAAGAATGATACGCGAGTGAAATTCGATATGCGCCGAAGATGCTATTTTTTGTGTAAGCTGAATTAAATAAAAATCTCCTCCGGCTAATTCTAATTTTCCATTTTTTTTCAACTGAGTCGAAACCGTCAACAAGTCAATTGGCTGCGTTTCTGTAAAAAGCTGAACGATTGCCTCAAAAATATATTTATGTGCTTCTTTATAAAAAGCATCCCCTTGCAAAATATCAATTACATCATCAACTCCTTTTTTATCAATCATCATCGCCCCAAGCACAGCTTCTTCTAAATCAAGAACTTGCGGAGGAAGTTTTCCTTTTTCTAAATTAATAATTGAGGGTTTATTTACCTTTGCGGGGTTTACACTTTTGAAATTTTCCATATGGCGAAAGTAGCGAAATTTAAAAAAAGATCGCTATTGAGTTATAACTATTAATTGTTTATAAATAAGATCATTTTGTTGATAACCAAAAAAAAATCCGAAACTGTAAGGCTTCGGATTTTAAATCGTTTTTACATGAATTTACTCTTTATACTCGCCCATATTACTGTATTTGTCCATTCTTTGGGCAATTAAGTCGGCTGTTGATAAGTCTTTCAATTCATTATATCCTTTGGTGATGTATTCTGCTACTGTTTTAAAAGTAGTTTCGCGATCGTAATGCGCTCCACCCAGCGGTTCTGGTATTACATCATCCACTAATTTTTGTTTTTTCATATCAGATGAAGTCAATTTTAAAGCATCTGCAGCACGTTCTTTGTACTCCCAGCTTTTCCATAAAATAGACGAACACGATTCTGGCGAAATTACCGAGTACCATGTATTTTCTAACATATAAACTTTATCACCAACACCAATTCCTAAAGCTCCTCCAGAAGCGCCTTCACCAACGATAATGGTGATAATTGGCACTTGTAAACGAACCATTTCGAAAATGTTTCTTGCAATAGCTTCTCCTTGTCCTCTTTCTTCGGCTTCAAGTCCTGGGTATGCACCCGGAGTATCAACTAAAGTTAAAACCGGAATTCCGAATTTCTCTGCCATTTTCATCAAACGCAAAGCTTTACGGTATCCCTCCGGATTTGCCATACCAAAATTACGGTACTGACGTGTTTTTGTATTAAAACCTTTTTGCTGACCCACGATCATAAACGATTGTCCGTTTACTTTTCCCAGACCGCCCACCATCGCTTTATCATCTTTAAAATTTCTGTCTCCATGAAGTTCTAAAAATGTATCTCCGCAAATTGCTCTGATATAATCTAAAGTATAAGGTCTGTTTGGATGCCTTGATAGCTGAACTCGTTGCCAAGCCGTAAGGTTTTTGTATATTTCTTTCTTAGTTTCTTCTAATTTTTTGTTGATTTCCTTGCAGGTAGGTGTTACATCAACATCAGATTCTTTTCCAATTATAACACACTTTTCTAACTGTTCTTCAAGTTCTTTTATTGGAAGCTCAAAATCTAAATATTCCATGGATTTTTGAATTTTGTTTGTAAATCGAACCGCAAATATAAAAATATTATATCATTGGTGTGATTAAATCGTATTTAAAATGTAAAAATGTAATTTAAAAATAAGGAAATTATTACACTTCTTTCTTATTTTTATAATGTTTAAAAACGCCGTTTAAGATAACTGTAATTACAATTATCAGAGCGCCAATATAAAATTCTGTACTCATTTTTTCTTTTCCGCCCAAGATAAAATAGGCCAGAATAATTCCGTAAACAGGCTCTAAATTAGTCGTTAACATTACGGTATAAGGCGTTAATTTCTGCATTACTTTTACAGATGCCGTAAATGCATAAGCAGTACAAACTGATGCCAAAACCAATAGCAAAATCCAGTTGTTTAATGACATCGTAAAGAAATCAGCATTGAATTTTCCTTGTATTAAAAAATAAACTGAAATAAAAAAAACTCCCGCTCCAAACTCATAAAACGTAATTACAGACGGTTCATGATCAGAAATTAACTTACCATTCATTAAGGTAAACAAAACTCCCAGAATAATAGAAGCCAGGGCATAATACATTCCTTCCAGGTATTTTACTTCTACGCGCATTATTAATGCTAAACCTGCTATAATAATTAACCCGAAGAAAACTTCATAAAATAAAATTTTTCTTCCGTAAAAAAGCGGTTCCAGTAAAGACGCAAAAAAAGCACCCAACGAAAATATCGAAAGCGTTATTGATACATTCGAAACATGAATGGCCTTAAAAAAGAAAATCCAATGCATTGCAATTAGCAATCCAACAAAAATTAATTTAGCAAAGGATTTGGCCGAAATCACAAAAGATTGCTTCTTGTAAACTATAAAAGCAGCAAGAAAAACACCTGCAAGAAGCATTCTAAACCATACTAAATTTTCGGCATCAATAGTGATCAAAGCGCCAAGAACAGCCGTAAAGCCCCAAATAAAAACAATTAAATGAAGATTTAAATAACTTTTTAAATTATCGTTTCGCATTACGTAATAGGTAAACTGCCAGAATTCCGAAAACAATGTTCGGGAACCAGACCGCAAATAAAGGTGAGAAAGTAGATTTTTCGGCAAGGGTACCGAATATTTTATCAAAAAATACGAATGAAAATGCAATTGCAATACCAATCGCAAGATTCGTTCCCATACCACCTCGTCGCTTCATAGACGAAACTGCTACGGCAATAATGGTCAAGATAAAAGCAGAAACTGGTACGCTGTATTTTTTATATAGTACGACTAAATAAGTATTAATATTTCCTGAACCTCTTTTACGTTCTTTCTCGATAAAATCAATCAGCTTGCCTAACGGAAGCGTCTCGGCAATATAAACCACTGGAGTTAAATCGGCCAGTTCAAATTTGAAAGCCACATTTTTCTCAGGTACTTTTTCGATTTTATCATTCAGTTCGCCAAGGGTTCTTTTGGTATAATCGTACAGAATATAGATTTTCTTTTTAGGATCCCATTTTATACGACTTGCAGTAATTTTATACGTTAGCTGCTCTTTTTCAAAATGTTCCAATGTAAAATTAAAAGCCGTTTTAGACTCTTCATTAAAACTATTTACAAAAATAAAATCGTTGTCATTAATTTGCCTGTACACATTGGTATTCTCTCCACGCATCAGCTGTTTTCCGTTTCCCTTTAGATAGGTATACCTAAAATTATTAAAACCTTCACTGGCAGCCGGAACAATGAAAAACCCCATTAAAAGCACAAAAACTGATACTATAGAAGCACCAATAATATAAGGACGAAGAAAACGCGTAAATGAAATTCCCGAACTTAAAATTGCAATAATCTCAGTATTATTAGCCAATTTTGAGGTAAACCAAATTACCGATAAAAACAAGAATATCGGAAATAGAGAGTTCGCAAAATAAATTGTAAAATTGTAATAATAGACCGCAATTGCAGTAAAAGGAATCTTGTTCTCCAACATTTTATTCACCTTTTCAGAGACGTCAATTACAATTCCAATCGGAATAAATAATAAGATCATCACCGAGAAAGTGGCTAAATATCTCTTTAAAATATACTTATCTATTATCGTTAACATAGATTTTTAGTTTCAATTTTAACGCTCAGGTTTCAGGTTTCAGGTTTCAAGTTCTATACGGAACCTGAAACCTGAAACTAAAAAAACTTGAAACTTTTTTATAGTCTTTGGCTCATGTTTTTAACCATCATTTCTTTCCATGGTCTAAAATCTCCTGCTAAGATATGTTTTCTGGCTTCACGAACCAACCACATATAAAAGCCAAGGTTATGAATCGTAGCAATTTGTTTTCCTAAATATTCGTTGGCAGCAAATAAATGGCGTAAATAGGCTTTCGTATATTCAGTATCTACAAAAGTATGTCCCATTTCATCGATTGGCGAAAAATCAGCTTCCCATTTTTTATTTTTAATGTTGATTGTTCCGTTTGCCGTAAACAACATACCGTTTCTGGCATTACGAGTTGGCATCACACAATCGAACATATCAATACCTAACGCAATATTTTCTAAAATATTAATTGGAGTTCCTACTCCCATTAAATAACGAGGTTTGTCTTCCGGTAAAATTTCGCAAACCACTTCAGTCATCGCATACATTTCCTCGGCAGGTTCCCCTACTGACAATCCACCAATTGCATTTCCTTGTTGACCTGAATTGGCAATATATTCAGCAGATTGCTGACGTAAATCTTTGTAAGTACTTCCCTGAACAATTGGAAAAAAAGTTTGCTCATAACCATATTTATAAGGCACTTTATCCAAATGGCTGATACAACGGTCTAACCAACGGTGCGTCATGTGCATCGAACGTTGTGCGTACCTGTAATCGCAAGGATAAGGGGTACATTCATCAAAAGCCATAATAATATCAGCCCCAATTGTACGCTGAATTTCCATTACGCTTTCCGGTGAAAAAAAGTGGTAGGAACCATCAATATGCGATTTAAACTTTACGCCTTCTTCTTTAATTTTTCTGTTATTCGAAAGAGAATACACCTGATATCCACCAGAATCAGTCAAAATATTACGATCCCAATTCATGAATTTATGCAATCCACCCGCTTTTTCAAGAATTTCAGTCTGCGGACGTAAATATAAATGATAGGTATTCCCAAGGATAATATCCGGATTAATATCTTCTTTTAGCTCGCGCTGGTGTACTCCTTTTACAGATGCAACCGTCCCGACAGGCATAAAAATAGGCGTTTCGATTACGCCGTGATCTGTAGTAATACTTCCCGCTCTCGCTTTAGATTGCGGATCTTTTTTCAATAAATCAAACTTCATCTGTTTCTTTTTTCAGTCGGCAAAGATAGGTTAATTTGAGGAAAATTTAATTAATTAGATAATTTGTCGATTATATAATTAGATAATGATTTTTACTTGCCTAAAAGTTTGAAATTTGGAATTTACAAAAATTGGAATTTATTCTTTTTGGGCGTTCCCTTCGGTCGGGCTATTCGCTACAAGTCCTCGCACTTCCTTCGTCAGGCTCCGGGCTTTTCACTTCTATCCCTAACGCAAATATGCAGCAGCTTTTAGATAAATAACACAAATGTAAAAGTTACAACAATCGCATTATCAAAATGTAACATACCACGCACATTAGTTTCTTAACTTTAATCCTACATTAAAATGAAATTTATAACAATTAAAATATAGCCATCATGATAAATTCAGAAGAAAAAACTCCCGTAGATCTAGATCAAATTAAAGATGATCAGATTGAAAAAAATCTTGAAAATTTAGATTATCCTGCAAACGAAGATATTTACAATCAGGAAGAAAAACTGGAAGACATCGATCCGGAAGGGATTTCAGGTGAAAGAACAGTCATTCAAAACGATAACAACGACAATGAATGGAAACAAAATAGTGACAAACTCGGAAACGATTTAGATATTCCAGGCTCAGAACTTGATGATGAGCAGGAAGAAATTGGTTCTGAAGATGAAGAAAATAATTTTTATAGCGAAGGCGATACGGAATAAGCCCTTTTTTGTCCCAAATTACAAGAATTACAATAGATTTTTGCCACAGATTTCAAGTTAATAGATTTTTCTAAATCAATTTAATCTTGTAATCTGTGGCATTTTTTATGCAAAATGTTATTTTTTTCAACAAATAAGTGGATTGATATTTGGATTTTTTTTCAAATGATTTTAATCGTTTCAACTTCTAACAAACTTTTTTCTTTCAAGAAGTTTTCTTTTTTTTCTAAATCAACAAAAAAAGGTTCAAAATTTAACAATTTCAGCAAACTAAACCCAAAAATCATTTGTCAGCCCGCAAAATAAAAATTACTTTTGCACCAGTTTAACTTTTACACATAAAATGAAGCCTAACACACAACAATTAAGCGATTTAACTATCCAAGTAAGAAGAGATATTCTTCGAATGGTACATGCTGTCAACTCAGGTCACCCAGGTGGTTCACTAGGTTGTACTGAATTTTTGGTAACACTATACCAAAACATTATGGAGCGTAAAGAAGGTTTTGATATGGACGGAATTGGAGAAGACATTTTCTTCCTTTCAAACGGACACATTTCTCCTGTATTTTATAGCGTACTAGCACGTAGCGGTTATTTCCCTGTTTCAGAACTTGCAACTTTTAGATTATTAAACTCTCGTTTACAAGGGCACCCAACAACTCACGAAGGATTGCCTGGAATTCGTATGGCTTCTGGTTCATTAGGACAAGGTTTATCTGTAGCTCTTGGTGCTGCACAAGCAAAAAAATTAAACGGTGATAATCACTTAATCTATACTTTACATGGAGATGGTGAATTACAAGAAGGTCAAAACTGGGAAGCGATCATGTATGCTTCTGCTAAAAAAGTAGACAACCTTATTGCAACTGTTGACGTTAACGGAAAACAAATTGATGGTACAACTGACGAAGTTTTAGCAATGGGAAGTATCCGTGCAAAATTTGAAGCTTTTGACTGGGACGTTCTTGAAATTAAAGAAGGAAACAATATCGATGCTATCATTGCAGGTTTAACAGATGCAAAATCAAGAACAGGAAAAGGAAAACCAGTTTGTATTTTACTATATACTGAAATGGGTAACGGAGTTGATTTTATGATGCACACTCACGCATGGCATGGTAAAGCACCTAACAATGACCAATTAGAAAGTGCTTTGGCTCAAAACTATTCTGCAGATCAAATCGACTATTAAAAAAGTGTTCAGTCTCAGTGCACAGATTTCAGTTTAAACTCAAAATCTTAATCACTTAGAAACTTAGCATCTCAAAAAGACAAAAATGAAAAAATATACAAATACAGGAAGTAAAGATACTCGTTCAGGTTTTGGAGCGGGAATGACTGAACTAGGTCAAAAAAACGAAAAAGTAGTAGCACTTTGTGCTGATTTAATTGGATCATTAAAATTTGATGATTTCAAAAAAAATCACCCGGAGCGTTTTTTCCAAATTGGTATTGCAGAAGCTAATATGATTGGTATCGCTGCAGGTTTAACCATTGGAGGAAAAATTCCTTTTACAGGAACTTTTGCCAACTTCTCTACAGGAAGAGTTTACGATCAAATTCGTCAATCTGTTGCTTACTCTGATAAAAACGTGAAAATTTGTGCATCTCACGCAGGTTTAACATTAGGAGAAGACGGAGCAACACACCAAATCCTTGAAGATATTGGCTTAATGAAAATGTTGCCAGGAATGACTGTAATCAATACTTGCGATTACAATCAGACTAAAGCGGCTACATTAGCATTAGCAGATCATCATGGTCCTGCTTATTTACGTTTCGGACGTCCGGTTGTGCCTAACTTTATGCCAGCTGACGAACCTTTCGTAATTGGAAAAGCAATTTTATTAAACGAAGGAACTGATGTAACTATTGTTGCAACAGGACACTTAGTTTGGGAAGCTCTTATCGCTGCAGAAGCATTAGAAGCAAAAGGAATTTCTGCTGAAGTAATCAACATTCACACTATTAAACCACTTGACGAAGAAGCGATTCTAAAATCATTGGCAAAAACTAAATGTGTTGTAACTGCAGAAGAGCACAATATTCTTGGAGGTCTTGGAGAAAGCGTTTCAAGAGTATTAGCTTTAAACAATCCTGCTCCACAAGAGTTTGTTGCTGTAAACGATAGTTTTGGTGAATCTGGAACTCCGGAGCAATTAATGGAAAAATACAAATTGAACAACCAAGCGATTGTTGAAGCTGTAGAAAGAGTAATCAAAAGAAAATAATTTTTAGATTTTCTTACTTTATATCAAAAACCCCGAAAGTGATTTCGGGGTTTTTACTTTTATACCAATACCAAATATTAGCATAAAAAAAACAGATCAATCGAAACAAAGCTATCGGATTCGAACCTGAATTAACAAAATTCAATATCAGACAAATTTGAGTTCCTGTATCAAGAGACTGAACTGAATATTTGATGATGCTCCCCAAAGCATCACAAGTATAAGTTGACAGAAATCACTACTAATCTTATTAGACTCATCGTTTGTTTCTATTTTGCAGCCTCTTATTTATCAAACATGATCTGTATCGCAATCAGCATCTAACAACTGGCCAAATACTCCTCACTAATCTTTAATTTCAAGAAGTCCTTAAGAACTTTTGTTTATTTCATTTTAACGATTTGATCATTACTCTTACAAATCTACCATTATGATTCAGATATTCATTACGGGAAAACGTAAAACGGTAAATTATTTTCTAAATAAACCACTACAAGTCAATAAATTAATTCCAAAAAACTGCACTTTTCAGTACAAGAGAATTTTTTGAACACAAAAAAACCCCGAAATCACTTTCGAGGTTTTAGGTATTATTAAAATTAAAAAGCTAATTCTTTTTAATTGGATATGTTTTATCAAGATGAATTCTTAATCGTCCTGAAGCTGTATAGTCTTCAGGAACAAAAGTTCCATTCGCCCCTGTTGGTTTTCTAGGAATTCCTCTAGGCTCAAATTCATTTGTATTTGGCGTAGCAGGATTATCTTCTCTAGCATCCCAAGGATAATAAAATCCGGTTCCGTAATTTATATAAACATCACCAACTTTAACTATACCTATTTCATTTGTTGGTTTTGTAATTTCGAATCTTGTAGTAAAACCGTCACCATCATCATCAAAATCAACAAAATCAGCTATTCCATCTCCATCTGTATCATCAATTAAATCAGTTGGCGGTTTCGGATATTTAGTTGTATTTCTAAAATCATAAACATAACCGTCACCATTTACATCTTCCAAATAATCAGGAACACCATCTCCAAGAATAACAATTCCTCCGGTCGACGAAGAAATACTATATTCATTATCCATTCTTTGAAGATCAAACAACTTAAAACTAAATACTATAGATGTATAAGCCGGAATAGTTCCTTTTCCTGACGCGTAATAAGCCAATCCCGATGGTAAGAACATAACTCCCGCACCATAATTCTCATAAGTAATTACACCAGTTCCTGCATTTATTGTAGAAGTGCCTGTTCTAAATTGAGGAAAAATCTCAGACCAACCTTCAATTACACTACCTTCAGGTGAATATGCAAACAAGTTAAAAGTCTCTGCGTTTCCGTAAGAGCTATCAAACACAGTTCCGTTTAATAAATTACCTGAATAAGAAGCAACAATTTTATCTGTATTCATTGGCTTGCTTCCTGTTCCTTCTCTTAAACTTAAAAAATAAACTTCGTAATTAACATCATTGCTGTAAACCTTTCTTGTTTGTAAAGGATATTCCTTTTGATCCCAAATTGAAACATTTCCATCACCAGGAACTATTTTTTTTATCACGACATCCAGATCCTGCGGAGTTCCAGGAGCATGTATAACGGTCATATAATTAGTCTTTAAATAATTAACAATAGAATCATTATCTGCTTTGTATTGTTCTTTATAGTCCCTTAGAGGCACAGTCACAACATCGTCATCATCACTTTTATTACAAGACACAATCGCTATTCCCGCAAGTAATAAAATAAAATAATATTTAAATTTATTCATTATTGTTAATTTTTTAGGTGCGCAAGATACAATATTGATTTATTTTTGTAAAGAATTTAACTTTGAATTTAGAAAAATTATGCGAATAGATAAATACTTATGGTGTGTACGTTATTACAAAACCAGAAATATGGTTACTGAAGCGTGCAAAAAGAACCATGTTACAGTAAATGGGCAGGTTGCCAAACCCTCGAAAGAAGTTTTTCCAACCGATAAAATCACTTTTAGAAAAGATCAGATCACACAAATTATAACGGTTCTCGATATTCCTGAAAGCCGTGTTGGTGCAAAACTGGTAGATATATATAGAAAAAATGAAACACCAGCTGAAGCTTATGCACATTTAGAATTATTAAAACTATCTAAAGAGCATTATCGCAAAACCGGAACCGGAAGACCAACTAAAAAAGACAGAAGAGATATCGACGAATACGGAAATGATATTATTGATGATGAAGAAACTGAGTAAATTCCAAATTTTACAAATCCCAAATTCCAATCAAAAAATCTGAAATCTAAATTCTAATATCTAAAATTCTAGTTGTATTTTAGCAAAAAAATAAATCATGAGCAAAAACATCATCTTAACAAATCAGGAAATCGAACATAAAATAAAACGTATCGCCTATCAGATATACGAAACATTTGTTGACGAAGAAGAAGTTGTTATTGCCGGAATCGCATCTAACGGATCTATTTTTGCGCAAAAAATTGCTTTGGCACTAAGTACAATTTCGACACTTAAGGTTTCTCTTTGCGAAGTGAAAGTCGACAAACAAAATCCGCAGTTGCCTATACAGACTTCTTTAACAAAAGAAGAATACGAAAACAAAGGATTGGTACTTGTAGACGACGTCTTAAATTCAGGGACTACTTTAATTTATGCTGTTCGTCATTTCTTAGACGTTCCGTTAAAGAAATTCAAAACAGCAGTGCTTGTAGATCGAAATCATAAAAAATATCCCGTAAAGGCCGATTTTAAAGGAATCTCGTTATCTACCTCTTTATTAGAGCATGTTCAGGTTGTTTTTGATGACAACGGCGACAATTATGCTTTTTTAAGCTAAGATTTCCAGAATATCCTGAACTGTTTGATCGACAGCTTTATTATCAACAGAAACTTTATGTTGCGCGTGATTATAATAATAGCTTCTGTCGAACAAATGCTTTGCGATAAACTCTCTCATTTCCTCTTCATTCATATTAGCAATTAGCGGGCGTTTGCTTTTGTTATGAATTAATCTATTATATAAAGTGTCTATTGAAGCTTTTAAATAAATCGAAGTAACATCATCTCTTTTTAATAATTCATGATTATTGGCATAACAAGGCGTTCCTCCGCCTAGGCCTATGATGCTGTTTTCTGAAGACTGAAGTAATTCCAGCAACATTTCGTGTTCTAATCTCCTAAAATGGATCTCTCCAAATTGCTCGAAAATCTCGTTTATCGATAAATTTGCTTTATTTTCGATACATTTATCTAAATCCAGAAACGGAATATTTGTAATTTTTGACAAGTTTTGGGCAATTGTTGACTTTCCGCAGCCCATATATCCTAATAATATAATCTTTTTCATTTTAATAAGAACCTAAAAATTAAGGTGTTGTAAATTTTGATTAAAAAAAGACAAATTTATAATAAATAAGCTTGCAAATATCAAAAATAACTCCTTATATTTGCACCCGCATTCAAGGAAAGAATATGACTCGATAGCTCAGTTGGTAGAGCACATCACTTTTAATGATGGGGTCCTGGGTTCGAGCCCCAGTCGGGTCACAAAATTTGTGATTTACAAAATACTTTTCTTGATAGCATGACTCGATAGCTCAGTTGGTAGAGCACATCACTTTTAATGATGGGGTCCTGGGTTCGAGCCCCAGTCGGGTCACAAAAGGTCGAGTATTTATTTACTTGACCTTTTTTTATTTTAGGCCACGTGGAGAAACGGTAGACTTGCCATCTTGAGGGGGTGGTGCTCGTAAGGGCGTGTGGGTTCAAATCCCACCGTGGTCAC
>Ga0247812_10000587_pt1 | contig 22229 bp, 18 predicted proteins | sample UWRJL149409B1_FD_178011 | JGI IMG/M metagenome (GOLD analysis project Ga0247812, IMG submission 178011) | Plant litter microbial communities from Arlington Agricultural Research Station in Wisconsin, United States - UWRJ-L149-409B-1 | ecosystem: Environmental > Terrestrial > Plant litter >...
CTTCTTCGACGCGGCCCGAGTTCCAGGCGCCCTCTTCGGAGTCGACCGAGTAGAAGCTCGAGTTCTGCTTCACGTCGTAGCGCACGTCGTCGAAGATGTAGAACTCGGCCTCGGGGGCGAAGTAGGCGATGTCGGCGATGCCGGTCGAGACGAGGTACTTCTCGGCCTTCTTCGCGATCTGGCGCGGGTCGCGGGCGTAGATCTCGCCGCTGCGCGGGTTGTAGATGTCGAAGATCATGATGAGTGTGCGCTCGACGCGGAACGGGTCGAGGTACGCGGTCGTCACATCCGGGATGAGCTGCATGTCGGACTCGTGGATCGACGCGAAACCGCGGATCGACGAGCCGTCGAAGAGCTGGCCGACGGAGAAGAACTCCTCATCGACAGTGGACGCCGGGATGTTGAAGTGCTGCTGTACACCGGGAAGATCGGTGAAGCGGATATCAAGGAACTTGACGTCAGTGTCCTTGATGAACTTGAGCACTTCGGAAGAATCACTGAACATGTGAGGAACTCCAATGAGCTTGGTGCGGGGTGGACTGCGTTCGCAGCCACTGTCGAGGGTAGAGGTATGGGATTTCGCCGTGGTGACGCAAATGTTTCCGGCATGTTACGAGAATGTTCCGGATTAGGATTGGCGAATGCCTACCCCGCCCACCATAGCCAAGGATTGGCCGGGAAAACGACTCGGTCTGCCCGAGACCGGCCCCCGCTCGATCGCCCGAGCAGGCCGCCGGATACTGGCCATCATCGTCGACTGGGCGATCGCGACATCCATCTCGGTCGTCTTCTTCACCGAGGGGGAGACGGTTCTCGACCGCCTGGGCGCGTCGAACGCCACCGCCACGATCCTCGCGTTCGCCGTTCTGCAGGTCGCCTTCATCTCGACCGCGGGCGGCAGCCTCGGCCACCTCGCGCTCGGGCTGCGCGTTGTGCCGCTGACGCCGACCTGGGTGGGTATTCTCCGGCCGCTCGGCCGAACCGCGTTGCTCTGCCTGTTCATCCCGGCCGTCATCTGGGACCGCGACCAGCGCGGAATGCACGACCGCCTCGTCGGCACGGTGCTCGTGCGCCGCTGACGCCGCCCGCCCTGCCCCGGGGCTGCGCGCTTCTTTCGGAAATTCAGGAGTTAGACGGATGTCCCGGCTGGTCGGTCGCGGACTGCCGCGGTCGCGCCATCCGCGAGGGCTGCTAACTCCTGAATTTCCGATATCGCCGTGCGCGCAGGGCGGTGGCGGCGGGCGCAGCAGAACGCCCCGGACGGCCGGGTGAGCGGCCGACCGGGGCGGTCGTGGATGGCGCGGACGCGCGACTAGCGCGGTCGGGCCGAGCGCACCTTGAACGGGTCGATTCCCTTGGGGATCGGCAGCTGGTTCTTGCCCAGCGAGTTGAGGCGGTTGCTCACGGCGAGGATCTCCTGCTTGCGCAGCACCGTCTTGAACTTGTTCAGGCGGCCGGCGAGCTTGTGCAGCGGCACCGACTCCTCGTCGGGACCGACGTAGAGGAAGTTGACCGGCACGTTCGGCAGCATACGCACGACGGAGCGACGCTCGTCGTCGAGCATGCGCTGCGTGCGGCTGCGGGGTCCCTCGCCGATGAGCACGATGCCGCCCTTGCCGACGGCGCGGTAGACGGCGTCCTGGGTCTTGGGGCTGACGGCGACGGGCATCTCGCTGGCGGCCCAGCCGCGACGCAGCGAGCTCTTGAGCACCGCGCCGACGGCACCGGGCTGACCGGCGATCTGCGAGTATGCGGCCTTCTCGGCGCGGCGACCGAGAACGATCAGGAAGGCGAGGAGTCCGCCGAGCAGGCCGGCGACCACGAAGAGGATGAACCCGATGATCTGGTCGGTCGGGTTCGCGAACAGAAACGCGAGGCCGAGGCCGACCAGCACGGGAAGCAGGAACGCCAGTGCGAGGTACCAGACGGCGAGCGAGTCGTACCGTCGCGTCATCTGCAGGACTTGCCACATCTGCTTGATGCGGCCTGGTTCTTTGTTCGGGTCTTTCTTGGTGCGTGCCATGGGTACAAGGATACGGGCAGATTCGCGGGGTTGACCGCACCCGGTCCTCCACCGTTGCGCTGCAAGCGATAAGTGCACATTCGTGGATGATTCACGCCGGGGATTTCGGTCGTGTACGACCATCGTGGTGTGGGCAGACGCGGACGAGAACGGCCAGTGAGACGCACACGGCGGCACGGCGGGGCGGTCGCGGAGCCGCCGCCGGGCGCCGCGACTGTGCGCCCCGGGACCCTGCGCCCCGGGACTCTGGCGGCCGCGACTCCGGGAGACTCGCCCGCGCGCGACCCCGACGCCGCGCGGGTCGCGGGCGGCTACCGGCTCGTGCGTCTGCTCGGCGAGGGCCGGCACGGCGCCGTGCACCTGGGCTACGCCGGAGGCGCGGGCGCCGACGACGAGCCGTGGATCGCGGCGGTGAAGATCCACCACGATGCGGTGCCACCCGAGCGGGTGGACACGGAGATCGCGGCGCTCACCCGGGTGGCGCACCCGCACGCACTGCATCTGGACGATCTGGCGACGCTTCCCGACGGCAGGGCCTGCCTGATCTTCGAGCGGGTCGGCGGGCGTGGGCTCGGGCGGCTGGTCGCCGAGAGCGACGTCATCGGCGCGGGAGAGGCCGTGACGATCCTCGCCCCGATCGTCGATGCCGTGCACGCGCTGCACGCCGGCGGAGTGGCGCACGGGCGCATCCGGCTGTCGAACGTGCTCTTCCGCGACAGCGGCGCACCCGTGCTCGTCGGATTCGGACGGGCGTCGCTGCTGACGTCGGGTTCGTCGCCCGCCGCCCTGGCCTCCGACCCGGCGGTGCTCGACGACCGCCGCCAGCTGGCCGCCTTGGTCGAAGCGGTGCTCGACCGGGTCGCCGGCGAGGCGGCGGGTGCGCTGAGTCGCCGGATCGTCGAGGCGGATGCCGGTGCCGACGGCTTCACGGCGTGGCTCGCCGAGCAGCTCTTCGACCTCGCGCCGCCGCAACCCGTGCGATTCGTGCGCGGCGACGCCCGGCCGATCGCGCCGCGCATTGTGAACGAGCCGCCGCCGACCGCGGAGCCGGCGCGCGAGCGTGGTCGCGCGGCGCTGCGGTGGCTCCGCCAGACGGTGAGCGCCGTGCTCGACCGCGCGCGAGGGGTGAGGCCGCGGCTCTGGTTCGTCGCGGGCGGTGTTGTGGTGAGTCTGGTGGCCGCGGTGCTGGTCATCCCGACGGGCAGCGCGCCGCCGACGGGCGACGGCGGTATCGCAGACGGCGGCGCTGCGGAGGCCGGTGCTGCCGGCGCCGCTCCTGCGGACGACGGAGCCGGAGACGGCGCCGCGGCGGTCGATCCGACGCCCGCCGCGGGCGGCCCCGCGGAGACCACACCCGGCGCTGCGGCAGACGGCACGGCAGAGGCACACGCGCTCGTGGCAGACGACCCGGTCGCGGCCCTCGTTGTGCTTCTCCGGGAGCGCGATCGGTGCATCCGCGACGTGTCGGTGCTGTGCCTCGACGGGGTGTTGCAGGCGGGATCGGTGGCGATGCAGCGTGACGCCGACCTGGTGCGGTCGGTGCAGGGCGGGGGAGAGCTGACGGCGGATGCCGCGATCGTGGCCGGCGCCCCGGTGCTCCTCGAACGGCTGGGCGACTCAGCGCTCATCGACCTGGGAGAGGTGCCGCAGACACAACCGGCCTCGGTCCTCGTGATGAGGAGCGAGGCCGGTTGGCGCATTCGAAACTATCTGTTCAGATAGCCGAGGTGACTTCAGACGCCGAGCACTCCGGCGAAGTCGCCGCCCTCGAGACGGTTCTTCACCGCGACCAGGAAGCGGGCCGCGTCGGCTCCGTCGACGATGCGGTGATCGTACGACAGTGCCAGGTAGACCATGGAGCGGATGGCGATCGAGTCGACGCCGTCGTTCGAGATCACGACGGCCTTCTTCGCGACGATTCCGGTTCCGAGGATGGCGCTCTGCGGGAGGAAGACGATCGGGGTGTCGAAGAGCGCGCCACGCGAACCGGTGTTGGTGAGCGTGAACGTTCCGCCGGCCAGCTCGTCGGGCTTGAGCTTGTTGTCGCGGGTGCGAGCAGCGAGGTCGGCGATCTGGTTGGCGATTCCGGCGAGGTCGAGCGACGCCGCGTCCTTGATGACCGGGGTCAGGAGTCCGCGCTCGGTGTCGACGGCGATCGAGATGTTCTCGTGCGCCGGGTAGACGATGGAGTCGCCGTCGATCGTCGCGTTCACGATCGGGTAGGCCTTGAGCGCCTCGGCCGCGGCGAGTGCGAAGAACGGCAGGAAGGAGAGCTTCACGCCCGCCTTCGTCTGGAAGTCTGCCTTGACCTTGTCGCGGAACGCCGCCACCTTCGTGACATCCACCTCGACGACGGAGGTCAGCTGCGCCGACGCCTGCATCGAGATGACGGCGCGCTCGGCGATGACCTTGCGAAGTCGCGACATCGGAACCGTGGTGCCACGCAGCGGCGAGGTCTCGAGCGCGGCGGCCGCGGGGGCCGTGGCGGCTGCGGGAGCCTCGGGTGCTGCGACGGCGGCGAGAACGTCCTGCTTGCGGATGCGTCCACCGACACCCGTGCCCGAGAGCGACGAGAGGTCGATGCCGCGGTCGTTGGCGAGCTTGCGAACGATCGGGGTCACATAGCCGGCGTTGGCGTTGAGCGCCGCAGCGGGCTCGGCAGCGGCGGGGGCCTGAGCCGGAGCAGCTGCCGGAGCAGCGGCCGGAGCGGATGCCGCGGGGGCCTCTGCTGCGGCGGGAGCGGCGGGCGCCTCTGCCGGAGCCGCGGGGGCCTCCGCGACCGGAGCGGCGGGCGCCTCTGCCTCGACCGGAGCGGCGGGTGCCTCTGCCGGTGCTGCAGCGGGCTCTTCGGCGGCGGGTGCGGGATCCGGAGCCGGTGCGGGCTCGGGAGCCGACGCGGCGGACTCCTCGGCGGGGGCCGGAGCCTCCGTCGAGGGGACTTCAGCCTCGGGCTCGGGCGCAGCCTCGGCCGCGGGCGCAGCCTCGGCCTCGGGTGCTGCGTCAGCCTCGGGTGCGGCTTCGCCCGTTCCGATCGTCACGAGGGCCGTGCCGACCTCGACCGTCTCGTCCTCTGCAACGAGGATCGCCTCGATGATTCCGGCCACGGGGGACGGGATCTCGGTGTCGACCTTGTCGGTCGAGACCTCGAGCAATGGCTCGTCGACCTCAACACGGTCGCCCACGTTTTTCAACCAGCGGGTCACCGTGCCCTCGGTCACACTCTCGCCGAGTGCCGGGAGGTTGACGGATTCGCTCATCAGTGATGCTCCTTAGTAACCAAAATCTTGTTCTAGCCAGCTTAGTTCTGAGTCGTGCCGGATTAGCGCGACTCAATATTTCTTAGAGTGCGTGTAGCGGTTTTCCGGCCAGAGCGAGGAAGGCTTCGCCGAGAGCCTCGTTCTGGGTCGGGTGCGCGTGGATGAGCGGCGCGATGTCTTCCGGGTACGCCTCCCAGTTGACTGCGAGCTGCGCCTCGCCGATGAGCTCGCCGACGCGGGCGCCGATCATGTGCACTCCGACGATGGGGCCGTCGTTGACGCGCACGACCTTCACCGAGCCCGAGGTGCCGATGATGTGGCTCTTGCCGTTGCCGGCCAGGTTGTAGTCGTAGGCGGTGATCTTGTCGGCGCCGAACTTCTCGGCTGCCTTGGCCTCCGAGTAGCCGATGGATGCCACCTCGGGGTCGCTGTAGGTGACCTTCGGGATGTTGAGGTCGTCGATGACGATCGGGTTCAGTCCTGCGATCTCCTCGGCGACGAAGATTCCCTGCTGGAACCCGCGGTGAGCGAGCTGGAGGCCGGGAACGATGTCGCCGACGGCGAAGACGCCGGGAACGCTCGTCGCGAGACGCTCGTTCGTGATGACGAAGCCGCGGTCCATGGTGACGCCGGCCTCTTCGTAGCCGAGCCCCGCGGTCGACGGTCCGCGGCCGACGGCGACGAGCAGCAGCTCTGCCTCGAAGGTCTGGCCGTCTTCGAGGGTGACGACGACGCCCTGCTCGTTCTGGGTGACGCTCGCGAAGCGCACGCCGAGGCTGAAGTTGATTCCGCGCTTACGGAAGGCACGCTCGAACTGCTTCGAGATCGCTTCGTCTTCGTTGGGCACGAGGTGGGGGAGCGCTTCGACGATCTGAACGTCGGCGCCCCAGCTCTTCCAGACGCTCGAGAACTCGACGCCGATGACGCCGCCGCCGAGAACGATGACCTTCTTCGGCACGAAGTCGAGCTCGAGGGCCTGCTCGGAGGTGATGACACGCCCGCCGATCTCGAGGCCGGGAAGCGAGCGCGAGTAGGAGCCGGTCGCGAGGATGACGTTCTTGCCCGTGACGGTGTCGTCGCCGACCTGCACGGTGGTGGGGGAGACCAGACGGCCCGCGCCCTCGATGACGGTGATGCCGCGTGCCTTGATCAGGCCCTGCAGTCCCTTGTACTTGCTCGCGACGATGCCTTCGCGGTAGCTGGTGACCGCGGTGATGTCGATGCCGCCGAACTCGGCGGTGACGCCGTACTTCGAGGATTCGCGCGTGACGTCTGCGACCTCCGCCGCGTGCAGCAGCGCCTTGGTCGGGATGCAGCCCACGTGGAGGCAGGTGCCCCCGAGCTTGTTCTTCTCGATGAGGCCTACGGATAGTCCGAGCTGACTCGCGCGAAGAGCTGCTGCATAGCCGCCACTTCCGCCGCCCAGGATCACAAGGTCAAAATTCTGTTCCGACACTCAGCAACTCCCTTGGTGTTTCAGGATTTGAGACGGCCCGTGCGCTCGTGTGCGCGCGGCCGCTGGGGCGGGTAGACCCGCCCTAATGACTGTACTACGCGCGCGAAAACTCCTCGGCCACGGCGATCAGCGTTCGCACAGTTACGCCGGTCGGTCCCTTGCCCGTAAAGCCGTAGCCGCCGGCCCCGTTGCCCGACGGGCCGGCGATGTCGAGGTGGGCCCACGGGATCTGCCGCTTGTCGTCGCCCTCGCCGGTGGTTCCGACGAAGTCCTTGAGGAACGCGGCGGCGACGAGCATGCCTCCAGCGGTGTTTCCCGGCTTGACGTTGGCGATGTCGGCGATGTCGGAGTTCAGCACCGCGCGCATCTCGGCGGGGATGGGCATCGCCCAGAGGGTCTCGCCGACCGTCGTGGCAGAGGCGAGAACCCGGGCGACGAGCTCGTCGTCGCCCATGGTGCCGACGACGCGGTTGCCGAGAGCGACGACCGAGGCGCCGGTGAGGGTTGCGACGTCGATGATCGCGTCGGGGTTCTCCTCGCTGGCGGCGACGAGGCCGTCGGCGAGGACGATGCGCCCCTCGGCGTCGGTGTTCAGGTTCTCCACCGTCTTGCCTCCGCGGATGCGGACGACGTCGTCGGGGCGGGTGGCCGTGCCCGATGGCATGTTCTCGGCGATGCACATCCATGCGGTGATGCGCACGGGGAGGGCGAGATCGGCCGCGGCGACGATGACCGAGAGAACCGTGGCGGCCCCGGTCATGTCGGTCTTCATGCTGACCATCGACGTCGGGGGCTTGAGCGAGAGCCCGCCCGAATCGAACGTGATGCCCTTTCCGACGAGGGCGAGATGCTTCGCCGCGCCCGCGGGCGCGTACGACAGTTTGACGAGTCGCGGGCCGCGCGAGGAGCCCTGGCCGACGCTGAGGATGCCGCCGAAGCCGCCCTCGGCGAGGGCCGCCTCGTCGAACACCGTGACGTCGATGTCCGCGTGGGCGGCGAGGTCCACCGCGGCCGCCGCGAGGGTCTCGGGGTAGAGGTCGCGCGGCGGCGCGTTCACGAGGTCGCGCACGGTGTGGATCGCGGTCGCGACGACGGTCGCACGGGCGGCCAGCGCGGCGTCGGCGTCGCCCGCCACGATGATCGTCGAGGCGGTGAGCTTGGTCGACTCGAGAGACGACGACCGGTAGGCCGTGTACTCGTAGGCGCCGATCGCGGCGCCCTCGAGAACCGCGAGCAGTTCGTCGTCGCCGTTCGTCGGCAGGGCGATGGCGATCGAGTCGATGCCGCGCAGCTGTCGCGCGGCAGAACCGCTCGCGTACCGCAGCGAGTCGGTGGTGAGGTTCTTGGCGCCCACGCCGATCAGTGCGAGGCTCTTCGCCGCGGCGTCGGCGAACGGCAGGCGGGTGATCTCGTCGACGGAGCCGGTGACCCCGATGGCCGCGAGCGAGTCCTGCAGGGCCTGGATCTCGGCGATCTCGGTGAGCAGCACCGGGCCGGAATCCGACGTCGCCACTCCGATCACCAGCACGTCGGTCTCGATCGAGAGAATGGGCTCGGGGGAGACGCGCAGCGCCGAAACAGTCATTGAGCCATCGTACCGGGGCCTCCCGTGCCGTGTTCGCTCTGAGCATCACGCCGGGCGGCCCGCACACCGGGCTCCCGACAAGGCGCGCGATTAGAGTGGAAACATGCGCGATCCTGCCGGCCTCTACGACCTCCACATCGACGTCTCCGACGTGCCCGCGGGGCTCCACCTGGTCGCGGGGCTCACCGGTTTCGCCGACGCCGGTTCGGCCGTCACCCAGTTGAGCGAGTACCTCCTCGACACCCTCTCCACCGAGACCGTCGCCACCTTCGACAGCGATGCCCTGCTCGACTACCGGGCCCGTCGCCCGCTCGTCTACTTCGACCAGGACCACCTCACCGACTACACGCCGGCCTCCCTCAGCCTGTATCTGGCCACCGACGAGGTGGGGCAGCAGTTCCTCCTCCTCACCGGCTACGAGCCCGACTTCCAGTGGGAGCGTTTCACCGCCGCGGTTGTCGGTCTCATCGACCGGTTGCAGGTGAAGACCACGACGTGGGTGCACGCCATTCCGATGCCCGTTCCGCACACGCGCCCGATCGGCGTGACGGTGAGCGGCAACCGTGCCGAGCTGATCGAGTCGATGTCGGTCTGGAAGCCGCAGACCCAGGTGCCCGCGAACGCGCTCCACCTCATCGAGTACCGGCTGCAAGAGCTCGCGCACCCGATCGCCGGGTTTGTGCTGCTGATTCCCCACTACCTCGCCGACACCGAGTTCCCCGCCGCCGCGGTCACCGCGCTCGAGAGTGTGAGCGCCGCGACCGGCCTGATCTTCCCGACCGACCGGCTGCGTGAAGAGGGCCGTGAGTTCATCGCGAAGATCGACGGCCAGGTCGAGAACAACCAGGAGCTCGCCAAACTCGTCGCCTCGCTCGAGACACGCCACGACAGCTACATGCTCGACAACCCGCTGCGCTCCCCGCTCACCGACATCGACGGCGAGCTGCCGAGCGCCGACGACATCGCCGCCGAGCTCGAGAACTTCCTCGCGCTGCGCCGCACGGGCGACGACGACCCGCTGCGTCCGTAGTCCGCCGCGCCCACAGTGGGCTGCGCCCGGCGCGCCACCTCGCGAAAAAGTTCGAGATGGCGGAGCGGGTAGCCTGAACTGGTGAATTCCCGTCGGTCCTGGCTCGTCTTCGCGGCCGCGGTCTTCGCCTATCTGATCGCCGTGCTGCAGCGCAGCTCGCTCGGCATCGCCGGAGTGGATGCCACGGAGCGGTTCGATGTGCAGGCGGCTGCGCTCTCCAGCCTCGCCGTTGTGCAGCTGATCGTCTACGCGGGGCTCCAGATTCCCGTCGGCGTTGTGCTCGACCGGCACGGACCGCGTGTGCTCATCGCCACGGGAGCCCTGCTGATGATCGCGGGGCAGCTGACGCTGGCCCTCGCGCCGTCGATCGGCGTGGCGATCGTGGGGCGCATCCTCGTCGGGGCCGGCGACGCGATGACGTTCATCTCGGTCTCGCGGCTCATCGCCTCCTGGTTCAGCGGCCGCATCCTCCCCCTCCTGTCGCAGGGCATGGGAACGATCGGGGCGACCGGGCAGGTGCTGTCGGCGATCCCGCTGTCGATAGTGCTCCACCAGTTCGGCTGGGAGCCCGCCTACCTCAGTGCCGCCGCGATGTCGGTGATCGCCTTCGTGCTGGTCATCTTCTTTGTGCGCAACGCTCCCAAGGGAACGGTGCACATCGAGAGACCGGGCGGATGGCCGGCCGCTCTGCGGCAGCTCCGCGAGAGCCTCGCACGCCCCGGAACGCAGCTGGGCTTCTGGTCGCATTTTGTGACCCAGTCGCCGGGCACCGTGATCGCGCTGCTCTGGGGATTCCCCTTCCTCTCTGTCGGGCTCGGCTACGGGGCGACCAACGCGTCGCTGCTGCTGACGATGATCGTCGCCGTCGCGGTGGTCGCGGGTCCGATCCTGGGCATCCTGAGCGCCCGGCACCCCTACCGGCGAAGCAACATCGTGCTCGGCATCGTGTTCGCGATGGGCTGCGCCTGGGCGGCCGTGCTGCTCTGGCCCGGCCAGCCGCCGCTGTGGCTCATCATCCTGTTGCTCATCGTCATCGCGGTCGGCGGCCCCGGTTCGCTCATCGGCTTCGACTTCGCCCGCACCTTCAACCCGGCCCGCAGCCTCGGGTCTGCGAGCGGGGTGGTCAACGTCGGCGGCTTCCTCGCCAGTTTCGTGATGATGCTGCTGATCGGGCTTGTGCTCGATGCGATCGACCGTGCTCAGGGTGGCTCGGGGATTCCCGCCGAGCTGTACTCGCTCGACTCGTTCCGGGTCGCCTTCCTCGTGCAGTTTCCGATCGTCGGTATCGGGGTGGTCTTCCTCCTACTCTCTCGGCGCAGAACGCGCAAGAGAATGCACGAAGACGAGGGAATACAAGTGGCCCCGCTGTGGGTTTCATTGGTACGGGGTTGGCGCAGACGTCGATCAAAGGGTTGAACGCCCCTTTTGTCAAGTCTTGCGGCGAACTCGTGCAATAATTGTTCTAAGACCCGTTCAGGTTCCGTTATTTCGCCGCTTCGTTCTGTAGCGCGGTGAAGAAGGACTTGACATGGGTCTTAGTACTGCCCGAAAACCCTGAAAGGTGTTCTAATGGCAACCCAGACAAAGACAGCCGCGATCGTCGACAGCGCGGAAAAAGAGCAGGTCAAGGACGACACGGCTCCCGCAACCGCAGCGAAGAAGGCTCCCGCCAAGAAGGCGGCGACGACGGCCAAGGCCGCCACGACCACCACTAAGGCAGCAGCGGCGAAGAAGGCACCGGCGAAGAAGGCCGCCGCGGGCACGAAGCCCGCGGCCAAGCGCGGCGCCAAGGCGATCGACCCCGACGGCGAAGAGCCCACAGAACCCGTAGAGGGCGACGACGAGGATGACGACGCGGTAGTCGTCGTCGCCGACGTCGTCGAGGGCGACGAGGTCAAGGAAGCGACCGACGACGACACCGACGACGACGCCGACTCGAAGAAGTCCACCGGCAAAGACGAGGCGCTTCCCACGGGAGCGCTCGTCATCTCGATCGCCGACGAAGAAGACGACATCCCCGTCTACTCGTCTGCGATCACCGGCGCCACCGCCGACCCGGTCAAGGACTACCTGAAGCAGATCGGAAAGGTCGCACTGCTGAACGCGGCCGAAGAGGTCGAGCTCGCCATGCGCATCGAGGCCGGCCTGTTCGCCGAGGACAAGCTCTCGCAGATGACCGACGCCGAGAAGAAGTCGCAGCTCGGCCGCGAACTCATCTGGGTGTCGAAAGACGGCGCACGCGCCAAGAGCCACCTGCTCGGCGCCAACCTGCGCCTCGTCGTCTCGCTCGCCAAGCGCTACACCGGCCGTGGAATGCAGTTCCTCGACCTCATCCAGGAGGGCAACCTGGGGCTCATCCGCGCGGTCGAGAAGTTCGACTACACGAAGGGCTTCAAGTTCTCGACGTATGCGACCTGGTGGATCCGTCAGGCGATCACCCGCGCCATGGCCGACCAGGCCCGCACCATCCGCATCCCGGTGCACATGGTCGAGGTCATCAACAAGCTCGCCCGTGTGCAGCGCCAGATGCTGCAGGACCTCGGTCGCGAACCCACCCCGGAAGAGCTCAGCCGCGAACTCGACATGACCCCCGAGAAGGTCATCGAGGTGCAGAAGTACGGCCGCGAGCCGATCTCGCTGCACACGCCGCTCGGTGAAGACGGAGACAGCGAGTTCGGTGACCTCATCGAGGACACCGAGGCCGTGGTCCCCGCCGACGCCGTGGGCTTCACCATGCTGCAGAAGCAGCTCGAGAGCCTGCTCGACTCGCTCTCCGAGCGTGAGGCCGGCGTGATCCGCATGCGCTTCGGACTCGGCGACGGAATGCCGAAGACCCTCGACCAGATCGGCGACACCTTCGGTGTGACGCGTGAGCGCATCCGCCAGATCGAGTCGAAGACGATGGCCAAGCTGCGCCACCCGTCGCGGTCGCAGTCACTGCGCGACTACCTCGAGTAGACCTTGAGAACAGCTGTGGCCATCCTGCTCGGCAGGATGGCACGTTGGGCCACGCGGCTGCGTGGCGGCGGCTCCGCCGTTCCCGGCCGGGTGCTGCTCGCCGTCTCCCCGAAGGCGCTCGAACGCGCCGTCGAGCGCATGCCGCTCGGCGTCGTCTTCGTCTCGGGGTCGAACGGCAAGTCGACCACCACGAACATGCTCGTCGGCATCCTGCGCGCCCACGGAGTCGACGTCTTCAGCAACCCCTCGGGCGGCAATCTCCCGCAGGGCATCGCCTCGGCGTTGCTCGCGAGCATGCCGCTCGACGGACGGCTGCGTGAGCAGATCGCGGTGCTCGAGGTCGACGAGGCCTACGGGGTCAACCTCGCGAAGGTGCTGCGACCGTCGAGCGTGCTGCTGCTCAACGTGCAGATCGATCAGCTCAACCGCTTCTTCGAGCCCGACCGGGTCGTGAAGATGCTCGCCACGATCGCGACCGCCGCCGACGCCCACGTCGTGGTCAACGCGAACGACGACAACCTCGTCGCGGTCGCCCGATCGCTCGCCGGCTCGGCCGAGGTCAGCTACTTCGGCGTCGACCCCGCCCTGCTCAGCGACTCGCCCAACGGCCTCGCGAACGCCGAGGTCTACTCCGCGCTCGGAACAAGCCCCACGGATGACGCGGCTCCCGTTCCCCGCGTAGTGGTCGAACGGCTCTCCGGGGTCGACTCCACCCTGACGATCGCGGGATCCGCGATCGACGTGCGGCTGCCCGCGCGCGGCCTGCACTACGCGGTCGACGTAGCGGGAGCGGCCGCCATGGCGGAGCGCCTGCTCGGAGCCTCGTTCCGACCCGAGCTCGTGGCATCCGCGATGCTCGCCCTCGACACCGTCTACGGTCGCGGCGAGGTGCTCACCTACAACGGTGAGGACATCGAAGTGATCATGATGAAGAACCCGCCGAGCCTGCAGCTGAACCTCGACTACCTCGAGGAGGCGCCGGAGCAGCTGTTCGTCGCCGTCGACGAGGGCACCCCCGACCCGTCGTGGATGTACGACACCGACTTCAGCAACATCGACCACGTCGACATCGTCTCGGGCACAAAGGCCTGGCAGCTGGCCACCCGCTTCGGCTACGGCGAGATCCCGGTCGAGAGCGTCGTGCCCGAGCTCAAGCCGGCCCTCGAGGCGTTCCTCGCACTGCCGAGGCCCAGTCGCGGAACCAAGACCATGATCGTGAACTACGAGCAGATGATGCTGATCCGCAAGCTCCTCGGCTTCCTCGAGTTGGAGAACGCACCGTGACGCGATCGCTCACCATCCTCTCGCTGTACCCCCGCCAGCTCGGCATCAACGGCGACTCGGGCAACGTGCTCGCGCTGACCGCCCGCGCCGAGTGGCGCGGCATCGCGGTCACCGTCGTCGAGCACAACATCGGCGACTCGCTGCCGGAGTCGGTCGACCTCGTGCACATCGGCTCAGGGCCGCGCACCGCGCAGCTCGCCGTTCAGGCAGACCTCGCGGCGATCACGCCGCAGCTGCGGGCCTGGAAGAGCGCCGGGGTGCCCGTGCTCGCGATCGCGGGAGGCTGGCAGCTGCTCGGCACGTCGATCACCGAGGAGGACGGCACCGTGGTGCCCGCCGCCGGGCTGTTCGCCAGCTCGAGCACCCTCGTCGCGAAGCGCGCCGTGGGCGAGATCGTCGTGGCGACCGCGGAGGGAACTCTCGCCGGGTTCGAGAACCACGGCGCGGTCACGGTTCTCGCCGACGGCGCCACACCGCTCGGCACGGTCACGTCGGGGTTCGGGAATGCGGGAGTCGCGGCATCCGCGGGTGTCGGCGGCCCGGGTGCCGGAGCCGAGGGGATCGTCGACGGCGACAGCGTCGGCACGCACCTGCACGGCCCGTTCCTTCCGATGAACCCGGCCTGGGCCGACCGGCTGCTGAGCGCGGCGCTGGCCAACCGCGGCCTCGACGCGACGCTCGACAGCGACGAACGGCTGACCCGGGTCGAGGCGGCAGCGTCGAACAGCCGGGCCGCGATCGCGAAGAGGCTCGGGCTGTAGTTCGAGTCGCTAGCCTGTAGGCATGAGAGTCATCGCCGTCTACAGCACCAAGGGCGGTGTGGGCAAGACCACGGCGGCCGTGAGCCTGGCCTTCGAAGCGTCGCGCGGCAACCGGGTGCTGCTCTGGGATCTCGACCCCCAGGGCGCGGCGACCTTCATCCTCCAGGTCAAGCCCAAACTGCGTGACGGCGTCGACGCCCTGGTGAAGGGGAAGACTCCGCTGCACCGTGCGATTCGCGCTACCGCCTACGACCGGATCGACATGCTCCCGTCAGACGACAGCTACCGGGAGCTCGAGCAGCTGTTCGACGCGGCGAAGAAGCCATCGCACCAGATCGATCACGTTCTCGAACGGATGACCGACGACTACGACGTCGTCATTCTCGACTGCCCGCCGGGTTCGTCGCTGGTCGCACAGAACGCGGTCTTCGGCGCGGATGTCGTCGTCGTTCCGCTGGTGCCCTCGGCGCTCTCGCTCCGGTCACTCGACCAGGTGCTCCAGATCGTGTCCGAGTCGAAGCGCCCCGTTCCGGTGGTCGGATTTCTCTCGATGGTCGACCGGCGCAAGTCGGCGCATCGCTCTGCCGTCGACCATCTCGCCGCGCACCGTTCCGAGGTCAGCGACGTCGTGGTCCCGGCCTCCGTGGTCGTCGAGCGGATGGGCTACGAGCTGGCGCCGATCGGCGTCTACGCGCCGCGGTCCGACGCTGCCGTCGCCTATCGCGACCTGTGGAACCTGGTGAGCCGGAGGCTCTAGTTCAGGTAGACGCGCGGAACCCGGGCCGCGACGCTCGACACGATCTCGTCGCCGATGCTCTCGGCGTGCGCCGCCCACTCCTCGGCGGTCGGCTCGCCGCGCTCGGCGCTGCCGAAGACGACCACCCGGTCGCCGACCGAGACGTCGAGGTCGTCGGCGTCGACGAGCATACGGTCGACCCCGAACGCGACGATGCGGCGACGTTCGCCGGCCAGCAGCACCTCGGCTCGTTCGGCGGCGGGAGCCTGGACGCCGTCTCCGAAGCCGACGGCGACGAGTGCGAGGGTGGCGGGCATCGCGAGTGCCACCGCGAGGCCGCCGAGCCAGACGTGACCGGCGGGGAGAGTCTCGACCGCGAGAACGGGCGCGCTCAGCGCCATCGGGGCTTCGAGGCCGAGGCCGGGGCCGTCGACATCGTCGAACGGCGAGATGCCGAAGGCCGCGATGCCGAAACGCACATAGTCGAACCGGGCGGCGGGCATACGAAGACCCGCCGAACTCGCGGCGAGGTGGAGTTTCTGAAACCTCGCCCCGAGCGAGGTGGCCACCTCGACGGCGATCGTGAACTTGACGAGCGCGATCTCGTCGTCGGCGGTCGACGCGTCGGCGAGATGCGACCACGCGCCGTACACCTCCAGGAAGCCCTGCGACTCGAGGTGCAGCGCGGTCGACACAAGGTCGGGCCAGTCGACCGCCGCGGCACCGTTGCGGCTGAGCCCCGTGTCGATCTTGAGGTGCACGCGGGCGGGAACGCCGGCGCCGCTCTCGGCGATCGCCTCGAGCTGCCACAGGGCGGAGACCCCGAGATCGATTCCGGCCTCGGCTGCGGCGCGGAAGTCGGTGCCGGTGCCGTGCAGCCAGGCGAAGAGCGGAACCGTGATCCCGGCGGCGCGCAGCTCGAGACCGGCGCTCACCTCGAGCACCGCGAGGGCGGTGGCGCCGGCGTCGAGCGCGGCGCGTGAGATCGGCACCATGCCGTGTCCGTAGGCGTTGGCCTTGACGGCGAGCATGACCTCGGCGGGCGCCGCGGTCGCGACGAGACGTTCGACATTGCGACGGAAGGCGGCGAGGTCGATCGTCGCGACGGCGGTCGCCGGTGCGGTGTCAGTCATGGGCTACTCCCGTGGAGACGTAGACGCGTTCGACGCGCCTGCCGAGCCCGGCGGTGAGGTTCTGTGGCAACCGCCGGGTGCGCCACGCCCAGTCGACCGCGGTCGATGCGCCGAGGGCGGCGTCGCCGAAGATCGTGACGGTGTCGCCGGGCGTCGCGTCGGCGGCCCCGATGTCGAGAACGAGCTGGTCCATGGCGATGCGCCCCACGACCGGGTGGAGCGCACCCGCCAGCATCGCCGACGCCGTATTGGAAGCGAGCCGCGGCACCCCGTCGGCGTAGCCGATCGAGACGAGAGCGATCGTGGTGGTGCTCGGAGCGCGGTAGGTGTAGCCGTAGGAGACGCCCGTGCCCGCCTCGACGCTCTTGCTCGCGATGACCTCGGCACTCAGCGTCATCACCGCCTCGGTGGTAAGCCCGGCGGGGGAGGCGAGGCCGTAGACACCCGGGCCCAGATCGCGACGGGCCGCGTTGTCCTGAGCCTGAGAAGACTCGTCGAGAACGCGGATGTCGCGGGGCGCAGCCGCACTCGTGGCGGCCGCACCGGCGTCGAGGGCGACCGCGGGGGAGAGGATCTCGGCGGTGATACCCGCGTCGCGCAGTTCGAGCGCGTCGTCGAGGCTCGACACCCGGAACACCCTGACGCCGGCCGCCTCGCTCGCGAGGGCTACCGGCACGAGCCCGTGACCATACGCCGACGCCCTCAGGTCGACCAGAGGCTGGTCGACGCCGAGGGCGTCGGTGAGAAGTTCTATGTTGCGGCTCAGCGAGGCGAGATCGATGCTCGCCGTGCGCCTGGCTCCGCTAATGGGCGGCCTGATCGTGAATCGGTTGAGACGACGGGTGCCGGCTAGTTGCGCGCGGCGTCGACGAGACGGCTCGACTCGTCGTGCCAGTGAAGCGCGGTTGCCGACAGCTTCTCTTTGAACTCTGCACCGTGGTGCGCGCAGAACAGGAGTTCTCCGCTCTGCATCGTCACGCGCACATACGCCTGCGCGCCGCAGCTGTCACAACGGTCGAGTGCGGTGAGCGTGTACGCAGACTCAAGCTCGTCAACGTTGTTCTCTGTGGCGATCTGAGACATGTGTTGCTCCTTCGGGCGTAATCACGAACTAATTCCGTGTGTCTATCCAAGCACGCCGCAGTTACGACGGTGCGACATTTACCGGGTATTTCGCTGAACGCGTATCGCTTTGCCAGCCTCGATGCTCTGAGGGTGTCGAAGCGGTGTCGCCGGTGAATGATTCAGTAGTCTTAACGACGGCCCGGGACCAGTTTGTTCCCGAGCGCCGCACAGCGCAATTAATAAGGAGTTCCCGTGGCGAGTTCGGACTACTCGGCGAGACACCTCTCCGTTCTCGAGGGGCTCGAAGCGGTACGCAAACGCCCGGGTATGTACATCGGCTCCACCGACTCGCGCGGGCTTATGCACTGCCTGTGGGAGATCATCGACAACTCGGTCGACGAGGCCCTCGGCGGTCACGGCGACGAGATCAGTGTCATCCTGCACAAAGACGACAGCGTCGAGGTGCGCGACCGCGCCCGCGGGGTGCCCGTCGACATCGAGCCCAAGACCGGGCTGAGCGGAGTCGAAGTCGTCTTCACAAAGCTGCACGCGGGAGGCAAGTTCGGTTCTGGTTCCTACGCGGCATCGGGCGGACTGCACGGTGTGGGCGCATCCGTCGTCAACGCGCTCTCGGCGCGCCTCGACGTCGAGGTCGACCGCGACGGAAAGACCTACGCGATGTCGTTCCATCGCGGCGAACCCGGCAACTTCGCCGACGTCGACGGCCCGAACCCCGACTCGCCGTTCACCCCCTTCGTCTCGGGCAGTGAGCTGCGCGTCGTCGGCAAGGTGAAGAAGGGCGTGACGGGCACGCGCGTGCGCTACTGGGCCGACCCGCAGATCTTCACCAAGGGCGCCGCCTTCCAGACCGACGAGCTCACCGGCCGCGCCCGCCAGACCGCGTTCCTGGTTCCGGGCCTCGGCATCGACATCAGCGACGAGCGCGGGGAGACCCCAACGCACGAGACCTTCCGGTATGCGGGCGGCATCTCGGAGTTCGTCGACTTCCTGTCGACGGATGCGGCACTCACCGACACCTGGCGTCTGCAGGGCGACGGCACGTTCACCGAGACGGTGCCCGTGCTGCAGCAGACCGGGGCCATGGTGCCCACCGAGCTGACCCGCGACGTCGAGGTCGACATCGCGCTGCGCTGGGGCACCGGCTACGAGACGGTGTTCCGCAGCTTCGTCAACATCATCGCGACGCCCAAGGGCGGAACCCACCAGGCCGGCTTTGAGGCGGGGCTGATGAAGTTCCTGCGCCAGCAGGTCGAGGTGAACGCGCGTCGGCTCAAGGTGGGCAACGACAAGCTCGAGAAAGACGACATCCTCGCGGGGCTCACCGCCGTTCTCAACGTGCGTCTGCCCGAACCGCAGTTCGAGGGGCAGACCAAGGAGATCCTCGGAACGCCCGCCGTGCGCAACATCGTGGCGAACGTCGTGGCGAAGGCGATGAACGAACGGTTCGCGTCGACCAAGCGCGACGACAAGGCACAGTCGTCGCTCGTGCTCGACAAGATCGTCGCCGAGATGAAGTCGCGCATCTCCGCGCGCACCCACAAAGAGACCCAGCGTCGCAAGAATGCTCTCGAGAGCTCGTCGCTGCCGGCGAAGCTCGTCGACTGCCGCTCTAACGACGTGCTCAACAGCGAGCTGATGATCGTGGAGGGCGACTCGGCCCTCGGCACCGCGAAGCTGGCCCGCGACAGCGAGTACCAGGCGCTGCTGCCGATCCGCGGCAAGATCCTCAACGTGCAGAAGGCCTCCGTCTCCGACATGCTGTCGAACGCCGAGTGCGCATCGATCATCCAGGTGATCGGTGCGGGCTCCGGCCGCACCTTCGACCTCGAGCAGGCCCGCTACGGCAAGGTCATCATCATGAGCGACGCCGACGTCGACGGCGCCCACATCCGCACGCTGCTGCTCACCCTGTTCTTCCGGTACATGCGCCCCATGATCGAGGCCGGGCGCGTCTACGCGGCCGTGCCGCCCCTGCACCGGGTGATCGTGATGAACCCCGGATCGAAGCCGAACGAGACCATCTACACCTACTCCGAGAAGGAGCTCGAGGTGGTGCTCGCCGGGCTCAAGAAGTCGAACAAGCGCTACCAAGACCCGATCCAGCGCTACAAGGGCCTCGGCGAGATGGACGCCGACCAGCTCTCCGAGACCACGATGGACCGCCGCTTCCGCACCCTGCGCCGCGTCACCGTCGTCGACGCCGAGGCGGCGGAAGAGGCATCGCGTGTCTTCGAACTGCTGATGGGCAACGAGGTCGCCCCGCGCAAGGAGTTCATCATCGCCGGCGAAGGGCTCAACCGCAGCCGCATCGACGTCTGACGAACGGCGGGCGCGCGCCGGCCGTTGGGGGATGATGGGACGATGAGCATCTTCCGGGCGAGCATCAATATCGCCACCACCAGCCACAGTCTCGAGCAATTGAACGAGCACACGGGGGTCGAGGCCAGCCGGTGGGCTCCGATAGGCACGCCGGTGCACGACTTCGACCCGACCGGGCCCGAACGCGAGATCTCACAGTGGCACTACGACGCCCCCGTGAACGGAGACTGCGAGCTTCTCGAACCGCACCTCGTGCTGCTGCGGCCGGTTCTCGAGCGTATGGCCGACGCCCCGCTCGATGGCCGGATGTACGGCAGCTTCTCGGTATCGCTCAACGCCCGGCCCAACGCCTTCGTGTTCGAGATCGAACCGCGGGACGCCGTGCTGATCGCCCGGGCGGGACTCCGCATCCGCATCGACGCGTACACGCCCGAGGGCTGAACCGGTGACCGAGGGGACAGGAGGCACCGTGCACGACGACGGGTCAGACCGTGCGGAGGCCCTGAGCGCCGAGGTCGTCGAGGGCGTCTTCGACCTCGCCCGTCGAGGGCTCACCGGCCCGCTCGGCGAGATGATCGACGCCGGCGTGCCCGTAGACACGCGCAACGGCAGGGGTGACACGCTTCTGATCGTCGCGGCCTACCAGCAGCACCGCGAGACCGTGGTCGAGCTGCTGCGCCGCGGCGCCGACACCTCAGTCGTCAACGGGATGGGGCAGACGGCGATCGCCTGCGCGGTCTTCCGCAACAACGAGGGCATCCTGAGCGCCCTGCTCGACGCCGGGGCCGATCCGGCGCTCGGCAGCCCGACCGGCGTTCAGATCGCCGACCAGTTCGCCCTGCCGCGCATGCGCGAGGTAATAGTCGGCCACCCGCGAGGCGCCGCGAGCTGATCGGCGGTCTCGCGCCCACGGCTAGATCGAGGTGCCGATCGAGCCGACGATCGCGTCGAGGGGGAGCCCGGAGGCGTCGCGCTTGGCGCCCGCCTCGGGCAGCTGGCGCACCGAGCCGTCGGGCCCGACAGCGTGCGACGGCGCGGGTCCCGCCCAGGCGAGGGCGAGCACGTCTTCTCCCTTGAGGAAGGCGTGCGCGCGCACACCGCCCGTCGCGCGCCCCTTGGCGGGGAACTCGCCGAGCAGCGACACCTTCGCACGGCCCGGGTCGACGCCGGGGAGGGCGTCGCTCGAGCTCGAGACGGTGGCGACGACGATCTGGGCGGCCGGGTCGACCGAGCCGAAGAAGACGACGGCGGCCTTCGCGCCGAGGTTGATGCCGGCGACACCGCCCGCGGCCGCACCCTGGGGGCGAACCGCGGATGCCGCGAAGTGCAGCAGTTGCGCGTCGGACGTGACGAACACCAGCTCGTGGTCGTCGGCGCCCTGCGAGACTCCCACGACCTCGTCGCCCGGCTTGAGCGCGATGATCTCGAACTCCGGCTTGTTCGGGTAGACGCCCGTCGCCACGCGCTTGACGACGCCCTGACGGGTGCCGATCACGATCGGCGCGTCGGAGTCGAGCGAGACGAGGCCGAGCACACGTTCCTTCTTGTTCACCATCGCGAGGTAGTCGGCGATGCGGGCACCGGCGGCGAGCTGGATCGAGTTGGTCGGCACATTCGGCAGGTCGACAGCGGTGAACCGGATGAGTCGGCCGAGGTTGGTGACGGCGCCGATCTCCGACCGCGCCGTCGTGACGACGCTCGACCGGATGGCATCGTGTTTGGTGCGACGGCGAACAAGAGGCGTGCCCGCCTCTTCGCCCTCGACGGGCTCCGCGATGTCGACGCGGATGGCACGCCCGGTGGTGGAGAGGTAGACGCGGCAGGCGGTGTCGGCGATCTCGAGAACGGGGGCGTTCTTGCGCGACGAGGCCGAGGTGGCGATCGACGGCCGGGCCTCGGTGAGCAGGGTGCGACGCGGGGTTCCGAAGCGGTCGGAGATGTCTTCGAGCTCGCTCGAGACGAGGTCGCGCAGGCGGGCGGGGCTGGTGAGCAGCGCCTCCAGTTCGGCGATCTCGTTCAGCAGCTGGTTCTTCTCGTTCTCGAGCTCGATGCGGCTGAACTTGGTGAGGCGGCGCAGGCGCAGTTCGAGGATGTACTCGGCCTGCAGCTCGCTCAGGTCGAATACGGTGCGCAGGCGCGCGCGTGCGGCCTCCGAGTCGTCGCTCTGGCGGATGACCTGGATGACCTCGTCGATGTCGAGGATCGCGATGAGCAGGCCCTCGACCAGGTGGAGGCGTTCGAGGCGGCGTGCGAGTCGGTAGCGGCTGCGGCGCGTGACGACGTCGAGGCGGTGGTCGACGTAGACCTGCAGCAGCTCCCGCAGGCCGAGGGTCTGCGGTCCGCCGTTGACGAGGGCGACGTTGTTGATGTTGAAGCTGTCTTCGAGCGGGGTGTACCGGTAGAGCTGCTCGAGCACCGCGTCGGGGCTGAAGCCGGTCTTGATGCCGACCACGAGACGCAGTCCGTGTTTGCGGTCGGTGAGGTCCGTGACATCCGAGATGCCGCTGAGCTTCTTGTTGTTGACGCCGTCTTTGATCTTCTCGATGACCTTCTCGGCACCGACCATGTAGGGCAGCTCGGTGACGACGAGCCCCGTCTTGC
>Ga0247812_10000588_pt1 | contig 22123 bp, 20 predicted proteins | sample UWRJL149409B1_FD_178011 | JGI IMG/M metagenome (GOLD analysis project Ga0247812, IMG submission 178011) | Plant litter microbial communities from Arlington Agricultural Research Station in Wisconsin, United States - UWRJ-L149-409B-1 | ecosystem: Environmental > Terrestrial > Plant litter >...
ATCAACAAGAAGAACACAGTAACTCTCCGTGTACCAAGAAATCCACCCCTCACAATGCCCGGTCAAACCACCACATCTGCCAGCAATTCAAAGGCTGAAACTCCCATCGAGAACACCGCATCCATTACAGAAGCTCAGAAGACCGAGGCCGAAAAAGAGGCGGACAGAATATATGAAGAGCGAATTGAAGAAGAGTATGCTAAGCGGGAGGGCGGAGCATAAGGGATAATGTCCTGGCCTTGAGTAGAAGAATATGATGGCCTTATGATAGATGAACCGGAAATCTGGTATTAGGAATGGGTCATGCCGGGCAATTGTATGGTGCTGTTTCTCTATGTTGCGGCCCTATTTTCAGCTTTGTAAAAAGCATATCGAATATTTTAATATTTTGCTTTCCAGAGAATCTCTTCAATTGAGCTGATAGTTGATTGAACGCATGTAGAGCGAATATCAGTCTTATATATCAATCAGTTCCATTGGACTTGATTACGTAATATTATATGATTATGTCAGCTTCTGAGTGAAGTAGTTTCCTATCAGACACACCTACTAGGGGAACACTTTTACTGTAGAGTAAAAATTAGCCCTTTGCCAGCGAGTAGTTGCACGTGGGTACTTCCTCATATTAAAATTGTTAATCTCCTTAACAAAGCGGATTGTTCTTGATTGGCCAAACTGCTCGCCAGGATCTGCTGCCCCACACTGGAGCTTATAGGCCAATCAGCCATAGGGTAAATACTTGCTGACCTTTCGGGGCATCGTGAAGCTGTTGTCAACAGGAATAAACTCGGAAAACTACCAGCAGGATGGGTCTATTATATTTTCGGGGCCGTCCCTCTTGGGACTATATCAATGTGTGACGGACCAAACCAAATCATCTACGAAAAACATATCATCTTCTTTTCAGTGTCCCACGAATCCAATCCATACAACTCTCAAGCACACAGCCCTCAAAAGGAACTTTAGATCAATCTTTCAACATGCCTCTAGTAATCTTTAAAAACCTTCTCGTCAACCTGTTCTATAAGCAGGATGTCAGCAGCATTCCTACTCGTGGAGTCCATCAACCCCTCCTACCGTCTGGTCGTTCTGCATCAATTGGCTCAGATCTCACTGCGAACGATGGATGTGTTGATGTTGAGTCTCAACTGTCTAAGAATTCAGGCTTCTTTCGAGGTTTCAAGGTTGATGGTAGAATTGTTTCTGATGCCACAAGTAAGCCTAAGCCCTCTACCCTTCTCATTAGCAAACAAGTAGCTATCATATAGCTATCATATACATCAAGTATACCGTTCACTAACTCTAGTATTTTAGTCGGTCTTTCTGACGGCTTAACTGTGCCATTTGCTTTAACTGCCGGTCTCTCTGCCCTTGGAAATACTAAGGTTGTTGTGTACGGAGGATTGGCAGAGCTCATTGCAGGAGCAATTTCCATGGGCGTTGGTGGCTACCTCGGCGCAAAGAGCGAAGCGTATGTATTTCTGGTTAGCCTACATGTTAGCATCTGCTAACTCATACAGTGCCTCCTATAATACTCAAAGACTAGACATCCGTAGCCAAGTCGATTCTAACCGGCAAGCTGCCTTGAGCAACGTTGATGATCTCTTCGAGCCATTCGGCGTCCCACCGCAAATCATCGAGGCCCTGAAGGGACATCTTGAAAAAGCTCCTTCCGAGAGTGTTGTAGATTTTGTTATGAAGTTCGAACACTGTGCCAATGAGCCAGCAGCTTCTCGCCCGTTGACTTCCGGAGCTACAATTGCTATTAGTTATCTCATCGGTGGTCTTGTTCCACTAGCACCATACTTCTTCGTTGGCAGCGCACAAGTTTATGAGGGACTGTACATTTCAATCGGAGTTATGGTCATCGCTCTCTTTATATTCGGATACGTCAAGACTTGTGTAGTTGTGGGGTGGGAAGGCCATCGAAACATTCGTGGTGGATGCTGGGGTGGTGTGCAACTAGTCTGCATTGGAGGCTTAGCAGCTGCTTGTGCTATGGGACTTGTGAAAGCCTTCGATCAGATTTCTGATCTTTGAGCTCTTGGATATGTGATGTAATGATACTTTTCACGAGGATACGATTTGGTTATTGGGTGGCATAAAAGGCGTTTTGTGGCAGCTCTCGCGATTTGCGATCGAGCATTTCTGCTCTGCATAGTTAGCGATGGCAACGGATAGACTCGAATATAATGTCTTCATTAAAGCGCAATCAGTGCAACATTTTGAGTGCGCTCAGCTAAGGAGTCGTGTTAAAATGTTCAATCAGCCACGGCTAACCATCATTACATTCTCTGTACGTATGAAAGCTCATCCTCTAGATCTAACAGTTCTAAACAACAGTATCTTACTCAACCAGGGGCTTAACCGGAGGTCTTTCTAGCCAGTATTGCTTTTGTCCGGCGGTGCTCTCAGGTCGATACTACAGTGCTCGAAAGCTATCCAACAAAACAGAAAGTCTGATCGTTTCTAGGACTGATTATAACTCATTGCAATTATGATAAAATAGGAGATAGTTATACTATTGCGCTAGAGCCCTTGTCCCTGCCATGTTTCCCTTTTGCAAATCAAAACCGAAATCGAAATCGAAACACGCTGCTGCAAACCTAGGCCATGTTCATATACGCTGAATCATGTCAAATACGTCCCGAAAACCATCGCTGTTCATTCCTCGCAGTTAAATAAACCCATATGCAGCACGCCTCTGACTATTGCAGCCCAGACACCCCAGAATATGCTCCCACTATGCTCAATCCACTTCCTCTCCTTCACTCTTTTTCCTCAGAAGTAACAACGCTCTAGGATCATCAATTCTCGCATGATGCTCTTCCGGGATCTTGTCCACGTGCCGCTTCAGGCCAGCCATGACCTGATTCTTCAGTATATCCGGCATATCATCAATCATTGATCTAAAGTTCTCGGAATCCATAGCGACTAGTTTTGCTACCACCAGTTCCCTCAGATGCTTTCTCTGGGTGCCATAGCCTTCTTCATACGCGAATTTAGTGAACCATGGTATTCTGGAGGCGTTGTGAATCGCTGGAACAATGCCTCTCATTGCCGTATTTTGCAATTTGGGCATGCCAAAGCGTTGTCCCAGATCCCAGAGGGTCACCCATTCTCGGATATTGAGTTTGTCTCCTGCTTTTGCGACCAGTTTTGTGTTAAGCCAGCCGGCAAGAACCGCGAAAATTTCCGGATTAACATCGCTATCGAGGTCTAGTAAAATATGCTCATCGTTTGGACTTTGCTAGAGTTAGTGTTGTACTTAGATCTGTGGTATTTACGGGGCTATTAAAGATCACCTTACCGATCTGGAAGAAGCCGAGTTCGGAAATATGTAGAATGTTCACGTAGCAAGCTCTCATATAGATGACAAGACCTGTATGAATTGCCGTCATGGAGGGGGATTCGAATTGTTACAATCTTTTGCTCGATACTACATCATTTTCAGTTAGAATTCGATTGTGTATTTATAGCCCTGGGCACCTCACCTAAAATCAAGAGAAGTGGCAATTGAGCTACCGCCAGTTGATCTCTTAGTGTCAGTACCGGTTCTCTGGCGCTTCTTTGCTAGTGCTAGATTAGGCCCAAGTTGTGTATGACCTATAGTCCCAGACCGTTCACATTGAGTCTGGGTTTCTTGCGTCAAGGGTCGAGACTGTGCACCGAATCCGCTAAGGTCATCTGCTGAAGGTTGGCTTTCAACAATCTTCTTTTCAATTGCTTCGGATTCATTAAGTGAATCCCCTGATCTTTTGTCCTAGGAAGATCCATAATGCTCAGAAACGGGAACTGTACATGTATAATGTTTCTTATCCATTGGGAGCGCCGACTGCCTTGTGTCATCATCTCTCTGCTTTCGTCTAGGTTTGAAACCCGGCCAAGGTTTCCATCCCTTGCGTTCCTCCTCAAGGCTCCTGGCGGTACTGTTCTTCTTCTCCCCAAGCTGAACTAATCGATCTACGCCTGTACGTTGTTTATAGCTCTTTCTGTTCTCAGTTAGAGAAAGAAGCAAGCTTGGAGAAGTTTCTTTTTCCATGTCGAATATATTGATGTAAGCTAGTAAGAAGCTGCGTATTGGATATTTGTTTACTTATGTAATGATATGAAGATTTTGACGTGTTCCTTGAACTCTCGTTTTTCGGATTCGTATAAAGACAGTCAAGGTGTAGTGAAGAGGATGTGGTGGTGGGTATCGAAAGGTAAAAAGGCTTAGTGAAGGACAGCATTTGATAAAAGCGAGAAGTGGGCCTTCTATAGTTGATGATTCAAAAGAGAATAGTATAGCGGTACGATCTCAAGACTTAGAGTTTAACTTTTAAGTGCTATGCTTTGAATAAGAAGGCGAAACCAGACGAAGGAGTGAATGGGCCAATGAATTAAACGCTGCATGGCTTTGACTTACTTGAGATAATTTGTCGACCTCTAGTCTATGTGATGTTCCGCATAAAGCTTTTCAAGGAAGTAGCTCCGCATAAGATAGGCAAAATATAGAGCTCAATGTTTTAAAGGGTTCATCCATGCGTACTAAGAACTAAATAAGTCTTGCTCTTGGCTGTATATGTTTAATGAAATTCTGATCCGCAGACGAACGATAAAAGATGATGTCGACAGTTCTAAAACTTCCATGTATTCAAAGTTGGGGTCACATACTCCGATCAGAAGCCCTTGTCATCTGAAGCTCATCGATATTCCAAGTCACAAAGCAAACAAATATGAGCCATTTTGACGTCTCCATTGTGAGAAGTTGTCGCTTTCACTGCTGTTGTATTTCTCGTGGAGAAAAAAGGTCGTTACGCGTAAGTAACGGCGCGGCCGCCTTACATTACTTCTCGAGATAAAGAAAAAAAGAGGAAAAAAGAAAATATAGTCAAGAAGTGATCTTTATGGCAATCTGTGAAAGAAACCACTAAGAAAGCCCAGAGGGCGAACCGCTCTAGAAAGATGCTTCCTCGTTGCCAGGGAAAGACCACAACTATACTATTTTATGTTTGGCCTGTTTTTTAATTGCAACCTCTTAATCCAAAATATAACTCAGCTTCGGTCGCCTATACATATTACGCGGTTCGCGGCTCATATAAAAACATGTTCAAGCTTTGTAGACAAAACTTACTCTTAGAATATCTAGGGTTTTAGTCGTTTCAATAAGAGACTGCTACACTTGACTCTTTTAAAGAGTCTGGTTGGGTATGGTTGCGCGCACAATAATTCTACACAGTACTGTACTATCGGTTTTGGCGGTTGAGTCTCTTCAAAACACGGTATCTCATACATACAAATACAGCTCATTGAAGATATAATTAAGAATAGCTTACTTGATATTGAAGAATCTTTACCATATCCGGCACTATCTGCATTACACAGAGTTCTATCATGATGAGAGTATCACCGCAAACTCTGTTTTCCCAGTTTACCAATACGTTCATACTAATACTGCATAAAACCGAGACTTTGGTAAGTCAAGGGAGAATTCAATTTAACATTCGCAATAATCTTGGGGGCTGGAGCTATCTAGATGGCTATTTAATGAATCCTACGGTAGTCTAGTAGAGAAAAGAAAGTATAGACATATACGGTCTTCTTAATGGGGTCATGGTTAATAGATCCTTATATATCCTACATATTTCTACCTCCAGTGACCATCAGAACCTGCCCAGTTATATAGGCAAATAACGGGCTAGCAACTGCTAAAATACTCTGAGCAGCCTCTGTAGCGCTTCCTGGTCTTCCGAGAGGGATATCTGCATATGCATTGTCCTTCAAAGCCCCCTTGCCACCCGGTATACCAAGAGCGACCTTAGTTCCATCCGGTGTCAGGGCAAAAGCTCCCTCCTCTTTCGCAGCTGTTAATCTGGTTAATATGTGTCCAAAAGCAATCGAATTTGCTCTGACGCCGAATTTTGGTCCCCACTCCTTCGCAATAACCTTTGTAAGGCCGTTGATACCAGATTTTGCGACTCCATAATTTGCTTGTCCAGCATTCCCGTGGACACCAGATGTGGATGATATATTTATTATAGATCGCGGCTCGCCGTCGGTGACGCGGAAGTATGGGGCTGCCTCGCGAACGAGCTTGAAGGGTGCGGTGTTGTGGAGAGCAATTATGTTTTCCCATTGCTTGTCTGTCATCTGTTCTCAAAATATTAGCCAGATCCTTCCATAACCCCTGCATTCAAACCACGTCACCCTCCAGTATGGCTGAAAATCTCTTAAAATTATATTCTTACCTTGTGGATAACACCATCCCAAGTATATCTGCAAAATATCAGAAGTGGCCCTTATGGAACTTTGACAAAGGGTTGAGCATACCCTGCATTGTTAACAATAATATGAATCTTGCCATTTCCAAATTCAGCAGCTTTTTTGACTAGAACTTTCAAATATTCGGCATCTAGCATATCACCAGGCACGGCAATGGCTTGTCCACCGGAGTTTATTATGGCATCAGCAACACCTTGCGCTTTTGCTAACCAGAAGTCAGCAAAACAGACCCATCTCCTTCTGGCATTTCCTCACCTGCATCAATATCCTGCACAATGACTTTTGCGCCTTCATTTGCAAACAGACGAGCTGCCTCTGCGCCGATACCTTGACCTGAACCAGTGATTATAGCAACTTGTCCGGCAAGCATTCCCTTTGGCCAATTTAAGTGGCTGGTGATCTGTGCTGCGCGGGATGCCATTTTGAGTTCAAGAGGATACTATTCAAAGGGAGATATTATGGAATAAATGATGTCTGAAGAAAAGCGAAGTGGTGGTGTCCATTTTGTATAGTTCTTACTCTCCACTTACCCCAGATTCTCGGGTCATGTAGCCGTAGCCTCGGCACGCGGAGCTCGCTTGACCCCAGGTCAAATATCTGAGGTGGCCGTCAACTGATTCTGATCGTACTTTTGAAGTTTCCTTGTTGACAAACCTTTATATTTGTAATAAAATGGGAAGAGAATGCCCTTGCACTTGTGATTGCTATCACATGCTTGTCTTACTGCTTATAGATTGAGTATTTGAAAGAGGCGTGAGTTTCTGATACAGGAATTTCAAACAAAATGGGCGAGGGGAATATAGATTACACAAATTCTCTCTTTAAGTCTCTAAGAATATACATGACCGTTGATGTAGTCTATCTGTCTATCGCTCTTCCATAAAGAATCTGAACTTAGTTATCTAACACTTTAAGCCAAGAATAATATGATTGTAATCAAATGCAACCAGTAAACCATATAGATGGGACATTGCTGCCATAACCACCAAGCAATGAAATATCTGATGTGAACTACCCCATATATCATAAGAACCGGGCGACGATCGTTCTGGCCATCTCGCCTGACGAAGTTAGCATAGCACCAGAAAAACATCAATCACACTTACTGCATATAATCCCGCTCCTAAGATATACATGAAGCCCTCCAATCCCAACCACACGAATCCTACACGATTGCGCGTGTCACTCATTCCATAAAGCTTTACGCCATGGAGTATTGGGATTATACCCGATAATCCTTGGGCAACAAACATACTAGCCCGGTACGGTCTCCAGGCCGGCGTTCGAAATCGTTCGAAGATTGAAACAGTTGCGCATCCTACACCGAGGGAGCATGTCTAATTGAGTAAGCCAACTTCTCAAATAGTCATTCGGTTCCACAAACCATAAGCCAGTATGCCTTTTGTATATGAGGATGGCAGTAAAACCCATAGTAAATTGTCGGAATGAAGCTTCCAGTGATAAGAGAAACTATCCCAACATAATCCAACTTGTTGCCAAACTTCGCAACGGTAGGAGAGTGGTTTGAAATAGAGTGGTATGTTGCCGACATACCAAGGCATGTTGCTGCACCCAAGAAAAATGAGCCGAATGCTAAGCAGTCTGCCAATGTTGCAGATTCATATCTAGGTTTGATGACTGTATATAGCAGGGTACCGGCAATAGTAAAACCAATGGCACCTAGCAGGTGGGAGTAAATATTTACGGATTCATTGTGGAGGTATCCGAGACTGGCGAATGACCTTCGGAATGAAGCAGACGCTGGTCGATAGCCAGAATGTATGTAATGATTATCTTGTTGCCAGGATGGTAGATCATCCCACAAAACCGTTAACGCACTTTCTATCTTGTTCTCGGCTCTCTTGGCTGCGTCTGTAATGACCTTCGCGACTGGCTTTCGCTGATGGACAGCCATATTGATGGAGAAATAGTTGTCAAATACAGTTATCAAACACAACGAGTTGTTCCTTCTCCGATTGGAAAGCTATGTAGAAATTACAAAGAATCAAAAGTACATTTTTGTACAAAAGGATTATTGAATTTGTTGAGATTTCGATGAGACCATTTTTGATGAGACCTTCCTATCTTGCCTCGGCGCCTCCTGAGCCAAAATTAAGCGAAGTGCGGTAAAACTCTGGGACAACGAGGCTGAAGCCCCACATGCGAGGCACTTCGATCCATCCTTCACGTCACCACTCCAGTTCATACAGCAGATTGAGTGCGATGTCGACGCGAGGGGGTCGTGGAAGCTCATGGAGTCGCTTGAAACCGGTGAACCTAGACCCATTGGAGGCTATTGGGCTACCTTCTAAAGGTGACAACAGGCATGTACCGGTCTTCCCAGTCTTGATGTTTACTAACCTTCGGTAGGCTCCTTGACCACAAGACCCAGGAAAGATACTATACTAAGATAGTTGAAAAGTATATGGAGTTTTGCACAGCTGCTGGCAAAGGAGATGAGCTTTCAAGGCGACTTGCCCGCATGGATATATCTGCAAAGGATACTGGTATGATAATGGATCGACCACAGACTGCACCTAGCTCAATCACCGGCCCTGGATTCGATGCTTCCAGCCATAAGGATCTTTCGATATTGATTATGGCAATGCGCAAACTCAGAGAAGGAATTGTTGCTTCAAAAAGGGTGGACGACTTTTCAATTCAGGTATACATATTCTGCATTCGACTTTCGATACTGTTAAAGCACACGGAGTCATATCATCCTGCTATACTTCATTTACTTAGGAGGATGCATACTGTTCAACCTCTTGCGAGTACTGAGCTACAGGAGTTTGTAGGATATCTGGTTCTGGATTTAGCGTGTAGGCAAAACAACCTGACACAAGCATACTCTGTTAAACACAGTTATGGACTCCATGATCCAAAAGTGGACGCTACCTTGAGAGCTCTTGCTCATGACAACTACTACTTATTCTGGAGAGTGGCCCGAAGCGTAGATGGTTACAAAGCTAAACTAATTGAATTTGCCGAAGATGGTATTAAGACACAGACCTTAAAATGTCTTGGCCGGTCATATATGAGCATTGATCTTGCCTCTTTGGAAAATCTCACGAATTCATCATGGAGCATTTTGACAAAGAAATTCAGCGTGGGCTGGTTCTTGGAAGGTGACAAAGTCATCGTCCGCAAGCCCAAGGGACAATGAAAGAGTGGGCAAGCAATTCACAAATGACTGAGAAGTAGTACGGCTATAGCCCATCGGTCAGTCCGTCTTCTCAAACCACAATATGATTGCGGTCTAATGATTAATGTAAGATTGATCTTACATCAGACCCACTACAAGCTGTGAAGTATAGATGACCTCTGAAGATTTATCGCCTATATATATCACTTACAAGGCCTCTGTCCTTTCTGGAGGTATCAAACATACCACCTACTTGTCAATCCGATCGCTCCAGATGCTAGATATGACATCAAATCATCAAGAAATATGCCCACGTAGCAAGCATGGATGCCCAGATACCCGAGTGCCTATAAAATGCTGTTCTTCGGAGAGATGGTCGAGTTATAACTCAAGATTGATCACAAAGCAGATGTGTTTTGAGGTATATGTAATATAAGTTGAGCCGCACAACGTCTGTTATTAGGGCTATTTGAAGCTACCCTAAGAGTACTATTATTATAACCTACAAATTCACTCAATTAGGTACCAACCTACGTCTCGGTTTAAGCCACCAATATATTTAACGGTATGAATCTATTGTGTATTGTTCGGAAGGTTGTACTCGGCATATCTTTTGTTCGAGGTCTTGAGAGCCTACGTTCTATCACGACGTCTCCCTTTGTAACACAGGATACATCAATAAGCGCACTGCATGTAGAGGCGAAGACATCTCCTTGGTGATATGATGTTTGGAACCAAATGTGGAGTTGTTCTAATCACAAACAAACGAATAAGACCCACATATTATAGTTTGCAATCTTCTACCGAGTTTCAAGCACAAAGCTTTATTGGCTGCTCCCAATAGTAAAGTTTTTTTCTATCGAAGGACTTCGAGTTTTGTTGCACATCGAACGTCCGTGGGAAAGCTTCGTGGGGGTTGAGGCGTTTTAAAATTAGTTAATGACTAAGTAAGTGTGTATACACGGACCTCTAGAAGCCTATCAGCTCCATCACTCTAGCTCTTTTCTGAAATATCTCACATCTCATAGACAGAACCTTCCATTTAGCTTATGCATCTAAAAGCAAGTGGCTGTTTCACATTCGCTTACAAAATCATTTAGTCTTAATGTAGTATTCACAAATCATTGTCATATCTGCAAGTGCATCACCATTAACGAATGAGTTGATGACACAAGTTCGTTCGCCAACAAGATTGCTTTCAGTTATCCGCCAAGGTCACATATGAATTACCAAGATTTGGTTTCTCTGCGGGACACATCAAGAAATTCAGCATTGGAGTATCATTGAGTTGGCCCAAAGCGGTAAGGGAGGTGTTTTAAAAGAAAATCCTCGACGCCCACCTTCTTTTTTGAATCTTCTTATACAACTGGAAAGCTGCTATTGTGCCGTCGATTGTTAGTTCCGCACCTGTAACATCATTCATCCTAATATGAATGAAAATCGATCAATATGGTTGGCCCATCGCCTCTTTCATTTATCACGAGACTGCTGACATTGAAACTGGCATCTAATCATGGTAACCGCTCACCTTAGCCTCGTACTTCTTGAATACACCCTCAGTATCAAACCGCTGTGTAAAGCCGCGTCTTGCGGACGTTAGATACAAAATCCTGCTGCAGCACCAACACTACAGTGCCAGTTCCCAACTAGTCTACTCATAAATGAGCTTATGTTGTAATGATGAGTGGTAAGTGTAGAAGTTCTGTGAAGTAATATGGTACTAGTAAACTTCATTCTACAAACTCATCCACAGATATAATCTCAACCTCTCGATAGGGTTTCCTGATATTCTCAGCGCTGTGACCATAAATCCTCCAGTCTATACAGCTAAGGCCAATACCCAGGTTTCGGTTAAGTACGTCTATATAATGTGGCAGTAGTATTAGACAAATGGCTTTTTGCCCGATATTGCCTTTTGGTGACACAGGATAAAATCGACTTATCTTTCAATAATGAGCATTATATTTGAAATTCTTTCTAAGAAGAATATGAATGACTTATTGTGCAATGGGTATCCTCTAGTTATCACTAGCTGTGGTAGTAAAAAGTTATTTCAATCTTCCAAGATGTTCTCGTCCAAAAAGTAAATGCTCCCAAGGCATACATGGGCTTAGATACATTGTGAGTAATATTGGTTTTGGACTGTGCAGGCAGTTCCTGCAACACAAGATCCCGATCCAGCCCAACCAGATCCACCACATTGAGAATACTTAGGAAGCTCACCTCCAACAGGTGTGCCCGTTTGGCTTGGCGCTGCAGTGGAAGTCGCTGGAACTGTGGCAGTTGATAATGTCGTTGGAGCGGGAGTTGCTCCAGCGTTGATTGCGTTGATGAGAACTGGAGAGATGCGGGATGCAATGAGAGCATCGCCCTGTGCATTGGGGTGAATACCATCTCGTAACATGCTAGAGGTATATCCGGTGCTACAATCGGCGATCCAAATAGGGGAAGCGGTGGTATTTAGGGACCTGGCCCAGTCTGGTATGGCATTGTTAAGATCTGTAACCCTTGCTTGCGCCATAGGAAGTGGGATGACTGTATCAATCTTTTATGAATGTCAGTAAGACTTTTGGTAAGTACAGTACATTACAGTAAGCTTACAATTATTTTCATGTTCGGGTTACTTTCCCGCATCAATCCAACCATCTTGGTGTAGGCAGCAGTGATATCAGATGTCTTTCTCTGCCCGTTGACATCGTTGGTACCTAGCATGAACATGATCAAATCGGGCTTTGCAGAGGCGAGCCAGCCCTTCAAGTTGTTATTTGCAATGTTGATTGCAAGGTATCCAGAATGACCTTCGTGATGTAAGTCCCAGCCCTGGGTCTTTTTAAATTGTCAGTCTATTCCAAATTCGTCAACTTCAACGCTAACCTTAGCTGCACAATTCTGAGGATTATTGGTCATTGAACCAACAAACTGGACTTTACTTGTGAGACCAGCCGCTGCAAGATTGTCCCAAACGGTCGCTCTCCAACAAGTGATTTCGGTTATGCTGTCTCCTAGAGGCACTACAAGGGATTTTTGTTAGTGTTCAAGGTTCGCAATGCTAGATTATGGTATCTCGTACTGATTTTCAACTTTGCTTGAGCTAAAGCGAACCCAATGAGGGTCGCCGTTGTTGCAATATGCTGAAGGCACTTCATGATGTCTGTTTGGTATGTTGGAAGATGAGAACTTTGGCGGAACTGGTGCAAGTAAATATGTAAACAGACTTGAAAAAACTACCGAAACACGGGACTAATGTAACACCAGCCTACAAAGCTGGATTAATTGGATATGTAGTTTTTCCATACTTTATTTACTAGCATTGTCAGATATCTCCAATGAATAGATTGCGTTTCAAAGAGCCATATAGTTGGCAAGCGGGGATATCACGAGTCCCAAGAATCGTCGAGTATAGTAATACTGTCCAGAATGCGTCTGTCTCTCAAGAAAAGAACATTCTTAGGCTAGTGTGTCTACTTCTCTGACAACATATCCTTGCCGCCGTTACCCCGGATTTCCAATCAGGCAATTCGGCTAACAGTTTTCCCAATGCAACCCCCTTCATAAACACATAAAGAAAAATTAAGCGAATAATATCACTAAATTCAGAAAGAAGCCAAGTGTTCTCTTATATTTCTCTCCTTTTGTGACAAACTCCAATATTGTAGTTTTAAACTGTTACTACCCTAGGTTATGAGTGACAGCAACCAACAACACAATGAAACAATTGGGTTGAATATTCAAAAATATGTATGACGCCTATCAATTCTGAACAATGCGGTGCAAGATGTAGTGCCAGTGCAGAACCATCCTTGGCGGAAATTCGGCCATTGGTGGAAACTCCGCAGTGAACATAGATTATGTCTTTAGCCAACAAGCAAGAACAAATTTTTGCAAAGAGACGAATGGATTACAATTACCCTTCCGTTCTTGCGTAGTGAAGTTGTGAGGGAAGAACTTTTTGCCTCCCGGGTTCCTTGGACAAATATCCAACACCAAGTTTGGGAGAACAGTGGGTGGTTTTGGAAAGATTAACTGTACGTTGTGCTTCATGCATACAGCTTTAGCAAATTGGATGCCTGTATTGACAGTATACCAAACACCCGTCGCGGCCTGATACATCCACTCTAGATATATCTCCTGATTCGTACAGTACAGCACTCAACGTCTCAGGCTTAGCTCTAATTATAGCAGAAGGCCGGATTCTCAGTTGAACGCTATGCGACTTATAGTCTCTCCTGAAATTCAAGAACTATATCGACGCTGTGTCAGCAACACATATAAGCTATACTAGGCTTATTTTACTACATATGCTTCGCTGGCATAGGCTGATTTTCCTATCTATTACAACGGTGATGGTTTATTCTTTATCCCGACTGTGATGGTTCGCGAACATCATTTCCAACACCTACTCCCAAATTAATTCCTGCCCTTTGCCCATCAGCTTCGCCGCAAGTCCAGCTTTAGGGTTCCAAAACCCTCCTCATCCGACCTAAACTTCTACGAGCTCGTAATATCTATGCGGAGCAGCTACTTTCAAGACAATGGGATGGTGGCTGGTGTCAGACCTAAGGAATTATATAGCAGGGAGGATGGTGTCCTCAAAAACACAGGGTTTGGATCTCAACGCAAGCGAAGAGAAACTAGCGCAGGTGGTCTCAGTAAGGTGGTCATAACTGTGATGTAGTTTTTGCCATGTATTTTGACTGTTTATCGAGAAAGTGATGGATGATTAAACGTCCCAAAACAGACGAGACGAGACGAGAAACCTCTTCCAAACTGTCATTGATACTTGTAGTTTTCGCCTGTGAATTTAAAATTACGATGATGAGAGCATTACATGTAATTAGTACTGTATCTGCCCTTGTTTCCATGTTGCAGATTAAACATAAAGCAGGGCCAGGGCCAGGGCTTCATGGATTTGCTTTGGTATTCCAAATTTTAAACAATATTCAGAGAGCACTGGTATTTGGATTTTGTGATTTTGGTCTTTTGATGCAAATGATTCGAACCAAGTGATTGTATCGGTTTTATATTGAAGGGCCACATCTCTCCCTCAGCAGTCTGTTATCAGACGACATATGATCCGTGAAAAGGCAAGACTCTCCCTCACGAACTGAAATTATTCACGTTGTGAATTTGAGAACGCTATAAAACTGCATTATATTAGAAATGCTAGTATGAAAGCTCCTTATCTAATAGTGGACAGATAAAAGTGAGTTGAGCTTCTCTTACTTTGTACAAATGCTCATGGAGGATTTCAGTTCGTACTAGCTCGCTTCATGGGATGTATCTTAACCTAAGTTGGAGATATAAGAGACATGATTGAGCACTCTAGAAGGAAATTTATTCGTTTGGGAATTCCGAACCAGCTTGAAGTCTAGCTTGAATTCTCAGAAGTTCTCCAAAAGCTCATCCCACTAAATTACGAGACAACTTGACACTTTGACTTTAAAACAGATGTACTTTCGGAATATACAAACTATGAAACTAGAGAGAAGCCGAAAGTACATTATTCACCTATAGAGGGTAGAATATAAGGCTTTTAGCCTTATAAAGCATCTTCAGATAACTGTATTTGACATCGTTATATCACGTGTGGTAGGTATTGGACCCCTTTTATATCTCGCTTATTTCTCCCGTATCGTATGGAGTAGATATGGATTAATCATATTGACTAGATTCAAGAAAGTGAAGATAGAAATGGAACTTCAGAGAACTCAAACTCGAAAAGAAAATGCGACCCAGAGTGTTATTGATTGGTCTACTTCCTTACGAACTTTTGTTCATTGCGACTGTTGTACTTCGTACTTATCATATTAATTCTTTGTTCCAATTCGGGCAACTACGAAATCCGTAGTTTCAAATCGGCCAATAATTTTTGAATAGAGCGCGTAAGACCTGGTCTCGAGGTCTCTAACCAATAGTGTTAGTAGGCTGAAACTGAAACCTTCTTCTTCGAATTGGGAGATGCATAATGCAAAGAGGCCATAGTAGAACCGGGTGTTGCTTAGCATGATTAGTAGATCAGCTATCGATCAACAGGCTAGTTTCTTAAGCGTAGTCACGGCTTCCCGTGCCGTCCTCAAGTTTCCAAGCTTCCCGTACCTCCCATGATTATCATGACGAAACTACGCGTGTGCATCATAGAAGGTCAAAGCAGACCTCACCAACTCTATGAGCCGACCCCACAAACAAAATACCTCACCTATCAAAATAGAGTTTACTGGCGCCAAGATCACAAGCCTGCTAGTAGACTTTACTCGGATCTTCTGGAATGGTCGTGCAAACAAACTCTAATTGGAAACTTAAAGGCACATAAAACAGAAATGTGCCGTGGGATAACCCCTCCATGTAACTCCGATAGCAACAGAGTGCTTCCCAAGATCTGCGACTTGTGGTTGACAGCTACATTTTGTGTGCACGGCTCCAATGGGTTTCGTTTTGTGGGGCCAGGACTTGCGGTGTAGATGCTGGGGCTTCTGTATTTGGACAGGTACAGTACAATAATAAGGAGTAGTCGTGATATTCGGGAGCGGCTTGAAAGCCCTAATCGTTCTCGTACCTCATGTAGGCGCATCCTTTTTTACGCCGAGTATGTACTGTACATTCCAGTGGCAGCCAATGCTAAGTGCCTGCTACAGAGGGCTGGAACAATTGATGCCACGAGATTATGCTAGAGAGACACATAGGATAGTCTAATAATAACTGAACGTTTTAAGCTACTCGCCTATAACACTCGTCACTATGGAGCATATCAATCTTTGATGGATGGAATTAACTTTGGTTGGAGGGTAGAAGGAAAGACTGCAATTAGCGTCACAAAAAACTGGATTGGCGTGAATGTTTTGAAACTATTATCGCCCTAAGTATCACTCGTTTTGGCCAGAACTCAATGGGTGTAAGGCTGAAGTGTTAAGAGCCACTAGTTAGAAGTCTCGAGCCTATATTAGTTACCCTACCAAGCTAGATGTTCTAGAGGCCCGTACCCCGTAAATCTTTGATCTATAGTAAAAATGTCTAATTTTGAGTGGACGTGTGAATCTTGGTAGATCCGATCGTATTCAACTACATTATTTGAATTGATCATACTTTATGTAGCCGAAATGCAATTGTACATTAAGTTCCGCCCCGCTCATCAAACCTTCACCTCGCTACCCCTTTCTGACCATAAGCGAGTCAAAGCTACTTCCACTCACATGCACAATGAATTGGAAGTCGTCTTAAAGTTTTCAAAGGCGCGAAACTTAGTATTCCTCACCTCGTTAGATCCAGAAAACAGACTTCCGGTATATTTCACTTATATTCTGGAAGCAAGAGCGGAGGGAAAGTTATAGCAGCATTGGGGAAGCTTGAAGAAGGTTAGGACTTTGAGACCTCTCTTGGCCGAATCATATGGACCTGTGTGCTTCGACTTTTAGTACGGATATTTTCAAAACACTGAATTATTGCGAAAGAACTGAGAGGCAAATCGATAGTCATGATCTAGAAAGTGGCTTTTATGGTTAAGGTTGCGGATATATTTAAACCTTCCTTAAAAACTTCGTTGAGAACAATTTGAGAGCGTTTGTACATACTTGACTTTGTAGTATTCAAACTCGGATGATAATTACAAATATTAGTACCTGGTCACTGCTAGTCATTTCGTGATAAAAAGAAGTTTTAATTTTCTCTCTGTGATAGATGAACAAGGCTGTTTATAACTTAAATGTGATTGTAGTTATTGAAAAGCCACTTGGCTTCAAATCCCCTTTTCAACCATTCACCATAAACAAACCAGGCCGTTACGGGAGTAAATTTAAAACTCCTTCTCTTCTTCTCCACCAAATCGTTAGAACATAGCACCAGAGAACTTATCCTTATTATTGACGAGTCTAGAGGCGTGCGGTGAAAGCCAACTTACAACTAATAATTTGGATGCCAGCATCATCGGACTAAAGAATCTGGAAAGCATACGAAACTGTTTCTACTTGTATGACCTAAATTAATTGAGACGGCCGACGAGAAAATATCCATGAAGTCATTCATCCCATCTCTAAATCCACCCATACCACCAACTTATTCACAAAATTGGTAGCCTGAATGCACCTACTTACTCGTAGAGCGATATCGATATGCAATTTATCGTCCTTTCTACAAACGGACTGTACCACATATCCCTCATCTGCAGCTTATCCATACGTAAACCTGCATCTGGCTTTCCAACCTGACTGACACCCGTCAAAATATGCCGTTCCACGTGGACGCTCGCAATTTCCAGTCTCACTCTGACCACTTGTCGCCAACATACTAACACTACTGTAGGATACGATCCCCACAATGTGAGTGGCAGCACATTTTGCTGCATACTTCGCTCAACCTTGCCATGCCAGTCACACCCTGCTTAAACCTGCTTGACTCCCAACCCTCTCAGCAATTGGCTGCCACACCGGGCTTCCCTAGCCTCCTGCAATCCTGCCTCGTCCTTTTCCTTCAAATCAAAGCTCCAAGCTCGAAAATCCAAGGCGAACGGTGGCGTTTCCTACTCTATCCAATAAGCCAGCCATCTCACCGACATTTCCGGCCCACAACATTAACGCTCCCCACCAGAAAAGCATCCAATAAAATGTAATCTTCTGCATCTTCTGCATCTTCCTGCAGAACATGATGGGGAAAACGGTTGGTTGGCTATGCAGAATTACCATGGTAGTGCGTTAATTTGCATGGTGCTGCGTTTCTTCTATCGATTTCCGAGTTGGTGTGGGTATCTGTAGAGGGGTAATGAAACCGGTAGATTGATAGGCGTCGAGATGCTGTAGCCCCTTGTAGAGTGCTGTATAGTGCAAGCTTGGGGGGGTCAAAAGTTTAGATTACCTCTGGCATGCTCCATACGCACTGGTTCGATGACTATGAGCGCATACGAAACTCAATTAATATAGCTAAATTGATTAATATGAGAAGCTCTGAAATAAACAGGAGAGATAACGGATATCGGATGCTTGAGTTTTAAAATAGTGGGTGAATAGTTCGCGTGAAGATTGCGATTAAAGAATCACAAGGGGTGAAGTCTAGGCAAATTTTGTGTGTTAGATGTGAATCTGGTAATTGTATTGTAATGTAATAGTGTTCGTCGTTCATATCTCATACCACCCATAAAAGGTTCTAGTTAACTCTTTCTAGAGCATTAACTAGAAAACGTATATAAATGTCATCAACATCACTGACTAGTGAAGTTTGAATCCATTTGGCTTGGAGCAAGAATAAAGTCATGCTCAGCCGATCTAACACTCCCAAAATCTTTCGCAGCCAGACCTCGCCAAAATGAAGGGTATGTTAGAATCTCTAAAAGTTGCCCAACTCCAAAATATGTAAGCGTTGCTCATCTGAAACGCAGCAATGTCTCCCCGAACCACCAACCCATAAACTCCGGATCAGTCGCAGTAATTAGATAAAAATCAGATCTTTATCCCCCATCAGACAAGTGCCACCACATTTATCCCCATTTTTTACGCTTCCACCAAATTTGCCCGTTGCGCCATGCTTGAATGATCAACATAGAAGAAAAACATTATAAATATGTAAAACAAAGAAATATGTACAAGGTTGAGTAGAACGGCGACGTGAGTGCGATTTCAGACGCTGGTATTTTCGCTTTTTGAACTTTTCGTGTTAAATTTCCTCAGGTTCCATGGCAGTCCGGACTTTCCAGCCCTCTAGGTTGCAGAAGGTTCCGGTGGACGAACATCCAGAGTAATATGAAACCACCGGAAGTCCAGACTGTTCCAGGCAGAATGGAGAGAACTTGTCAAGAGTAAACTAAACATATTCGAACCAAACATATAAAGCAAGTTAAACTTCAATAATAGTAGCCATCTCTTGCCTGGAAAGGAGAGTAAGGGTGTGCATAATGAGTAGAGTGATATACCTGAGGAGCAGGTTGAACCTGTCCATAAGGATATCCAGTTTGAAACCAGGCCTGGAGCCATGGATTATGGGCGGAGTAAGGAGCCACTGATTTTGGTACAGGCGCCCGAGGATAACATTCCTGGGACGGGAGAACGTATTGTTGTTTAGAAGGGCGTTGTTGGCCCTGTGATGGTGCAATAACTTCAAAGGTTTCCTCAGGGGTGGAATCATATCCGGAGTCACAGTCGGAGTCAGTCGACGGCGAAAGTGGTGCACACAATGAATCTTCTTCAGAAATTCTGGACTCGAAATCCGAATCCAGAGACCCTTCATCGGAGACAAGAGAGCAATCGGAATCATCCGAAACGTCTGATCCATCATCCGAAATAGGAGAGCAAGGCGAATCGTAGACAGGAGTGAAACTTGGAGATTGTGGTGGCGTGGCCAACTGTGGAATAGAGAAGTTCCTGCAGGCCATGATGCGCGCCTTGAGTTCGAAGATGGTGATGCGTTTTTCAGGGCATGGCTCGAATATCATGGACAATATTTCATTTAGGTCATCTGAAAGGGGCAATATGGTCTTCAAGAAGTTGCGGTTCCTTGTAAAAGCTGTATAGGTTGAATCCTCGGTGGACGCCTGTTTCCATGGATTACGCCCACATGTCAGGTTGACAAGAATTACACCTAAAGACCAGATGTCGTTTGGAGCACATTTGTATGAAGACTTCCTGGTGGTTGATTTGTCCAGACATTCTGAGAGAAAGAAAAAACTTCGGTTAGTTGGCACAGGGAAGGGTAGATAAGAATGCCTACCTGGGCTCATGTAGAAAGTCGATCCACAACCATGGTCCTCGGACACTTCATCGGTGGTAGCAAGGCCAAAATCGGCAAGCAAAACATTGGATCCAGAGCTGGAAACCAGGATATTCTCAGGCTTGAGATCTCTGTGGTATATTCCCAAGCGGTGACAGTGCTCCACGGCATTGAGGATCTGAAGAAAAGCCTTTTGGACAAGAGCATCATTACCCACATACCTTCCTTTCTCGGTAATATTGGAAAAAAGGTCTCCCTCTGGACAATACTCCAAGATGACATAGGTACAGTCTTTGTCGTCGACGATCTTCAACATTGACACTATGTTAGGATGAGCAGAGGCTGCGTAATGAAGCTGAATTTCCCGGGCTTGGAATTCCCGCTGTCTTCGATCCAATGGTTCTCCATCTGGGTTTGTTTTGCTCAATGCCTTTACTGCGTACCATGTTTGCGTGTAGTGGTCGATGGCGGAGTAAACAACGCCATAAGCACCTGTCCCAAGTATTCCCTTCAACTGCAACGACTCTCCAAGGAAGATACCTATCCTTGATTCCGCTGTTGGGGGACAATGGGTTCCGGCGACACGGCTTGGTGGTGGGGTGGCAGGAGGAGTCAACAGAACATTATTCATGGCAAAAAAATGGAAAACTGAAAAACGTGTAGGTCCTGTGGAATTTGAGCGGTCTGATAGATCCAACTGAACAATTATAAGAAAAGGCTCCTTGGTTCCGCGGTGATTAATTAACAGTTGGATGTGTCCTTGGGCGGTCTTTAAAGTGTCGTGATAGTGCAGAAGGAACGATGGAGTGGACAAGTCTCTGGTAAAGTGGTGAAGATGATTAGGAGGAGGGAGGAGCGGTGGAGTGATGAGGGAGCGTGTGGAGGAGGTGAGGGAGTTCTAGAAATGGTGGTGATGTTGGTCGGTAGGAGGAGGGAATCTTCGCTTGGTGGGGAGGAGGGAGGAATGACGGTTGATATGATCTTGAGATACAGACAGGGGTGGATAGGCTGGCCCAGTGAGGCTTGATCAAAACAGTTGGACTCACCAGGAAGCCACGGACCATGAGCCAGGCTAAGGCTGGGCAACAAGTTGCCTTAAGTTTTAGCGTTAATATTAAGTAGGATGTGGATTGATGAATGGAGGGAAAGCGGGTCAGTCTCTATCGACTGATCGACCAGGACACCTGTTAAACATCCAGGGCCGGGGGCAAATTGCAAGGTTGTAAAGGTTGTGCTTGGTGTGCGTATACCGGTAAAATATGTATCTTATTTTACGATATGGATCGCCTCTCCCGAAATAACCAAGTGCGAATGGCTGGGATGGCAACCTTTTTGCTCAAATTTGGTGAATTTCGAGAATTTCCACTTCCTCGCCATTGCGAGGTGGCTTGTTGATGGGCTTGCTCATCCTCTTTCTTCCTTGCTACATTCTTTCCAGGCAGCAAATAGTCAATACACAGCAGCATTCACCATGACCACCCAAGATTCTAGCCAATACATAGTAATAACATTGGCTCCATGTCAATACTCGCGGCACATACGGAGTAAATCCAGCTTTCTAGAATACGATAGGTGGATTCGGCCATGGAGCTCTTTTACTAGTGTCTTCTGCGTCACACTTCTTGCAAAAATAGGTGCATGGGATCCTCTTCGGCCTTCGCTCTCGATCTGTAAAGGCTGCTCTGCTGGTGGGTGAGGCGGGCGCACAGGCGTTTCCACTTGTTTGATAGCCCAATCCCATGCGTTTCCCAGTTACCTTTATGTTAGGTAAGCGCCAAACATTTGCCGTAACGTAAACCTGCACCGGTTTATTCATGTCATGACCCATGGGTCAGCCACTCGTTACATTACTGTAGTAACTTGTGGATCGAATTAGAGCAGGTCGCCGCTTTGGTTGTGTATTTCGTACGTGGGCTGTGGCGCTCAGTACACGAATCAACAGGGAGGAAGACTTGTCAAAGTGATGCTGGTTGGCTGTGGTCTGAGACCACTAGGTTGCATGAATTAGCAGTCAGACATCTGAGACTT
>Ga0247812_10000589_pt1 | contig 22106 bp, 25 predicted proteins | sample UWRJL149409B1_FD_178011 | JGI IMG/M metagenome (GOLD analysis project Ga0247812, IMG submission 178011) | Plant litter microbial communities from Arlington Agricultural Research Station in Wisconsin, United States - UWRJ-L149-409B-1 | ecosystem: Environmental > Terrestrial > Plant litter >...
GGAGGAAAAGGAAGCTATGTAACAGCTATTATTGGTGCTGTTGGTGGTGGTCTTTTAGGGGCTAAGGGTGAAGAGTGGTACACAAGAAGCAATGGAGTTGAAGTAACAGTAAGAGGTGATGATGGAAGAACTCGTGGGTTCGTTCAGGAAGTTTCTGAAAACGAAAGATACCAAGTTGGTGATCGCGTAGCAGTTAGAGGCTCTATGGGTAAATATAGAGTCTCACATTAAATATAAATAAAAACCTCATCGAATGAGGTTTTTATTTATATTTTATTGCCTAAATAAGAATTGGCTGATTTTGTTAATTCTTCTAATCTTTGGTCCTTAATACCTGAACCAAAACTTAACGAATCAAAATAGACTTCTTGCTTAGCTGTTCGAATAAAAGAAGAATCTAAATTGCTGTTTTTTTGAACATCTTTGTAAAGACTATCTACAACGTTTTTATAATCTGATTCTTTATTTGATAGGAAAATATATTCAACCATGTTCGAATATGTTTGAGGTCCATTGAAATCAGATTGTATTCTTTTAGCTATTTTATTAGCTCTATTTGCAGGAGACTTTTCTATGACGGTATTTATTTTTTGAGTGTTATGTCCTAAGCTAGATATCTTACTAAAACCATATCTAACAAGAGTTGATGGTTCACCAGATCTTAAATCTTGTACAATACTATTTTCTGTGAATTCTATTCCCTTTTTGTCAAAATATGATTTTGCCATTAAAGAATAATCTTTTTTTGAAAGATTTTTTATTAATTTATCCGCGAATTCTGTTATATTTGTATCTTTCATATTTAGCAATTCTGGATTATTATTTATTGCGTTTTTTAATTCTAAAATTGGATAAATAGTATTATGTCCTAAGTCACTATATTTACCATCCAATGTTAAACCCATATATCTATACATTAAAGCATCATCAGCTAATTGATTGAAAGTCTTTAAAGGATTATCTGAATGTTTAGACACAAACATTATAGAAGATAAATCAGCATGGGTTTCACGGTCTTGATTGTCATATTTACTATTATAAGCTGGGGCTTCTCTAATAGTTGTATGTGCGATTTCATGCATAACAACGTATTGATTAACTATCTCTTGTGAAGATGATAAGCCTAAATCTTTAATGAACTTCAACTGACCTTTATCAATAATGACATCATGGGTAGAATGATCCATAACAAGTAATGATTTTGTGAGATCTAATTCTACTGCTTTATCAAAATTTATCCCAGTATAAGAGCCAATGGGATTTTCTTTTTCTATTTTAAGAGTGATGATGTTTTTATCCGTAAAAGGATTTATAAAAACATTATCTTTATGAGAAGAATCATTTTTTAAAATGTTGTCTATACTGTTTAAATTTAATTTTTGTAAGTTTTCATTATAATTAACATTAGTAAAGTCCTTAGAAATATTTATTCCATTTTTATAATCATTATATGCCTTTACATCAAAATGTTGGGCAACAGGTTCAGAAATAAAATTTTCAATATTTGTATGTTTTATATTCCCTAAAAGACTTATAGCAGACATTGCAAATAATAATCCTTTATGTTCAGAAAAAGTTTTTGCAAAATTTTCTAATAAACCTTTAGAAAGTGAATATTCTTTTTGACCTTGCAAATTATTCTGAAAATTTGCTTTAACATCAGACAACTGTTCAAAATATTTACTCATATTTCGCCTTTCAAATATGAAGAATGCATTTCTTTAATAATTGCGCAACTTTGATATATATTCAATATCTGAGTTTTGAAAAAATCTTTTTCTATTTCTGTTTTGTTTTCAATGTTTATTTTTAATTCTTTTAGAAATATATTATAAGCAATATGGTCTTGCATAATTTTAAATAATTGACTCTTATTTGGTTCTTCTGAATGCTCATGCATTTCATTTATTTTTGTAAGAGTTATGTTTAACTCTTGTTCCAGATTATTAATTATATTTATTGGTTTCATTTTTTTTAAAAGTTAAAATTATTACAAAAAATTATAACATTATTATCTAAATCTTAAAATAGACATTTTCTAATTTTAAAGATAGAATAAAATAGAATTATTATTTTTAATTTAATAAAAGGTATATAAATGAGAAATTATGTTTTAGGATTTATGATAGACACAGCGAAAAACGAAATACTCCTAATAAAAAAAAATAGACCAGCTTTTCAAGCTGGTAAATTAAATGGAATAGGAGGAAAAATAGAAGGTGATGAAAAGCCAATTCAAGCTATTATTCGTGAAGTGGAAGAAGAAACGGGATTGTTTACTTCTGAGTTTGATTGGTTGAATTTCGGATATATGGAATTACCAGATGGTGGAAAAATCCATTTATTTAGAACATTTAGAAGTGATTTAGAAAGTGCAAAATCTATGACAGATGAAGAAGTAATGATTAAAGAGCTTAATTATAACGAACTTAGACCGTTAGTTATGCCCAATCTTATCTGGTTAATAGACGCATCTTTAGACGATACTTTGACTTTTATTAAAGTGCAATTGTTTTAAGAAAAGCCTCACAAAGTGAGGCTTTTACTATTTACACAAAATACTTCTATCAAAGTAATAAATATTTCCAATATGATTGTAAATAAGCTTTGGTCTACCTTTGCCTTTACCTTTTTCGCCAGTCAAATCAATATGACCTAATTTTTGTAAAAATTCCACTCTTTTTCTAACTGTGATTTCTTGAACTTTTTCATTAACACAAGCTTTATAAACCAACGTCAATTCAGAAATAGTAAAAGAATTTTTAGACAAAAACATTAATGGCAAAGAAGAATAAGTTGATTTACTTACTAAACGTTCTTTTGCCGAAATAACCATTGTATTGTGGTCAAAAGGAAGCTTAACTTTACCAGAAGCAATATCTTCATATTTAACGGCTTCAAGACTAGAATCCAAATTATCATCCCAAACACTAATAGAAAGATAAACAGTTGACATGGACCAACCTCGATCATCACGATAACTGTTACAAGTAGTGCTAACTTGTTCCAAATAGCTTGATTTTACTTTAAGACGTTCAGTGAACAAACGGTCTAAAGCTTCTTGAATTCCATCACCCTTGCCTTCGCCTTTGATTGTTACACCGGGAAGAGCTAATTGGTTTAAATTAGGTTCTCGATCTCGCTTCCAAAGAATAACCTTTAGTTCATTATTTTGATAGCAAAAATTAACCACATCAACGTTTGCATAAATTTGTGTGCTCATACTGTGACTCCTTGGTAATGCGAAATTATGTCTTGTATTATAGTATCATTAACCTGATTCTGCAAGCCTTTTATAGATAATTCTCTTTTTAATTCAGAACTATGTTTATATTTGTGCTGTTCAGGAATAACGATTAAAGAATATTCTTTTATTTTTTCGTAATCTTTAAATTTTGGCATATTAACAACATTGTCTTCGCCAATAATATATGCAATCTCTTTTTTTTCTAAATTATACTTTTCTTCAAAGAACTCTAAAACATCAATAGTATAAATAGGTCCATCTTTTAGTCTTCCAATATTCTCTTCTGCATTAGATGCTAAAACACTATGTTCAAAGGCAGTATTTAAAAAAGCTTTATTAATAGACTTTTCTACCCAAGAATACCTCAAATCAAAAGGTGCCATATTTTTTCCAAATGCATGACTATAAGAAGGCGTAACAAACAAACGCTCAACTTTTGGTAAAACCAGCTTTACTACTTCTAAATGACCATTGTGGAAAGGGTCAAATGCACCACCATAAATTCCAATCATTATGTTTTCCTCATTTCATAGACTTAATATACCAGATATAAAAATATTTGTCAAATGACTTGACATCTTTTTTATATCTGGTATATTAAATACAAGAACGAAGAAAAGAGGAAAATAAAATGAAAATAGCATCCTTTGATGTAGACCCTCAAAAAGGTTTCACCCCAATTTGCCCAGATGAATTGCCTGTAGTTGGCGGTGATGAAATTGTAGAAGATTTAGAAATGCTTTCAAAACTATGTGATTATCGTCTTGGAAGTAAAGATGCCCATCCATTTGACCCAATTTGGCTGGTTTCTACTGAAAGACCAATGTTGACTCCACTTGATTATCCAAATGCAGATTTAGCATGGAATCGTCACTGTGTTGTAGGTACAAAAGGTTTTGAATTGCTAGATGGTCTTCCAAAACCAGAGAAATATGATTTCTTTATTTGGAAAGGACAAGAACCAGACCTTCATCCTTATGGCGCTTGCTACCATGATATTGAAGAAAAACTTGAAACAGGTGTTTTTGATTATCTAAAAAACAAAGATGTTAAAAATGTTATTGTAGGTGGTCTTGCTTTTGACTTCTGTGTAAAAACAACTGCAATCCAACTTGCTAAAAATGGATTCGAAGTCGCTATTTACAAACCTTCTACACGTTCTATATCAGAACAGACAGAAAAGCTTGCATTAGAAGAGTTAAAGCATTATAATGTTGTCATTCTAGAAAGCAAAGAAGCTCTTGAAAATTATATCGCTACGGCGAAAGGGGAATAAAAATGAGTAATACTAATCTAATTAAAGAAATGCCATTTAGCGAAAATGGCAATATCATCCAATCGATGTTGGACACTGACTTTTATAAACTTACAATGATGCAAGCAGTTTTGCACCACTATCCAAATACTGAAGTTGAATGGTCTTTTAAATGCCGTAATAAAGAAGATTTGACTCCTTATCTTCCAGAAATTCGTCGCCAGATTGATGCGCTCTCCGAAGTTGCATTGACAGAAGATCAAGCTCGTTATCTTGAAAGGATTCCTTATATCAAACCAGACTTTGTGCGTTTCTTGACATTGTTTCGTTATAACCCACGTTATGTAAATGTCAAAATTGAAAACGGAGAATTGGAAATTAAAATCCGTGGACCTTGGCTTCAAGTGATTTTGTTTGAAATTCCTATTCTTGCAATTGTTAGTGAGATTCGTAACCGTTTTATTTATGGTGACATTCAGCTTGAACAAGCAACGGAACAATTGTATAAAAAACTTGAATTCCTTGAAAGTTATGCAACTCCAGAAGAATTGGCTAGCTTTCATTTGGCAGACTTTGGTACTCGTCGTCGTTTTTCTTACAAAGTTCAAGAAAACATCGTAGAAATCTTGAAAAAAGACTTTAAAGGCGTTTTCGTTGGGACAAGTAACGTCCACTTAGCTCGTGAAAAGGATATTGCACCAATTGGTACAATGGCTCATGAATGGTTAATGGCTCACCAACAAATTGGTGGTTGCCGTTTGATTGATAGCCAGAAAGCGGCTTTAGAAACATGGGTTCAAGAATATCGTGGTGAGTTGGGTATTGCTCTTACTGACGTTATTACAACTGATGCGTTCTTGAGAGACTTTGACCTTTACTTTGCTAAATTGTTTGATGGTTTGAGACATGACAGTGGTGATCCTGTAGAATTTGCTGAAAAATGCATTAAACACTACGAGAAACTTAAAATTGACCCTAAGACTAAAACATTGGTATTCTCGGATGGTCTTAATTTCAAAAAGGCTATTGATATTCAAAGGGCAATTGGTGGTAGGATTAAAACCAGCTTTGGTATTGGTACTAGTTTGACTTGTGATATTCCCGGTGTAGAAGCAATGAATATCGTTATCAAAATGACTAGTTGCAATGGTCAACCAGTGGCTAAAATCTCTGATTCGCAGGGTAAAACGATGTGTGAAGATGAAGAATATGTAAGCTACTTGAAACATGTTTTTAAAGTTGTCTAAATTTGAATAATTAAGAGGAATATAAATATGAACTTTAATAAAGAAGAATTGAAAAAAGAAATTTTGGAACTTTGTGGTGTTGTTCCAACAGAAAAGTTTGATGTCAAAAATGCAGTAAGAAGTCGTATTGACTATCTTAAAGCTTATTTAAAGAAAACAGGTACAAAAGGTTTTGTACTTGGTATTAGTGGCGGCGTTGATTCTACAGCAACTGGTAAGCTTTGCCAGTTGGCATGTGAAGAACTTCGTAATGAGGGTTATGAGGCATATTTTGTTGCAGCAAGATTGCCTGCTGGTATTCAAAAAGATGAAGATGAAGCAATGCTTGCAATTGAATTTATCAAACCTGATGTGTTAAATGTTATTAACGTTGGTCCAGCTTCTCAGGCAATCAGTATTCAAGGTGTTGATGAATATAATCGTACAAATGTAAAAGGATTGGCTTTGACTCCTGCTGGAATTGATTTTAACAAAGGGAACATTAAGGCAAGAATGAGAATGCTGGCACAATATCAATTAGCAGCTTTCTATGGTGCATTGGTTATTGGTACAGACCATAATTCTGAATTTTGTACAGGGTTCTTTACTAAAGGTGGCGATGGTCAATGTGATATTACAGTTCTAAATGGATTGAATAAACGTCAAGTACGTTTGGTTGCTAAAGAACTTGGCGCACCTGAAAAACTTTATAAAAAAGCACCTACTGCCGACCTTGAAGAGTTGAATCCACAAAAACTTGATGATGAAGGCTTTGGTTTCGAATATGATAAATTAGATGACTTCCTTGAAGGTAAAGAAGTTGATGATGAAACAGAGTTGAAAATTATTAAACAATATGAAATAACTCGTCATAAAAGAGATCAAATTGTTGGCTTCAAAGGTTAAAATATAGTAAGCCACTTTCGAGTGGCTTCTTTTTTAAGGAATATTAAATGTCGAGAATAACAAAAGGTTTGTATCATAAAAAAATCATAGTTAATATGAATAATAAAGAACTTGATATTCACATTACAAAATATAATCAAAATTTAAATAAAAATTTAACACTACTGTTATCAAAAGTTTCAGAAGCTATTGTGCCCAACAAACCTAATAATCACATTGGTGAAGGTTCAACCATGAATGAATTCATAAAACATCAACAAGGTGTTAGGTTCATTATTAATGGAGGTTTTTCTCATTATAGAAAAAATTTCTATGAATGGTCTCATCAAGATTATAATGTTGGTGATCCAGTTGGTGTAGTTAAAATTCGTGAACATATCTTTGAAGATTTTCAAGAAACGAGTAACTACGGTTATTTAGTTCAAAAAGAAAAAGGGAAATTGTGGGCAATTGAAAGTTCCAAACCAATTGGAGATTATAAATACATTCTAGGTTGTACGCCTTTGTTAATAATGAATAAAATAAAGCTTAAATTACCAAAAGAAAAAATGATACCTGCTGCTATCGGAACAATTAATCCACCAAGTATTTTAGGACATGGAATGCAAGACCATCCAAGAACTGCAGTTGGAATAAAAAATGATTCTATATATTTCATAACTGTGTCAACAATGGACGGAACAAGTGGATGCAATTTAATCGACTTGCAAGAAATAGGTTATGCTTTGAAACTTGATGCATTTCTTAATCTTGATGGCGGTGGTTCATCTCAATACCAATTAAAACATAATTTAAAAACAATCAAGAATACAGTTGCAAAAGAAGATGAAAACAGAATTCTTGGTCATGTAATTGTGATTTTTGACGAAACACTTAAAAACAAATCTTGACACAGTTATTATATGTGGTATAATTAACAAAGAGATTAAAGAAATATTTTTTTAATCAACTTATTATACAAGATATAATAACTTTAATTAAATTGGTGAAAATGATGAAAATTTATAACGATTTTAAAATGACGGTTTTGCCATCAGAGCTAGAGAAAGCATTAGCTGCCTATAGGAGTTCAAGATGTTTTGATAAAAGGGTTGTTCTGGATAAAAAAGCTGAAAAAATTAATAATTATTTTTCCTTGTATAAACTCTCTACAGCAATTGTTGCTGTATCAGGTGGAATTGATTCTGCACTTGTTGTGTCGATGATGCAATATGCCTCCAAGAAAAAAAATAGCCCAATTAAAAATATTATTCCAATTTTTATTCCTGCTTATGATAATGAAGGAGTAACAGGGCAAGAAAGTGCTTGTGAAAGAGCAAAAGAACTTTGTGTGAATCTAGATTTAAATCTAATCGAATTAGATATTTCAAATAGTGCTAATACGCTTGGATTAGGTATTGAAGGAACTACTGGAATCAAAGCAGATAATTGGTCTAAAGGTCAATTTGTTCCTTATTTGCGAACAACATCTCTTTATTATTACGCAACATTATATACTCAAAATAATCAAAAAGCAGTTATTGTTGGTACTACAAATGCCGATGAAGGTCAATATATTGGTTTCTTTGGAAAAGCATCTGATGGTCTTGTAGATATTCAATTGATTTCTGATCTGCATAAATCAGAAGTTTATGCTCTATCTGAATTGCTAAACGTACCAAATTCTATTATGAACGTGTCACCTACTGGTGATATGTATGATTCAAGATTAGATGAAGAAGTATTTGGCGCTCCTTATAGCTTTGTAGAACTTTATACATATTTTTTGAGTTTAGATAAAGAACAACAAAATGAATTTATTTCTAAAATTGAGATTAAAGAACATAAAGAAGATTTTTATAAATTACAAGAAAACTTAGAAAATATGCATTCTTATAATAAACATAAATATCTTGGTTGCTCCCCTGCTGTTCACATGGATGTTTTGAATATCAATATTAAAAACGGCTGGAAATATAATAATTTTGAAGGTTGAGAATATGAATACATCTAATTTTATTGGATATTTTGAATTATCCCCGAATAATATAATAAAAAATAGAAAAATATCTGTTGATAAAAACATTGTTGATGGGAAAGATGTTTATGTTATCAACAATATAATAACGCCAGAAGAATTGAATTTTTTGTTAGATGAAGTCAAAAAAAATAATGCGGTTCCAGTTGGAATAGATGGCATCGCTAAAAATTATAAAGAAAATACAAAAATTCACTCTTATAGGTCAACAATTTTTGATGAAGAGTTAGCTGATGTTATATTTGCACGAATTTTCAAATTATTAAAACCATTAAGAAACTCTTATAGTAATAATGATTTTTTTATTCCTTATGCTGTAAATCCAGCATTTAGGTTTATTAGATATGCAGAAGAAGGCTATTTGGTTCCTCACTATGACTATCCATATAAAGAGGGTGATGATAATTTATCATTAGTGATTTATCTAACTACAAATGAAGATGGTCAAACACAATTTGTAGAAGAATATAGAGAAAATGATAATAGTGATTGGGATAGAGCCGCTAACGAAAATGAAATACGTTTAAGTATAAAACCAGAGCAAGCATCCGCATTATTATTTCAACATAATATGCTTCACCAAAGTGAAACCAGTAGCCAAGAAAAAATTATTATAAGAACTGACATTATGTATAAAAGGGTAATTTAAAATGGACTTAAATTCTGAATTTAAAAAACAACTTAAAAATGATTGCTTATACAAATTTGCATATAATTTTTACGAAGATAATAATAACTTAAACGAAATTCTTTATCAATCAGGTGCAATACAAGAATTTAGAACAGAAATAGATGAAGAAAGTATTAATGATTATTCATTATTAACGTTACCAATTTTGGATTACCAACCACAATATATTAATAATAAACCAAAGCAGTTAGCTGTAGTTGTCTCAACTGGTTCTTTTTCTCCAATGCATAAAGGTCACGTTGACGCAATGGTCATTGCAAAAAAATATATCGAAGATAATTTAGGCTATCAAGTTATTCAAGGTGTTATGTCCTTGTCTCATGATGGTTATGTTGCGTTTAAGAACAATGGAATTGCAAAATTGAATGTTGGAGCAAGAACTGAGAAAGCATATGAAATGACAAAAGATGAAGATTGGATTACTATTGACCGATTTGAAGGAGAAATGGTTAGTTGTCCAATTAATTTTTCCACTGTATTGAATAGAGTAAAAAAATATTTAACATTTCATAATGAAGCATTTAATAATATTAAAGTGTTTTATATTTTTGGATCTGATAATGCAGCATTCTCTCGGTCTTTTGTTGAAAACGAAATATATCAATCGATATGTATTGAAAGAGCAAACTATAGCTTTGATGAAATTCAGCAAGAACTAAAACAACATAAAAATATTCATTTTGTTAAAAATAACAAAGAAACATCTGGTCTTTCATCAACAATTATTAGAAAGAAAATTACTAAACAGGCTGATGATAATCATAAAAAACAAATTTATTTTATAAGGACAGACAATGTTTCAATGAATTTTGCATCTAAATTAAAAGAACTAATTGAACGCTTTGTAAATAAAAAAGTTGAAGTAAGGTTTATCAATTCTAGTGATTACATTAATGTCGATATGGAAAATACAATCTCCTTAGATAAATTTATAAAAGCAGAATATAACTTGGATGTATCAAGAGAATTTCAATTGTCGGGTTCTCAAAAAACCGCTAAAAAAATGGTGTCAATGAGTGAATCACTTATAAGTCAAATTTTAAAAATTAAAAAAGGAAGTTATTGGTTACTAGATGACGATTCTGTATCCGGTTTCACATTGAAATCAGTGGAAAATATTTTAAATCAAAATGGAATTAAAATATTAGGATATAATCTTTTGATAAAAAATGCACTAAAAGAAAATGAAGAGTTATATGACGTTATAGATGCTAGAGATTTTTGTTTTAGATCTGTAAAAAATGGGTTAGTAGTAAAGCTTTTTTCTAATGAATTAGCTAGAGTTCCTTATATTTACCCATTTGTAAATTTAACAAGCAGAGCTAATATAAAGCCAGACTATCAAATAGAATTTTCAATGGAATTATTAGCTTTAAATGAAAAAGAAAATAAAGATTTTTTATGTGATGATGTTTTTGATTTTGTAGGATTAAAATCAGAAAATTTTATTCAAAAATATAAAAAATATTTTAATAATTATATACAGAGTGCTCATTATGATAATTGAATATGGACATATATATGTAGATGATATTTATAACGGAACGATAGATATTGACTCTATATCTAAAAGTATTGTTGAGGCTATAAAACAAAATCAACTTAATATAGTAAATAAAAACGTAGTTCTTATTGATGACAAAAATTATTTTTTGTCAAATGATGAAAAAGATAATATCGAGAAAATAGTTAGAGAACTTTATAAAAAATTAGGATTAGAACCAGACGAAGTTTTTTTTGAAAAAAAGTTCAAGGATTATGACTATGTTATTTTTGATAATATTGATGAATCTAAATTTAAATCCGAAAAATTCAGAAAGGAGAAAAAAATAGTTCATTTTCTAAAAGTAGGTGGTAATAAAATACCTATAAAACAAGTCAAAGAAGGAGATACGTCTTATTCATGCCAATTTTTATCATCGTTATGGTTACTATATAAAAAAGGTTTAATGGTTGATGGTGTCCATAGTCCTACACTAACTATTTTAAATGGGAAGTATAGGAAAATAGAAGAGCAAGTATTATTAATATTAGAGACAGCCGGATACAGTAAAGAACAATTAAAAGAAAATAACTATATCTGGATTGATTAAATGTTAATCTTTTTCTATGGATACGCTAAATTTTTTGTATGAAGATTGTGATAGTGGAAAGGGTCAGACTATAAGCCTGACTAGTGAAGCTATTGAAAAAAGATTTAGCAGTATATTAAATTTCAACTTACCAAAAATAATTAATCTTATACCACTGATTGGGCATGTAAAAAATGTATTAATTAAAATAAAATCTACGCCTTATAATAAAAATAATAATAAATACGGTTTTTCTATTGAAATATTAGAAATAATCAAAAATACACAAATAAGTATTGGATTTTTAAATATAAATAATGACAATCTTTTCGAGTTTGACTTAAAAGAAGATATCAGTGATATTACAAATTATTTCAATAACACTCAAAGTAAAGTCATAAGGTTGGAAAGTTATATAAACATTGACTTTAAAAATGACATTAAATCTAAAATGCATTTAGATTTGATTGAAAGACATTTATTTTATATAGAATACGTTGCAAAATATTATTATGAAATATCAGGAGTAAAAGAAAAGGGAAATTTGTTTGTTACATATATCATTAATGAAAATATTAAATTTAAAATTAGAAATTCAAGTAACAATTTAACATCTATTGAAAGTTTACTAACTCAAAATCTAAAAAAGAGCACTTTATCTCAATTTAGTCAAATTGAATTTATATTAAGTCAACAGTGGTTTAATGACGAAATAGCAAATAAAGATCTCGTAGACATACTAAAAATGGCAAAAATCATAAATTACTAATTTTGTTTGTATTTATTATAATATGTATTAAACTTTTCATATACAAACATAATCCTGAATGAAAAGAAAGTTTAATATAGAATTGAATCTTACTAGTCCTATACAAAAAATAACAGGTTTTGAAAACATAAAAAAACATGTTGACATAGAAATATCACCACTAGACGATTTTTTTTACAGAAAACGGGATACAACATATAATTGCTAAGTTGTATTATTTCTTGTTTCATTACTATGCCTATACAAAAATAAAAATAGATATAAACGATGTTAGATTTATAGTGAAAGGGGAATTAATAAAATCATCAAAGCTAGGTGGTTTAGGAATTGAGCTTTTCGTAGTTTATAAAAAGAAAAAAATAATTGTAATTAAAAATCCAGAAAACACTATTGATAAATTGATCAAGAATCCTATTGACAAAAAAATCTCAGATATTGAGTCATTAAGTTTTATCTCATTAACACCTATAAATTTTATAAAAGAAATCAAAGGTAAAATTCGAATTTTTGGTGCAACACACCCTATTAATAAATCATCAAAACTATTAATTCCTATTTTAAGAGATTTTGCAAAATATAATAATCAAAAAAAACTTAATACCGAATTGTCATTTATGCTGCACCCTAAAACTGCTCAAATCATAATGATTTTATTTATGTCACATGATAAAGAAGAAGGAAGAAATGGTTTGGCTTTTTTTGAAATCGCTGATAATAAAAGAGAATGGATGAAGACGCTGTATTTTTCTAATATATACAATATAAAAGATTTATTTACATTCGAGGACTTTGTAAATGAAGAAAATTATGGTATAATTCTTGATAATTTAAAGGTTATTAACTATTAAGGCTAAAAAATGAATATCTATAAAACAAGTCTATTTAATAAAATGCAGAAAGACGTAAAAAAAGATTACGAATCTTCCGGTAGGCATTTTCATACTATGGAGCATTTGGCTTTAGGGTTTCATGATATTTCACAGTATTCACAATGGTATGTCAATAGTGTTTCTAAAAATATAGATGATATTGGTATAGATATAAACCAAATTGCAGCATGGTTTTATCATGACATTGTTTATGATGCTAAAAATCCAGTTTCCAACGAACTTAAAAGTGCAGAAATTGCCAAAGAAAGGCTTAAAGAAGAAAAATGTATAGATGTTAATATAGTAGCCCAAATTATTTTGGATACTAAAGAGCATACGTCAACAATTGAAGATTCAAAATTAATACTAGATATTGATATGGCTTCACTTGGATATGATTATGATCGTTTTCTTTACTACAGAAGACAAGCATGGAAAGAATATGAATTATTTTATAATCAAGATGAGTTAAAAGCTGGAACTATACACTTTTTAAAAAAACTTTAGAAAGCGTTAAATTGTATAATTTAGATTACTTTCAAGATAAATACGAAATAAAAGCAAGAATCAATATGTCTAAATATCTAGAGTGTTTAGAAAAATAATAGTAGGAGAAAATATGTTTTACCAAATAGAGCCGTTAAACGAAGAAACAATGTTTCTAGATCCAGCAAATAAATTTGAAAAGCCATTGGTTTTTGATGGTTTATCTTATTCTACTATTTGGCATTTTGTTTTTTCAATGAAAACAAAAGAAAATAGGCAACATATCATTGATTTGCCTTTAGAAAAACTAGCAATATATACGTTATCATATAATCCAGATTTTAAAATAAGAGAAGACTGGCTTAAAGTTCAAATACCTGTTATGGATTTTGCATTAAGGTATTATTTTTCTTTCGAAAAAAATAGAGAAAAGTTACTTTTGCTCAGAGGAATGCCAAAAATGTATGATTTAAAATGTGATGCATTTTGGTTCAAGACAGTTGCAGGAGAAGGTGAAAATTGGTATTTCGAATTGATAAGGGCAATAAGAGAAGATTTTTCTAAAGGTATTGATATAAAACAAACGACTTTTAAGAATGATAGTATTTTACTAGAAAAATATAAAATACATTTTTTAAATAATAGTAAAATTTCAAGAGAGTCTATTGCTGTAAATAAGGACAAAGAAAAATGCGACGAATACGTTGGTAGAGGTTCTGATTTTGGAAATCCTTTTCCTGTATTTAATGGTGAGTTTGCATTAGACGAAAGTTTAAGATTGTATTCTGTCCATTTAGCTGAAAATGCATATTATAATAAAGATTTTAGAAAAAAATTATTAAAATTGAAAGGCAAAAAATTAGGGTGTTTTTGTCCTAAATGCACTACATCTGACCCTAGGTATTACCATACACCAGTAGAGTGCCATGCTTGGATAATAGCAAATCTTGCAAACACAATAAAAAATTGACTTTTATATAATGCCACTGTATAATCCGAAAATATTTTAAAGGGCTTGAAAAATGCAAATCAGAGAAGATTTTAAATACGATCCTGAAAGTTGGTCAATAGAAGCGAAGCAATTACTAAAAAAATCGATGAATATGGTTTTATTCATTTGTGTTTTATTTCCTACTGTTTTGCTTTTTTCTGCAAACTTTCTGTCTTTGTTTGCAGGGATTCAGCTTCCTGCGGGCATAGCTGCTATTGTAATATCAATAATGTATGCTGCTCTCACTCTTCTGATTTTCTCTCCTGCATTTTATTTGCTATATTTTTTCAAAAAAATAGATTTTGAAATTAAAACAGGATTGTTTGCTATAATTTCAGGTATTAGATTAACAATAAAAGGTTACTTTAGCGTCGTTAAAGAACATAGATTGTTTATGATTTTCCCTGTTGTTTCAACCTTTGTACTTGGGTTTTTAACTTATGGTTCTGTGATTTCATCTAACAAAATAGAAGAGTTTACAAATTATAGTTCAATTTTTCAATTACTGTCGTCTTCTACGGGTTTGTTACCAGTTGCCTTTTTATGGACATTTGCTATTTTAAAAAGAAGATTACTTGGATTAGTTTATATAGGATATGACGTTGTAAATGCTGAAGGTTCAGAAATTCTGACAAAAATGGCATATAACAAATACCCTGAAATAGAATATTATGTAGTATCATTAACTGGTAAGTTAAACATGTATTTCTTATTGTTAATAGGGATAAAGTTAGTATTAGCGAACCTAATTACTGGAATTGAAACTGGTTATATAATCTCGATATTTATAAACCTTGTTTATATTACATTCGGTTCATATGCTTTAGCAATTATTTACATAATATCTAGGGATTTATATGGTGGAAAACAACAAAAACAAAAAGTAACAGTAACTGACGAAGTTACAAATGTTGTTCCAGATTTAATTTAAATTATAAGAGTGGCTTAACAGCCACTTTTTTTTTGCTTAAAATTTATAAATCGCTATATTTATGGTATTATGAGAAACATGTAATCAATATAGGTGGAAAATGAATAAATATACAATGGTTAAGCTATCTTCATTAGGATTGGCGATTGCGATATTGTCAGGATGTGCAAACCAATTAAATGTGCCATCATCAACAAGAGTAAAAGTTTACGAAAATCCAAACTCTAATTACACTCAATCTAAAGTGCTGGTTCCCGGTGAAAAGTTTAGTGAGAAATCTAATTTCGTTATAGTCGATACTGCAAATTCACCAGTCATGAAAACTGTAAGATTTGTTGCTGACAATGGAAAATATGTAGAAGTTGATGTTTCTATAGTTGCAAAAGTCAAAGATGATGCTAAAAGCATTAATACAGTAACAGACAGTATTACACCATCTGCTGTTGATTCTCGTGCGATACCATTCGATTCTGTATGGGATGCATATGCTTCTAATGTAGTTGAAGTTGCTATGATTGACTTCTTTAATAAGCCACAAAACCAAAATATAAACACTATAACAAGACAAGTATTAGATGGTTATATTAAAAATAGTCTTGCTAATACTCCTATCCAAATACAAAATCTTAGTGTAACTAGAAGTTTAATTACCGATCCTAGACCAATCTATGAATTTAAAGTAATGGAACCCGTTAAACATAAACCTGTTTCTAATAAGAAATAAGATTGCATTATAATAATAAGACAGTTTAAACTGTCTTTTTTGTTATATGCCCTTGACATTAAATATAAATATAAGTATTATTAATTTGTAAATTAGTTAACAGATTTTTTCACAGGAGATAATATATGATTTATACAGATCTTAAAGCTGGCTTAAAAAAGACTCAAGAAGAAAATAAAGCTTGGGAACAACACCGCAAAGAACAACTCAAAGATATCCCAACAAAACAAGAAGCTTGGGAACGCGCAGAAAAAGAAAACTTCCAATTTAAATATGCATAAAAGATAAATATCTTCTGATAGGTATTGTCTTTTATTTTGCATGGGAATATTTGTAGTAAACAATGGGTTTTATATGCCATTGAAGTTTTAAAAAACAGTTGCACTTTTGGGATACAATAATATTAAATTTGATTTTTGGACCAAAAGTGTTAAATTAAATTATAGGTTTATAAGGAAACCTCTATGTAACAAAATCACTTTAACATTATATGAGAATAGAAAAATGTCGCAAAGATCACTAACTCAAATCTCTACTGGTCGTATGAAATCGGCAATCTTACGTCATGCTCGTTCAAAAAACCCTGCGTTTTTTTGGGGGCATCCGGGAGTTGCTAAATCAGCAGTAGTAGCACAAACAGCCGCTGGACTTGGATATCACTTAGAAGACATTCGTCTTTCTCAAATTTCATCTATTGACCTTCGTGGATTACCTACAAAAGCAGGTACGGAAGAAAATCCGAATGTTGTATGGGCAATGCCTGACTTCTTGAAAAGAGCAAAACAAAAATGGGACGAAGAAGGTATTGCAACAATTTTCTTCTTTGACGAATTAAACAGTGCTGGTTCAGAAGTAATGAAAGCAGCTTACCAATTTATTTTCGACCGTAGAATTGGTCCGTTTGAATTAGGTCCAAAAGATTTCGTTTTAGCCGCTGGTAACTTTTCAACAGACGGTGCAGGCGTATCAGAAATGCCAGTTCCATTGCTCAACCGTTTTACTCACTACCACGTCACTGTTAACGCAAAAGACTGGTGTGAATGGGCAATAAAAAGCAATAAACACCCTTGGGTAGTTTCATTTATTGATGCAAACCCTGAACATCTTCACTGTTTTAGTGGTGGTGCAGCAGATGCTGTAAAACGTATTCAAAGTGAACAAGGTAAAGCGTTTAACACTCCACGTACTTGGGAGTTCTTGTCGAACGACTTACATGCTATGCAAAATACTGAATTCTCAACTTATGAAGAAGTATCTGTTTCAAAAGAACAAGAAGAAAGTGGATTCACAATTGATGCTTTTAATGAAGATGACTTAGATATTCTTGCATCTACAACAATTGGCGCTGGTATTGGACAAGACTTTATTGCCTTCATTAAAAAAGGTAAAGATTTACCAAAAGCGCAAGATGTTGTTGATGGAAAAGCTGAATCAAATGAAATGCTTAGAAAGAATATTTCAGGTATGTACATGTTGACTAACAGTATTTGCTACATATTGAGAAATGAAAAAGAAACAATGGCAACATGTGAAAATGCGGAACAAAAGAAAGCACTAAAAAGTACTCATGAATCGCATGTGAAAAACTTCATTAATTTTGCTTACAAAAACTTTACTCCTGATATGTTTACAGCAGCTACTGTTGAAAAAATGACTCGTCAATTGAGAATCATTGCTCCAATGGGTTCAGATGAATCTAAGCTTGTATTGGCTGCATTCCAAAAGATTGCTCAAATCGATAGAGCCGATATGGCGTAAGGATAAACATCATAAGCCGCCTACCAAGGCGGTTTTGTGTTTAAAAGATTGTAATTTGCAAAAAATGATATTAATATGTAATTTCTATAATTGGATAAAGGTGTAAAAATGGCTATAGATTGGAAAGGTTTTGCTTCAATTGAGATGGGTCTTCCGGCTCATTTTGATGATATTAATAGAAAATACACTTCTGAAGAAATAAAAAAAGCCGATGAAAATATCTGGATTGCTCGTAACCATTTTCTTTTGAAAGCACCATTTTTTGGTGTTCTTGCAATGGGATTAGAACTGGTTGATGCGTCTACTTGGTTAAAAACAATAAGTACAGATGGTAAAAAGTTTTACTATAATGTTGGTTTTCTAAATATGCTAACACCAATTGGTGTTCAGTTTTGCTTTGCTCACGTTATTTTGCACTGTGCATATGATCATTTCAAAAGAGCAGATGTACCGCTTTCAACATTGGAAAAACTATTTCCAGATGAAAGTTTAGAGCATGAAGATAGAGTTAAAATATACAAGCATATGTATTCTATGGCAGCAGACTATGCAGCAAACAGAGACGTTGCACATGTTATTTATAATGTTCAAAAGCAACATAACCAAAAAATGCATAAAGTAACAGATGTTATGATTTCTCCTGATATAATCAATATTTTGTATGATGCAAAATATGAAGATTTTTCAACCGAAGATATTTTGATTGATTTGTTTAAACAAGCAAAAGATGGTAAAAATCCGTTTTTAAATGGTTTTTCATTAGATGATCACTCATTGATTGGTAATGGATATAATGGTAACAATCCAAATAACATGCCGAATGGTGATGAAATGGACCCTAGCTATTTAAGTGGCAAGCCAAGAATGACAGATGAAGAGAGAGATCGTTTTATGACTGATTTTCAATCTGAAATGTTTAAGGCATACGAAATGCATGAACAAAGTATTGCATCTGGTCAAAGAAATGCGGGTACTGTTCCGGGAGACATTGAAAGATATATTGGTAAGCTTAAAAATCCAGAAATTAACTGGCGTCAATATATTACTGCTAGATTTGTATCTAAATTAGCTCAAAATGAAGAATCTTGGAGTAGCTTAGATAGAAGAGGATATGGTGGCGATTTCTTTATGGCTGGACAAAAAGAAAAAGAAACTGTCGAGGTAGTTATACCAATAGATACATCAGGCTCAATTAGTGATGAAATGGTTGCAGACTTCTTGTCTGAAATCAAAGGTATTGCTAATCAATATGATGATTATAAATTGACAATATGGTGTTTTGATGGTATGGTTCACGAAGAATCTATCAAAGTGTTTACACCAGATAATATCCACACATTGGAAAATTATAAAATGGTTGGTGGTGGAGGAACATTATTCTTAACTAACTGGATCTACATGAAAGAACATGATATGAAACCAAAATTAATTATTATGTTTACAGATGGAATGTGTGGTGATGACTATGGCGTTCCCGGCTTCGCGGAAACAATTTATGTTGTCAATTCTGAGGTTATAGTTCCAGAAGAATATGGTGTAACAGTAAGATATCGTCACAGTAATGATCAAGGTTATTAATTAGGAGCTATTATAAATGTCATTAGATTATTCAATAGATAAATTGATTCAAAATTATTCAGGTTCAAACTTGGAAAATGATATAGTCATTGACTTGAAAGTACTCAATGAATCTACAACTTTTTTTGAATCAGAAATAAAAAACCATTGTCGTTTTACGATTTCTGGTAAAGCAATATCAGTAGAGCAAAATATTCAAGGAGAACCTGAACGTAAACCAAGTATTGTGGTATATTCGAAAGAAAAGATTGCGATCAAAGTTCTAGATGGTGATCTTGACCCACTTCAAGCCTTCTTTAGTGGTGAATTGCGAATGGAAGGTGATACTAAAATGGCTATTGAAATTGCTAAGCTAGTAGCATAATGTTTTTAAGCCTTGTAATGCAAGGCTTTTTAATTATAACCTAACCAAGGAAAAAAATGAAAATCATAGAACGTAATAAAATTGATGACTTAAATACTTTTGAAAGAGTTATTTTACAAGGTATTGATTCCAGTAAAAAAATCAATATTGCAATTGCTGTTGATACATCTTCAAGCATTAACGAATTAAATACTAGGAAAGTGTTAAATTCAATAAAAAATATTTTGATTGATAAAGAAATTGATTTAAGTATATGGTGTTTTGATACAGAGGTGCAACTTGAAACTGTAAAAGAAATAACATCTAAAAATTTAAGTATCCTAGATGATTATAAATTTCTAGGATTTGGGGGAAGCTCCCTTGATAAAAGTTTTCATTATGCAAATGCAAACCATTCTGATTCAGATTTGTATATTATAATAACCGATGGTATACTAGAACCCTATAGTGGTGTAGAATTAATTAACAATACTATATATTTAATAACTGACTCTGAGAATAACTATTTTTATTCAGATAAAGCAAGATGTTTTTCATTGGGATTTTAAAAAATAGCTTGACATATGCTGAAAATATGGTATAGTATTTAAATTAAAGAAACAAATTAACTTTTAATAGGAAATAAACAAAATGAACACAATCACTTTCTTCATGGATTATTATTTTATGGTAGCGGATATTTAGATCCGGTGTCACGAAATAATCGTGAGCCGGATTTAAGGCTCACGGTGAGGAAAATGCTAATGTTATAGCAAACCCCCGTAGGGCAACTTACGGGGGTTTTTCGTTTTGTGTTGTTTTTGTGGAATTGTGGTGTAGTTGGTCAACACGCTTGATTGTCAATCAAGAGATCGCGGGTTCGAATCCCGTCAGTTCCGCCAGAAGTAAATAAAGGTGTTTGATAGGTAGCTGGGACTACCGAGTGGCTATAACCCACTTACCAATGGTTGCGAGGTTCAATTCCTCCATACACCACCATTTGAAAATCATTTTCAAAGGTTAGGGATAGGTCTATCTGAATTTTGTAAGTCCTTGAAATATATAAACTTTTTTGAAAATAATTTGAAATAACGCTTGACAAGAGTTTAAAAACTAGTTAAGATATACACATAAACCAAACGAACTTAAAGAGAATTTAAAAATGAACACTTTCAACTATTTTAGCGATTATGATTATTTTATGATGGATATTTAGCCGACATCACGTTAACTCGTGGGTCGGTTATAAAAACGACCTACGATGAGTTGAAACACAACCCTCGTAGAAAACTACGGGGGTTTTCTGTTTTAAGAGTATTAAAAGTTGGGATTGTAGCATAGTTGGTTAATGCGCTTGATTGTCAATCAAGAGATCGCGGGTTCAAGTCCCGTCAGTCCCGCCAGATGTAAATGAGGTGCGTGATTAGGTAGCTGGGACTACCGGCAGACTGTAAATCTGTTGCTTAGGCTAAGAGGTTCGATTCCGTCCATGCACCACCAGTAATAAATGTAATGCATCCTTGGCGTAACTGGTGTGCGCGCTAGTCTGAAGAACTAGAGGATTCGGTTCGATTCCGAAAGGATGTACCAGAAATAATGTGGATATATAGTTCAACGGTAGAACGGTTCTCTCATAAGGAACAGGTAGGAGTTCGATTCTCCTTATATCCTCCAGTTAGTATTTAGTGTATGTGGTCAGCACAGAGGGCAGAAACCCTTTAGAATGGTTCGATTCCATAATACTAACAATATGGTGCTTGATTAGGTAGCTGGGACTACCAAGCGGCTGTAACCCGCTTGCTCAATGCTGGGAGGTTCGATTCCATCCTTGTACCACCAGATATATTATGGCTCTTTGGCGTAGATGGTTCGCGCACTTGTCTGAAGAACAAGGGGATTCGGTTCGATTCCGAAAGGAGCCACCAGTTTAAATATGGCTCGGTGACAGATTGGTAATGTGCTGCACTGTCTATGCAGATTATGCGGGTTCGATCCCCGTCCGAGTCGCCAGATTTAATAGTTACATTTTGGTACGTGATAGGTGGCTGGGACCACCGAGTGGCTGTAACCCACTTGCCTATGGCTACGAGGTTCGATTCCGTCCATGTATCACCAAAGTAATGGGTTTTTCGTATAGCTGGTGTGTACGTTAGTCTGAAAAACTAGAGGACTCGGTTCGATCCCGAGAAAACCCACCAAATAGATGTTGTTTTAATGAGTTTTAATGTAATGGTGTGCGAATG
>Ga0247812_10000590_pt1 | contig 22074 bp, 23 predicted proteins | sample UWRJL149409B1_FD_178011 | JGI IMG/M metagenome (GOLD analysis project Ga0247812, IMG submission 178011) | Plant litter microbial communities from Arlington Agricultural Research Station in Wisconsin, United States - UWRJ-L149-409B-1 | ecosystem: Environmental > Terrestrial > Plant litter >...
CCTTACCCTACAGCGGATTTTCTTTTTTAAGTGCGATGTGCGTTATTAAACACCAAGCAAGCAGACACCACCCACCAATTGGATGTGTACATCGTTGCTGGGCAACACCAGTAAGCGTCCAGGACCGGACGGTAGGGCGGTAGCGGGAGTAGTTGCGATTGTCCTCGTTCGACTTAACTTGTTTTTAAGTAAATCCTTAGTCCCGGAGAAGATGGCCCGGGGGGGATTTGGAGAGTGAGAGTGGGCGAGAGTGAGCGAGAGTGAGCGAGCGTGGCCCAAAAGGACAGGACTGACGACTAAAGACTGAAAGGGGACGGCATGATCATTGGGATGGGATAGACATGGCCATGGCCATGGCCTCCTAAGATGGATGGAGATAGTGGAGATTGTTGGAAGACGAAGACGAAGACGAGGACGAGGATGAAAGGACGACAACTACAAAAGGAGGTTGGTGGTGCCCTGGTCAAATGCTAATTCGGTAAATACCGTACGGGAGGGATGGATACCTGACTACCTGACGACCTATTTACTTACTATTCACTGCCACGGACGACTGGCTATGAATGTATGTATGCTCCTCGTTACAGTAGTACTGTACTACTTACTGTACAGTCTCTTTGCAGCAAGCAACGGTAGTCGTCTCGGTAAATAGCTTCAAACAGCTTTTGGAATTTCTCATTCCGCCACTGATTTATTTTATTTTACTTTATTTTACTTTATTGTACTTAATTAAGTCTCTCCCGTGCATTACAGCGACAGCTTCCGGGTGAATCCCTTGTTTTGTTAGTAGATATTAGAGAAGTTATTTTAACTACATTTTACCTACTCTACCACCACTTTGGCTCACTTACTTACTTACTTACTCACCTACTCATTTACTCACCTACGCACTTACTTACTGGCCAACTTGCCGGGGTTTTATTTCCCTGTTAATGCTGTGTAATAACTACAGTCTCAATTTCTCAGGACTAGTCACTGTCTTAGAGTTCAGCAAGCCCTGGCCCACTCGTACTCGTATCTCAATTCTCGTGCCTCCATTCTCGTGCTCTGGTAGGCTCCTCTCTCGTGGTTTAAGCTACCGGTTCGCCGTTACCCGTGGGGATTAAAGGATAAAGGATAAGTTGAAAGGATGCTTGCAGTAGCACGTACCTTAAAAAGAGGTAAGGTTAAGGAAAGGGCTTGAGGGGCGTGAAGGGGTCTCGTCTCGTTCTCTCTCGGCAATCTGGCGGAGATGACGCTAGAATCGATCTACCAAATGCTCGCCTATTGTGGACAGGGCTAGTGCAGCTGTGCGTGCAGACGGTGATACGTGATGCTTGATGCTTGATGCTTGACGCGTGGTGGCTACGCCCGGCCCGCTCGTCTAGATTAATCACGGATTACTATAATACAGAATACAGCAGAGTATTCACGCCAAGCAGCCGTTTCCATTGTTCACAGATCGCAATGTTCGGGCGGTTCATTTACTCGTTCGCCACCACAAGAGGTTCTTCACGATATCACATTAGCGATTGACAGTGGCAAAAAAGAAACCCCCGGGGGAAAATGTCCCTTTGGCCATTGGGCCATATTTTACTATACAGCAGAAGCAACAGTGGCCAAGCTACTTTCGTAACTACCGAAACTTGATGCTGAACCTGGTTATTAACTCTAACGGTAAGACTGAATGCGTTACGGTATATTCCTTCAGGCGAATGAGGTGGTTCCTGGCATCACTCGTGACCCTATCGACATCATCACAAGGCTTTCCGTACTCCGTACAACCTCCGCCGCATAACTACAGTAACTCTTTCCCTCCTCTCCTCGTCTCCCGAATACCAGTCCCGATTGGCACTCTGACCCAAATCCTACTCCGTGCCGAAAACCGAAAACCGAATACCGAATATAAGCAATCCGTGGAACTTATTTGGCATACTTCCCACTCCTTCTCACAGATCAACCAACCGCGTAACTATGTGGACGCTTACTACTTTCTTCTTTGTGCAAACCTCTTCCATTGTCCAGTGAGCTGAGACTTTGACATCCAAGAGGGTGGGAGTTCTATCACCTGGCAAAAGTGAAAACCCCATGGTTGATGCTATATCACCGCAGGCTGGACTTTTGAAAGCGAAGAATTCCATCACATTAATGAAAGTTCAAGAGCTAAAGGTTTGTTTTGCTGTTGCCTATGGTATTGTTCGCTGGAGGTCATTTGGTGTTGGTGGTATGGTGGTATGGTGTCATTGATGATCTTGAGCCATTGTCTGTTTCGTCTCAAACCGCTGGAAGTGAACTACACGCGGTGTCCAACGCTCCAGTCCTTCTAGGCGTCAAGAGAGGCCCAATCTGCGACGATCTTGAGGCTGCTTAACACTAACCATCCATGGTATTTGCGAGATGTGAGAAATCGACTTCACGTTGATACCACACAACCTCAGGATCTCGGTCTGCACTTTCTTTTGTATTACCACAGGGCTTAAGATAATCATACATATCATAAAATATTTTCTGAGGCTGCTTTCTACAATATAACAACCTGTTCTAAAATATTCCTGCTGGAAAGCGCACCCTGGACGAGCTGGGATCTTCCGAACAAGGTATGGCTTCTGTGTGACGTTGAATGAGACATTGAAACCTACACTAGGGACGTTTATTTAAAAGTGGACTTCAGGGCTTCTCAAATAAATAAGTCTAGATAAAGTATCAAAATTGGATTTAGACAGCGTCACCAGCGTGGGTATCTTCCATTGAACCTAGCCACCGAATTGGGTGTATCAAGGCTCTAACCACAGACAGAGAGATGATCGTCAAACGTCTCTCTCATGACAGAACAGACTCGGTCCAGTAACGCTAAACTCCTCATTCTTGTTAAGTTCTCAACCACGGCTTAATTACCACCTTTGATCTCCCTCATAAGCCCACGTAGCTTATCGCTCAAAGATCCTCGAAGATCACCCTGTGCGAATGCAACCAAAAGCGTAGTAAGAACCATGCCAGACAAAAAACTGAGAAGTGCTACCAGCAGAGGAAAACTTGACTTGCCCCTACTGGATGTTTTTCTTTGCTCCGTAAGTGCAACCGCACCTACCAACTTCTTTATAGGCTCAACATTTTCTCGCTTTGCAGTCTCAACTCCTCTACGCAAGCCGGGAAGCCCGTCCATGCTCTCGGAGTTCTTGTAAGCCCAGTAGCGCTCAATTCCATCTTTCTTGTTTCCTTCTTCTTCAGCTGCAACTCTTTTGGCAAAAGAGTCGTTGAGCGTAGTGCGAAAGCCCTTGTAATCGTAGAAAGGCACACTGAACCCGCAGCTTGTGCCGACCTGGTGTATATCTACTACAACGATCGCCCTCGTCCCGGGGATGGTCTTCACATCATGGTTTGCAACGAATTCAATAAATTCCTTGCTACCAAATTCAAGTGGCCTACCGTGGCCCCAAAGACGTACAATCCGAGGAGGTCCGTCAAAAGCATTAAGGAGGACAGTTATACGTCCGTTGTTTGGCTCCAGGAGATGAGCGATAGTTTCAACTCCCGATCCTTTTGCCGCCGAATTAGTATATTGTGTAGTTTGAAATTGATGGACAGCATAGGAGATGAGAGCAATCATAGGATCTAAAATAAAGTAGAGAAGTAACAAAATGCTTCGGCAAAGTGTCCCGGCTCCCAGGGTTTCCTGATGGACGATCGTTTTTTACTGTAGGAATAAGTTTACCTGTGAGATCTTGATACTGGCGCCAGGAGTGTCAGCCAGAATTTCTATCTTTTGCGGGGCGGAGAAGAGAGAAATCAATCTTTTTCCATATAAAACACGTAGTTCTTCGACTCTTTTTCACGCTGAACATTTCTTACCCAGAAGGTCTTCTCATCTATCACGCCAAAGTAGTGGCCACCTTTAGGGGAAATATTGACATGGCCATCGGCCGCGAGCGGGGCTGATGCTATCCAAATAACCTTCTGCTCGAGGATCCATGGAATTAGGGATTTGGGAATTGTTTCAAAGAAAGCACCCATATTGGTTGCTGTAAAATCAGTCCTAAAAGTAATGTAAATTAAATATGGTATTTATCTTAAATCGCTAATGGATAAACTTGATCCTACATCACGGTACTGGATTATTCATCATACTCTAAAGTTGTGACTCTTCTACCATTATACTCGCGTGACCTCGGGGCCGGCATCGGCCAAGGAAACTAAAAATGGAGACGAGTACTTTGTACTGTGGCCTCCGTTCGCTTAAAAAAGGGTTTTCATTTTCCAAAGTAAACTGGGAGGCAAAAATGTGCTCCAGAATCCAACTTTTGCCTGGCGGGGAAAAGATTTTTTATGCATAATTACTACTTCTGTTTAAGGCAGTATTAGATAAACGGCTAACAATAAAACAATCTTGGTCTCCTAAAATAAGCATTTTCTCACCAAAAGTTTTCGGCCCATTATACTTCTTTGCCATTTGAAGCGAATGCATAGGAAATACCGTCAGCGAAGTTACCGATTATTATTACATGCCAATCATGACTTCCACTCCAATAAAAGTATTTTAACAAATCTAAACTTTCCAAAAAAAAAATTGCCTTTCAGAAAGGGCAATATGTGCGATGGAGTTTGGAATAGTACGGAGGACTGACCATCGCTTAATTGATCAAATACCTTGGCGAGCTCGGCCCCTATGTGGTTGGGATTGTTTACATTTCACCTATTTTGTAGCTTACATGGTCTCACGCAGAAGCACTTCCAGATTAAACGGTTACTAATATAAGCAAAGTCTCACAAATGCTCTTCTATAGTGTGGATTTCGCCTGTTTTGCAAAGAAACTCAAGCTTTGAAACAAAACGGCCGTCGATGTACCAGTGCTGCGCAAGCTTCTTTGATACGCGAAAACTACAAGAAGTGACATAATGTTCCTTCCTTCCCTAGTAAATCATTCACAAATAGTCTCCAATAATTTGATTTTTACAGACTACTTTAATTCCCGCATTCTCAGGGCCCCGAAGACCATAACGTGAAAATTGTATATAGGATCGAATAGGGTACTCCAACCCTAACATGACAGCTCATCTTTAAGTTGTTCTGATAGCTACTAGATGTATGCATGCGGAAGTGTGCCCCTTGAATGAACTTCGTGTAGAGCTGCAATAGGTTCTGCAGGGGCCTGCCGGAATGAAAAGAATTCACAGCCTGGAGGAAGCCAGGGAGATTCGTGATTCCACTAGAAAACAATACGGTGATGGCAGCCTGATAATCAGGAAGAACACAGATGATGTGTTAGGGGTGTGGCGGTGCTTTTCGGCCAATCGTGGATTTTGGTATACTGGAGGAATGTAGCTTTGAGACTGCAGTTATATTATGGACAACTTGTTGACTCTGGGCGACCTGAATGTATCCAAGCTTAATCAAATGGACCCATAGGCATCAGTACCCTACCGCACATTTGATATTCATCCTATTCATTGTACCGCAGTAGGAGGTGGCCAGCAAACCTCTATCAAGGCCATGGATAGTGTTGTATCCTAGGCGAATATTATTGGTGATTCTTTATTTAGAATTTCACCACAGATGGTATTTAATTTTGACACTGGGTGAGAAGACACCGAGCAATTGAGATGTTACAGTCTAATTCCAAGAACTCCCCAATCACCTGTGATAGGACTCAATCGTCCCTTCCCAGACTCATAATTAAGTACTTAAGATGGACTCGGAGAGAGTCAAGAGAATCAGACACTTTTTCTATACATACAGATCCCATTCGTGAGGTCTGATAACTTGCACCTAGTTTGTAAGAGGAAGAAAATACACCCACCCCTCGGCGGCTGCTCTAATATACTGAGGTGCCCAGCAATCCACAAACCTCAAAAGTCTTTACAGCTGTGTATCCTAGCAATGTTAAGTCAATGACTATAGACTTTTCTATAATTATTAGTGTTATGGGATTTCTCTCTCCGCCTAGTTCTTCGGAGGCTTCTCCGACCGTAAGTAATGTTGTTTCTAGCTACAAATTATGGACAGACTGTCGGGCCATGGCTTGGACCAAATCGACATGCCGCAATATTAACTGCAGTAAATAATTAAACCGTCTTTTATTTCAAAAATCACAATCACTTCTACTTTCACAAACTCAGGCCCAGACTCATCATGATTTAATGCAATGCCTTCGGTCCTTCACTTGCCAGTCGCTTTCAGCTTCAGCTTGTCAACCGAGCATCACTGCCTCTACACATTTATATTTATACACATATCATGCGCTAGTAGTAGTAGCAATAATGGGGGCAATTCTGATCTGCAACAATCCTTCACTATTATTCTCCTCTGCCAGCAAGTCGTTTTCATCACAGTCCCTAACAGCAAGAAAGTTGTTCGTTGGCTTATCAACCACCAGCCAGAGGCATTTATCCTTCCCTCCATAAAAAAGAGCTGGACTTTGTTCTTCGAGAGGAAATACAAGAGTGTCTCGCTAGCATTATGGACCGCTGTGGGAGAACCCTTATTATTGCAAATAGCTTTTATAGAAACCATTTGTCCGATTCTCTAAGTTGGCACCGGATAACAACATCTTAATTGAAGTGAGTTCAGAGATCGCGCATGGGAGGGCAATCAGGATGATATTGGTTTCCCGGTGGGAACATGGAGAATAGAATTTTCTCTATTTCTCCCGTATTCAAAAGCCTTTCCTGCTTAAGTATTACACCGCTCGAACCCGGAAATATCTATAGTCTGTGGCGCTACTAGTGATATGCTTCATGAAAAGAAGGTCTTGTGATACCTGGCGATGAACAGAAGTGGCTGTATAAAACTGACCGTTGGGTACTGTGATGCATGTGGACCAACTTGGAATATAGTTTGGTAGATCAAAAGGATGTGCCAATTTTGGAGAATAGGTTGCTACGGCACCAGGCAAACCCCGGGAAAGGGGTGCAATATCACCCAAAGCTAATTCCTTGAGCTATTGCCGTCAGCCTAAGTTGAATGTACTAAGTAACAGACGATTACATTTTGGGATATACTTGACCCACGCCAAGTTCACAACAAAATTATAAGTTATCTAGGAGGTACACATATCTTGTCCAGCACAGTCCGGGAAGTTGGTATCATATTCTATCTTAAGTCCCTATGGAGCGCCAGTGGAAAGACGAATTCGAGCCTGTTCTGATAGCGAAACTCCGTTGGCTATCTAATTTGTAGTAACTATGAACTTTAATTAACCCTTCACTCGCCCTACCGAGCCAGTCAATTAAGAAGCATATTTTTGAAAGTTTTGAAAGGTTCTCGAAACCTGCCGACCATTGATTGCCTCTGCAAATATAGCGGCTGGCCTCGTGTTTAGGTTATCATAATTCTTTTTGGAAATGGGTACGGCGTACGGATGAAGTGTCTCAGTGTATAGTTGGAGCAAGGATTACCATGATACCATATATTCGAGCCATGTGGCGTACGAATAGAGGAACGCAGGGATCAAACAAGAAGAGAATTATACAGTATAGAGGCTGGCACATTTTGGGTTTTATTACAGTCCTTAGTAATGATCTCAGTCTTGGTCTTGGCACCGGCATCATCGGCATCGGCTTCGGCCATATATTCAGCTTTCAAATGTGTGAAAGTACCGACTGTCCGGAGTATAGGGGGTGCTACTAGTGTCCTTCTCTCACGACTGTCCGACTTTACCGACCCGACTCCGAACATTACCCTCACCGTAATTTCCACGCTAACAACGGTTTTTCTTACTCGCACCTATTCAGTCAGCATTATTATCCTTTTTCGGTGATCTTACCTTAAACCTCACCTTACCTCACCTCACCTCGCACGCATACGACGCACACTGACACGCAGACGCAGACGCAGAAAAGACGCAGACTAAGAGTCAGATTCAGATTGAGATCATCCCTTCCCCTCATCTTACTCTTCGTCTCTTTCTTCTCCACCCTCCTGTGGGCTTCGCTCTCCCGTCTTCTTCTTCTTCTTTGTATTTCATCTTTCCAACCCGCCACCAACAACTGTGATTGACACCACATCAGCTACAACTACATCCCTCTCCAACCTCAACTCCAATATAAAGAAAATAGGCTACACTTCACCATACATAACATAACCATCGCCATAGTCTGTCGTACGCCTCTCCCGCCCTGCCACCCATACTCTCACTCAGCTTTTCCCAGCGTGAGTTCACCGTGCAAAAGCACCCAATTACTGACTCCCGGCACTTTCGACAGCAGAAGACCTCCAAATTAAAATGTCTTCACCCACAGAATCCCGTTCAGTAAAGCGACCAAGTAAGCCAATATCCTTCTTTTGTGCCCCTCCCCCCCCTTTTCCCGGGTTGTTTTGGACGGTGCGTTATCATTAGTTGCAATGGTGCAGCGGCTGGTCTCCGTACAGTCCCGGGTCAAGTCAAGTTGAAGATGATTTGTGTCTGCGGCCGTCCAGCAGCGGCCGACTCTTGGAGGGGAAACAATTTAAGAAAACTCTTTCTTCTCCCCGCCAGCACCATTCTCAACACCACCATCGATTTCAATACCTGCGCAATCACCCAACAACTATCCTCGGACCACAAAGCGCACGCACTCGTAACGCATTTGCTATTCAATTCTGTTGCATTTACCGCTGTCATCGCAACCATATCTGCCGAGCGCACCTATTCAACATAAAAGCAGAACATATTACTGATCATAGCTGCAATGGCAGGAACGCAATCACTCCCACCGCCTGAACTTCCTAACCTCGTTGCCGAGCAGCACGTACCTCTCCCTTCGACCGACAAAAACAGTCAACGTTTGATCGTGGTGCTATCTAACGCCAGTCTCGAGACATACAAATCTTCTCATGGTGGTGGCCGACCCGGCGCACGAGACGAAAAGTACTCGCTTCTGAACAGCGACGAGCATATTGGTGTTATGCGCAAGATGAATCGCGACATCAGTGACGCAAGACCTGATATCACCCACCAGGTCTGATTTCCCATAACACTCGCTGAAACACATGACAAATCTAATATAATGGTGCGCAGTGTCTACTTACGTTACTCGACTCTCCTGTCAACAAGGCTGGCAAGCTACAAATTTATATTCACACTGCCAAAGGAGTTCTGATTGAGGTCAGCCCGACTGTCAGAATCCCCCGTACCTTCAAGCGATTCGCAGGCCTAATGGTTCAATTGCTCCATCGCCTCTCTATCAGATCGGTTACTTCACAAGAAAAGCTTCTAAAGGTTATCCAAAACCCGATCACGGATCATCTACCCCCAAACTGTCGCAAGGTCACGTTGAGTTTTGACGCCCCACTGGTGAAATGCAGTGATTACATTTCAACTTTGAAAGAGGATGAGAGTATATGTGTATTTGTAGGAGCTATGGCGAAAGGCGAGGATGTTTTTGCGGATCTATATGTCGACGACAAGATTGGAATCAGCAACTACAGTCTCTCCGCTAGTGTGGCCTGTAGCAAGTTCTGCCATGCAGCAGAAGATGTTTGGGGAATCATTTAGACCATCTAGAGTCTTTTCACGCCTGAAAATTTGTATAACGAGCTGGAGGACTAGGAGGAATGGTCGATCTTGAGGTGAAACCGGACCCTGAACATGAGCTTACGATCCTAACATCGTCTTCTCTGCTCAGGGCTGCCGGCTTGGGTGTCTGTGTGGCTCTGACCTCTGTTTTACCAACAAAACTAGGCGTTCAACATCAGATCCAAGACGCTTTTGTCGTCTTTCGTGGGCCAACTCAACTTGGCGCACTTCTCCTTTTGTCATTCCAATGCCTTTCCCTTTGCACAGCGTGGTAAGTATTTCCTGGTAAGGGATGGTTGGCTCTTCTCAAGCGCTACTCAGAAGGGTTGGGCAGCGAAATGGGCCAAATGTACTTCTATATGCAGTTGTGGGTCAAGTTGTCCAGGTAGCTAGTAGCGCGTCGAATACAGCAAAGAGTTCAGGAGCAAAATGACACGCTTGCCTAGTGATTTTCCAACATTTTCATAAGAACTGACACCTGTTTTGCGAAGCGGTGGGGAGGGGGATAATCTGTTCCGGTACAGCACTATATCAATATGATAGATTTCAATTCTCTCGGAGCTGGGTTTCGGTTGCATCATCGGACACTCAGATTCCATCGAGTGCTTTGGCTACAATACCGTGATTGTCTTATAATTCTTGACACAATCAGTCCAATAAAGTTAGTCGGAACTCTCTGCGTCCGTAGGCTATCATTGACACTTTACAGTATAGCCAAACTGACGGCGATTAACGAATAAACTCGTTTCAAATCTTGATATTGGCATTCCTTCACTCTGCAGAAGCTCAGCTCTCGGAAAAGCTACTTCGTATGTATGAAAGTACGTCCAGTCTATCAGGAACCTGTTCCCATTTGTTCGATTGTGTAGCATGATCCAATAGAGGGATAAACCCCCGAATCAGTGATGCTACCGGGCAAGCTGCAGCCTTTCATTTTCTGTCCAGTGGATGATAAACCACAGCGGGTAAGTTCGTCGCCCACACAATACAACGTGTAGGAACAAGGGATCGACCTCTCTGATTTGCAGATACAACGTGGCACTTGGACAGGCTTCAGAGTGGTAAGCTTCGGGTTTGGTTTTGCCAGCGAAGTAAAAGACAAGGCCAAAAGACACCATTCTCGTCATAGTGTCTGAATGCCCTGAGGTTCGCCGAGGCGACAATGCAGCGAGTCGTATCTGGGGTCACAATGCATTTGTGCCTGATATCTATGACTGGAACCCCCGTCTGGTGTGATGCGGCCGTCGCGACTGGTCATCGTTGGGGTCATCTGCAAGCCCCCAAATAGCACATCACGACCCCTCAACCACCAATTGCTTCTGATCGCCCCAAGAACACCTGAGTACTTAAAAGACATTTACTATAATTTCTCTTTTCTCTTTTCCCTTTCCCTACTATTCCTTCAGCGGCATCAAGAGTTTTGCAGTCAGGCGAAAGCTCCCCGCACTACCTCATACGACATATATCATCACGTTTTGCACTACCTGACTCTTGTTACCTGAACTCGTACTTTTATTTCGCCGTTGCGGAGTCATCTGTACCAAACACTGAGAATAGGCATAAATATAAGGAATGGGCGCCCTCCCCCAGTTTCCGATCATCGAAGCATCACACCTACCTTCTTCAGCCTCTTTCTATGCCGAAATATCCCAACCACTCGGTATCTCATACCTGTCATCTTCACCTGCAGTTCGTATAAATTTCACGTTAAATTTTCTTCGTTATATATAAAGCTTCAGAGCAGCTGGAACAACGTAGGAGCCAATACGCTTTGCCGATTTTCTGGGCTTTCACAATATGTATCGGCTTTTTAAGATGGCCCTTTGATCTTGAGCTTCCTGGCGGGATGTGTAATTATGGTGCTAATCCGCTACACAGCGTCTTCACTTCGGATATATATCAGATCTAGGTCCACAGATCATCTTTACGCTACAGCAGAGCCCCGTGTTCCCACCGCGGCCGTCTCATATTACGCTTTTAGCACAGTCTCCTAACTCGGTCAGGGATTTCTATGATAGGAGTTTGGCAGCAAATCCCTTGCAGAGGGATCATAGCTTCTTGAAAGACGGAGAGGAGACGGCAGCTAGGACAAGAGATCTCGACGGCAACATGTTAGAGGCCGTCTACGCACCACGGCGGCCCGCCATCGAGACAGTCGGTATGGTGAAAGAGGCCCGCCGAGTCCTAGAATGGCAACAAGACGTTGCACGGAGTGTGGCGGCATCAAAGGCCCCAGAACACTCACCAATAAGGTCGATGGCTTCTTCCGAGACCAGGCCTCCTGTCTCCTCTCGTCGGCCAGAGTCCTACACAATTCCTCAGCCACCTATGCGCCTAGTACGAAGGGATACAGTGACTACGGAGCATTATCGTCGGCCGGAAGGGGGATCTGACGGCTTTAGTGGCATGAAGCTTGTCGGTACGTTGCTCGGAGCTGCTGCAGGGGCTGCAGTTGCTTATGCTATGGTGTCTTCAGACCACTCCCCCCCAGCCCCAGTTCGACGGGCTTCTCACGACCAATACACCACTCTCATAGAACGTAGGCCCTCAAGAAGTACGCGTACCTATGTTCCAGAACCAAAATATGTCGCGCAATACACTATTGCGGCTGCACCACCGATGGGACGAATCGAAGAAGCTAGCACGAAGAGCAGAAGCACCAAAAGCGTCGTTATACGAGATGAGAGTAGAAATGATACTGGAAGCCGAATTAATTACCCCTTGACCATATTGCCAGGAACAGGATCCAAAGGCCCTGAGCCTGCGCCAGTACCTTCATTGAGTCAGGTGAGTCACCGCAGCCACAGATCAGAGAGGAGAAGCGATCGAGATGAAAGATCTAGCCATCATAGCAATAAGAAGCCGGATAGCTATGTGAGTGCACGAACATATCATACTGCGCGATCATTAGGGTCGAAGCATGGTCAGCAAGTACAGTACGTTGCAGAACCAGCTAAGAGCCGTGCAAGTAGAGGTAGCGTAGACAGTGAGCGCACCGTTCGTCTATCGCCACCCAATGAAGATCGTGATAAGAGTACCATTAGCGCACGACATGTACCACTGCCTCCCAGCGTAGTGAGTGCGAGGCATGTTCCATTACCAGAAAGCGTTATGGGAGGCAGTTATGCCGCAAGCGTAGCACCAAGTGACAGTGTTAGTAGCATTGGCAGTAAACGCGAAAGGGAGAGGTTGATGGACCGGATGAGGGAACGGTGGTAGAATTCTACATACCTCCGAACATCGACAGACTCTTCTATAGGAAGATGGAACACAGGACAGCATTGGATTTTCGGGTGTCAGCTTTCACAACGGATTGCACCAGGCATTTCAATACAAATGTATCAAACACTATGACATTTTTAGGATACGTCCTAGAATCATAGCTCATTATTGGCTTACTGTAGAGATGTTTGCTACTTTGTTCCACGCAGGTCGGATGCGGCACAGTGTCTGACTTGGCTATGACCATTAGAATCCGCTACGAAACCAGGCAACAGGAACAAAGCGTCAGCCACCGGCCTATCACACATAATTGAAGTATCTAAATAATATAACTAAGTATATTTTACTAGAGCTACACCTCTACTTCTGCCCTTTCAACGACTTTCTCCATTCGTTGTTGCGCTTTTAAAATCCCAAGCTCACCATAGTTTTTAATGGCCATGTTATATTGCTCACACCCATCCATCAAAAGTGCTTTAGAAACATTTTCGGGTTGTCACGAGGGGTCAAGATAGCAGGGGTTTGGTATCGCCCAATCTCCAGGGCGGTTATCTTTTCTGTAGGCGCCTTCACAACAGGTCGCAGGTAGTTACGGATACCTGCAGGTGAGGAGGGGCTGAGAGGTTTCATATTGTATTCTTCCACGCCACACATAGTACCCATAGCTGCAGCTATCCTAAAGATCTATTTTTGACAGCGATAAAGCGACCAAACAATACAGGCACAAAGGCGCTTAGCTTAGTTAGCCCAATGTAAAAACCTGTATAACTGGCACTCTCGTACCTAAATGTTTACGATGCCGTTCAGATCTCTTCTTGCCAACTTGACCTAATCACTCAAGAAGGCCTACAGCTGGATAGATCTTAGCTTTTCTATGATATTTTCAACCTTGCCACCATCTGCTTTATAACGATTTTTTCTTGTTGCCCTTTGCTATTGATTCTGTACTGAGTTGTGTTGCCATGAATAATGGAACATCCTCTAGCGAATCTGCAACTCGCGGCTGGACTGCCTCGCCTGACGAGCGAGGAACCATCGATATCATTACTTCCTGCTTTCTAACAATTATCCTCTGCTGTTGGACAGCTGTCTGTCCGAACATTCCTAGCCTTTCAGATACAGCCATCGATCACTTCCGAGATAAGCTCAATCTAGCCTGTATTGCATTGCTAGGACCAGACTTTTTGTTTTGTATTGCAGTAGGACAAAGATCGTCTGCAGCGCGCTCTGTGGAAGTCAGTATCTGCCTTCTAGGCGCCAACAGTTCACTGACAACCAACCCAGAAATTCCGTGCGAATGGGTATGTCCGATGGACATTGACTCATTCATTCTATGCAGACATGGGGGGGTTCCTCCTTTGTACTCCTGATCTAGAAAGGCCAATAGCGTTGAATTCGGAGCAGCTTTTCTACTTGGTTAATATGGGATATATCGAGTATCCAAATATAGAAAAAGATGATATAGACGATAGAAATAAGACTGATGGACTTGCCAGGTGAGTCAATCTATCTGGACTGCTACCTGTTTGTAAATCAAAAAGGAGGTAGCTGACCAAAACAGGCTCTTAACAATCGGACAAGCGCTTTGGTTTGTAGCAAGCTCTGTGAGCCGGCCCATTCAAGGCTTAGCTCTAACAACTCTCGAGCTTACTACTTTATCATTTATCCTGATAATGCTAGCCACTTCTTACTGTTGGATGCACAAGCCTTCGGGCGTCACACGACCGGTCCTGCTAAGATGCCAGAGCTCCATCGAGCAGATTCGAACTGAAGTTAGCAATCTAGTCCCCGCGTGATATCTTGACTGACAGTCTGTTTAGGCCGGTTGTCAGCCTGACTCCCTATATCATCGGACCCCACTCGACTTCCTAAGGCCGGAGGAATACACGTTGAACTTGATCTGGAGTTACTTTGTTAACATTTTGCGACATTTGAACATCCCGTTATTCGCACGTCCCGTGAAGCACATACCTTATGATCGAATCCCGGACGATATCTTCCTTGCCGTCGAACCCCGGTTTGAAGTATTTTTATTATTTTTCGTTCTATCTTTCAGCGCAATATTCATGCTAGCCTGGAACTTTCACTTCCCGACCGCAACAGAACAGATTCTATGGCGCTCGGCGAGTATATATATTCTCGTCTTCGGCTTCTGGGGTTCATTAACGATCGGGGTATGGGATCGGTTTCTTCTAGAACGAAAAAGAGCTGCTCGCAAGCTTAGCATGAACGAGGTTGCATCGTCTAAACAGCGCTGTCAACATCAGAGCACCCAGGGCCGATTCGAGTCCCTGAAGGAAGTACTTCGGAACAACTCCTTAGACAACGATCCCGCATTTAATACGCCTCTCAGCCTGATCATACCAGTCTCTGTTGCATGCGCTATATATGCTATGTGCCGTGGTTATATATTGCTTGAAGATCTTTTGACACTGCGACGGTTACCTGAGACCGCCTACATCACTGTGGGCTGGTCAAAATACTTGCCGCATATCTAGGTCTTGTATATGGAAAACGTCGGTTCTTTAAAATACAGATGCTTGACTTCGGTCGTGTGTTTATGGCAAACCCCAGCACCTTGCATATTAAAAGAAGTCATTACGCACCTAAAACTACTTCATGGAAGGAAGTCTTGTTCTTTTTTTTGGTACGCAAGTACAACATAATTGCGTCGTCTGCAACGTATGTATGTACAGATGAAGCCCAAAATCCAATCGTCATCGTGGTACTTAACCCTTAATCCTTCATTTGCCGAACATTCTTGAGAGCGAAATGGACAGGTAGTCATCACGTTTCTTGCTAATGACCCCGCTCAATTCCAGTAGAACATTCTGATGACCTGACCGAAAGTATCCATCAGATCATGTTCTCGCATGTCCACTCAGATGATTCAAACACCTCATTCAACTACCGATGTTGCTTTACAGTACTTTCGTACTACCTCAACCCCCTTCCCCTCATTCTCCATCAGTGTTATATGTGTGGTTATAGAAGCTCAAGGTGCTGTCCAATAATATCAACAGCTTAGGTGATCGATGTGTCTGGAATCTTCTATTCCTACCCTGGACTTGCTAAACAGACCCACTATGTCCTGTTTCTCTTCGAAAAGCGCCCAAAAAGGTACGGTAGGGAGGCTAGGAGCCAATCAAATATTTGTTTGTCTGAAAGTAGAGAATATCAATTGGTCCGAGCGGAGGTGGGGGAGGGGGAATGGCAATCCATCTGACGATATCAAGTTCCAGCATTCTCTAGAAGAATAAAGGCATTACTTCATAGCCAATGCAACATTGTGCTGGTATGGCTTTCGAGTACTTTCCAGAACTAGATGGAATTTTAACATGCAATATATAAACCACCAGTCCTGCCTGTTAGGATCCATCTTTTGATCTTCACCAGAACAACCTTTCGCAAGACAAGAATACAGATCTATGAAATCATATCGTACTTTATCAAGAACAGTACCAGTCAAACAATCCAGCCGACTCCTCTTCAAACCCACACCACGCACAATGTCGTTGTTCCCTCGATCATTCATCAGCACTGACCCTACGACATCCTTCCACCCTCTATTCCGTCTTCTCGATGACTTCGACCAGTACAATCGTGGCGGCAGCGACGTCACTGGTCAACGTCAAAGCCGACATAGCCTAAAGGCTTTTGCACCCAAGTTCGATGTCAAAGAGCTTCCTGAAAGCTATGAGCTTCATGGCGAGCTTCCCGGCATCGAGCAAAAAGATGTCGAGATCGAGTTCACAGACTCCCAGACTTTGACCGTTCGAGGCCATACTGAACGTTCATATTCATCGGGTACCCCGCCGGCAGGCTTTGTTGAAGGTTCTACCTCCTCGGGTGCTATCACCGAGGGAGGAGGTGAAGGAAAGGAGAACAAAGACCACGCAAAAACCGACAATCACAAAGACTCGACCAAGAAACCCACCGAAGTTACTGCGCAAGATGGCAATTCCCCGCAACCCGAAGCCAAGTATTGGGTCTCTGAGCGTAGCGTGGGCGAGTTTTCTCGATCTTTTAACTTCCCTTCCCGTGTTGACCAAGAAAATGTTCGAGCCTCCATGAAAAACGGCATCCTTAGCATTGTCGTTCCCAAGAGCAACAAGCCTGAAGGGCGTAAGATCACGATCTCTTAAGGATCTCGTTTTATCAGTATACTACGTTGGTATTAATGGTGGACACCTTGAGTGTTTTTCATATTTATTATTAAGTTGGCAACGCTGGAGTCTTTTTCCCCGCCTGTTGTGTGGCAAGGAGGGATTATTATCTGTTGCTCATCAGCTTTGGATTTTGGTTTATGTATTTGACAAAAGTTTACATTCCTCGCTATATAATATATATCTAACGCTCATTTTTGGCTTTATATCTACCTGTCAAGGACCCTATATCACACTGTGAGGGAGGTTCCTCAAAATGTAAAGAAGGGTTCTGTATACGGTGTAGTCTAAGGAGGAGAAGAAGCGTTGCCTCTTCTCACGAAGCTATATACTGTAATACAAATGTGGGGCCACCCTAGGGTGCCTTAGGTCACAACACTACCTAAACAATCTGAACAGCTGAATCAAAGTCTTAGTACAATCTCTAATTTAGTAGTATGTGATATTTTTGCTTGTTTGAGGGTTTTTTTCTTGATACCTTGAATCACTTTAACTTTCTTATTCCTACTCTTTGTAGCAATGGTGTAAGAAGCACGTGACCATGCTCCGAGTAAATGCGATTCTAGTATATATAGTAGGAGAAAGTTTCGGTGCCCGAACCCGATAATTATGCCTTTTAATCCGCTTAGCATAGTGTCACAGCCTGGTTCTAAAAGCACAGGGCTTCTAGAAGAGGGCTTCTGAAAACAGGAGATTTCTAAAAGCGAGGCACCTAGAAGAGAAAGTGTAAGGCTCCTTATCCTCGGTTGATTGGAAAACTTGTTTTCCTTTTATATCAACTTCTCTAGGGGGGTCATGTGTTACCTAGGACTCGAGAATTCGTAAATGTGGATACGGTCTGAAAAAAGGTAGATCATGTGTTTTTAGTCATCCCTTTTCTTCTTTTCCAATTCCCGTATAGGTGCTTGTCCCCTATAGCGCATGTTTTGAATAGGGGATTTCCGAGCCCGGAATGACCTTCTACAATAGGGGTAGCTCAGGGGGAACGAAGGGGTATATTAATAGGGCTCCTGTCGATGTAATTAGAGATCATAGATTATTCTTGTATTGATTAGAATACCTATTCTAGGCTTATACTTCTCTGTAACTACTAATCCTTACAGCTTAAAAATATATTTAAGATAAAAACTAAAAGAATAGAAGCAGGAGTAGAACTTTAAAAGATATCTTGAAGACATATAAGAAATACACTAAGAAAGATAATTAATACTAGCTAATTAGTACTAGCAAACCTATAGTTGATATAATAAAAAGAAGTAGACCTATCTGTTTTAAACTAAGAATAAGTACTGTACTTATTTATAAAAGTATATGGAACGTGTTATTAATTCAATAAAACTTGGACTAGGCAACAATAGCATAGCGTGCACAGGTTTATAATACTATAGAGAGGCTATTTAGCGACCAGAACACACAGGTCTTCCAATGATACTAAATACAGAAAACTTGTCCGCAGCTAAAATAGCAGCAAGGTTTTTCATCATAACATGCAGCTCGTCAGCCACACCCGTCCTGCCCTCTGGGAAATGCTTTTCAACATTTTGACGCACAACATTCGTCCAGTGAATTGCTTCAGCATTGGATGGGAGCTGCCGGAGGTCAGACACCTTGAGGTTTTTCTGTGCCATTACTCGGAGAAGGTAGTCCAACGTCTTCCTATGGCCACAAGCAAGACGATCGATCTCATCTGGAATTGCTGACTCGTAACCCTCTAGCTTATTGTAAAAACTGTCTGAAATAATCAGAGTTCCGGTCAAGGCAAGCCGCTCGGCGACCCTGCCGAGCGATGCTTCAAACACACTGTTCTGACAGTGAGCATAGACTCCTCTTACAACGACCAGATCGTATGGCATATCCGGGTCAGGAAGGAGATCGATGTCCTGCGCGTTGCAGAGATATAGATTTACCCGACGCTGAAGGTCACTGGGCATTTTGGACGCGAAATAGTCCATTTGGCTCTGGCTGATGTTGATGGCGTCTATGCGTTGGCACTCCGGGAAGTGCCCAGCTAAGTACCGAGAAATAGAGCCCCAGCCGCATCCTAGATCAAGTATGCGATTGACTTTTGGACGGTCCGGCCCGCTCAGCCCGGCAATCTGGAGCTGACGTTCGAAATGTCGGTATTCAGCTGGGCCTACCGGACCCGGAGTTGCACCTTTTTCAAGTTCCGCTTGATCGTATAATCCAAATTGAAAGCTCAGATTATTTCCCCCTAGTGCCTGCTCCCACAACTCCTCTGCCGGTGGGTTATAAGTGTAGACCACTTTGTCCCGGTAACTGTCTAGGCGGTCGGAATCAATGACCTGGATCTTTGATTGAATTGCCATTGTTGAGATCGTAATAAAGGTATGTAGCGACAAGCCCGTTTACTTTATCTTTTATTTCCCTTCCTTATCAATAGTTCATGGGCGAAACTAGTTTTATATCTTAGATTACAGACGGTTCAGGAGATATCGGTATCTTGACAATAACGATCCGAGGTAACCTACAGCATATTGTCAGCTCAATGCAAAGGGGCAAGCTGTTTAAGCCAATATTGACTTCGGGCCCGTGTGTAACGTAAATATATCATGTATACGGGTGGCGGTGCAAGCTATTTGCGCCAATATTGGCTTCGCGCTCGTATATAACGTAAATACGGCACGCACGCCAGTAGCGGTGTAGTATTACACTAGCACTAGCAAGAGATTCTGTTAAGGATACTTTATGCGGCATACGTAAAGAAATACCGCGAAACTCTTACATGTAGAGAAAGCGCTTTTATTAGTAACTTGACAGGGTGCAAGTAAAATTAGAATCTCTGGCTAAATCCTAATAGAAATGAGTAGATATTACCAAGACCTTACAGCCTTACATTTTGTATATATATTAATTTTAGATCCCTACCAATTAGAACCAGGCAATTAACTTGTATTAATAAGTATACCTTCTAACAATCCAACCGGGTTTCTAGTGGTTCTTGTTTATATGATGTAAAGATATGCCTCAGGAGCTCTTTCGCAACTGGAATTGCAATACCTCACCGCTATACTGCAGAGTTCCCTTCGTAAAGATTGAATATGTGCATACGACTTCGAGGATCGGACAACCAGTACCTGCTCTATTGGTTTATATTTTGCTTGGCAATGCTCAAGACCAAACTTATTCCCGAACATCGCATTATCATGTGGGACATTGTAAGGCATAACCGGCCGACTACGATGCAACCAACCACGCTGTATCATCTCTCGATGCAGGATAATATATTCTCCTTCAAAGAAGCATTTCTGACAAAAACCAACACCCTTTTCTCTCTTGTCACGCATTTTCAACATGCCGCAGTTCCGGTCAGACGTATTCACGTGCCTCGTTGCACTTCCTCTAGCCAATGCGGTCGGTCACTTGTTCCCTGTATTAGGGGTTGCGTGGGCTGTAGCAGGAGAGGTCACTTTTGGCCCACCTGTTGTCCTCCTCAACTTCTGTTCATGGATGATCCTAGACGGTATATAGGTCCCTAAACATACGATATCCTATAGTTAGTGTATGTGTCTAGAAAGCTGATTAAGACTGCAGTATATGATAAGTATAAAGATATGCCCAAGGATTTACGGCCTGCGCGAGCTATATTCATTACTTGGATTGGCGGTTTCTTCTCTATAGCAACCTGTGCAACGTATTCATGCGGCTGGGACGTCGGGGTCTGCGTCTTCAGACTACTCTGGTTGGAGCTGTTGTGGCCGACACCTTCTATCCCTACATATTCATCAAAAGAAGGATTCAAGCTTGTAAAATTAAAATCTGTTGTAAGTCACCCTTGCATACCTTATTTTTTTCATTCCCATACATATCCGAAATCTGCTTTAGCATGGCTGTGTCAATCCCCAAATCCTGAATGAAGGTCCTCTATCCGAACATAACATAACTAATTTTGTTATCATATAGTTTGGTCCCGGAAAGTCGCTATTCTGCGGTGTCCTTGCAGGCTTGATGGATACCCAAGCGTCAGCTGTTTATACTTGTTTGCACTATCCCCATCGTTGTGTTGCACAAAAAGTGCCTAGGAAAGCCGTGGCTTATGGTGCGCTCTATGGATTTGTCCGAGAAACCGTGTACGACGCAAGAGATATAATGGAAGACAACCAGCAAGGGGTCACAACGCTGCCCACCACCATCGGAATGCGCAGAACTAAACTCCTCCTAGGTTTGACCACGGCTGTGGGCGAATTGCTAATTGCACAGCGCAAATGGATGACATTAAACATGGCTATTCGCACGGGGATTACCATGGGACTGATTCTTTTCGTTTTAAAGCATCCCCGTATTGATAGCCTCGCCTGGGGTGCATTCTGTGCACTATCGCTTATCCCAGCATTCTGCGCCCAGATAGAAATTGAAGATATAATATAGCCATGGTTACTAATCGATGGTGACTCAAAGCAACTATTTATTATCTACGAACGTATCACGACTTTACTCCGGGGACTCGGCAAGGTCGGGCAGTGGAGATCACGTGAGGAAAGCTCTAAATGACAATGGCGTCCGATATCCGTCGGGGGTTTCTTTTTGCCAGGCGGAGGTTCTGTTAAAGTTGCCATGTTCCCTTAGGAGATAGAAGAGCTGTATTAAATTTAGATTGATAGTCTTTTTAACTGGCATTCTGTGCCGAATCTTAACCTGCCCCGCGACCCTTTGGACACGCTTAATCACCGTCGTCGTTCTGGTCAAGCGCTAACCACCATTGACCTTTCTCTCTAACTCAAGATGCTCGATCACGTCCATCCTCTCTCGGTGGCCAATTCTGCATAATTTATCATTCGAATTGCACAATTTATCGCAGGATTAATATTCTGGACACTGGCATCCAGACAGTGTAGATAATCACCAATAGTGGTTCTCTGGTTATAGAAGTAATATCTATAAGTATTCTCCAGTCTCTCGATAGCCCTTTACATTTTGCCAGTGGGAAAGCAGATATTGAGATCGTAAAAGCCCTTCTAGAGACGGGAGCATCGACTGAGCTGAGTCTTTCTATCAACACTACCGTATTATACCACGCAATAAGCCGTAATGTCTAGGAAAAGCATGCCTATTGCTGCCATTCAGATTAATATCACGACCAGGTCTACCATAAAGCGCCATGGTCCACGTGTGGCTTGGCCTCAAAGACGGAAGACAAATTATTCAAGCCACATAGTGTAGAAATTAGCCAAGTTCGAGACACGAACAAGAAGCTGAAC